>Ga0209002_10001683_pt1 | contig 17844 bp, 12 predicted proteins | sample Rifsed16ft2_FD_184010 | JGI IMG/M metagenome (GOLD analysis project Ga0209002, IMG submission 184010) | Soil microbial communities from Rifle, Colorado, USA - sediment 16ft 2 (version 2) | ecosystem: Environmental > Terrestrial > Deep subsurface > Rock core/Sediment | place: Rifle, Colorado... | reverse complement strand
CGCCGACGACGATCGGCGTGCGGCCGGCGGGCGGCGCGTCGACGACGACCGGGATCACGGCCCCGAATTGGTCGGCCACGAGCGCGGCGAGGAGCTGCCCCGGGAACTGCGCGCGCTCGTCGCCCGCCGGCACCACGATCGCGGCCTCGCGGAGCAACAGTCGCTCGTCCTCGTAGGCCGCCTCCTGCGGGAGGGGCCAGATCGGGAAGGGCGGCGAGTTCGCCCCACCGCCCGGGGACAGCGGTGCCCCGGCTACGGCGAGGAGCGAGGGAACAAGGACACAGGGCAGAAGAGCGCGCACGCGCCTCACTCCTTGATCTCGAACGTCACCTCCTGCGTCTGCGCCTGCCCGGCCACCTGATCCTGCGCGTCCACGCGAACGACGTAGCGCCCCGCCGCGAAGCCGGAGAGCGGGACCGGCCCCACGGAAGCGACCGCCATCGGTGTGTCGAAGGCCTGGTCCTGGCCTCGGGCGACGGGCTTGCCGTCCTTGAGGAAGCTGAAGCGCGCATGGAGCGCGGCCTTGCCGGTCGAGGGATCGGTCTGGCCGCCGTACAGGACGCACACGACCTGGAGCGCATCCGCGACGGTGAAGACGTTGCCGAAGCGAGGCTCGAGCCGCAGCGGTCCGACGGTGAAGGCGGAGTAGGGCCCCTGCGGATCGGCGGGCGCGGTCCGGTCCACCTCGGGATAGACCAGGAGAGAGCTGAGCTTGAGCCCGGGCGACTCGAAGTCGGGCACCTCGACCGAGACGGGGGCGACGGCGGCCTTGTCCCCCACCTGCAGGGCGACGCGGAGCGCCTGATGCCCGGACCGGAGTGGCAGTCCCCAGGACACCACGGTCGCTCCGCCCTCCACGACCGCCGGCCGCACACGCCGCTCGGAGACCGTGCCGGTCGCGCCGGAGGCGTCCACCGTCGACACGGCGACGAGCACGCTGGCGCCTCCCGTCGGCGCAGAGTCGAGGCCGCGCAGGTCGGCGCGCACGAGTCCCGCCGCGTACGCCTGTCCGCCCTGGGTCCTCAGGAGAAGCCTCGGCTCGACCTTCATCGGGAAGTCGGCGCGGGCGGAGTCGATGAGCGGGCGCCCGCCGGCCGAGCGGAGCAGATCCTCGAGCGGAACGAGCCGTCCCTCCGCCGTCTTTCGATATTCGATCTCGGGCCGGGAGATGAGGGAGGCGGCCACGCGCCGCAGCTCCTCCAGGACGCGCCCCCCTTCCGCGAACCGGCACGCGGCATCGAACGCGATCCTCAGCTCACCGCCGGTGAACGACGCCGGGTCGCCGGGACGGCTGCGGTAGGTCCACGTCTCCGGCTCGAGCGGTCCCTCCCGCATCGGTGGCAGCGAGTTGAACCGGATGCGGAGCTCTCGTCCCTCCCTCTCGAACGGCTCCCCGAGCAGGGCGAGCACCTGGCCACACCCGGTCTCGGAGCCCCTCTCGCCGGGCACGGCGAACAGCTCGTCCGCGCGCTTCCGCGCCTGCATGACCGCCTGCTCGAGCTCGCTCGCAGGAGACGCCGGGTTGGGATCCCGCCGCGCCCAGAAGATCCGCTCGAACTCCTTGCGGTCGCGCGGGTCCCGGAGGTCGCGGTAGAGGGCCTCCTCCTCGGGAAGGATCAGGAGGCGGACCCCCCTGAGCCAGCGCTCGGCCGATTTGTCGAGCCCGCCGCCCGGGGCGAGGGATGCCGCTCGTCCCGGGATCGGGGCCAGAACCATCCAGACCGTCACAAGGAAACAAAAGCGCATTTGCTTTCGAAATCTTGCGTATTCTATCCCATGCGACCTATACTTCGCCTGCCACCGCGCAGGGGGATCATTTGATGAGAAGGGCGTCGGGTTGGCTCGGCCTCTTGGCCACGGCCAGCGTCGGGGTGGCGACGGCGATCGGTGCGGCCCCGCCGCCCTACTCACGCTTCGAGCAGCTCGTGGAGGCGAACACCGTGGCCGTCCACGCCTACCAGGTGCTGCTCGCGCGGAAGGCGGGCAAGGGGGACCCCGCGTGCTACGGCGCGGGATCGCTCTCCGAGGCGAATCTCGCGGCCCTCGTCGACCACCAGAAGGCGCTCCTCGCCGAGGACGCGGCGAGCGTCCGGACGTGGGCGGAAGGGAAGGCCTGCGGCTTCGATCCCGGCCGCGACCTCGAGCCGTTGCTGCGGGCCGAGCTGCCCCTCGCGGAGAAGCTGCCCGTCAACGTGTTCGCGCAGGACCTGACGTCCCGGGCGCCGGGCCGCTCGCGGGCCGAGGTGCGGTCGGTGGCCAACCTCTACCAGACCGTGCTCGAGGTCGAGCGTGACGGCGACCGCCTCCAGGAGCTCTACGCCTTCTACATCGGCCTCGCCCTCCCGGTCTACATCGGCCAGCTCGGTCTCCCCGGGAGCGACGCCGATCTCCTCGCCACGGGGCGCGAGCTCGAAGGGAGAAGCTGCGACTCCCCGGTCGGGACGAGCGCGGCGGAGTGGCAGATCGCCGGACGCAAGATCTGGAACTGGGGCGAGAAGAACCTCCACATCCGCGACGACCGCGTCCTCGCCGACGAGCTCCTCGCCGAGCCCGACGTGGCCGCCCTCATCCCCCGCCTGTGCGCGCTGCCCGCCCGGAAGGTCGCGGTGATCGGGCACTCCTTCACGATGGGCCTGCACTGGTCCTCGCCTTCGAGCTTCGTACCCATCGTGACCGCCATGTTCGCCCGCGAGAACCCGAAGGTCGAGTTCCGCCAGTTCCAGGGGGGCGGCCTCACCAGCACGCGAGCCGTCCGCAACTTCTACGAGCAGGTCATCGCCTGGAAGCCGGACTCGGTGCTGCTCGTCGTCCTCAACCAGACCGAGGAAGACCGTGAGAACTTTCTCAAGATGGGCCGGGGCTTCGCCGCCGCCGGCGCCACCGTGTACACGTTCGACAACCTGAGAGTTCCCGAGGCGGCGCGACCCGGGGAGCCGACGAGAGACGTGGAGGCGGCGCGGGAGGCGGGCATGACCGTGGTCGAGGTGGGCGCCCTCATCGCCTCCGCCCCCGACCGCGAGCGCTTTCTCTGTCTCGACCGGATCCACATGACCGAGCCCTACCACCTCCTCTTGGCCCGGGAATGGCTGAAGCTCCTCGTGGGCGCCCGCGGGCCCAAGCTCGCGAGCTGAGCGTGGACATCGAGGTCTTCGCGACCAAGGCCGAGCTCGGTCGTGCGGCGGCGGAGCGCGCGGCGGCGGCTCTGCGCTCCGCGATCACCGGCGAGCGTCGCGCCCGCGCGATCGCGGCCACCGGGGCCTCTCAGTTCGAGTTCCTGGACGCCCTCACCGCGACCGACGGCGTCGACTGGAGCCGGGTCGAGTTCTTCCACCTCGACGAGTATGTGGGCCTCCCCGAGGCCCACCCCGCGAGCTTCCGGCGCTACCTCAAGAAGCGCATCGTCGCCCGGGTCCACCCGGGGGCCTTCCATTTCATCAAGGGAGAGGCGGCGGACCCGGCGGCGGAATGTCGGCGCGTCGGGGCGCTCCTCTCACGCGCCCCCGTCGATGTGGCCTTTGTCGGCATCGGGGAGAATGGGCACCTCGCCTTCAACGACCCGCCCGCCGACTTCGAGACCGAGGAGCCGTACCTCGTGGTCAGGCTCGACGAGGCCTGCCGCCGCCAGCAGCTCGGCGAGGGCTGGTTCACACGCCTGGAGGACGTGCCGGCGACGGCGATCTCGATGTCGGTGCGCCAGATCCTCAAGTCGCGCGAGATCCTCTGCGTCGTGCCCGACCGGCGGAAGGCGGAGGCGGTGCGCGCCTGCCTCGAGGGTGAGGTGAGCCCCCTGCGGCCGGCCTCGATCCTGCGCCGGCACCCGCGGACGACACTCTTCCTGGACCGGGAGTCGGCGTCGCTCCTGAAAGGGCGCGCCGTGGAAGGGGGCGGCGGTGGCTGAGCCTCTCGCCGGGCGCGTGGCGGTCGTGATCGGAGGGACCTCCGGCATCGGCCGGGTCCTGGCGCTCGGCCTCGCCGAAGCCGGCGCCGACGTCGTCCCCAGCTCCCGGCGCGCGGAGCGGGTGGAGGCGGCGGCGCGCGAGATCGAGGAGCGGGGCCGACGCTCCCTCCCCGTCGTCTCCGACGTGACCGACCGCCGCTCGCTGGAGGCGCTGCGCGACCGCGCCCTCGAGGCCTTCGGGCGGGTCGACATCCTCGTCTACTGCGCGGGCAAGACTCGCCGGGTGCCCACTCTGGAGATGACGGAAGCGGAGTGGCAGGACGTGATGGAGACCAACCTCACGGGCGCCTTCCGCGCAGGCCAGATCTTCGGCCGGCACATGGTCGAGCGCGGCTACGGCCGCATCATCAACATCGCCTCCGTGGCCTCGTCGGTGGCCCTCTACGAGGTCGCGGCCTACAACGCGAGCAAGGCCGCCCTCGTCGCCCTCACCCGCTCGCTGGCCGTGGAGTGGGCCCCCCACGGCGTGTGCGTGAACGCGATCGCCCCCGGCTTCTTCGTGACCGACCTCAACCGCCACATCCTGGAGGGGACTCCGCGGGGCGCCGAGATCCTCCTCCGCACGCCCATGAAGCGCTTCGGACGGCTCGAGGAGCTCAAGGGGGCGGCGGTCTTCCTCGCCTCGGAGGCGGCGAGCTTCGTCACCGGCGAGGTCCTGACCGTCGACGGCGGCTTCCTCGCCAGCGGCGTCAACCAGTGATCCCCGTTCTCCTCGTGCTGCTCGCCTCCGCCCCCGCGCCCGTCCGCGTTTGGGAGGACGTTCGTGTCATCCCCACCTACGAGGAGGGCCTCCCCGAGGTCAACCCGCCCTTCGACCTCTTCACGAGCGTCCGCTTCAACTACCCCTACACGATGCGACTCGCGCTCACCGACCGCCGCTCTCCCCGCGCCTGGCGCACGCTCAACCTCGAGAACGAGCACCTGCGCGTGGCGGTCGTGCCCGACCTCGGGGGCCGCCTCCTGAGCTGCGTCGACAAGTCGAACGGGAAGGAGATGTTCTACGCCAACCCCTCGATCAAGCTGGCGCAGGTCGCCTACCGCGGGGCGTGGGCGACCTTCGGGATCGAGTTCAACTTCCCCGTCTCCCACAACTGGGTGACGGTCTCCCCCGTCGACTTCGCGACCGTCCGCCATCCGGACGGGAGCGCCTCCGTCGTCGTGGGCAACGTCGACCTCGTCTACGGCATGCAGTGGCGGGTGGAGCTCCGGCTCCGCCCCGGCCGCGCCGTCCTCGAGCAGACCACCAGCCTCTACAACCGCCGCGACGTCCGTCACCGCTTCTACTGGTGGACGAACGCCGCCGTCGAGGCGTGGGACGACTCGCGCCTCATCTACCCGATGGAGTTCACCGCCACCCATGGCTTCACGCGCGTGGATTCGTGGCCCGTGACCCTCGACGGGGTGGACCTGAGCCTCCCGGGGAACCACCTCCATGGCCCGGTCTCTCTCTTCAGCCACGCGAGCCGCGAGCCCTTCATGGGGGTCTACCACCCGCGCACGCGCGCCGGCGTCGCGCACTACGCCCGCTTCGCGGACCTCCCCGCCAAGAAGGTCTGGAGCTGGGGGGCGGACGCGGACGGGATCGACTGGCGGCGCGCTCTCTCGGACAACATGAGCGCCGAGGTCGAGGTGCAGGCGGGCCTCTTCCGCAACCAGGAGACGTACGCCTTCCTCGAGCCGCAGGAGACGGTGCGCTTCCGGGAGTACTGGCTGCCGGTCCGGGAGATCGGGGGCTTCGCGCGGGTCACACCGGAGGCTGTCCTGCAGGTCGAGCGCGAGGGCGACGCGCTGCGGGTCGGCCTCAACGTGAGCGAGCGCGTGGAGACGGGACGCCTGCGCGTCCGGGACGGCGAGCGGATCGTGGCCGAGGAGGCCTTCTCGCTCGATCCCGCGGGGGCGCTCGCCCGCCTTGTTGCCCCGATCTCGACCGCTTCACGGCACACGGTGGAGATCCTGAGCGGCGACGGACGGCTCCTGATCTCGCACACCGAGGGCGTCTACGACAACGGGCGGCGGGACGAGGTGGCGGTCGGTCCCCAGCCGAGGCGGAGACTGCCCCCGCGCGCGTCCTGGAGCGAAGGGGATTTCCTCGAGCAGGGCGACGGCGAGGAGCGCAACGGGAGGCTCCTCCTCGCCTGGGCGAGCTACGCGGAGGGCCGGCGGCGGTTCCCGGAGAGCTTCGATCTGGCGAAGGCGGCGGGCCGCCTGGCGGTCGCGCTCAAGCGCTTCGAGGAGGCGGAGGAGCTGCTGGCCGCGGCCCAAGCGCGGGTCTCGAACGACGCCGAGGTCCGCTACCACCGGGGCCTGGCCCTCGTCGCCCTGGAGAAGGGCGATCGGGCGCGGGGCCACTTCGGGGCGGCCGCTCGCGCCCGCGCCACGCGCCCGGGCGCGCTCCTCCAGCTCGCGCAGCTCCTCGCCCGCGAGGGCGATCTCGAGGGCGCCCTGGCTCGGGTCCGGGAGGCGCTCCGCGAGAGCCCGGATGCGGTGCGGGCGGGGGCGATGGAGGTCATCCTCCTGCGGTGGCTCGGCCGCGGTGAGGAGGCCCGGCGGCACCTCGAGCGGTGGCTTCGCGAGGACCCCACCTCCTCGACGCTGCGCTTCGAGGCACTCCGTCTGGGCGCTCCCGACGACGGCCTCTGGCGTCACCTCGCCGGAGACCCCCAGCGCGTGATCGACGTCGCCCTCGACTCCATGGGGCTCGGGGCGTGGGACGACGCGCTCGCGCTTCTCGAGCACGAGTACCCCACGGGCGAGGGCGTCTTCTCCGAGCCGGGGACCGCGCCACCCCAGCTCCATCCCGAGGTCGTCTACTACCGCGGCTACTGCCGGGAGCGGCTCGGAGCCTCAGGGCGAGGGGATTTCGAGGCCGCCTCGCGGTTGTCGACGCGCTACGTCTTCCCCCAGCGCGCGGAAACGCTTCCCGTCCTCCGCGCGGCGCTTCGGGTGAACCCCGACGACGCGACGGCGCGCTTCCTCCTCGGCTCGCTCTACCTGTCGGGGGGGATGGTCGACCGCGCCCTCGTGGAGTGGGAGCTCGTCCGGCGCCTCGCACCGAGGACGCCCGCCCTCCACCGCAACCTGGGCCTGACCTACCTGCTCGGAATGAGGGACCCGGAGAAGGCCCGCGAAGTCTTGAACGAGGGTCTCGTCGCCGACCCCACCAACGTCGAGGTGTACCAGGCGCTCGATCAGGCGCTCGGCCTTCTAGGCCGACCAGCCGAGGAACGCGTCCGCGCCCTGGAGCGCTTCCCGGACCCGACGTCGCTTCCCCCGGCCCTGGTCATGAAGCTCGCCCTCGCCCTCGTCGAGGTGGGGCGCTTCGATGAAGCGGAGCGGGTCTTCCACGGCCGTTTCTTCCCGCGGGAGGAGTTCGGAACCAATGTCCGGCAGGTCTATCTCGAGGTGAGGCTCCGGCAGGCGCTCGATCTCGCCCGCCGGGGCGACCGGCGGGCGGCTCTCGGAATCGTGAGGCGCCTCGGCGAGCCCGTCCGCGGCCTCGCCTTCACGCGCGACGGCCTCGACGCGTTCCTCGACGGGGCGCGGGCACAATACCTGATCGGCGAGGTCCACTCTCTCGGCGGCGATCCCGTCTCTGCACGCCGGCACTGGGAGAAGGCGGCGGCGGGCGGCGACCGCTACCCGTATCCCGACGTCGCGTTCGCGGACGCCGCCGCGCGACGGCTGGGGGCGAAGGCGGAAGACGGCCGCCCGGCACTCGAGGCGGCCCTTCGCAACTGGGACAACCGGCTGGAGGTGGGCACGAGCTTCCCCGGAGCGAACGCCGTGGGTCGGGGGCTTTTCCTGCGCGCGCTCGGGCGGGAGGAGGAGGCGCGGGCCCGTCTGCTTGAGGCGCTCTACCTCCCCGACGCGCTCATGTCCCACTACGTCAGCCGAACGGCACTACGGGAAGGAGACGGGCCATGACCCGCGCCCGGGCCGCGAGCGCGGCCGCCCTCTGTGTGCTCGCGGGCGGCCTGAGCGGGGGCCCCCGCGAGCGGTACGACATCCCCTACTCGATGGAGGTCGAGACACCGCACGTGCCCTGGGCGCGCCGGTTGCCGGGGGGCCCCGTGCGCGGTTACTTCATCCCCTCCGTCAGCCGCGGGCGGGACATGGTCGAGCTCATGCAGCGTCTGTCTCTCGCGCCGACCACCGTCACCATCGACCGCTCCTGGGACGTCAACTGCTGGGGGATCGGCGATTTCTACGGACACGAGTACCGCGGAGACCGCGACGACTTCGCGACCGTCTACTCCTACGTCGAGGAGGACCTCACGGGACGGGCGGAGTTCGAGGTGATGCTCGTCCCCGGGCTCAACGGCTGGTCGCGGATGACGCGGAAGACGCGCGACGCCATCAGGAGGCGGATCGAGGAGGGCGCGGGTCTGGTGCTGCTCCATCCCTTCGTGGGCGACGTGAAGGGACACCCCTTCAGGGGCGACGAGAGGGAGGGTGACACGCGGATCTGGGAGGTCTCGCCGCTCGTCGGCATCCCCGACGACTTCGTCAACGAGCGCGGCTACGCGGTCGTCAACGAGGCGGCGATCGCGAAGGCTCGGTGGGAGAAGGCGGGCCGTCACTTCATCACCGACGGGGTCGCCCTCGACCTCTTGCCCGAGGGACGCGTCGGTGACCGTGTCTACACCTACGAGCCGCGCGGCGAGGTGCTGATCCGCGCCGGAGGACACCCCGTGCTCGCGGTGAAGACCTACGGCAGGGGGCGGGTCGTCGCCTTCGCCTACGTCGAGGACGGCTTCCTGCCGGAGGCGGTCGACACGATCGACTCCCGTGTCTACTGGGACTACTGGGAATACCAGTACGCCCTCCTCGCCCGCTCGCTGCTGTGGGCGGCGAAGCGCGAGAGCGACCTCGCGATCGAATCGCTGCGTGCGGAGGCCGACGCCGGTCTCGAGATCGCCCTCCGGACACCGGCGCCGCGCGAGGTCGAGATCGCGGTGACGGGCCGGAGCGAGTTCGGTCCCGCCGTCCGCGCGCATCGCTCGCGCCATGCGCTCACCGCGGGGTCGAACGTGCTCGCCGTTCCCGCCTCTGAGCTGCGACCCCCGGAGGGCTTCGCGGGAGGCCGGCAGATCCTCGACGTGATCGTGCGCGACGCGGACGGGGCGACGCTCGAGTGGGGCTCGGCCACCTTCGAGGTGGCTAAGCGCGCCGCGGTCGCCGGGGTCCGGACCGGGACCGACGTCTACCGCCAGGGCGACACCGTGAGCATCGTCGCCCGGGCGGCGGGAGACCTCGCCGGGCTGCGCCTGCGCGTCGACGTCCGGGACGATCTCGAGCGCCTCGTCTTCCGCGAGGAGAAGCCCACGCGGGGGGAGACGTACTTCTTCGTCGATCTCCAGGAGTTCCTCGGGAGATACGCCCGCGTCACCGCGGAGCTGGTGGACGGGCACGGCGCGGTCGTCGACCAGCTCCGGGCCAAGCCCGTCCTGGTCGTGCCGCGCGAGCGACGCTCCCAGGACTACCGCGCGCTCATGTCCTTCGAGGACTCACCGGCGTATCTCGCGCCGGTGCGCAAGTCCCGCCAGCACGCCCTCGCCATCGACCCCGGCTTCACCTGGGGAGGGGAGGTCAACAACGACCTGCACCTGCCGCGGGGATACTTCGGCGTCTACTGGTACGACCGCGGTCCCACGACACCCGAGGGGATGGAGAAGGCGATCGCGGAGTACGAGAGGACCGGCGAATTCGAGGCCCTCGCCTACCTCACCAAGAAGGAGCTCTTCAAGAGGACGGGAGACAAGAAGTTCCTCGTCCGCACCCCGAGCCTCGACGACCCCGGGGTGCAGCGCCTCCTGCGTAGCCTCTCCCGGCGCCTGGCCGGCAACAAGGCTCGCTACAACCTCGACTACTACTTCGTCGGCGACGAGGGATCGCTGGGCGCCTACGCCGATCCCGTGGATTTCTGCTGGGGGCCGCACACACTCGCCCGCTTCCGGGAGTGGCTCAAGCGCCAGTACGGCTCGCTCGAAGCGCTGAACGAGGAGTGGGGCGCCGCGTTCGCGGACTGGGATGCCGTCATCCCTCTGACGACGGACGAGGCACGGGAGAGCGGCCGCTTCGCCCCCTGGGCCGACCACCGCTCCTACATGGAGGTCTCGTTCGCGAACGCGTACCGGACCGTGCGCGAAGGCGTCGTCGAAGGCGACCCCGAGGGGCACATCGCGGTCTCCGGCACGCAGGTCACGAACCCCTGGAACGGCTGCGACTGGTACCACCTCGATCAGGTGATCGACGACTTCCTGTCCTACAGCGGCGGCAACCAGTGGGACCTCCACCGGTCGTTCGCCAAGCCGGGTTCGGCGGTGGGCTTCTGGACCGGCTACGGCCGCCGCGGGGTCGCCGTGCAGCACGAGATCTGGACGGCGGCGCTCTCGAACGTCCTCCACCCCAACCTCTTCTGGAGCTACTCCGTCGTCAACCCCGACCTCACCTGGTCGAAGTCGGGGCGCGACATGGGCGAGGTCTTTGGCGCCCTGCGCTTCGAGGGGCTGGGACGGCTCCTAGCGGGGGCGGAGCGCCTGGGCGACGGCGTCGCGGTGCACTACTCGATGCCGTCTGTGCACGCGGCGGGGGTTTTCGGCCTCCATCCCGGACGCGGCGAGGGGGCCGAGGGAAGCCTTCCCGCCGATCGGGACGGATGGGTTCGCCTCCTGGGCGATCTCGGTCTCTCATTCGACTTCGTCGCTTCGGAGCAGGTGGAGCAGGACGCGCTGCGCACGGGGCGCTACCGCGTCTTCGTCATGCCGCTCTCACTTGCCGTCTCCGCGAAGGAGACCGCCGCCCTCCGCCGCTTCGCCGAGGACGGCGGCATCGTCGTCGCCGACGCCGCGGCCGGGCTCATGAGCGAGCACTGCGCGTGGCGGGGCTCAGGGATGCTGAACGACCTCTTCGGCATCGATGCGCCCCCGTCCGAGCGGCGGGACCCGCGCGCGCACACGTCGGGTCCGGTTTCCGTCACGAGCGAGGGCGCGTCGTGGGGGCTCCGGGCAGACGACCTCGCGGGCCTCGAGGCCCGCGAGGCGGACGTACGCGCCCGAGGGGGGGCGGCCCTCCTGAGGATCGGCCCCGCAGAGGCGGCCATCGTCCGCCGCGTCGGCAAGGGCTGGGCCGTCTACCTCAACCGGCTCCTCGACGGCTACGCGGACGAACGAAAGAAAGGATACGGTGGCGCGGCCGACCGCGCTCTCCTCGGACGACTCCTCGAGCACCTCGGCGTCGCCGCCCCGGTCCGGATCTCGACACCTGCCGGCTCCCCCGCCGAGCGCGTCCGTATCGCCCGATATCGCTTCGGCGAGGGCGAGGTCGTCGCCGCGCTCGTCGAGCCGGCGGACGTCACGTCGGTACAGGGCGCGGACGGCGTGACGGTCTACGAGGACGCGGGCCTGGGACCGGTCGCGCGCCACGACCTGGTCGTCCGCCTGCCACGTGTCTTCCACGTCGTGAACGCCCGCACCGGAGAGCCCTTCGGTCGGACCGACACCGTGAGGGCGTCGGTCCGTGCGGGCGACGCGCTCGTGCTCGGCCTGAGCCCGGAGCAGCGGGAGGTGCGCCTGAGCGGACCCACCGCGGCGGCGCGCGGCGAGCGCGTCGCCTTCACGCTCACGGCCTCCGGGAGGGGCCGGCAGCTCCTGCGATGCCACGTCTTCGGACCCGCAGGCGCCTTCCTCTACGAGTACGCCCGCAACGTCGTCCTCGAGGGCGGGACGGGGACGTTCGTCCTGCGCTCGGCCCTCAACGACCCCGCGGGCCTCTACCGGGTCGCGGCCACCGACGTCCTCACCGGCGCCCGTGCCGAGGCGAGGGTGAGCCTGGAGTAGGGGGCAGCCCCGCCCGGCGGTCTCAGGGCCGCGGCGCCAGAAGCCGTCCGCACATGCTGCAGCCCACGCAGGCCGCGCGCTAGACTTCAAGGTTGCTGGGGAGCGCGTTCGGACGGAGAGCGCGCCGCCAGCTCGACCTCGCTGACGCCCGGGCGTGGCCATGGCGTAGGAGCGGACGTCGATGCCCATTTCGCAATAGGTCGAGCAGTTCCCGCAGGAGATGCACATACCCTTCCTTCTTGCAGCGCACTTTGGCTGAGCTCGCGCCCGTGCGGCTGTGTGCGGGGCAGGTGCGGTCTGGTGCAGTTTGGTGTATCCTATGGGCATGCAAGCTGCAGACAAGTCACTGCGCCAGAGTGTGAGCCTGCCTGCTCGTGTGGCCCGCCGGGTCAAGGCCCTGGCCAAGAGAAGGAAGACAAGCGCCAACCGAGTGATCACCGAGCTGATCGAGTCTGGCCTAGAGGCACGGGAACAGGAGCGAAGACGGTTCTTTGAGCTTGCCGAACGACTCGCCAGCTCCAAAGAGCCAGAGGAGCAAAGGCAGCTCAAGAACGAGTTGGCCCGCTTGACCTTTGGTTCCTGATGCCGAGGATCCGGTGGACCGACCTGCCACCGGCACTCCGCGACCATCTCTTCGAACGACTCCGCGAGCGGAAAATCTCCGCGGAGGACCTCTACCGGCTCAAGCTGTGGCAAGAGTCCGACCCCGATGCACCGGACGGGGACTGGTACAAGGACTTCGGGTCGTTCAAGATCTGCGGTCGCGGCGAGTACCCGACAACCTTCCTGCTGCGAGGCCAGGTCGCCAAGGGGCAGAAGCTCTGAAGGCGGACTCTCGCTCTGTCGTTCCGAAGGCTACAAGGCGACCGCGTAGACCCGGATCGGCTCGCCGGCCTTGAAACGGACCGGCTTGTTCTCCAGCTTCAGCACCCCGCGGGGGCAGACGCGGGCGCACATGCCGCAGCCGACGCAGGCCGCGCGCTTCACGTCCTGGGTCGGCCATGGCGTAGGCGCGGACGTCGATACCCATTTCGGAGTAGGTCGAGCAGTTCCCGCAGGCGATGCACATGTCCTTCCCGACCGTGATGCGGAAGCGCCACGCCGACACCCCGCCCGCCCTCGCCAGCGACGCGCCCCAGCAGCCCCTCTGGTCGAGACGGGGGGCGAGGAATTCGGCCGCTCGGCGGCGCTGATCTACCCTGCCACGCGCAGGACGCGGAGCGCGAATGCCGCCTCATTCCACTCGGCCAGCACGGTCCCCGCGGGCCGGATCCCTAGGTACTCGGCCGGCTGCTTCGATGCCATGGGCACCACCTCCCTGAGGGGAAGGCCGGTGAACCGCACGGCGTTGCCGACGGCCACGTTCATGAGCAGCGCCGATCCGGCCAGGTTCGGCGCACCCGGGACCGCGACACGGCCCGTGGCGCTGAGCTCGACGCGCTGCTTCCCGAGCGTGTAGACGCCGGGCGGCATCCCGGCCGCCGCGATCGCGTCCGTCACGAGGATCGTCCGGGCGGGCGTCTTGGCCCGGATCATGGCCTTGACGGTGGCTGGCGGCAGGTGATGACCGTCGACGATGAAGCTGGCCCGGAGGCGATCCTCGGCCAGCTGCTCCCAGATGACGTTGGGGTGCCGCGGCAGCATCTGCGCGCAGCCGTTGCCCAGGTGCGTCGAGAGCGTGGCCCCCGCTCTCACCGCGTCCTGGATCTGCGGTCCGACCCCGGCGGTGTGGCCGATCGCGACCTTGACCCCGCTGGCCACCAGGTGCTCTATGACGCGCAGCGCCCCCGGTACTTCCGGGGCGAGCGTCACCAGCCGTATCCGGCCCTCGGCCGCGTCCTGGCGACGGCGGAAGTCGTCAACGTCAGCGTAGCGGACGTGCTCCCGTGAATGCGCACCGCGCGGGCCGTCGTCGGGCGAGATGTAGGGTCCCTCCATGTGGAGGCCGGCGATCGCCGGGTGCGAGACACGGACGAGTGTCCTCGCGCACGCGCGGAAGGCCTCCAGCGAGGACGTGACCAGCGTGGGCAGGAAGCGGGTCACGCCGGTCTTCTCGATCGCGCCCACGGCGTGGAGCACGCGCTCGGACGTGATGGCGGGATCGGAGAAGTCCACTCCCGCGAAGCCGTTCACCTGGAGGTCGACGAAGCCCTGTAGCTCCACCATACGCGGCTCAGCGGACTCGTCGCCCTGCGCCGAGCCACTCTCGCATGGCGACGAATCGGCAGAGGCGCGCTGACCTCCCTGCGCCAGCGCCGCGGCCGCCCCGGCCACCCCGGCGCTCAGGAACGCGCGGCGTCTCTTATCCGCCATGCTTCACTCGTTCCCGTGCCCCTGACCCGCCCGGCCCGGCCGAGGCGCCGCCTCAAAGGGCTCCGCCATCATGCCCGAATGCTCGCCAACCTAGGATCGGCTTATTGATGTAGCCATTTTCGTAGACTATAATATATATTAGTAGGTATACGGCATGGGATACACGACAGTCCGGATCAGTAGCCGCGCACACAAGGCCCTCAAGGAGCTGGCGACGAACGACGGGCGGCCCATGCAGGCGCTCCTTGACGAGGCGGTAGAAGCGCTGCGCCGCAAGCGCTTCCTCGAGCGGGTCAACGAGGCCTTCGGGGGCCTGAGGAAGGACGCGGCCGCCTGGTCGGCTCTGGAGGCCGAGCGAAAGGAATGGGACTCCACTCTCCTCGACGGGCTTTCCGTCCATGAGCGTGGCCCCGTGTACGGGGCGCGGCACGGAAAGGCTGCCCGCCGAGGCAAGCGATGACGCCGCCCGCGCGCGGCGACATCTGGCTGGCCAACCTCAGGCCGACGCGGGGACACGAGCAGGCGGGCCGCCGACCCGTCCTGATCGTTTCGGAGGACCTGTTCAATCAGGGACCCGCCGGGCTCGTGATTGTGCTGCCGGTGACTTCCACGATCCGATCGATCCCGGCGCACGTCCCGGTGGCGCCTCCCGAAGGGGGTCTTCGCCATCGCAGTGCCGTACTCTGCGAGGCCGTGCGTTCCATCTCCACGGAAAGGCTGATCGCGCGCTGGGGCGCGGTCAGCGCGCGGACCATGACCGAGGTCGAGGATCGGCTCCGGATCCTCCTTCGGCTGTGAGTTATCAGGCGCACCACTCGAGGGCGGCCGCCAGGTAGACCTCCGCCGTCCGCAGGACGGAAGCGACCTCGACGTACTCGTTGGCGTTGTGGCTCCCCGCCCCGCGCGGGCCGAAGAGGAGCGTCGGGATCCCGAACTGGCGTTGGACGAGGAAGGCGTCGCACGGCCACTCGGAAGCGGAGAGCGCGGCCCCTTCTCCGAGGACGCCTCTCGCCGCGCCGTGCAAGCAGCGCGTCCAGGGATGGTCGGCCGGGAGCTCGTGGCCGAGGAGCGGCGGGTCCACGAGCGGCCGGACCTCCACGGGGTGGCGCGAGAAGAAGGGATCGCGGGCGCAGAAGAGGCGCAGCGACTCCTCGATCTCGCCGACCAGCGCCGGCACGTCCTCGTGGGGGAGGAACTGGAAGTAGACGCGCAGGCGAGACGTGAGGGGGACGCTCCACGGGATGTCGGGATCGAAGCGGTTCGACTCGAGGGCGAGGACCTGGACCGGCGCCGGGTCCGCGAAGTCCCGGTAGGCCTCGCCGCGGTCGACGCGGCGCCGCCTCTCCACCCAGGAGTCGATCCAGCCGAGCAGCCTCCCGGTGGGGATCGCCGGGCTGACCACCTCTTCCTTCGAGAAGTACGCCATCGGATCGCCGGCGCGGCACACGAGGTCGAAGAAGTGGCCGCCCCGCGTGGCGCGGACGACCGCGTGGTTCGTCCCCTCGGCGATGGCGCAGGCGTCGGCGCGGTCGCCGCGCAGGCGTCCGGCGAGCGTCCCGCCGCCGCCGGCGAACTCCTCGTCGACGACCGACTCGCAGAGCAGGTCCCCGCCCAGACGCACCCCGGCCTTCTTCAGGGCGACCGCAACACCGAACTGCGCGGTGAGCCCGCCCTTCATGTCCCAGCTCCCCCGCCCGTGAAGGCGTCCCTTTCGGATGACCCCCGAGAAGGCGCCGTCGCGCCAGGGGTCGGGACGCGTGGGCACGGTGTCCATGTGCCCGGAGAGGAGCAGGCTGCGCCCGCGGCCGGTTCCGGGAAGGCGCGCGATCAGGTTGTGGCGGCCGGCGTAGCGGCGGTCGTGGCGCACCCAGGGGTGGCGCGACCGCTCCAGGAAGCCGACGTCGTACAGCTCGACGTCGAGACGGTGCAGCTTGAGGAAGCGGCGCAGGACCTTCTGGGCGCCGGTCTCCTTGCCGTGGGGCGGGATGGCCACGGTGTCGACGCGCACCAGGGCCTGGAGCATCCGGATGAGCTCCCCCCGCAGCGGCCGCAGGAGCCGGCGCGCGTCGCGGACGGTGTCTTTCCCTGGCCTCACGCGCGCGCCTCCAGGACGAGCCGGCCGAGGGCGGACGGCAGCTCGACACGGTGCTCGCGGGCGAAGACGGCGAGGGCGTCGAGGCTCAGGCCCTCCGGGATCGTGTGCGGCGAGCCGACGCTGAAGGCAGCGGCGCACATGCCCAGCGTGAAGGCATCGCCGAAGGGAGCGCCCGCCGCGAGGCCGGTCAGGATCCCGCCGAGCAGCGCGTCCCCCGCCCCCGCCGTGCTCTTCACCGGCACACGCGCCGCCGGCCGACTCTCCAGGCGACCTTCGGCGAGGGCGAAGGCGCCGCGTCTGCCAGCGCTGACGACCACTTGCGGCGGCGTGCCCGAGCGGAGCGCCGCGCACGCCTCGAGGCAGGGCCGCGGGTCTGCGGGATCGAACCTCACCCCGCCGAGCGCCGACGCCTCGTCTTCGTTAAGAGCCAGGAGTTCGACGTGCGCGAGGAGACCCGAGGCCCTGACCGCCGCCGCCTCCGCGGAGGTGAGGGTGGCGGCGCGGAACGCACCGCGGCGGGTCGCCTCCTCGAGAAGACGTGCGCGCGCCACGAGCGGGACCTCCGGCGCGGCGAGGGCGATCGTTCCTTCGTCGAGGAGCGCCGCCGCCTCCTCGACGTCGGCCGCGGTCAGGGCCGAGGCCGCGGAGTCGGTGGTCGTGATGTTCCCGCCCGAGCCGTCGGGGTACTGGAAGCAGACGCTCTGGAGGGTCGGCCGCCCCGGCACCGCCCGCACGAAGCGAAGGTCCATGCCGGCCTCGCCCATCTCTCGGAGGAGGCGCTGGCCGGTCTCGTCGTCACCCACCTTCCCCACGGGGACGACGTGGAAAGGCAAGCCGCCGGGGCGGGCGCCGAGGAGCACCGCCGGGTAGTGGGCGATGATGTGCAGCTTGCAGTAGTCACGGACGTCGAGGAGCCGGCCCGGACGGCTCTCGTTGCGGCCGAGGTCGTGGTCACCCTCGAGGGAGAAGACGACCCCGGCTCCGATCCCCCCGACGCCGACGAGACGCCGAAAGCGGCTGCCCGGGCCCGGCTCTCTCACCGCAGCTCCCACTCGGGGTGCTCGCTGATCGGGTGCCGGGCGGTCTCGAACGTGGCCGTGATCAGCGCGTCCGGATGGCGCTGGAGAAGCGAGATCGGGTACTCGGGCGTCGGTTCCGAGAAGAGGGCCACCCGCAGCGCGGTCTGCTTCCAGGCCCCGGTGTCGCTGAAGACACGCACCTGACGCGCGGAGAGGCATTCGCGCATGCCCAGCGTCACCGAGAGCGGGGGGACGAACTGGTAGGCGGCGCCGAAGGAGCGGTGGGCCAGGGCCAGGACGGTGTCGAGGTTGTTCTCCTGAATGCGGATCGTCGAGGCGGCGAGCTCCTCCAGCGTCACGTGATGGAAGGGGTGGCGCCGCGCCTGGTTGTAGGCGACGTGTCCGTCCTGGCCCCACCCGCCCAGCGTGATGTCGACGGGGGCGGCGTCGATGGCGGCGCGGACTTGTTCGATCGTGGAGGGGAGGAGCCAGTGGCGCTGGGTTTCGGGTACGTTGAGACGCGCCTCGATGCCCCCGTAGAAGTGCCTCTCCATGTACGAGCGGAAGTTGTAGGGATGGCCGGCGGGCAGCGGCCGGCCCTGCCAGTCCAGGCATTCGTCC
>Ga0209002_10001680_pt1 | contig 17872 bp, 17 predicted proteins | sample Rifsed16ft2_FD_184010 | JGI IMG/M metagenome (GOLD analysis project Ga0209002, IMG submission 184010) | Soil microbial communities from Rifle, Colorado, USA - sediment 16ft 2 (version 2) | ecosystem: Environmental > Terrestrial > Deep subsurface > Rock core/Sediment | place: Rifle, Colorado... | reverse complement strand
TATCAACCATAGCACGACGGGCAATTTGCATCAAGCCGATACGTTTGTTTTTTTTGCTAAATCCGATGCGCCGAAGGAACTTTACGCAACTCGGACCAGATATCCTTACGATGAAGTATTTGCCCTTGCGCGATAGTCTAGACTGGATTCCGAACCTGAGAAGGGCCATGCAAGTTCTCTTTGCAAGTTCGGGGCTTGCAGTCGTCAGACCAATACATCTAGAGCTTCGCTCAACGTATCCATCGGTGTCATAGAGTCCCCGCAAGAACTTCGCAAGGACGCCGTTGTCCATTACAAGGAAGAGCCAAGGAAGCTTAAGCCTGTGCGACTTGTGGAATAGAGGGTAATTGCATATGTCTTCAAGAAGCTTGATGAGTGTCATTCCTCCATGATGGTCGAGCCTTCGGCCATGTGTCCGCTTGTCTAGAATCAACTTACTCTCTACTCCAAAGACTTCCTTGAGAATCGCTCGGGCGCTCGCAAGGAGGTGTAGGTCGGAGTTGTGGAGTGAAGCGCGCAGGCTTCCATCCCCGTAGAGCAGGCCAACTAGGTAGGCCATGCGCCGAAAATGATCCATACTCTTAGGAAGACAGATTCGGCGCGATTGTTTACCAGCCCGCGCGGTGCTCAACCTGTAATTTATCTGTTCTATTTGGTCGTAAAGCGCGCCCTCTTGCATGCCAAGGGTTTTTGTTAGTCTTACGAGGTCTATTAGTCGAAAACGGCCTGCCTTCAAATTCGCCTTGAACGCAACGAACGAGCACGAGAGGGAGGCCTCTTGATAGACTTTAGCTAGCCCAAGTTCCTCGACTCTTGACCTCAATGCTCGGACACGCAGCGCGGGCAGATAGGCCAAATAGTACGGCTTAGCCGCCAGCTTACTTAGAATTTCTTCCTTCACCCGATTCAGGCCGTTGGGACGTGGTTTCAGTTCAAGGGGGACAAGCAAATATCGTCCTGCCTTCACACGTTCCGCCCGAACGCTCTCAATCTGCCCGTCTTTGGTCAGCGTATAGAACGGGTGCTCCGGTGTCGTTCTTAACGACCAGCCGTTGTGCAGAGTGACCTCAAAGAGCTTATCCGCCTTGAGTTTGAAAACGTTCGATACCTTTCGATCCTTAACGGCCAATGCTGAGACATTGAACGAATCTACCTGGGTCGCTAGGTCGTCGCCGGACTGGAATCTCCGATAGAGGTCTGCAATCGGTACTATCTCACCAGAAGACAAAGGAACAAGGGTCTCCTCGCTCACGCACTTGCCGTGGTCGACGTGGGCGATTATGCCCATATCTTCCGGACGTAGGATCAGGCTACGTCATTCGGATTTGGTCCTTGTTCGCTATGATCTTCTGTATCTCAGTTGTCGTCTTGTAACGGGGCACTTATTCTCAACTCTGCTCCGAATTCGAGGTGGCAACAGGATTCAATCTCATTTATGCATTACTATCCAATTCCGACAGCACATGACACGATTGCAGGCTGGCTGTTCGATGCTACTGCGCGACGACAATTCTTAGCGGATTGCCAATGTTTCCTTCGAGGATTTGAATTCCACTGTTCACGTCTTCCAGCCTCACCTTGTTCGTCACCGAAGTCGAGAGATCAATTCTCCCAGAGCTAGAGAACTCAATCAATTGTCTTAGCTCCGACTTCAAATGGTCATTGACACCGACCATTTCGATTTCCTTTCCGATAATAGTCGAGTAAGGCGATATGTGCAATTCCTCAAGGCTTATGCCGACAAGCACAACTCTACCGCCCTTCCCAGCACATGCGAGAGCATTCTCAACTGTTCTCTTGCGCCCAACGAAATCTATGACAACATCGGCCCCAAGTCCATCCGTGATTTCTCTGATACGCTCCACCACATCCTCTTGGTTGGGATTCACCACATCTCTCGCTCCGAGTCTCTTTGCGTGACGCAGCTTTTCCTCCACCACATCCACGGCGATGATGTTGCTAGCCTCGATGATTCTAGATGACAGTTGGACAGCGTGGACTCCAAGTCCTCCCGCCCCATAGATGGCTATAGTGTCTTCTCGTCTCGCTCTCGCGCGTCTGAGCGCATGAAAGGCCGTGGAAACTGCACACCCCATGATGGCAGCGTGATCGAAAGCTATCGTTTCAGGGAGCCTAAGCGCATTGCTGGCGGGGACCTTGACATACTCGGCGAACCCACCGTCCAGGTCCTTCCCAATCATCTGATATTTCTCACAGTAAGTCTCTCTGTCAGATTTGCAGTACCGACACTGCCCACAGCTCATCACGTAGTGAATGACGACTCTATCGCCAATTCCGATCTCGCGCACTCGCTCGCCCTTTTCTGTAACGACTCCTGCGATTTCATGCCCCAACGTTACAGGTAATCTCCCTACCTTGCCAACTCCATCACGGTAGTTAATGTCGGAATGGCATATCCCGCTCGCATGGATTTTGACAAGAACTTCATCTGGCCCCACCACGGGAACCTCAACCAAGTCCAGTCGCAGATCTTCACCGACTCTGTGCAGTCTGGCTGCCTTCATTAATTCCATAACTCGGCCACTTTGAAACGGCTTAAGCACCGGGATATAACATGGTTCTTACGAAAGCTACGAGGTCCGAGGCAGCGAGGAATGGGCTTCAATCTCTCACCGCTCGTTGTGAAGCGGCAGCTCACACTCGAGGACTTGAGAGGTAGAAGTCTCGCTGTCGACGCCAACAATATGCTTTACCAATTCCTGGCACTTATCCGAATGCGTGATGGGAGACCGTTCACTGACTCTGGTGGACGCATCACTTCTCATCTGGTCGGACTTCTGATGAGGACAACACGTTTGATCGCTGACTACGATATTCACCCGGTATTCGTTTTCGACGGGAAGCCTCCGGAGCTCAAAAGGCGAACGTTGGACCTAAGGCGAGGGTATCGTGAACGTGCACGGAGGGAATGGGAAGATGCGGTTCACCGCAGAGATTACGCTTCAGCATGGTCGAAAGCCGTCACAATGAACTCCCTCACCCAACCGATGCAGGATGATGCAAAGAAGGTCCTTGAACTGCTCGGCATCCCACACATTCAGGCCCCGCAGGAAGGCGAGGCTCAGGCAGCGTATCTAGCGATTCGAGGAAGTGTTTGGGCCGCGAATAGTAGAGATTACGATTCTGTACTTTTCGGGTCCCCGCGCTTAGTCCGCTACGTGACCATATCAGGTCAAGAATTCCTGCCAACGAAAGGAACTGCACGCCCCCTCATTCCCGAATTGATCGAACTCGACAAACTCCTTCGAACACTCAGCATTACACGCGAACAGCTCGTTGACTTGGCTATTCTCGTAGGAACAGATTTCAACGAGGGAATAAAGGGTGTAGGGCCAAAAACCGCGTTGAAGCTGATCAAGTCACACGGCAGTCTCGAAGCGCTCCCGGACCGATACCAAGGCGACCTCCCGGGAAACGTCGGAGAGGTCAGAGAAATCTTCCTCGAGCCCGCCGTCACTACTGACTACTCGATTCAATTCACTGGCTTGAAAGAACAGGAATTAAGGAAATTCCTATCCGGTGAGAGAAATTTCTCTGAGGAAAAGGTTGCGCTGGCGATTCAGAGAACGCGGCGGTTCTATTCACGAGAGCGTTCTACGTTGACTTCATGGCTTGCGAAAGAGTAAGGAGTTTGCCAAATGCCCGCAACGACTCCATTCTCCAGGTTCACCGAGACATGCAGAGCCCTAGAGTCGACAACGAAAAGGACCGAGAAAGTAACACACCTGATTGAATTCCTAAAGAGCCTCAGCGCCAACGAGGTAATCCCTGCAGTCTCGTTCCTGATCGGTCGTCCTTTCCCCGAATCCGATCCACGAGTACTAGATGTTGCCGGGCAGACGCTCTGGAAAATGGACAGGAAAAGAGCACAAGCTTCACTCGTATCGAAACCGGTGACTATCCTCGAGATCTATGACACCTTCGACAAGATAGCAAGCGCATCAGGTCCCGGGTCCCGCCAAAGAAAGGAGAATTTGGTCGACGCGCTCTTGAGCCGTCTGCCCGACGCGGATGCAGGATATCTGATCCGTATCATCTTTGGGGAGATGAGGATTGGTGCGGTGGAAGGAGTCGTCCTTGACGCAATCGCGGGCGCAACGCGATCGAAACCCGAGCTCGTGCGCAGAGCCTACATGCTCCTAGGCGATGTTGGCGGAGTTGCGGAGCTGGCTCTTTTCCGAGGATCGGAAGCGCTCAGAGAGATTGGTGTGACGCTATTTGTTCCCATCAAGCCGATGCTCGCAGAAATGGCGCAAGACGTCGAAGAGGTCTTCAAAGAACACGACGGCGTTACCGCTCTGGAGTTCAAGTACGATGGGGCGCGCATCCAAATTCATCGAAAGAATGATGAAATCAGAATATTCAGCAGGAGGCTGACAGATGTAACGAGCAGCCTGCCTGACGTTATTCAGCTCGCAACACAGCATGTCCGAAGCAAGGAGTTCCTGATTGAAGGAGAAGTTGTGGCCATGGGCAAGAACGGCAAACCTCTCCCATTTCAAGATCTGATGCGACGATTCAGGCGCGTACACGAGATCGATGAGATGGTGAGAGAAATTCCGCTCAAGTTGTTTCTATTCGACATCATTTTTCTTGAAGGAAAACTGCTTATTGACACACCCTACGAGGAGCGATGGTCCATCTTAGAAGGCCTCACCGACGCCAATCTGCTCGCCAACAGAGTCATCAGCAGAGATCCGGGGGAGGCGCAAAAACTGATGGAAGCCTCAATACAGGCAGGCCATGAAGGTCTCATGGCGAAGGATCTCAAGAGCACCTACACACCTGGCGTTCGGGGCAAGAAATGGTTCAAGATCAAGCCGTTTGAGAAACTGGACTTGGTGATTGTCGCCGCGGATTGGGGGTCTGGCAGAAGGCGTGGATGGCTGAGTAACTATCACCTCGCCGTGAGGGAGGAAAAAACTGGCGAGTATCTTGTTGTGGGTAAAACCTTCAAAGGTCTGACAGACGAGGAATTCATTGGAATCACTAAGAAGCTGCTAGGGCTAAAGACTAGAGAAACGGACTACACTGTCCACGTTAAACCATCCATAGTGGTCGAGGTGGCATTCAACGAAATCCAACGCAGTCCACACTATAAGTCGAGGTTTGCACTCAGATTCGCGAGAATTACGAGATTGAGAGAAGACAAACGCCCAGATGACGGAGACACGCTTGAACGTTTGCAGGGGCTATATGAAGACCAATTCAGGTACAAGGCTCTTGCAGACTTCTAGGTAGTGGTTGCGGTGAAGGTTGCGGCGTTATTCAGTGGGGGAAAAGATAGCGCTTTCGCGCTCTGGTGTACTCAGATGCAAGGCTGGGACATAGAAACACTCGTGACCGTGTTGCCTGAATCCGACGAGTCTTGGATGTTCCATTACCCAGCTATCAAATGGACTAGGCTACAGGCTCAAGCGCTAGGTATCCAACAAGTAATGATTTCGACAAAAGGAATCAAGGAAAAGGAGCTCGAGGACCTTACTGCCGGACTTGAGAAGATTGCGAGATCCTCAGGAATTGACGCCATTGTCTCAGGTGCTGTGGCCAGCGAATACCAAAAAACCAGACTCGACAACATCTGCGAAAGCATTGGCCTGAGAAGCTTCGCACCACTCTGGCACAAGAACCAGCAGCAACTCGTGAGAGAACAAATAGATTCCGGTTTTGAAATCATCGTAACCGCGTGCAACGCGCTGGGACTAGACGTGAAGTGGCTAGGTAGGAGACTGGGACAATCTGAGCTAGCCGAACTTGTGGCGCTCAACAAGCGTTATGGTGTAAGCATCGCTTTCGAGGGGGGCGAAGCCGAGACATTCGTTACGGCGGCGCCGTTATTCAAGGGTAGACTGACAATTTCACGTTCCACTTCGCACTGGGAGGGCGAGTCAGGATACTTGGAGCTTGAAGAAGTTAGGTTGGAGACACCCAACTGAATCGTTCACGCGCCGACTAGTCGAAGCGCCATTTCTTGCGTCTCGGAGAGAGTTTTTTCCAAGCTGAATGTTCTGATTTCTCGATTCTGCATGAGAACATGACCGTCGACGATGGTTGTGTCGACGTTCGCTGACGAAGCTGAATATACCATGTCGGAGATCACCGTATCCTTGCCGTGCAGCGGCGCCAAATTGGGCGCTTTCGAATTCAGGAGGATTATGTCCGCCCTCTTCCCGACCTCAACGCTGCCAATCTCATCCTCAACTCCCAAGGCGCGTGCGCCTTCAATCGTCGCCAAATCCAATGTCTTCTGAGCATTCAGAATCGTTGGATCCCATCTATGCGCCTTGTGAAGCAGGGCACAAACTTTCATGGTCTCAAACATGTCCAATGTGTTATTACTAGATGCTCCATCAGTTCCGAGACCAACCGCAATCCCTGATTCGAACATTTCAGGCAGTGGTGCTACGCCACCGCTTGCCAGTTTCATGTTGGAGACTGGACAATGAGCAACCCCTACCCCAGCTTTGGCCAGCAACCCAACCTCACTTTTAGTGAGCCAGACGCAATGGGCCGCGAGCATGTTTTTCGAAAGCGCTCCGATTTTGTCTAGGTACTCCACAACACGCATTCCGTGCTGCTTCTGGAAATCAGCCTGCTCACGCCTGGTCTCGGCTATGTGAATATGCAGAATTGCCCGATTTTTTTCGGCGAAATTCTTCGCCCAAAGCAACATCTCTGCCGAACAAGTGTAGGGCGCATGCGGTCCAAGGGCAAACTTGATCCTTGAATTGTCCAGTTTCTGAACATAATCAAAGAACTTGCGCGTGTTATCCTGCTCCGATTTCGCTTTGGCAGGATCAAATAGGTCAATCACGCCGTAGGAGAGAAATCCTCGAAGACCAGATTCAGCAACCGCTTTTGCCACATGCTCCATGTGAAAATACATGTCCACGAAACTCGTTGTGCCGGACATGATCATCTCCGCTGAACCTAGAAGAGCGCCAAGATAGCAAGCCTCATCCGTCAATTTGGCTTCAAGAGGCCAGATCTTCTTCTGCAACCAGTCTTGGAGTTGCATGTCGTCGGCGAAGCCACGGAACAAGGTCATCGAGAGATGAGTGTGGGCGTTTATGAGGCCTGGAAGCACAATTTTGCCCTTCGCATCGATCTCAACATCAGCAGAGCTCGAGCCGGTTTTTCCTATTTCTCTGATGATGCCGTCACGGATGAAGATGGACGAGTTGCGGAGTACGTCTCGCTCTTGGTTCTGTGTCACAATCCAATCGGCGTTCCTGATGATTAGCGAAGGCATGACTTTGTCGCGGGATGCATGGGATTGTTTAGTTAAAAGCCAAGCGTTCGGCTCGGGTGTGGCTAAAGATTAGATGAAAGATCCGATTGCAAATCCTATGGCCAGAAGCAGAATCGTTGAGAGTATCAAGATCACGTTCAGTCCTAAAGCCGGGATGAGCTTCGGGATTTGGCTGTGGCTGGCGAGCGTGATTCGACTAGCCTTGTACGAGATCGGTATGGTAACTAAGCAAAGGAGAGTTGCTACAGGAGCCGCCGCCAACACCACCGCGATTAGTATAGACGCGTAAGTCGCGAGGAGCCCGGCCAAGTATAGCCAACGAGCCCTTTTCCTTCCTAGGAGTACTACCAGGTGGCGTCTGCCAGCCTCTTTGTCCACTTCTGCATCGGGGAACTCATTCAGAAACAGCAATAATCCGACGAGGATCGTGACTGGAACGAAAACCGCTATCCCTGCAGCTTCAAGCCTTCCAGTCTGGCTGACATATGTTCCTAGCCCCATCAGCCCGAACCCAGAGCCAGCGACGAGTTCACTGACACCATGCACTCTTGACAGTACTGGTGTGTACAGGGTGATCAGCACGAGGCCGTACAGTGTGATAGGAAGAAGCACGCTGAAAAATCGCGTAAGAAAGTAAATGCCGATAAGACTTGCGCCTACTAGAGTGCCGACGGCAGTCGCGAGGGCTGCTGACGGTTTCATGCTGCCTTTGACTATGATTTCTACTCCTCCGCTGAAGGGAGTTTTCTTGGTTCTTGCGTCAATACGAGATCGGTAGTCGAAGTAATTGTTGAAAGCGTTCACGGAGGCATGTGTGAGTACAGCGCCAATCATCACAAACAGCGCGTCCAGTCCATTCAAGGATCGTTGCGAATAGTATGCGGCTGCGAGTCCTGCAAGGACGATAACTACCGCAAGCGGGAGAAAGTTCGCTCTAGTTACTTGGAGAAGATTTCTCATAGCCCGACCCATTCCTTCGTTATAATGCAGTAGTGCTTCTTCATATCCCAACCGTTTTAACTAGCTCGGTCTTATCTTTCGCTCGAAATCAGCGTTTCGCAGTCCTAATTGGATTTGATCGATATGAGCAAGGTCAAAGATCGCTCTCTGGCTTCTCAAGGGCAATTGAAAATTGACTGGGCTAGGGAGCACATGCCGGTTCTGGGGAGGATTCGAGCTCGCTTCGAGAAGGAACAACCGTTCAAGGGATTGTCGATTGGGATGTGTATTCATCTCGAGATGAAGACAGCTGTCCTGGGGCAAACGTTCCAGGCTGGAGGTGCCACAGTGGCAATCACTGGAAGCAATCCGCTATCGACGCAAGATGATGTAGCTGCTGCCCTCGCTGAATCAGGTGTGAACGTTTACGCCTGGAGAGGTGTCACGCCCGAAGAACACCATGGTAATCTGATGAGAGTTCTCTCGGATAACCCGCAGATCTTGATCGATGATGGCGCCGAACTCTCGGTGGCAGTTCACCGAGAAAAGAAGGAACTGCTGGGACGCGTGGTGGGGGCGTGCGAAGAGACCACGACTGGCGTTCACCGCTATCGAGCGATGGAGAAGGATGGCATATTGAAGTACCCTGTAATTGCGGTTAACGATGCATTCACGAAATTCCTATTCGATAGCCAGCATGGAACGGGCCAATCAGCGCTTGAAGGAGTAATGCGCTGCACGAACCTGCTCATCGCCGGCAAAACACTAGTGGTTGCGGGTTTCGGATGGGTCGGGCGAGGAATAGCCCTGAGAGCAAAAGGACTCGGTGCAAGCATAGTCGTAACCGAAGTGGACCCCGTGCGAGCGTTGGAAGCGTCAATGGAAGGTTATCGCGTCATGACAATGCTTGAAGCCGCCAAGGTGGGGGACATATTCATCACAAGCACGGGATGCAAGAACATCATAACGGCAGAGCACCTGCGGGAAATGAAAGATGGCGCTATCTTGGCAAACGCAGGCCATTTCGATGTTGAGATAGATGTGAAAGCTCTCCGCAGCAACGCGATTGCAACGAAAGTTGCGCGGCAGAATGTGGAGCAGTTCACGATGAAGAATGGCAGGCGCCTCTATCTGCTAGCGGAAGGTCGTTTGGTCAACTTGGCGGCTGCAGACGGTCACCCCGCCGAGGTCATGGACATGAGTTTCGCGAACCAAGCGCTCGCCGCCGAATACCTACTCAAGAACAAAGGAAAACTCGAACCGAAGGTTTACAAAGTGCCACTGGAAATGGACAGGCAGATCGCCAGCGTATGGCTGGAAAGTCACAGCGTCAAGATCGACACACTCACTGAAGAACAGAGAAAATATCTAGAGTCTTGGGAGTAGTCAAGGCAGAATCTAGGTTTAGCGCCAGTTCGACATGCTTCGATCTCGCATGTTGATAGGATGCTTCAAGCAATTCCTGAATTCTATTCACTCGTTCGCGCACATAACGTGCTCGGAGTTCGGACGAATGATTAGAAAAAGCGAGGTATTTCTATCGGTATTACCAACGTTGGGAGTTTGACAAACCAATAGACGTATACTGCGAGGGCGACACCAGCGAAGGTTGCGAAGATTACTAAGTAATCCGCGGGCCGCATTTTCAGTGTAACAATCGCAGTCCTATTCTCAGTCGCACCGAATGCACGTGATTCCAATGCTTCTGCAAGCTCAACGCTTCTTCTGATCGCCGAAATGATCAATGGGATAAGGATCGGGATGTAGTTGCGAATTCTTTTGATGAAATTGCCCTTGTCCAGTTCAAGTCCTCTCGACCGTTGAGCGTCCACGACGGTCTGGGCGTCGATTGCCATGGTCGGGACCAGCCTCACAGCTGTTGTGAAAGTGAAGGAGATTGAGTACGGCACATGTATCTGTTCGAGTGCAAGTCCCAGATCATCAGCCGATGTTGTCATGAAGAAGAAGGAAAACGCCGACATGATTGCGAAGAATCGAGCCGTGAAGGCTAGCGAAGATGCTAGAGGGGTTCCGAAAATGACGTTCATGACGAATATGAAGAAGCCCAGAAAGAGTCCTCCCCGCATGGATCGGAGCCAGCGGCTCACAGTTCGCGCCAAAAGAATTCCCGGAATCTCAGCTAGGAAGATTATCACAAGAGCATAGAGATTCGTGAACATGAGAGACGCTGCGAAGAAACCCAATGTGAGTATGAACTTCGCTCGGGGGTCGAGCCTGTGAATCGGGCTGTCCATCCGCGTAAACTTGAATCCTTCGACAAATCTCAAAGACAAATTTCCGTCACGACCCTTGTGAAGTTTTACGACCTACCACATGCTTGAGTTTGGTTGAGAGGAATTCCCTTGCTGAATAGGCGTCGATTATGTCAGAGGGCGGTGTCAGATCCTGGAGGGTTCCCATCAAACTGGAGATTTGCGGCATTACTAGTGAGGCCTTTTCAACGAGAGCCGGGTCGGTCAGGACTTTAGCTGATGTTCCGTCACCAATAATCCTGCCGTGCGATAGCAAAACTATGCGGGGTTTGCATTCCGCCACAAATTCCACGTCATGGGTGACGATGACAATCGTCTTCCTTTGCGAGAGTAGCTGCACGATGAAGTTTCTCAATCGATCCTTCTGGAGGTAATCCTGCCCTATGGTGGGTTCATCCATGATCACATGTTTAGGATCCCAAGCAAGTATGGCCGCGAGCGCTACGCGTTTCCTTTCACCCCCGCTTAATACGAAGGGTGATGAGTTGCTATAGCGATCCAGATCGAGCGTATTCATCAAGCTCGTTACCCTGCGCTGGACCACATCTTCCTTAAAGCCGAAATTCCTCAACGAAAAGCTCAGTTCTTCGGTAACAGTCTCCGCGAATAACTGGTGATCTGGATTCTGGAATATCAGACCAACATCCCGTGAAAGCTGGGCAACAGATTTCTCACGAGTATCAACATCGTCCACCGAGATCTTGCCTTCGTTCGGTTTGAGCAGCCCGTTGAACATCTTAACGAGTGTCGTCTTGCCCGCGCCGTTCTCTCCCATGATAGCAACGAACTCACCGTCTTTGATCTGCAGGTTCACTTCGTCGAGAACCTGAGCTCCTCCCGGGTAATGGAAGGTCACATTCTCTACGGAGATCATTTGTTGAGGAGCCTTCTGATTTCTTCTGATGCCTGGTCGACGGTGATTGGGTTTGTCCCAACTGGGAATCCGTCCCCACGGAGGAGATGGAATAGCATCGTAACCCTGGGAAGACCAATGCCGATGAGGCGCGCCTCGTCGCCGTAGACTTCAGAGGGAGGCCCATCCAACGCCACTCTTCCCTTGTCCATGACGATGACTCGATTAGCGTAGCGGGAAACTAAGTCCAATCGGTGCTCTACAAGTACGGTCGTTAGGTTTAGCTCGCGATTCAGCTTGGCTATTACGCGGATTATCTCCTCTGCGGATTTGGGATCCAGGAACGAGGTCGGCTCGTCCAGGACCACTATGCTTGGTCTCATGGCGAGGACTCCTGCAATGGCAGCACGCTGTTGCTGTCCTCCTGAGAGTTCGTACGGCGCCTTGTTCCGCAAACTCGTAATTCCAGTAGCTTCCATAGCCCACTGGACACGTTCGAGCGCCTCCTTTCGCGGAATCCCTAAGTTTTCGAGACCGAAGCCAACATCTCTCTCGACCGAAAGTGAGAACAGCTGATTCTCAGGGTTCTGGAAAACGAAACCCACGCGAGTTGCAAGTTCCGCTGTAGATTTTCCTTTGACGCTGATACCGTCTATTTCCAGATCTCCTTCGAGGTTTCCCGAGTAGAAATTGGGAATGAGGCCGTTGAGACATCGGCAGAACGTAGTTTTGCCACAGCCGCTTGGTCCCGTGAGAATTGCGAATTCGCCTTTCTCGACCGTTAGGTCAATGTTCTCCATTGAGGGTTTGTCGGCGCCCGCGTAGGTGAATGAAAGCTTTCGCGCTGCGATTGCCGCCAAGGCCTATGTCCCTTTTTTTCCATCTCATTTTTGCGTAGTTACCCTACTTTGAGATGAAGCCTCCGCATAACCATCGCCGCCAGTATTAGACTTTGAGGAACGCGAAAGAAACTCCCTCACCATTATCAGAGCCAACTTCAACGCCTCGTTCACGTCCCCTTTGACGCTAGCACCCGCAGCTGTCGCATGTCCGCCACCCATCCCACCCATCTTGACGCCGAGCGGGGTTGCGAGGTTGGAGCCGAGGTGCATTCCGGTTTCGTCCACGAAATCGCGAGTTGAACGAAAGCTCAGCGTCAACTCATCGTTTCTCTTGCCTGCCACAACTGCCAAGTGAGCCCCCAATGCCACAAGTCCGCGAGCAGCTGAGGCATGATAAGATCCTACCTCAGAGAGCGCCACCAACCATTTGCCGACACGTTCCATTCGAACTCGTTGAGCAGATTTGACGCGGGCAAAACGCTCGGACTCATCCATCGTGGTCCGAGTCAGTGCAAGCGCGGCTTGAGGATCAGCGCCTGCTTTGATCAGCGCGTATGCGGATTTGAAAGTGCGACGAGTCGCGATCGACATATGTCCAGTCTCAACCAGCAATCCAGTCAACAATGCTTGGCTTACAGAGCCGTCGAGTGCGATGCCAAATTTGTCATACAGTTCAAGGATCATTTCGCAGGTTGAAGTGGATGTCTCGTCGCAGAGGACGATTGCTGCTGTTCTGGCATTGTCTGGGTGGGGAGCATGATGGTCAATCATTACAATCGGCTTGGCAGAATCCAGAATCGGTTGTTTGAGCGCTCCGAGCTGTTGAAGGGTATTCGTGTCTACAGTTATTATCAGGTCTGTCTTTGACAAGTCAGGTTCTTCCAACACCTTCAACGGAACAACAGTGAGAATCTGTTTCGACAGCTTGCTTACTCCATCAGGTGACGTGAAGCCGATTGTTAGCTTTCGATTTATTTTATGTGCCAGCACGGAAAGTGCATAAGCGGAGCAGACTGCATCTGGGTCAGAGTTTTGATGTCCGACAATGAGCAGAGTTCTTGCTTTCTTGAGCAAACCGGCTAGGCGGGTGTGTCCACGCAAAGATCTAGCTCCTTGAATTTTGCCTCTGCCGCAGAAAAAGCTAGCTCCGTCGCTTCCTCAACTAGAGCGTCCAAGTCCTGCTCCCCGCTTGCTAGCTCAATTGCCACCTCAACATTGACGTTAAGAGGCTTGTCACCCACAGCCTCAACCATAACGTCCAAGTCGCTGATCCGCTTTAACGGAATCTTGAACAGAAGATGCCGTTTGGCCGCCTCTTCCGCTGCGGTGCAAATTTGCTCAATTTCGTCGGCGGTGGGCTCTCTTTTCAGCTCAATGCCCAATGCGATTTCACTTTCACAGAAGTAGCTCGGCCTTAAGCTGACTGGAAATGCTCATAGAGGCGCGGTTTTCGGTCCCTGTAACCTTTCCTGCAGTTTCTCCTGTACTTCTTTGAGTCTCTCTCGTGTCCGATCTTCTTGCTTTCCGAGAACTGTGACTCGAGTGGTGAGCAATTCTTTGCGTTCTTTGAGTTCTCCCATCAATACTTGCCTGTTTGACTTGACGAGTATGCTGCCTACGCTTTTGTAGACTGGAGTATCGTCTGTTGACTTCTCGAGTTCTGTAAGCGCCTTATCCGTTTCGTTCAACTCAAGTTCCAATTGCTGCTTCTGCGTGACAACTGATTGGAACGTTTGCTGCAGTTGCTGGAGACGCACCAACTGCTCCTGAATTTGTGGTGGTAGCTCAACATCCTGACTCAAAACTGATGCCTTCAAAATTCGCGTAAGCGTGCCTAGCCTTAAGTCGGCGACTAATTAAGTATTTCAGCATCGACGTGAGAACTCGATCCAATCTTTCGGGTTGATGTTCGAAGATTCACTTGCTCTCAAGGGGCTTGACAGTTTCGCTCAACTCTCCAAGCTAAATCGAACGGATTCACGAGTTGCAATCGGTGTTCATTTGATAACCAATAGTGGTCGACACATACACATCACGGAGAAGAGGCATTGCAGCAAATGCGAGACCTTCACTTTGCAAGTCTGCCACAAGGTTCGATACCAGGAGAACTCGGAGCAGACAGGGACACTTTTGAAGAAGAGCTATTGGGTCTGCCCAGTCTGTTTGACGGAGACAGAGGAAGTTAAGAGCCAACCGCTTCCGAGTGACAAAGTGAAGATCATTAACAGATTGCTTCGCATGCAGGGCGACTACGCGATAGAATCAATGAGCATCTCCTCCCACCCGGAGAAACTCGTCGTCGAGATTACGGTTAAGGATTGAGAGGTTCCATAAGGCAGCCCTTCACTTTAATCTTGGAGCAAGAGGATAGGCTTGGAGGCATTCTCTCCGGAGTTCCCTAAATGCCTGATCTGACAAAGAAGAATATTGAGACAGACGAGGACACAGGTGCGACCACGGGCCTGCTTACCTATTCTGCCGCGAAGGTTCCTCTGCCCAATAAGTTCGCGACCACCACTGAACTCAACGCCACAAGATTAGTGGGACTGAAGCAGGAATTCCCAACAGAATTTATTATAGCGGGCAAGTTGATCTACCCTGAAACGCTCAAGCGGATCCTGAAAGAAGAGGAATTTCTCAAAGAGTTCGCGAGACGTGTTGCACGTGAAACGGGGGCTCACGAGGACGCCCTCAGTCTTTTGTTCCTAGTTTGGAAAGGAGAGGCCGCTGTCTCCGAGTCGAGTGACCTTCGCACGATCCTTGATGTCCAATATTTCGCGGACATGGACGTTATAACCGTGCAGCAGAGCCCCGGAGTCTCCCCAACCGACTTCATCGCCTTGTACAGGTTTGCTGAAAGATGGCTTGACAATAGAGGCCTTGACAAACCACTCATGCCAATCTTAACACCGGCGGGGACGAGAGATGATTTCGAGAAGACACTTAATGCGGTGTTGAAACGCGGATCCAAGCTGATTGGGTTCGACATGAGAGGTGGCTTCTACTATCAAGCGCTGCGATCTCTCGAAGAGGCGAAGAAGAAGGACCCTGAGCTATGGATTCACGCGTTTCAAGTGCCGCCGAAAATACGCTTTGGGCGAAATTACCTTCGTTGCTCTGAAGGTATGATGCTACCACTATATGGTGTGGACAGCTTCAACCGATGGGTCGTCCCGCCCCCGCCAGTCCCACTCACAAAGGACAAGATCAACATGTTCGATTCGGCCAATTGGGGCGTGTTCAAACGGAAGGAGTGGGACAAGCAATACGGGGTTAGGCTGCATTGCACTTGTCCCATGTGCAATAAGCAGAGGCTGCCAACGTTCTTCCTAGGAAAAGTCTTGACCGTTCTGGGCAGGAGCAAGGTGCATGACCACTACGCCCAGCGCGAGCAGCTCTTGGAATTCTCGAAGGCCGTGAAAAAGGGTAACGCCAAGGATTTCGTTTCCAAAAGGAAATATCCGAATGATTTCCTGCAGCAAATGGCCAAATCTGAGGCGGAGGCCAGCTAGACTTTAGCTTCAGCCATTTTCGTCATCAACGCTCGCAGGTCAATCTCTGACCTTGTACGCCAACCCAGGGACATGACTCCTGCATCATCCTCCTCAAGATATCCGGTGCGGAGAAATATGTCAGCCAGAGTCACCGCCTTCCATCGCCCAAACTTGTGGGCCAACAGTTTCTCAATTTCCTCGCGCGGCGCCTTGCCTTGTTTGGACACCAGATAGGAGATTGAAGCGCTCAGTCCGGCCAAGTTGTCTATGCGCCATCCAATCATCTTAGCCTCTTTCAGGCCCAATGTACCTTTCAACGCCACTAAGTAACGCGCTTCCTCCAAGCTTGCATGACCTGCATCAGATCCCATTTCCTCGGATCGGGGCTCGTTGACCTTCTTGATTTCGAGGTCCAGCTCGGAGAGCAGTTGATTCAGTTGATCCAAAACCTGCTGGTAGTTCTTCCCAACTTTTTCCTTGAGTTCCCATTCTCTGGCCCCTGGCATTTTTCCACGACGGAAAAGCAACAGGTGCATAGCGCGTTTCAATTTGTCAGAATAGAAGCTCTTGGTTTCAGCGGTTTCCATTAGGTCAACTCTCCCTGGGTATAGGTATCGGAAAACTCACAGCTCCCGACACAGCTTTCTCTGAAGGTTGATCGGTGGGTGTGAGGGTCAATTGCTCTCCTTCAGGCTGGAGCTTCGCGTATCCATACGTAACTAGGAAGCTGACGTAGTACGCCCTTTGCACAGTCTCGTTGTACGTGGCTCCCTTTACGAAACTCCAATAATCGATAGGCACCTTTCTATCCCCGTAGAGTTGGCGGAGTTCGTTCCATAGCTCGGTCAACTGTTTACCGAACTCCTTTCCATGGATTCCCAGTCCGGTCAGAGTCTCGGAATCAGCTGTCCCTGGATCTTTTCCTCGTGAGGATTCCCTTTTCTTCCACCGGTCTGCGATTGGCGTGAGAAGGTTCCAGTAGTCGAGGGCGTCGGAAACGGTGCTGTTTGTTAGTTGCTCGAGTTCCGTTATTGGGTGCCAGCTCTGAAGGAAGACTTCGGCGAGCCTTTTCTCACTCATCCTCTCAACTTTCCTCTTCACGAAATCGGGGTCGGCGTATAGCGCACTCGATTGAAACTTGAGTTGAGTATTCTGAAGTCGCACGACCTCAGAAAGTCTGTTGATGGTATGCGCGTCAAGGCAATGATCCTTGAAAGTCTCCCAGTGAGGGAAGTATTGGCGGAGCGTTTCAACTCCGAATTTCACATCCATGAAGAATGGATTGAATTTGCGCTCAGAAATGGCTTCACAGGTCTCTACGATTTCCTGTAATTCCTTTCTACCTGCCGCCAAAGTTGTGCGTTGGCTCTTGGGCTTCTCTGTCATTTTCATTTCAGCTCGCTGACCACGGACGTTCCTTCAATGTTCTGGACGACTATCACGTGGCTGTTGTCGGTCACGTTAATTTCGCCTGGAGTAATCGCGACATATTGACCTTCGGCCAGGCTCTTTGAGCTTGACATGATCAGGTTCGTGACGAGTTCGCGGTTCTTCGGATCCATGTGCACATCGAACTCATCTATGGCTCGGAAGGGTGAAGTGATGTGCTGCTGCAGGGCAAGGAGAAATGCCATCATGGCTATGCTCCTCTCGCCCCCGCTTTGAGTGAACGCGTCGAGAGGAGTAGGCTTGTTTCCCTTGAAACCCACGAGGATCTCAAGCCCGCATTTCTCAATGTCTCGAGATGAGATGAGGCGAATGGCCCCCGTGGCGCCTACGGTTATGAGTGTCTGGTTGTAACGGGCCGTCAGTTCCTCTAGGAATGTTGCGAGAACCTCTCGCCATCTTGAGAGGCGTTTGTCGAGTTCCGTCAGGACCTCTTGTCGGCTCTGGGCGACCTGGTCGGCTTTCTGACGCAGCTCTTCGTATACCTTGGCGTATGAGGAGTACATACGCTCGACATCTTCGGAAATCGAGGCCAAAGGTTTCAGCTGCTCTTCTACGGCTCCGATGTCGAGCATCACATCGAAGATTTTCCTCGGAGACTCGATTGATGGTCCCGCCGCCGCAGCGGAAGCGACCATCGGGTCAAGTTCTTCCTTTGCCAGGCGAACCTGCGCCTGCAGGTCTGCGATTTCTTCTGATAGTAGCTTTCTCTTGAACCCTGACACCTCATACTCCACGTTGGTGTCAATCAA
>Ga0209002_10001676_pt1 | contig 17886 bp, 18 predicted proteins | sample Rifsed16ft2_FD_184010 | JGI IMG/M metagenome (GOLD analysis project Ga0209002, IMG submission 184010) | Soil microbial communities from Rifle, Colorado, USA - sediment 16ft 2 (version 2) | ecosystem: Environmental > Terrestrial > Deep subsurface > Rock core/Sediment | place: Rifle, Colorado... | reverse complement strand
TGGCGGGAAATCCGTCGTCCCATTCAACCCGCCTATGGCGAGTCAAGCCCGCCAAATTTTCTTATCGCCACAGCTGCCAGGCTAGGATTCGAACCTAGATACGCAGATCCAGAGTCTGCGGTCCTACCATTAGACGATCCGGCAAAACATTACATATTTTACCAAATTCACTAATCTACTGTAGTATAATTTCGCCAATGATAGTCAAACGTAAAGAAGGTTACTTCGTGCTTTCGGAAAAGACGGGCCGCAATCTTGGCGGGCCATATCATACCAAAGAAGAGGCCAAAAAGAGATTAAAGCAGGTAGAGTTTTTCAAACACCTCAGGGAAAAATAGTCCAACAAGATTCATAATCTAATTTCTTTCTCGAGCCAATTGATCCTTTTCCCTTCTTTTCTTTGCCAGAAAATATCTTCCCAAATGTAAAGTATCGCAAGGGCTGACCATTTTCCCCAACGAGTTTTAACGTACTTGATTATTTTTTCGGTTGGAACCAATTGTTTATTAAAAAGTAATCTTGATAGAATTTTTTGTTGCCAAGGCGCAACATGATCAAAAATTTCATAATGATGCAAAGCTTCTACTAGTAAAATACGAACAGTCTCCGGACCAACACCATACAGTCTCAAGAGTCTTTCCTTTGCATCCCCAACAGATAATTGTCTAAGTTCAAATTCGTCAATCTTTTCTTCAACAAACGTTTTAGAAAGTTTGATAAATAATTTTGCTCTATACCCGACTTTTAGTTTTCTTAAATCTTCTTCCCGCACATTTTTTAAGTCTCTGGGTTCCCAAAATTCATAAACTTCTTTACTATCAAACTTAACTTTGACTCCATACTTTAAAAGCATGTCTTTTGTCATTTGAACACTTCTTCTAATTACTGTATTTTGTAGAAGAATCCCTATCATCAAAAGTCCGTATAAACTTTGGGCACAACTCCCATGCATTCCATAACATCTTTTAATAAATGGCACGAGAATTTTGTCATTTTTGAACTTTTTATAAAACTCTGAAATATTGCGGCTAAATTCAAATCTAAATTTAAGTTCGTCAATTACTCTTTCAACTTCTGTTTTTGCGAGTTTAGATTCAGAAAAAATAGTAATCATAATTTTTGGATTATCCACAGTCCCCTCGTTTTTCATCTTGATTCCATAGACCCTGTTGTTATATCTCATAGCGAACCAGTACTTTCCTGTTTGATATATCTTGAGTGAATCTGGATAGTGAGAAGGTTTAAAAACAGTAGTATCAAAATTAAACGGCGGAAACGGCGTAACTGCCAAGTTTGTTTTTGTTTTTAGGCTTAATATTTTTGCCATTAAATTTGGGTATCAATCTCTAAAATTTTAACCCGAGAATTTGGCCGCATTTGGTAATTAACTCCCCTGCCTGCCCCTGCCTGCCGGCAGGCAGGTTTTTGCTTTTGGCAAAACTGACCAAAACCTCGATAGCTTGGGGAATATTTAAATCATCATCAAGAGCTGTAAAAAAGACCGGTAGATTTTTTTGAACTTCTCGATCATCCATACTTGATTTGGTGGCTGATTTTTCTAAAATTTTGGCTGTCTTCTGCGATTCTTCTAGCTTTTTTTCATTATAATTCCAAGATTGGCGCCAGTGGTGAGAAAGAAGATAGAGTCTTAAGGTGTTGGCAGAGTAAATTTTTAAAAGATCGCAGACAAAGACCATGTTGCCGAGGCTTTTGCTCATTTTCTTTTGGTCACAATAAACCATGCCGGTGTGCATCCAAATTTTGACGAATTTCTGCTTTGTGTAGTTTTCACTTTGAGCAATTTCGGCCTCATGATGAGGAAAAATTAAATCCTCTCCCCCACCATGAATAGTGATTGTTGGACCTAAATATTTCATAGCCATTGCCGAGCATTCAACATGCCAACCGGGTCGGCCCCTGCCCCATGGTGAATCCCAAGAGGGCTCACCGTCTTTGTGTTTTTGCCAAAGGACAAAATCCAAAGGGTCGCGCTTGTTGGGATCAAGTGGAAAATTGCCGCGGTCATTGGCAATTTGAAGCATTGCCCGATAGCCGAGTTTGGAAAGTTTGCCAAAATTCTTGTCGCTTCTAATTTTAAAATATACAGAGCCATTTTTTTCATAGGCTAAACCTCTGGCGATTAAAACCTTGATAATACTAATCATTTCTTTAATATGACCTGTGGCGTAAGGGATAATGTCCGGGGCTAGAGCGTTAAGACCAGCCATGTTTTTGAAATGTTTTTTCGTCTCGGCTTGGATTAATGCTTGCCAAGTTGTACCAAGGGATTTGGCCTTAATTAAAATGTCATCATCAATGTCTGTAACATTTTGGACATAGGTGACTTTGTTTCCCAAAAATCTTAAATATCTGACCAAGACATCATAGACCAAAAAAGTGAAAGCGTGACCTAAGTGTGTTGTGTCATAAGGAGTAATTCCACAAACATAAAGGCCGATTGGATGTGAAAGGTCAAGAGTTTCTTTTTTTTCAGAGTAGGAATTGTAAAGTTTCACTTGGCAAGTTCTAAAAAATGTTCAACTTTGGGGAATTTTTGGCGTATTTTAAGAACTCTTCTGGCATCGGTAATTTGCGATTTGTGGCACATCATTGCTTGAATTTTTGTCTCCCAAACATCGGCAACATCGACTACTTGGTCAATTTGGCTTTTTGGGTAACCTGGTGGAAAGTAGATAAAGTAGTCTTTAACCGATTTTCTTTCTTCCTCCGATATGCAGAAGTAGAGTAATTTTTTGACAAAGGGAAGGTGGTAAAAAACATAGGTGGTTGCTAGAGATACGGTGATATGATCAATGTGGCCGGAAATTCCCCGGGGTTCAAAAGTTATGATGGTTTGGGGTTTTAAAAGCTTGAGCTTTTGCTTGATTCTTGCAGCCAGGAGATGATACAAGGCATTGGAAAGAGTACCGTCAACAAAACCCAAAAAATAAACTTTTTTAACTCCTAAAATTTGGGCAGAACAACGCAGTTCTTTTTCTCGCACCTTGCCGATATTTTTAAGATTGCCGTCCGCCTTCGCTTGAGCTTCGGCTGGTAAACCCGCTTCGCCGCGCGTTGCACAAAGAACATAAACATTGTGGTTTTTTGCAAGTTTGGCAATGGTACCCGATGGACCAAAGGCCTCATCATCCGGGTGAGCAAAGATAGCAACGACTACCCTATTTTGCTTTTTTGATGGCATCATCGATTCGATTTATCACTTCTTCTTTGGATAAAACTGCTAGGCTTTGGTAGATTGGCGGAGTATTATCAGCAAAGACAGAAAGACGGAGAGTATTTTTAAAATCCGAGCTTTCAAAATGATTACTTGCGATCCATTCGTCCAGTACCTGACCGATTGAATACTCGTCCCAGGTAATGATTGACTCTATGGCTTTTCTGGCATTTTCGATTTTTGATTTCTGTGGTGGTTTTTCTTTGCCTTTTTCGAAAAAAATTGAAGCAATCGAATCAAAATCAGCCAAAGTCGTTAAGCGATCACAGACCAAACGGCTGATTTTGACCAAATGTTGATCATTAACAGTTTTGGCCAATTTTGAAAAATTTCTGATTTTTTTAATAAGTTCATCACTCGTGTATTTTTGCAAGTATTTTTTGTTAAACCAGTTGAGTTTCTCAATATTAAAAATCGGACTGTTTTTGTTGAGCCGGTCGAGGGAAAATTCGCGGATGAGCTCATCAAGTATAAAAAGCTCTCTGTCTCCTTTGGGTGACCAACCTAAAAGAGCCAGAAAATTAACAAGAGCTTCCGGCAGATATCCATCTTCGATGTATTCGAGGACTGATCGGGCGCCTTGCCTTTTGGAAAGCTTTTTCTTGTCAGGGCCTAAAATCGGCGGCAAGTGGATAAATTTAGGCGGATTCCAAGAAAAGGCTTGATAGAGGAGTAAATGCTTGGGGGTTGAAGAAATCCATTCGTCACCACGCATCACATGGGATACTTGCATTTCATGATCATCAACTACCGATGCAAAATGATAAGTCGGAAAGCCATCGGATTTAACAATTACAAAATCCTCAATTACATCCGAAGAAAAGTTGATTGGTCCGTGAAGTAAATCTTGCCAACTGATCTTCTTGCTCTTTTCAACTTTAAAGTACCAAGCACCTTCTTTATTATAAGTGAGTTGTTTTTTCTTGAGGATTTCGAGATGTTCTTGGTATAAATTAAGCCTTTTTGATTGATAAATTTCCTCTCCATCCCATTTCAAACCCAAAACTAGAAGGCTTTCTTTGATTTTGGGAATAGACTTGGGAATAAATCTTTTGCGGTCGGTGTCTTCAATCCGCAGGATAAATTGCCCATTTTGATTTTTGGCCAATAAGAAGTTAAAAAGGGCGGTTCTGATATTACCGATATGGGGGATGCCCGTTGGAGACGGAGCATATCTGACTACCACGCGTGACATGGTAAAATTGTATCATAGGCAAACAATGACATCTTTAACTGAAACCGCATTTTTTTCCAGGAAAGCATTTAAGTGGCTAATTTGGGGGCTTGGGGCGCTTTTAGTTTTGGTACTTCTAATTGTTCTTGGTAAAACTATCGCAAGTACGGTCTTTCCTCCTAAACCGCCACCGGCAACGGTTGCATTCGGCAAATTGCCGAAGCTTGATCTTTCTGAGGGCTATCAGATAAAAAGCAATACAAGTTTTAAAATTGAAACAATCAGCGGCCAATTACCAAATTTGGTAGATAAGGCCAAAGTTTTTGCGATAGATACTGATGAGTCTTCTTTTGGGGCACTCGAGCGAACTAAAATCAGAGTCTCCAAAATCGGTTTTACGGGCGAACCACAAGAAGTTGCAGGTAATACCTTTAAATTTCAAGATCCTAAAGAAGACCGTAGTATTACAGTTAATATCGCCAGTGGTAATTTCGTACTGGCGAGTAATTATCAAAACGACCCGCAGGTTATTTCAACTCGGCCAAGATCTCTTGAGGCGGCAATTGATTTAGCCCGAAACTTCTTTAACAACTTTGATATCACACAAGATGATTTTCCCCAGGATAAAATCCAAACCGCCTATTTTCGTTTGGATGGGGGTAACTTGACAAAAACTCCAGCTCTTTCATCTGCCAACTTAGTAGAAGTGAGTTTTCAAAGAAATAGTTTAGATGACCTTGGAGTAATTAGCCCACAAGAAAATAATCCACCGGTAAAGGCACAAGTTTCCGAAAGAAGAATTGTAGAAGCAGAGCTTTCAAGACTTTCAATAAGGCCACACAAGTTTGCAACATATCCTTTAAAAGGGACAAACAAGGCGTTTGAACAGTTAAAAACAGGTTTTGGTGCTTTTAACAAAGTTCCAACTACTTCGACAATTCCAATCAGGGATGTAGTTCTATCCTATCTTGAAACAAGAAAATTCCAAAATTATTTGCAGCCTGTTTATGTTTTCAAAAGCGACAACGGACAAATAGCTTATGTTAGCGCGGTTGATGATTCTTGGACTACTCAGGATTAACCCACCGGTGATTGGCAAAGACCCATTCTATCAGTTGTTTTGATTCGCTGAAGCGATCATCAGATCCAAGTACAGCCGTGATAATAGTATGGCTATTTCTTGTAGTTTTAGTTAGTAGAATTTCCAGGGAGCCTTCAGTTTGGCCGGTTTTAACTCCTTCCAGTCCTTCGACCTCTCCCAACAATTTATTGATATTTTCAAGGTAGTAAGTTTTAGTTGTTAACTGGTCGGTTACAACAATACTTCTCGTTGCAACGATTTTGGCTATTTGCAAATTGGCAACAGCAACTTTAGCAAGTTTAGCCAAATCCCTGGCTGTTGAGTATTGCAGCGGATCATCAAAACCGGCCGGATTGATAAAATGGCTATTTTTCATTCCCAGCTCCTTGGCTTTCTGGTTCATAGAGGCGACAAAATGAATGTAAGAATCCGAGCAAGAATCGGCCAAAACAAAGGCGGCGTCATTTCCCGATGCCACCAAAAGACCGTAAAGCAAATTTCCAACGCTTACTAAATCGCCTTCAGAAAGCCCCATTTGGGTTCCCTCCTCAACTACTCTTTCGACTTTAACAACTTTTTGGGGGTCGCATCGCTCTTGCGCAACTATGGCTGTTAATAACTTGCTGGTTGAAGCGGGCAAATGGCGGGTATCCGGATCTTTTTCAAAAAGTGCAACGCCGGTTTTAGCATCAATAATTATGGCTGACTTTGCGGAAATTTCCGCAGGTTTTTGGGGATTTTCAATAGTTACGGGATAAGGATAAAGCTTGGGTAACTCGCCTGTTGTTGTCACTTTATTTGAGGGGACTCGGGTTAAAAAAAAGTATACAAGAAGTGAGATTAAAATTAAAAATATTAAGAGGAAACGCGAAAGATTCACAACTTTTTCAGCTTTAATTCTTTGAGCGTTTGCTCATCGACTTTTGAGGGAGCATCCATAACCGCGGTCTGCCCTGATGAACTCATCGGAAAAGCGGTAACTTCCCGGGTATTCTCCTCGCCGGTTGCCACCATTAATATCCTTTCCAAACCCAAAGCAATGCCGCCATGAGGAGGTACTCCGTATATAAAAGCATTAAGTAAATGGCCAAACTTTTCCTCAATTTCAGATTCCCTGTAGCCTAAAATCTTAAAAATTTTTCGCTGGACATTAGGATCGGTAATTCGGATGCTGCCGCCGCCTATTTCAAGACCGTTGGCGACCAAATCATGTTGCCATGATCTAACCTTCATCGGATCTTTAAAAAGTTGCGGAATATCTTCGTCTTTGGGAGCGGTAAAAGGATGATGACTTGGTGAAATCGGCTGATTTTGGGTCCTCTCAAAAAGCGGGAAGTTAACAATAAAGGCAAAGGCCAAGACATTTGGGTCTTTTTTTTCTCTCAAATCAAATTTATCTGATTGATATTTGGCAATTGCTTCTTGATGACTAATTCTTGGGAAGGGAAATTTGTAAACTTTCTTTTTGAAGACTTTTTCAGTAATCTCGGCAAAGAGTTCTTCAATTAATTGAAGAATATCCTCTTGATTTACAAATGACATTTCAAGATCAAGTTGGGAAAATTCGCCGTAAGAGCGGTCGGTTCTGGGATCTTCATCCCGAAAACAGCGGGCAATCTGGAAATATTTTTCAAAACCGGCTACCATCAAAAGCTGTTTATATTGCTGCGGTGATTGCGGCAGGGCATAAAAATTACCCGGCTGCAAACGCGACGGCACGATAAAATCGCGTGCGCCTTCGGGCGTGGCTTTGGTTAAAATCGGCGTTTCGATCTCAACAAAACCACGCTTTGTTAAAAACTGGCGCATGAAATTAATCATCTGATGGCGAAGTTTAAGATTGGTAACTAAGCGCTCTCGGCGCAAATCCAAATACCTGTATTTGAGTCTGAGTGTTTCCTCGATATCAAGGCCCAAATCGTCAATGGGAAAAGGCAAAGTTTCTGATTTGCCAATTATTGTCAGGGAATCTACTTTTACTTCGATCTCTCCGGTTGCAATCTGAGGATTAATAAGCTTTTGGGGGCGTTTAGTGACGACTCCTTCTATTTTGACTACGTCTTCTGCAGAGACATCGAATCTCTTTTTGGTAACTGTCTGGATAATACCGGATGCATCTCTTAGGTCATAAAAGGTAATTTTGCCATGGTCCCTAACCGTGTTAATCCAACCAAAAAGAATAACCTTCTGGCCAACTTTACCTTTGCAGTCAAGGGCTAAGGTTCGCTCCATGATCAACATTTTAAACTAATTTGGGACAATGGCCAAATCTTTGATCTTTAACTGGAGTTTTCCATGGCCGTTATAACTGTCTTCTGCCAAAGTGTAAACTAGGTCAACTAAATAACCAGGCCTCATTGCTGCTTTTAACCCTCCCATGTTAAAACCAATTGCGCCAAAACCATCCAGTTGCAGTTTTAAATGTTGACCTGTTGCACCAACAGATCTGACATCCTCAACTAACATTTTTCTCGTTAAAAAAATCGGCTGGGGATTGGAAACTCCATAAGGTTCAAAAAGTTTGATGGTTGCCAGTGTCTTGTCATTTATACTATTTTTATCTAGCTCACACTCAATATTTATAATCGGTTTTAAAAGCTCACCGCTAATTTGACTTTGCGCATAGGAAGTTAATCTTTTAGTGAATTCCTCAATATGTTTTGTTTCGATGGTGAATCCGGCAGCCATCGGATGGCCACCAGCGTCAACCAATAATTCGCTTGCGGAACGGATTGCCTCAACCATATTAAAACCCGGCACGGACCTGGCCGACCCTTTTGAATAAACTTCACCCTGGGAAATAACAACCATCGGTTTGTGATGGGTTTCAACAAGACGGGCAGCTACCAAACCGATTATGCCCTCATGCCAAAGATGGTGAGAGATAATACCAATCGGACTTTCACCGTCAACCATATCAATAGCATGGGCAATTGCTTTTGTTGTTAAATCCTGCCTTTTGCTGTTGGTTTTTGAAAGGAGCTGGGCTAAATCGTCGGCTTGGCTTTGGTTCTTGGCGCAAAGAAGCCTTAAAGAATCAATACCATGTTCAATTCTGCCCATGGCATTGATACGGGGAGCTAAAATATGGCCAATTTCATAAGTGCCAAGTTGAGTAGTAAGATTTGACGCTTTTATTAACGCTTTAATTCCGGGCCGCTTTGTTTCTCGGAGTTTTTCTAGGCCAATTTTAACAATTGCCCGATTTGCAGAAAGTAAAGGCACTAAATCGGCAATTGTTGCTAAGGCTGCCAGTTCTAATTTTTCAATCAAAGTTTCTTGATAGCTAGATTTTAGTCGTTTGACAATATTGAAGCAGAAACGCCAGGCAACCCCTGCTCCACAGAGGTCGGTTGTATGAACGATTGCAGAAGCTTGAGGAAGTTTTTTGGGCAAGACATGGTGATCGGTGATAATAACATCAAGACCAAGGGATTTAGCATGGGCTACTTGGTCATTGGCGGTGACTCCATGATCAACGGTAATAATTAGCTTTACTCCCTTTTTGGCAAGCTTATCTATTGCCCCCTTTGAAAGCCCATATCCTTCCTTTATTCTATGTGGGACGTAGGGAAGAACTTGAGCACCTAAATCGTAAAGAGTTTCCCACATGATGGCAGTTGCACAAATTCCGTCAGCATCATAATCGGAATAGACAATTATTTTCTCTTTATTTTTGATGGCTTTGATAATACGTTCTAGAGCTCTTTTAGTATCCGAAGGGTTAATTTTTAAGACGTCCTCAAGTCTAGGGTTCAAAAACTGGTTCAATTTCTTTTTTGTAGTCAATCCTCTATTTTGGGCTAGTAGCTTTAGCAGCCAATTTTTGTTTTTAGGATATGGCGGCTTTGCCGCGACTTTCCAGACATTTGCTCTCACAAAAATATTGTAGCAAGAATCACTCCCTGTATGCTGATTAGGGCTTTTAAGCTGCTATAATTTATTTAAGTTAAAAATCTTATGTCAATTGATAAAGAAGTTCTAAATATTTTAGATAAGATCACCAAAGCTGGTTTTGAGGTGGCAATTGTCGGAGGTGCGGTTAGGGACGTTCTTTCTAAAAAGTCGGTGAGTGACTGGGATCTAGCGACCAATACCAGACCCGAGGAAATTCTGAAACTTTTTAAAAATGCCTTTTATAACAATCGATTCGGGACAGTCGGTGTGCCGCTTAGGGTTAAGGGTCAAGGGTCAAGGGTCAAGGGTCAGATAGTTCAAATCACCACTTACCGAAAAGAAGAGAAATATACGGATAGACGGCATCCGGATGTCATTGTCTGGGGAAAGACGCTTGATGAGGATTTGGCCAGACGGGATTTTACGATCAATGCCATGGCATTAAAAGTAGACCCTAGCGATCAGAGTCTAGCGTCTAGTCAAAGACAAAAGACCTATCCCTTAACCTCTAGTTCCTATACCCTGACTTTGGTTGATCCATATGGCGGGCAGAAAGATTTAAAAAATAAAATTGTCCGAACGGTTGGTGATCCTAATAAACGTTTTGGTGAGGATGCTTTACGCTTACTGCGGGCAGTCCGCTTTGCCACGATTTTAGGATTTAAAATTGAAGAAAAAACCCTGTCGGCAATTGCCAAAAATGCGAAGTTGCTCTCTTTGATTTCCGGCGAACGAATCCGTGATGAGCTTTTTAAAATTTTAGAGAATGATAATGCGGCTCAAGGAATTTTCTTAGCAAGGGAAACAGGGCTGTTGAAAGTTTTTTTACCGGAGCTTGACGAATCTTTTGAGGTTGAACAGAAAAGCCCAAAGCGCCATCACATTTACGACGTAGGAACACATTGTGTGATGAGCTTAAAACATTGTCCATCGAAAGATTCAATCACCAAACTTGCGACGCTTCTTCATGATATTGGCAAAGCTAAGGTGGCTGAAGTAACCGAAGACGGGATAAGGACTTTCCATAATCATGAGGTTATTGGCTCAAGACAAGCTCTGGTAATTGCCAAAAGATGGAATCTATCACACATCCAGAGAGAGAAACTTTTTAAATTAGTCCGCTGGCACCAGTTTACGGTTAATGAAAATCAGACTGATAAGGCTTTGCGGCGCTTTATTAAAAATATTGGGGTAGAAAATATTGAGGACATAATGGATTTGAGAATCGGCGATAGGCTTGGCGGAGGCTTGCAGCAGCCGGAGTCTTGGAGACTTAAGCTTTTCAGACAAAGATTAAAAGAGGTAATGAAAAAACCTTTCACGGTTTCCGATCTTAAAATTGACGGGAACGATGTGATGAAAATTCTTGATATTGGACCGGGGCCAAAAGTCGGAGAAGTTTTAAATAAACTTTTTGAGGAAGTGGTTGATGATGAAAAAAAGAATAATCGGGAATATTTACTAAAAAGATTAAAAGAATTAAAAAACTGAAGAATTATTTTTTAATCTTTTTTTTAATCAACTCCACAATTTCCGGAAATTCTGTTTTAGGTTTCGAAAAACCGAAATGGTCTTCATTCTCAAATTCAAAATATTCAGTGTTTAATTTTTTATGAATGAATCGCGAATGTTCAATTGGAATAAATGGATCATCTTTGGAGGCAAATTGGACAATCCACTTGGCGTTCATTTTAATAGTTGGCCATTTCCAAAAATCATCAAAGTAACCGCTTAATTTATCTTCCTTATAACCAAGGTCTGTATAATGTGCAGCAACTAAAATCGCTCCTAAAACTTTTATTTTTTCAAGTACACGCATAGTCGCGGCTGCTCCGGATGAATGACCAATAAGAATTGAGTTATTATCTGCCTTTAATGTATCAATGATAAAAGGTTCCCAATATTTCCGCCGTGCAAGATACCAATCTGGCATGTTTTTGGCAATAATCCTTAAGCCTAAAAGTGTCAGTTTTTCAATTAAATACGGGAACCAGTAATATTTATTGATGTCGTCATGATACCCATTTCCCGGAAGGAGTATAACTTTCATTCTTTATTTTTCACCTTTAACTTTTGCCAGACGACCAAAAGTGGGGCGGCATTGAAGATTGAGGAGTAGGTGCCGGAAACTATTCCAATTAAAAGGGCCAGTACAAAATTTCTAATAGAGGCGCCGCCAAATAGAAGAAGAGCCAGAAGCACGAATACAACGGTCAGTGAGGTATTTAGGGATCTGGCAAAAGTCTGGACAACCGAATGGTTAACAACTTCTTCAAAAGCAAAATCACCATGCTTTTTGAGATTTTCGCGGATACGGTCAAAGACAACAATCGTATCGTGAACCGAAAAACCGATTACGGTCAAAAGGGCTGTGATAAATAACGAATCAACTTCGATTTCAAAAAAATGGCCAAGAATGGCAAAAATTCCTACCACCACAATAACATCATGAATAAGGGCAATAATTGTGGTGATACCAAAAGCAATTGATGTCGCCGGCTTGGGAACTTGTCTAAAAGCCCAAGTGACATAGGCAACAATTGCCAAAATTGAAATTAAAACGGCAGTTGCAGCTTTTCTGGTCAGTTCCTTAGAAATTATCGGCCCGACAGTTTCCAGACGGACATCTTCGACTCTACCAAAATCTTTTGTAAGTTTATCTTTAAGATCATTAATTTTTGCCTCATCAGTAATCTTCAATCTGACCAAAAATGAATTTTGGGAAGTTGCGGCGATAGAAGAAACTTCGGTTTTTTCTAAATTTAAAACTTGATGAAGTTGTGAGGTTTCGATATTTCCCTTTTCGAATTTCATTTCCCAAAGCGTTCCGCCGGCAAAATCAATACCCAGTCGAAGGCCCCAAACCGAAAGCGCAATAATGCCTGGAATTATAATCAGAAGAGACAGAACAAAAAACCAGTTGCGATATTTAATAATGTTCATGACTGGCGTACCCAAAATACTCTAATAAAAGTTCTAGTCACGGTAATTGCCGAAAACATTGAGACTAAAATGCCAATTGCCAAAGTTAAGGCAAAACCGCGAATTGAGCCAGTGCCGAAATTAAAAAGAATAACAGTGGTAATTAGTGATGAGACATTGGAATCGCGAATTGAAGACCAAGCCCTGTTAAAACCAGCAAAGAGAGCCTCATGTTTTGGTTTGCCCCAGCGAACTTCTTCCTTGATTCTTTCAAAAATTAAAATGTTGGCATCAACGGCCATGCCAATAGAAAGAACAAAACCGGCAATGCCTGCCAAGGTCAAAGTAACCGGAATTATTTTGAAAATTGCAAATACAATAAGGGTATAAATAAAAAGTGCCAGAACTGCAAAAATACCAAGAATGCGATAATAAATGACCATAAAGAGTGCAACGGACAAAAGACCAACTACCGTCGCAAAAATACTTTTTTGAATTGAACCTGCGCCGATGGTCGGCCCGACGCGAGTTTGACTTTCAATCTTTAAGGGCACCGGCAGAGCACCGGCATTAAGTTGAATGGATAGTTGTTTGGCCTCATCTGATGTAAAGTTGCCGGTGATTTGGGCATTGCCGTCTGTGATTACCGCCTTAATTACCGGTGGCGGCCAAGAAATCGGTTGGTCATCAAGATACATAGCCATTGGCTTTTCAAGGTTGTCGGCGGTAATCACTTCCAATTTTTTGGCGCCATCTTGATTAAATGTCAGATTGACGACATAGCCGGGAGTCCCAGGATCCTGACTTGGCGCAGCGGCTGCTCTTTTTAAGTCTTTACCGGTAAGACCGGAGGCTTCAAAATCTTCTGGTTTTGCGGCATAGGTTGCTTCCGCGGATGAGTCTTTTTTGAGAATTTTAAATTCAAGATGAGCTGTTTTTTTGACTGTGGCAACTGCTTGATCGATATCGGAAATCCCGGGAATTTCAATGATAAGTCTGTATTGAGCTTGCGTTTTGGCGGTTTGAATTACCGGTTCGGCAACGCCTAAGGAATCAATTCTATTTTCGACTATATCTTTGGCGGATGCAAGAGCGGCATCACGATCTTGTGGGTCAATATTTTGCATGTCGGCAGACATTGTTAGTTGAACTCCGCCTGCAAGATCAAGTCCAAGTTTTGGTTCCAAATCGCGCTTTACAAGCTTTGTATTTATCTTGGGGTGGGAAATTTCTATATTCCTGATTTTAAATTTGGGGAGATCGAGGAAAACAGCAGCGATTGTTAAAAGAACAATTAATAAAAGAATCCTTCTGGGATTTTTCAGCATTAATCAGAATTATACTAAAATTGGGGAAAGCGTATCTTAAAGTTAAAGTTTAACCATTTCTTCTTCATCGCCGATTAACATCACACGCGGTTTTGCCAAAATTCCCATCACAAAAGGATCACGACGATTCTTGCGGAAATTAAATTCCTCTTCGGCCATCGGTGTAAAATTTATTTCTCTTGCGCGTCTGGCCTCTTCCTCGCGGATAATTGCACCTAATTCCGGTAAAACGATGGTGCCGACTACAAATAAATCGACATCATTTTGAGTGTAAGGCTTGCCTTTGACAAACGAGCTTGAAAGCATTGCATATTTTATTTTGCCAAGTTTTTGTTTATTGGCGATAATTGCCCCGCCGAGTCCAACACTTTTATTGATAATCGATAAAAGTTCGTTAAAGAAAATAAACTCGCGGCGGATTGCATAGAACCGGCGATTGGCACGCCATTCACTTGTTAGAAGTCCGGTTTTTTCAAGCCTTGCCAATTCGCGCCTGACGGCATTAATCTCTTCATCGACTCTTCTGACTATGTCCCTGACATGATAGATTTGACCGGGATTTCCTAAAAAAAGCTCTAAGACCTTAACCCTGACTTTTGAAATTAAAATATCAACTAACATTGTTTAAATTTTCGATTTATAATTTTCAATTTTTATATCAGCCATTTACTTCAAGCTTTCGGTATGAAGCGAGGCTTTCCTGATATATCCGAATGCTTTAGCATTGCTGATATTGAAACTTAAATGTTTGTAATTTTAAAATTAAATATTGATTAAAAATTTCAAATTTAAAATTAGAAATTACTGAGCAGATTAATATGGCAGTTCTTTAAAGGTAGGACCTCCAGCAGACCGAAAATGTTTGTTTAATACTCGACAACATTGCCAACAGGTACAGTTTCGATCCAAATAAGTCCTCTATTAAATTGAACTTCTTTGCCGCGCTCGTCGACATATTGAGTTCTTGACGTTCTGTCTTTCTTGATCCATTTTCCCTTGACTACTTTACCATCCATAAAAATAAGTGCATTGCCGGACCCGGTCGTGCCGTAAAGCAGATGGCCATCAGGATATCCGTCGTTGGCGGTTCTTTCAGTCTGAAACTGGACGATTACGTTTTTGGCAGAAAGCTGCTCATTGGTTATTGGATCATTTTGAGCTGCTTGGTCGTGAAATCGGCGATATAAATTGGCATTTTTATCATATTGCCAAGTTACCGTGTAATCAGGAGCTTGCGTCCAAAAAGGTACGGCCACTGGTTTTTGATCGCCACGGTCATTAAGTGAAGCATCGTCTTTAAATTTCCACTCTATAAAATTCTTGTCCCAACGATTGCCTTTTTCATCTTTTGGACCAAAACCTCTTTCTTCTGCTGCTTCCCAAAGTTTTTTGGTGGTTGAATGAACATTGTGAGGAGCAAGTTTATCCGTCCCTCGCCAGTAAGTCGGAAAGCCTAAACCAAACTGATCCATATCTAAAATTCCATATTGTCTAATTTGACCAAGAGCGTCTGCCGGTCCGGGCGTATTGGCGCCGCCGACATGAGCATAGAGTGCATTATATTCCAACACCCAATCCAAAAAGTAAGTTCTGGCGGATCTGACAGGTGCGATATCGCCAGCGTCTTGGCAAAGATAAAGTGCCAAAAATCTGGTAATGCCGCCTTCGGCAACAGCTTCATAGATTACATCGGCACGGGACAAACCGAGCGATGGTCTTGAATCCAGATGGTTTTCAACCATCACGCCAAGCGGCCTTCTTTCCTGCCATTTCTCTTGCCTACTTTTGGTGTAAAGAGCGCCGTTTAATGGGCAGGGCTTATCCTTAGAACCTTCTTCTTGTTGGGAAGTAACATCAGTTAGACTGCCAAAAGGTGTAACGATATTGACCGGTCCTTTTAAAACCGTATTAAAAACCATATAAGATAGTCCGGCCGAGGCTAAATATAAAACCAACGCTCCGGCAATAATAAGTAGCAGTTTTTTCTTATTCAAAGTTATTTTGTTGCCAAGTCAGACTTGGCGGGCAGCTTTTTCAACTACCTCTTTTTCCTCCTTGGAAAACGGGTGGGTTGTCGGTTTGGCACCGAAAACCCCTTTGGCATAAACTCTGGTTCCGCCTCTTGAATGCAAAGATGAGATGACCACCGTCATCGTCGAGGCCGTTCGGACGCCCATTGGGAAACGAGGCGGCGCCTTGAAGGACGTGCGCCCCGACGACTTGGCGAGTGCATGCTTGGAAAAACAAATCTTTTGCCAATCTTCGAGTTTTTGAATATGTTTGATGAGCTGTTGTTTCTGTTGATCATGTAAATTAAGTTTGTCGATAATCTCTTCTAAAACTTTATCCAGTGTTTGTCCTTTTACCCCTTTTGTAAGTTTTCGGTAATGACTGATTGTTTTAAATAGAAAGATACTTAAAATCGCAAGCCAAATTGCCAGTCCCGCTATTAAATACTCAGTGGCTCCTACCTGTTGCCACATAAACTTTGGATAAATTTAGTACCCCTTCTTTTACCATGCAGGTATTAAAATTGTCAATCCCGCAGTCAGGGTTTTAAGAAACTCAAATCGTCATAGTGCCAAGTTACAAATATTTTTTTCGGACTGATTATAATGTGTTAAGATATCCAAAATAAGATGCCGTTTAGGACTAAGAGAGAGAAAATTGCTGCCGCTGCTCGTCGTTTTACTTTTATCGAAACTAAAACCAGTACCAACTCGGCTCAAGAAGTAACTGAAAAGACAACATTAAAGGCTTCCCCGTTGTCAAACCAAACTCACAATTTAACCAAAAAAATTGAGGGTGACTATAGCTACGTTAGGGGCGATCTTTTAAAAATTATGGTCCTGACTGCCGTAATTATTACTGTTCAGGTTGCCCTCGTACTACTTCGTCAATTTTTGCCCAATATTGCGCTCCCTTGACTTTAGCTTCAAGCCTGTGCTATGGTTGAAGCTAATCGAAGCTAGGTAGCCTCAGAATGAACCTAGAACTTCAAGACTTGACTGCCTAAGGAGGTGATTAAAAGAATGACTCAGATGTACTGCGTTAAGTGCCGCGAAAAGAGGGACGACCCCAATGCTCAAAAAGTAACCATGAAAAACGGCAAACCAGCAATGAAAGGGAAATGTCCAGTTTGCGGCACGACCATGTTTAAAATTGGTGGTTAGTAATCTTCAAGCATAGATATAGAAAAAGCCCCAAGACAAATTACGAAAGTGATCTAGTGGGGTTTTTTCTAGAGACAATTAGCCTCCAAGCAGTCCTATGATTAAGTGGGGCAAACCGTAAAATATCCCTAACAGCGACGGGGGGTATTTAGCAAGTTTAGCATAGTCTTGACTTAGATCATTGCCCAGCTTACTTTTATCGTATTCCCAAGTTATTTTGATTGTTTGTTTGGTTTCCGGCTTAATTGAAAGGTTAATTTTACTATATCCGGCATCCTGATTTGCCGATAAATTTGCTTTCTCAATATCAAGCGCAGAATTTAGCGATTGTTTATCGGAAACAACCGCACCCAAGACCTTATTAAAAATGCTGACGTCCCCTCCTTCGGGCATTTCTAAAGTAGCTAATATAACGCTTTGGTTTCTGACAAAAGCAGGATTATAACTGAACTTAATTCCGGTTACTTCTTTCTCGATAGTTTCCATTTCCCATGAATAACTTGTTAAGTCAAACCCGATATTTGGAGGCAGAATACCTTTAGGAATACGCACAATCTTTGCAAAATGCTCGGCAAGTTTTTGATTGATTGCCTCTGTGGTCGGCTTTACAACCGTAAAGCTAATAATAATCGCTGTAATTATAGAAGCAATTATAAAAACAAGGATAAAAATTACTGAAATGATAACAAGTCTCTTCACTCGTTTATTCTAACAGACTAACTATCCACTTGTGGTCTATACTGCAGGGCTTCTGCGACGTGGTTTGATTTAATCTTTTCTGATCCTTCTAAGTCTGCAATTGTGCGGGCGATTTTAATTACTCTGTGAAAGGCTCTGGCAGAAAGATTGAGTTTGGAGATTGCTTGTTTTAAAAGGAGAATTGATTGATCATCGAGATTGCAGAATTGCTTTAATTGTTTATTGTTCATCTCGGAATTTGAGGTAATTTTTAAACCTTTGAATCTTTTAAGCTGAAAGTCGCGAGCTCTCTGAACTCGTTTTTGAATCTGTGATGATGACTCGGCCTGAAATTTGCCGGTTAATTTTTCGACTTTAACAGCCGGGACTGATATGTG
>Ga0209002_10001675_pt1 | contig 17892 bp, 20 predicted proteins | sample Rifsed16ft2_FD_184010 | JGI IMG/M metagenome (GOLD analysis project Ga0209002, IMG submission 184010) | Soil microbial communities from Rifle, Colorado, USA - sediment 16ft 2 (version 2) | ecosystem: Environmental > Terrestrial > Deep subsurface > Rock core/Sediment | place: Rifle, Colorado... | reverse complement strand
GATTAAGCTGCCTATTTCATTGGAAACACCGCTCAAGCCCTTTTCGTATTTGATAGTAACATCATGAGTCTTTATGATTTCAAACTCTACCGCATGGGCCGGTATGGAAAAGGATACTATGAGAGAGAATATAAAGATTATTACTTTCATGTTCCTGTTGATTATTATATCAGGAAAGATGAAAACAATATCATGTCAGGCAGGCCTTGATCTTTCAACGAATTAACAGGTAAACTGTTTATAGTAACACTATATGAAAAAAACAGATCTGAAAAACCTGAGCCTGGCTGAAATGGAAGATTTGACTGAAGACCTCGGTCTCCAGAGATATCGTGGCAGGCAGATATTCCACTGGGTATATGGGAAAGGTATTGACTCAGTAGATATGATGACAAATCTATCCAGGGAGCATCGGGCCTTATTATCCCAAAAGGTTTATATTAGCAGACTAATCGAGATTAAAAGGCAAATTTCATCAGATGGGACAGAAAAGTTTCTCTTTGCCCTGGAAGACGATCACAGGATCGAGAGTGTATTGATTCCTGAAGAAGAGAGATTAACCCTCTGCATTTCTACACAGGTGGGTTGCGGAATGGGATGCACATTTTGCCTGACCGGAAAAGGTGGGTTAATCAGGAACCTGAAGAGTTCTGAGATTATAAACCAGTTTTTAACTATACAAAAAAACCTGTCCGGGGATAAGTGGATTACAAACATTGTATTTATGGGTATGGGAGAGCCATTGGCAAATTATAAAAATACTATTAAGGCAATAGAAATCCTGACCCACCCCCATGGCATAGCATTCAGTGCAAGAAAAATTACACTTTCAACATCCGGGTTGATACCACAGATTAAAAGACTCGGAGAGAGCGGTCTCAATATCAATCTCGCTATATCCCTCAATGCCTCAGCAGATGAGCAGCGTTGTATGATAATGCCAATAAATAATAGATATCCCTTGCCTAAACTTCTTGATGCATGCAAAAAATATCCACTTAAAAAAAGGAGGATGCTGAGCTTTGAATATGTGCTTATTAGAGGACTAAATGATAGCCCTGAAGATGCAAAAAGGGTTACAAAACTTCTCAGGGGTATACGTTGTAAGATTAATCTATTACCCTTTAATGAATTCCCTGGGTCCCAATATAAAAAACCTTCAGAAGAATCTGTTCTGAAATTTCAAGAAGTTCTGTTGAATCACCACTTTTCTGTATTCATAAGGAAGAGTCGTGGAGCAGATATCCTCGCTGCATGTGGTCAATTGCGAGAGGAATAATTACAAAATTGTAATGGGATTAAATTTCTATACTACTTAACCATTCTGGCAATTGTAACTACATATACCATCCTGGCACCATTCTTTTTGAGTACCTTAGCACATTCGTTTACTGTTGAACCGGTTGTGTAGACATCATCGATAAGTATTAAGTCTTTGCCTTTTATCATCTCTCTATTCTGAACTGTAAATACACCTGCAACGTTATCTCTTCTTTCCTTCATCCCAAGCTCCACCTGTGGTCTTGTATGACGCAGCCGAATAAGGACATCTGTAAGAACAGGAAGATCAAACCTGGCTCCAAATGCCAAAGCAATAACCGCAGACTGGTTAAACTCCCTCTCTCTTAGCCGTTTTATATGAAGTGGAACCGGAATAATATAGCATGGCTTTCTGCCGCAAGAATTGGCAGGTATTGATATAAAGTCATCATCACCAGAATCAGTTAAGATTACAGAACCAACAATTGGAGACGTCATTACTTGATTTGTCAGGGCCCTTCCAATATGTATCCTCTTTTTATATTTAAAAAGCTTTATGGCCTCAGCAAGCGTGCCTTCATATGGTCCGGCAGATATTGCCTTGTCAAAAGCCGGTGGAGTCTTGCTGCATGTCCCACATAAATGTCCATCAGCCCCAATCTTAGATTGTACTGAAGAATCTATTGCAGGATAAGGCAGTCCACAGCAGGTACAGCAAGGCCCTTCAAACCAATTGATACCATCCCAGCAATTTTTGCAAAAATATGCGGTTTGGGCATCAGCAGATATAGGGTTTCCACACTGTTTGCAAGTTACAGGAAATACCATGTTTGTAAATTTTTTCAGTATAACCATCATAAATCAACCCTCTTTCTGCAATAGAGATTGACATGCAAAGGAGTCAGCTATAGCGGTTTTCAGCGTCTCAAAGTGTCAGGGGTACTTATCTGAGGATAAGCGATGTGCCTGTCATCTCTGCCGGTTTTTCTATCCCCATAAGCTCAAGAAGTGTGGGGGCAATGTCAGCAAAGATTCCAGGTCTTAAGTGAAGGCCTTTTTTTGTAACAATGAAAGGAACTAAATTTGTAGTATGTGCAGTATGCGGCTTTCCTGTATCATATTCTATCATTTGTTCTACATCACCATGGTCAGATGTAATGACTGCAATCCCATCAATATCTTTCAAGGCAGAAAGTATTCTCCCGAGACACTCATCAATAACCTCTACTGCCTTTATGCCTGCTTCAAGTACCCCTGTATGACCGACCATGTCAGGGTTTGCATAATTAACCAGGACAAACCCATATTCCCCCGAGCGAATCCGTTTTTCAAGCTCCTCAGTTACTTTATATGCACTCATCTCCGGCTTAAGGTCATATGTTGCAACCTCCCTGGGAGAAGGGATGAGAAAACGGTCTTCACTAGGGAAGGGTTTTTCTTCACCACCATTAAAAAAGTATGTAACATGGGCATATTTTTCAGTCTCTGCAATCCTGAACTGCTTCAGACCCTTCTTACTGATTACCTCACCAAAAATATTTTCCAGTCTGTATGAAGGGAATGCAGCAGGCAGGGACATTGTCTCATCATATAATTTCATGGAGGCAAAACTGGCAATAGATGGAAATACATTACGGTGAAATTTGTCAAAATCCTTTTGAGTAAGCGCCCTGGTAAGCTCTCTTGCGCGGTCTGCCCTGAAATTAAAGAAGATGACGCCATCTCCATCCCGTATTACAGAAATTGGCATCCCCAATGAATTATTAATCGCCGAATTATTAATCGATGAATCACTGACCGACGAATCACTGATCAATGTGGGTATAACGAATTCATCTGTAACCCCCTCTGTATAGCTCTTCTTAATTGCCTCAATCGGGTCTGATGCAACTAATCCCTCTCCTGCAACAAGTGTATTGTATGCCCTTTCAACCCTCTCCCACCTGTTATCACGGTCCATCGCATAGTAACGGCCTGAGATTGTTGCTATCCTGCCAACCCCCCTTTTCTTTAAATAATCCTGGAGAGATAGCAGATACACGGCTCCACTATTTGGTGGTGTATCACGACCATCCAAAAAGGCATGAATATATATCTCTTTAACACCCTCTTTCACTGCCATATCAATGAGAGCGATGAGGTGGTTAATATGGCTGTGGACGCCGCCATCTGAGAGCAGCCCCATAAAATGAAGTCTTCCTGATGATGCCTTTGTTTTATGGATACATTCAAGGATAACAGGATTCTTTAAAAACTCCCTGCTTTCTATTGCCTTATCTATACGGGTAAGATCCTGATAGACTACACGTCCTGCGCCAATATTGAGATGTCCAACCTCTGAATTACCCATCTGCCCATCCGGTAATCCCACTGACTCACCTGAGGCATCAAGTGTAGTATGAGGATATTCACTCAGGAGAGAATCGTAGACAGGGGTATTTGCAAGTGCAATTGCATTCCCGTCTGCCATTGGATTGATCCCCCAGCCATCGAGTATGATCAATATCAAAGGCCTCAGACCCCGCTCCATTCTATGCTATCTTTGTACGATGGTTCTAACTTACTGCCGGTAAGTGATTTTTTCCCTTTTCTGGTATGCAGATCCTTTTTTATATAAATAGGGGAGACTGTATATGTATTCCACTCTCCGCACCTCGGACATCTGCCACTCCACTCATAGGAGTGATAATCACAGACAGGACAAAAGTATGGAACTATTACCCTTTTTCGCAATCCGAGGGCCTTCTTGAATTCAGTTATAGCATTTATATATTCTTCTTTCCTTTCATATATATTACCCAGCAGCTTGTAGAGCTCCGGCATTGGACTTTCTGTAATCTCAAGATCGGATAATACTTCATATGCCTCATCCAGCATCTCCAGGCGGTAATACAGCTTACCGAGGTAGAACTTGATTCCAGTATTATTCGGGCTGATTGATATAGCCTTCTTATAAATCCATATTATCTTCTCCGGCTCGCCCTGATGCAGATAGAAGTCTTCCAGCTTATGGAGAAGTATCTCGCTGTAATTCATATAATAGCCCCTCTCCCATAGCTCTGCAGCATCAGTATTTTCTCCTGATTCAATAAGTATGTCACCGAGTGTCACATAGGCCGGGATAAAGTCCTTGTCAGCCCTGACTATGGCCTTTAGAAGCTTCTTGCATTTTTCCTTATCACCCTTATTGTATAATGACCTTGCAAACTCATATCTCAGTCCCATTAAGAGCTTATCATCTTCGGGATTATCCTTACGGTGCTTTACTATGCGGCCCTGTATCTCATGACTGCCGTCCCACCTCCCGATTTTTATATAGATATCTCTCAGGCGGACAAGGGCCCCTATATTTGATGAATCCCTTTTTATGACCTCCTGAATTACAGAGATTGCATCTTCATATGAACCGGATAATACATAGTCATTTACAAGGGCAAAATAAGCCTCAAGGTTTTTCTCATCTATCTTTCTTGCCCTTTTGTGGAATCTAATGGCCTCCTGATAATTCCGTTCCTTCTGATATGCATCGCCAATCCTTAATAGTGTATAAAAGTGATTTGGCTCTATCTTCATTATATCGCGAAAAAAAGATATGGCCTGGTCATATTTACCTGACAGATATGCATACAATCCCTTTGAAAAGATATCCTGGACACGGGCCTCGATGCGCTGCCTCTGACGCCCTCTCCACTCTTTAAATATAGTCCTTGCATCCCTTAGCAGGGTAAAGAGGATAATAATAAATGCTCCAAGGGCAAAGGAGAATAGGAAGAACCCGACCATTGAAATAGTATAGGAAGATGTGCTGTTCAGATTTACAGTCACTGCATCCGGATTCAGACGGTCAAAATAAACGATGATAACTATGGAGACTATAACAAATAGAGTGATAATATAACGCATTATACAGGCCTCTGTCCTGTCTTCCTTCTGACCCTGTAATCTATTTTAGGGGAATCCCCCCACAACCGCTCTAACCCATAGTATGAACGGGTCTCTTTATCAAAGATATGTACTATGACATCCCCGTAATCCATTAACACCCATTCAAGATTTGTTACCCCTTCAAGGTGATCAGGGTTTTCACCCTTAATAGAAAGGGTCTCGTCAATATAATCCGTACATGCCTTTATCTGGCGTTTTGAATCACCAGTAGCTATTACAAAGTAGTCTGCTATTGATGTTATTTTAGAGACTTCGAGCAGAACAATGTCTGTGGCCTTCTTCCCCTCCAGACATCGTGCAGCTAAGACAGCCTTTTTCTTACTTGTGATTGGCCTTTTTTTAGTTATCAATTATATAGCTTATACTGAAAAATGAATTTTGTAAAATTTTTATAATTAAAGCTACTGACTATATAATCTTTTTTTAATTATATATGACACAACGGAATCAGGCAACAGATTTTTAAGCCCTTTTCTCTCCTTTATCAGCCTTCTGAGCCCTGTAGATGAAATATCACAGGGTGTTATCTGTTCGAGAAAAAGATGAAAACGCCCTGTCAGTGGTATGGAGAGTCTCAATATCTCCCTCCTGTCCAGGCTTTCAAGGTCTTCTGCTGAGACATTCTTCAGTGCCGGAAGGTTTACACCTTTTAAATCTATAAATCTATGCCCTGGCCTGGGTATAACAATAAAATTACACAGGGTCAGAAGATCATCCACGTCCTTCCATGTCCTGATATCAAGAAATGCGTCTATCCCAACAATAAAATACAATTCTGCTGTCTTACCCATCTCCTGCTGCAGTGCATTTACAGTATCTATTGAATATGAGAATCCCTGACGGTCTGCCTCTATTGCGGATACGGCAAAGTATTTATATGGTGCTATGGCAAGTTCAACCATGCTAAGTCTGTGTAAAGGGTCTATAACCTCTGACCTCTTTTTATGGGGGGGGATGCCAGTGGGGATAAATATTATATTATCGAGGTTGAAGTGTTCCCTTATCTCTTCTGCAATGCGCAGATGGCCGGTGTGAACAGGGTTAAATGTCCCACCAAAAAGACCTATACGCGGCAACTAATTTCCTCCGGTATTATTCACGTACTTGACCATCACCAAGCACAATAAACTTAATTGTTGTCAGCTCTTCAAGGCCCATCGGACCCCTTGCATGAATGCGTGTCGTACTGATCCCGATCTCGGCGCCTAATCCGAACTGGCCGCCATCATGTAACCTTGTGGAGGCATTAACAAATACGGCTGCAGCATCTACATCTCTAAGAAAGGACATGGCCCTTTGATGATTATTTGTAACAATACCCTCTGAGTGTTGTGAACCATAGGTCTCAATATGCCTGAGGGCCTCTTCCATGTCATCAACGATCTTTACATTAAGAATCAGGTCAAGGTATTCCGTGTTCCAGTCCTCTTCTGTTGCAGGCCTGACAGATGGGTCAAGAGAGACCACCTTTGGACAACCGCGTAACTCAACACCCGCCTGTTGGAATTTACTTATCATCGGCAACAGAAATGTTGCAGATACAGCCTTATGAACCAGCATCGTTTCCATTGCATTGCATGTGCCAGGACGCTGTACCTTTGCATTAAAACATATATCCCGGGCCATCTTTAAATCTGCATACTCATCCACATATGTGTGACATAGGCCCTTGTCATGTTTGATTACAGGTATCCTGGAATTTGCTGTAACAGTCTTCATAAGTTCTTCGCCGCCGCGGGGTATTATCAGGTCTATATACCTGTCAAGATGTAACATCTCCATTACAGCCTCCCTGTCAGCAACATCAACCATTGTTATAACACCATCAGGGAGTCCTGCCTTCGAACCAGCCTCCATCAATATTTCTGCAATCACCTTGTTAGAGTTTATAGCCTCTGACCCACCCCTTAAAAAGACACTATTACCGGATTTAATACACAGGGCAGCTGAATCTGCTGTAACATTAGGCCTTGATTCATAGATAATACCAATTACACCAATAGGAACCCTTATCTTGCCAACCTGCATCCCGTTTGGTCTCTTCCACATCCGCATGATCTCGCCAACCGGATCAGGCAGCGCCGCAACCTCCCGCAGCATCTTAGCCATCTCTATTATCCTTTTATCATTAATTGTCAGTCTGTCAATCAATGCAGGTGATAATCCCTTTGTCCTTGCGTATTCAATATCCTTCTGATTCTCTTTTTTAAGTCGTCCTCCCTCCCTCTCTATTGCATCAGCCATAGAAAGGAGGGCTTTATCTTTGACGGATGAAGACACAGTCGCAAGCCTCCTTGCGCCGTTTTTTGCCATTTTCCCCTTTTCTATAATGTAGGCCTTGATATCCATAAACACCTCCTCAAAATATCACCATGTTATCCCTGTGTATTACCTCGTCAAAATCCTTAATACCAAGGATACCCTCTATCTCTGTTGTTCTCTTCCCTTTGATCTTTTCTATATCAACGGAGTTGTAATTAACAAGGCCTTTTGCAAAGGCCTTTCCGGATACATCCTCACATGTAACTGCATCTCCTGCTTCAAAATCACCTTTTACACCTGTTATACCTGAAGGGAGAAGGCTCTTCCCTCTCAGCAGCAGGGCATCTCTTGCACCATTATCCAGGATCAGACTACCTTCTGTTGGAAGACCATATGCTATCCAGTACTTCCTGCTTGTAAGACCTGTCTTCTTTGGGAGGAATATCGTCCCTGTCTCATAACCTTCCATGGCCTTACCCAGAAGCCCGGGCATAGTTCCATTAATAATAATTGTGGGAATTCCGTATTCCGCTGCCTTTTTTGCTGTCTTTACCTTTGATGCCATACCACCGGTTCCTTCTAATGTAACGGAGTCTCCTGCAATAGACTCTATGCCCTTATCAATCTCCTCAACAAGCGGGATAAGTTTTGCCCCTGGATTCACAACAGGGTCTTCTGTAAACAGTCCATCTATATCTGAAAGGATAACAAGCATATCTGCATCGACCAGATTTGTAACAAGGCCTGATAATAAGTCATTATCCCCAAACTTGATCTCATCTATTGCGACTGTGTCATTTTCATTTATTACAGGTATTACTCCGTAAGATAATAATGTAAACAAGGTATTCCTTGAATTTAAGAAACGTTTTCTGTCGGCAATATCATCGCGGGTCAGCAGTATCTGCGCCACTTTAATATTAAACTCACTGAATAACCTCTCATAAAGCTGTATCAGCTTACTCTGGCCTATTGAGGCAGCAGCCTGTTTGAGGGATATCCCCCGCGGCCTGTCATTTAACCCGAGCTCTCTCATTCCTGCAACTATAGCCCCTGACGATACTAAGATTAGCTCGTAACCTCTTTGTTTAAGCTCCACCATATCCCTTACAATCCTTTTAAGACGCCTGGAATTAAGGCCGAGCCTTGATGAGGCAACAACCCTGCTGCCAATCTTTATTACTATCCGCTTTACATCTTTTACAGCGGCTATTCTAATATCAGATGTCTTCATGTCTTGCCTTTTCCCTTCTCAACTTCTTTGCTAAGATACCTTATAAGCTCCTTTACACCCTTTCCAGTAACTGCTGATATGGGGAAAAATTTAAATTTCTTATTCCTGCAATGATGTGAAAATGTCTTTAATTTTTTATCATCTGTCATGGCATCTATCTTTGTCCCTGCTACAATCTGTTTCTTTTCCATAAGGCCGGGACCGTAAAGAGAAAGTTCTTTATTCACCATCTCAAATGCATCTACAGGCGGAATCGTTGCACTATCAGAGACATCTACAAGGTGCAACAAGACTGTAGTCCTTTCAACATGCCTGAGAAACTGAAACCCAAGTCCTTTACCTTCATGGGCTCCTTCTATCAATCCCGGTATATCAGCCATAACAAAGCTCTTATATCTTCCATAACTTAAAACCCCCAGATTCGGGCTGGTGGTTGTAAATGGATAGTCAGCAATCTTAGGCCTTGCAGCCGATACACAGGATATGAAGGTGGACTTGCCGGCATTGGGAAGACCTATGATCCCGACATCAGCTAATAATTTTAACTCAAGGAGTACCCACCGTCTTTCACCCTTCTCTCCTGGCTGCGCAAACTTAGGGGCCCGGTTTACAGAAGTTGCAAAGGCTGCGTTGCCCAGCCCGCCTCTGCCTCCCCTGGCCACAACGACCCTGTCTCCCTCTTGAATCAGATCCGCCAAAAGGGTATTTGATTCAAAATCATAAACAATTGTCCCGAGAGGCACTTTAATAAAAACATCTTCTCCGCCTCTGCCATACATGTCCTTCCCTTCGCCATGCGCCCCCCTGTCAGCAATATAATGCCGATGATATTTCTGATCAATAAGTGTATTGAGGTCAGAGGATGCTATAATAACTATGTCACCACCTTTACCGCCATTCCCTCCATTGGGACCCCCGCGTGGCACATATTTCTCCCTGCGAAAACTCACACAACCATTTCCACCATCACCTGCCTCGACATATACCTTGATCCGGTCTATAAACATATTAATTATCAACTTGCCATAAAGATTATAGAATAATAAGTAATAAAATGGAAATTCCTATATTAAAAAAATGCCCCGGATACTTTAAGAAGAATCCGGGGCATTTATAAGCAACTAACACCTGTCTATATTTTTTCTTTCTACATAACCGGGTATACGCTGACCCTCTTTTTATCTCTCCCTACACGTTCATACTGAACTACACCTGATATCTTTGCAAAGAGGGTATCATCCCCTCCTTTTCCTACATTAAATCCCGGATGTATCTTAGTCCCCCTCTGCCGTATAATTATTGATCCAGCCGGGATTACCTGACCACCAAAACATTTAACCCCCAGTCTCTGAGAGTTGCTGTCACGGCCATTTCGTGTACTACCCATTCCCTTTTTATGTGCCATTTTATCCTCCCTATTTTCGCTTCGCTCAATGGCATTGCTTGCATTGAGCGAAGCGAAAAAAGCACTGCTTTATTCTAAGCCCGGACTTCAGTTACTTTAAGCCTCGTCAGATACTGCCTGTGACCTTTTGTACGCCTGTAGTTCTTTCTGCGTTTCTTTTTAAAAATAGTAACCTTCCTGTCCCTCTCCTGTGAAATAATACTGGCAATAACCTTTGCCTTCTCCACATATGGTCTTCCAACCGTAAGACCATCTCCATCTCCGACTGCCAGGACTTTATCGAATTCAACTGCTGTACCAGGGTTTCCCGGTACCCTTTCCACAGCAATTACATCTCCTTCAGATACCCTCTGCTGTTTTCCACCTGTCTCAATGATTGCGTACATATATCCCCCTAATCTATTCTCTTAATTTTTCATCTTCTTCCTGCTTTGTCTTACATTCAATACAATATGTAGTAACCGGCCGGGCCTTCAGCCGCTTATAACTTATCTCCTCCCCGCAATTCTCACAAATACCAAAGGTCCCGTTAGCTATCCGGTCAATCGCCTCATCTATCTTCTTCAGTAACTTCTGTTCCCTCTCCCGAAGCCTTAAAGTGAAGTTTTTATCAGCCTCTGCTGCTGCCTGGTCAGTCACATCAGGAAAGTTAAGCTTCTCAGGGTTAAGACCACCACCTATAATAACGCCTGCCTCAGCTAACAATGCCATCTTCTGCTTTTCAAGGTCGTTTCTTATATCTTCATATTTATCATTTTTACTATTATTATCCGCCATATCCAGGAATCCTCTCTACTACTGCCATCATTTTGGCATCTTTTAAAAATAACAAATAGAATAGCAAAAATCTATCTAATAGTCAATTATAGTAATCCGGTATTCCTATTTAGCCGCCTCTCTGCCAATTCCACCTGGAATTATACATGGGACCATAAGGCCGGTGTGTCTTGGGATAAAGCTTCACAAATGGCGCAGACAATATCTCATCACCATTTATATGGAATATCCTTGCAAATTCCGAGATCTCCCTTTTTAGTATTTCATATTCTGCATCATCAGGTTTTTCAATGCCAACTTCCTTTCCAACCCTCCTGTTATCGACCTCACCACGTACAAATATAGTCCCGCCATGCATACCCGTACCCAGATAGTCGCCTGCTATTGGCTGACCAGGTCTCCTCTCAAGACCCAGCAATATGATTATGCCGCCTGCCATATATTCACCCAGGAAATGTCCTGCTGTACCTCCAACAACAAGTATCGGTATCTTGCCCATATATGCCTTCATATGAATACCAACCCTGTAGCCTACATCACCAAGCACAAAAAGTTTTCCTCCCCTCATACCATACCCACATACATCTCCTGCATGTCCGTGTATATATATATTGCCGGCATTCATGGTATTCCCCACACCATCCTGTGCATTATCAAATACCTCAATTGCCGGGCCATCCATAAATACTGCCATATCATTGCCCGGAACACCATAAATGTCTATCTTTATATCTGCTCCCTGCAGTCCGGCACCTATATACCGCTGGCCATTCACATTCCTGAGTACAATATGCTTTACCCCTTCCTTTATTACCCTGTTTATCTCTTCATTGAGGTCGCGGTAGTGGACTGAGGCTGCATCTATCTCCAATTTTCTACCCCTTCTTTTATCATCCCGATTACAGGTTCACCGGCCCTCGGCATCCATAACCTGTCAGGTTTTTCGCATATCTCCCGGATAGTCGCCTCCTCGCTTGCCATGTATAATGTCTCATCTTTCTCCCCGGCAAACAGGGGACGGAGTTTTATCCTGTCATTAAACCCCACCAGCCCATTCTTCCATCCAAAGAGGATAGCAAAGGGACCGTTAAGGAGAAGCGGTGCATATTGAATGCGTATCGCCTTTAATGCCTCTGCAAACTCCCTGTTTTCTGATGACTCTATATCTATATCCTTCCAGAATGGGCTTGCAAGGGCATAGAATGCTGCACGTAAAGGAATCTTATGCTTTCTAAGGAGAAAGTCAAGGGCATATGCAACTACTTCAGTATCAGTCAGGAGGGTACATTTATACCCGTACATCTCAAGGAAGGCCCTGTTTGTTCCATAACTGGTTATCTCTCCATTGTGGACAATTGCCCAGTCAAGTATAGTGAAAGGATGCGCGCCTCCCCACCACCCCGGTGTGTTCGTTGGAAATCTCGTATGCCCCATCCATATGTATGCCCTGTAGTTTTCTATCATAAAAAAATCTGCAATATCTGCGGGCTCTCCAACACCTTTAAAACTCCCCATGTTCTTCCCGCTCGATATAACACACGCACCTGAAACATTATTGTTAATTTCCATTACTGCACGAACTACAAGATCATCATCACCTTCCTCAACCAGTAATTGTTCCTTCCTGGGTTCTACAAAATACCTCCAGAATAGGGGGGGATTTTTTATGTAAGGATTTGATCTGGTCGGGATCTCTTCTTCCCTATGTACAGTAAAGAATTTGAAAATAACACGTTCAGCGTTCGGTTTAACATCAGCATAGTCCATCATAAGATGCAGGGCATAATAGCCTGCCATATCAGGATATATACCATATGCAGCAAACCCGGCCCCAAGCCCGTTCCCACGTTCCTTCATAAGGCAAAGGGATTTTATAATGTGACTTCCGTCAACGCATCTCCCGTCTCTGTTAATAAACCCTACGAGACCGCAGCCACTTATATCCCTTGGGTCACTATATTTTTTGTTTATTGCAATCATTTAAATCACCTCAAAAACTCTGCCTTATCACATAACTATTAATTAAAATCTAATCATGGTAGCCTGTCTCATCCTTCCTTGTAAAGACCTTATTCCTCCACTCCCTTGGCATGCGGATCAGTCCTATCCTCTTTTCATAAAGGAGGCTATCTTTAATATCTGATATGTCAATCCTGCTCTTTATTAGTCCAGTTAAAACTCCGGCACCGTCTATGGCCCCAATAGTAACAAAGCCCTTAAGCCTCCCGTCTTTTAAGATAAGGCTCCTGTAAAAAGAACCCTTTTGATCATCGTGCCGGAGGACTTGATAACTCTGATCAGGCGGGGTCGTGATTCCTGCTGAGAGTATTGGAACCTTCAGAAACTTCAGTGAGTTCATTGGAAGGCCGCCGGCATATGGATATTTTGCACCTGCCATGTTTGATCCTGCCACTATCCCCTGTTGATAGGCAAGCGGCCATAATGGAAGGGCCCGCTTTTCACCGTCTGTTATATCAATTGCCTTTACAACATCACCTGCACCATATACATCAGGTATGTTTGTACGCATGAACTCATCTACCTCAAGCCCCCTGTTAAAATTGAGCGGCGTATTAGCCATGAGCTGCCCATTTGGAACAACCCCTATCGCAGTAATTACTGCCTGGCATGGGATAAATTTACCACTCTTTAGCTTCACTCCCGATATTTCCTTATTACCGCTTATCTCCTCAACCGTGTCATTCAGATAGAATTCTATACCCTCTGCCTTCATAAGGGATTCTGCTATCTCTGATGATTTAGGATCCAATGCCTTAACAAGGACCCTGTCACCAAGTTCAACCACTGATACCTTTTTATTCAGCTTATTGAGCGTGTAAGCAATCTCAGTCCCGGTAAATCCTGCACCAATTACTACTACACTTTCAAATCGCGGCAGGGCCTCCCTTATTTTATGGGCATCAATAAACTCTGTAAATGAGAAGATAAGCTCTTTATTCTCTGCCCCTTTGATAGCCGGTTTAAAAGGTGTGCCGCCTACTGACAGGAGCAATTTTTTATAACCAACCTCTTCACCGCCTTCAAGTAATAACTTTGATTTATCCAGGTCAAGCCTGGTAACCCTGCGGCCATATAGACAATTAACCCCCATCCTCTCAAAGTAATCCTTACCCCTGTATTCAAGGTATCCGGCAGAAGAACCCTTTATATAATCTGCGAGCATTGCCTTGGAATATGACCCGAGTGTCTCATATGAGATAGTCAGGATAGAAGATCTGGTATCATGCCTCCTGATACCCTCAATAGTGCCAACTGCAGCCACATTGGCCCCAACAATAACATAATCTGACTTCTTCAACGGCTTAAAACCTCCACTGTCTCTGTTAATGTCTCATCATATAACAATGCCTTGTTGGGGCAGGCCTCGACACAGGCCGGGTTAAGACCTTTGTCAAGCCTGTTTATACACAGGTCACATTTAAACGCTCGCTTATCGTCACCTTTAAGGTTTGGATGACTTGCACCATAGGGGCATGCCAGCACACAACCCCAGCATCCTACACAACGTTCTTCATCCAGGTAGACAATCCCATTGTCAAGCCTCTGGATTGCACCGCTGATGCAGGCATCGAGACACCATGGGTGCTTGCAGTGCCTGCACATTAAAGAGAATGCAACCGGACCCTTGACCTCCACTAATGCATTCGATCTGCTGCGGAGGTTCTCACGTTTATATGCCTTTACAGGATCCTGGCTTTTTGAATGGGTTGCAATACAAGCAACCTCACAGTTATAACATGCTATACAAAAATCTTCTGCGATAATTACCTTTTTCATAAATTATATACCTGCAGGGAGCACCCCTAATATCTCGCTCTCCTTTTCTGTCAACCCCAGAGTACGCAATCTAAGTCTATTACCCTTAAGTGATTCTATTGAATTGATACCCATTGCACCGAGCATCTCCTTCATCTCATGCGACCACCCTTTAACAAGCTTATAAAGCTGTTCTGATGCTATCTCAGGGTTCTGACGCCTTGCTAATCGCGGGTCATTGGTTGTGATGCCCCATGCACATCTCCCGGTATTACATGTTTGACAGAGTGTACACCCCACTGCCAGCATTGCTGATGTGGCAATATATACAGCATCAGCACCGAGGGCAATAGCCTTAATGACATCTGCACTACACCTTACCCCACCAGTTGCTACAATGGAGACCTCATTCCTTATACCCTCATCACGCAATCTCTTATCCACAACAGCTATAGCAATCTCTACAGGTATACCTACATGATCTCTTACAGATTTTGGTGTGGCGCCGGTGCCACCCCTGAAGCCATCAACTACTATCACATCTGCACCTGCCCTTGCAACACCACTTGCAATCGCTGCAATATTATGAACTGCTGCAATCTTTACAAAGACAGGTTTCTCATATCTTGTAGTCTCTTTTATTGCATAAATAAGCTGCCGCAGGTCTTCTATCGAGTAGATATCATGGTGCGGGGCAGGAGAGATGGCATCAGAGCCCCTGGGTATCATCCTGGTCTCTGCTATGTCAGCATTAACCTTCTCTCCGGGAAGATGCCCTCCTATCCCTGGTTTTGCACCCTGGCCGATCTTTATCTCTGCTGCTGCTGCAACCTTTAAATAGTCCCTGCTTACACCAAAACGCCCGGAGGCTACCTGCACAATCCCCCTTCCTGCATAGGGGTAGAGTTTCTTATGCAGGCCGCCTTCTCCTGTATTCCAGTATGTACCAAGCTCAACCGCTGCCCTCGCCATTGATTCCTGAAAGTTCAGGTTTATTGAACCATAAGACATGGCAGAAAACATGATAGGAGTTTCCAGTGTTAACTGGGGTGCAAGCCTTGTCTTTAATGCAATACTCCCGTCAGATTTCTCTTCAAGCTCGAGCTTATTCCCTTTCCTTCCAAGAAAGGTGCGCAGCTCCATAGGTTCTCTCAACGGGTCAATAGAAGGGTTTGTTACCTGACAGGCATCGAGAAGAAGGTGGTCAAAATATATACGATAACGCTTATCATTCCCTATCCCTGTTATTATAATGCTTCCTGTATTAGCCTGGAGATAAGTGTCCATGACAAGTTCCCATCTCCAGCTATCATGCTCGTATGGTCTTGACGGATTCGGGACGATCTTGATGGCATCTGTAGGACACAATGCCTCACAGCGTTTGCAGCCCACACATGCCTCATGCTTATTCCAGATTACATCGAGCTCGTCATCATAAAAAGTGGCATCGTATGAGCACTGCTCAACACAGCCGAGGCACCGGACACATTTATAATCATCCCTCTGTACTATATATGGATAATATTGTATCTGTGGTTTCTTATATAACATGGTACTACCTCATTTTTTCCGGGAATATTCACCCTCTTCATTCTTTGTTGTGACTTTTCAGTATAACAGCGTGGATGTGAAAATTCAATTACTTTTAGCGGCACTTAATTTTAGGTAAACCAGGCGGAATCAAATTAGAGCCAGACAATTTTAATATCTTTTTCCACCGCCCTGAACTCAGGGTCACCTGTGTACAGCTCTGCCTTCTTATGTTGTGCAAGTGCGGCAGCAAAGCAGTCGGCATAGGCCATCTTTTTAGTTGCCTTAAGACGTGCAGCTTCACGCGTGAGATGCTTATCAGCATCAACCAGTGTAATTGGTAACGACTGTATGAGCTGCTCGATCTCCTGAGCCTTAGCGTCTCCTAACCGTCTTGCAACAATGTAGTAAACCTCTCCCCAATTGATAATAGACATCAAAAGAGGTTTTGATGACTCTGTCGCTTTCTCAAACAGATCGATCAGCTTTTCAAACCCCGGCTCTTTCTCAAGGTAACATAAAAGCGCCCAACTATCGAGAACCTTTGGCAGGGCCAATTTTCTCCTCCTCATGCTTAAGTTCCTCTGCTCTGGATTCCTCCAATGCCTTGACGAGACCACTTCCCCTAAGAATGCCGCTCATCTTTTGGAAATATTCCCTGTTTAATGGGCGAAGGACCAACTCTCCATCTCGCTCTTCGATGTATAACTTTGTTCCTTTTTTGATCCCAAGACGATGCCTAAGCTTTGCCGGGATTACAACCTGCCCTTTAATAGTCACTGCTATTTCCATAGAGCCTCCTCTGTAATATTAGGCAATAAAAGTATACTATATTAAATATGGTAAGTCAAAATTATAAAGTAATACATATTACAATGTGTGACACCTTACATTACGAAAAAATTTTCCCCTCAACAAAACCCCAACAAATCAACGATCTCCTGGTGTTTGGAACCTTGGCCTATTAAACTCTCAAACGCCTCCTCAAGGCTATTGCCTTTGGCAAAGCCGATAACCTGACAATTTTCAATATCAGGGTCAGGAGACTCAGAACCCGGCTGGAAAGTAAAGCCTTCGGTGGTTATGAAGAATGGAGTTTCGTTGACTTTTATTCTTTCTCAACATAATACCTGCCAGCATTGAAATACTGAATCTATAAAAGATTTCCATTACCCGTCCGGCCACTTTGATAAACCAAGAATATGCGATACAAATGTTTTTCTTGCATAAAAGGCTCTGCTCGTGCTTCCATGCCCTGCGCCTTTCGTTCGTGGTTGTACAAGAATACCCATTTTGCCGGTTAGAGCATTAAAACCTTTATTTTTTATAGCATACCTTACAAGTTCATAATCAGATTTCACCTGCTTATAAATAATAGGATTATCAAGGTCAAAAGTGCTTACCCTTACAAGAGTAGACGCATTTTCCTCTTTTGATTCAAACATGCGTGCACAAACAACTATCTTTTTAAGTTTCGTTAAAAGATGGCTATCCTCAAATTTTTTTTGCAATACATTTACAGGGTCTATCATTGTGATTGCCATTGTTTCTTTCACTACAACCACCTCGGTCTTTAATCTTTTCAAGGGGACTATTTTCAACTCCCATGAGCCAAAATTAGGGGATTGTGCTAATCGAGAGGTTCAAAATATGAGTCCTCGATTATTCCAGTTCCAACCAGTCGTATGCATTCGTCAGGTAT
>Ga0209002_10001666_pt1 | contig 17937 bp, 14 predicted proteins | sample Rifsed16ft2_FD_184010 | JGI IMG/M metagenome (GOLD analysis project Ga0209002, IMG submission 184010) | Soil microbial communities from Rifle, Colorado, USA - sediment 16ft 2 (version 2) | ecosystem: Environmental > Terrestrial > Deep subsurface > Rock core/Sediment | place: Rifle, Colorado... | reverse complement strand
CGGCGCTTCGCCAGTGAACTCCAGCCCCATCATGATCATGCGCGCCACCCAGAAAAACAGGATGTCGTAGCCCGTCTCCATCACCGAGGTCGGGTAGAAGTATTCCAGGTCGGGCGTCGCGTCGGGCCAGCCGAGCGTGGAGAACGGCCACAGGCCGGAGGAGAACCACGTGTCGAGCACGTCGGGGTCCTGCTCCAGTTGAGTCGCGCCGCACGTCGCGCACTTCACGGGATCTTCGCGGCCGGTCGTCATGTGCCCGTCGGGGCAGTACCAGATCGGGATGCGGTGGCCCCACCACAGTTGGCGGCTGATGCACCAGTCCTTGATGTTTTCGAGCCAGTTGAAATACACCTTCTCGAACCGCTCCGGCACGATGCGGATGCGCCCGTCCTTCACGGCGGCGATGGCGGCCTCGGCCAGCGGCCTGATCCTTACGAACCACTGCGTGGACACCATCGGCTCCACGATTTCGCCGCCGCGCTGCGAGCGCGGAATCTGGGTCGTGTACCTTTCCGTCTTGATCGCCAACCCCGCGCGGGCCATGTCCTCCCACAGGTTCTTGCGGCAGGCGAAGCGGTCCTGCCCCGCGTAGGGGCCGCCGTTCTCGTTGAGCGTCGCGTCTTGATTGAAGATACTGATGATCGGGAGGTTGGCCCGTTGGGCGATCTCGTAGTCGGCGGGGTCGTGGCCCGGCGTGATCTTCACCGCGCCCGTGCCGAACTCGCGGTTCACGTGCGTGTCGGCAATCACCGGGATTTCCCGCTTGAGCATCGGCACCATCGCCGTGCGCCCGATGAACTTGTTGTAGCGCTCGTCGTCGGGGTGCACGGCCACCGCCGTGTCGCCGAGGATCGTCTCCGGGCGCACCGTCGCCACGGGGATAGAATCGCCCGAGTCCTTGAGCATGTACTTGAAGTAATACAGCGTCACCTCTTCTTCGCCGTATTCCACCTCGAGGTCGCTCACCGCCGTTTTGAGGCCGGGGCTCCAGTTGATCAGGCGCGGGCCGCGATAGATCAGGCCCTTTTCGTACAGGCGCACGAAGGCCTCGCGCACGGCGCGGCTCAACCCCGCGTCGAGCGTGAAGCGCACGCGCCCCCAGTCGCAGCTCGCGCCGAGGCGGCGCAGCTGGTCGTAGATGATGTCCCCGTACTTCTCTTTCCACGCCCAGGTGTGCTTGAGGAACTCTTCGCGCCCTAATTCCTCGCGCGTCACCTCCTCTTCTTTCAGCAGCATCTTCTCCACCTGCAGCTGGGTGGCGATGCCCGCGTGGTCGGAGCCGGGGACCCACAGCGTCGCGTCGCCCAGCATGCGGTGGTAGCGGATCATCAAATCCTCCACCGCCACGAACATGGCGTGGCCCAGGTGCAGCTCGCCCGTCACGTTCGGCGGCGGGATGGAGATGACGAACGGCTTTTGCGCGGGGTCAAAGCCCGGCTGATGCGGGTCGTTCGCGGGCGCGAACCAGCCATTCTTCTCCCACCATGCGTAGAGCCGCTGCTCGGTGGACTTGAAGTCGTAGGTTTTGGGAAGAGTGGACTCAGGCATATTTCTGTGTTTCCTGTTTTGTGATAGCAATGGACATGCGCTGCTTCTTCATGGCGGTTAGGCCTCCTGCCCGGTCATGCGCTTCTTCACCGCGCGCGCAATCTCCAAAAACGCTTCCGCCTGCGCGCCCTGCGCGCCGTCGGGCTCGGCCATCAGCGGATGTTTCCGGTCAATCCCCTTGGAAATCTCCGCCGTCAACGGGATGCGCCCGATGATGGGCGCGTCTTTCAGGGCTTCAGGTCGCCAGCGTGCGGAGTGCTGGAAAATCTCGTGTTTCTCGCCGCAGTGCGGGCAGATGAAGTAACTCATGTTCTCGACCAGCCCCAGCAGGGGCACACCCGCCCGCGCGTACATTTGCAGCGAGCGCGACGAATCCAGCAGGGACAGGTCCTGCGGCGTCGTCACGACGACCACGCCATCCATCGTCACGTTCTGCAGCAATCCCTGCTGCGGCTGCCCTGCCGAAGGCGGCAGGTCAATCAGCAGATAGTGGAGCGAGCCCCACTTCACGTCGCGCAGCGTCTGCACGACGATGCTGCCCACGTCGCTCGCGTCCGGGTTGATGACCTGATCCTCCGCGACGATCAGCCCCATTGACATGATCTTCAGCCCGTAACGCTCCAGCGGCTCGATGTAGGCGGCCGCGCCCTTGCGCCGGACGACCGGTACAAACCCGCCCCCGGCCCGGCGCCGGTGGATGCCGAGCATCAGCGGCACGTTCGGCCCGAAGATGTCCGCGTCGAAGACGCCCACTTGCGCGCCCAGCGCTTTCAGCGCCAGCGCCAGGTTGACGGTGACCGTCGTCTTTCCCACGCCCCCCTTGCCGGAGGCGATGGCGATGACGTGGCCGATACCAGAGAGTGGTTGTTTACGCATGGTTTAGATCCACGAAGTCACACGAAGGGGCACGAAGTTTGTTTCTGCGTGAATCTGCGCATCCCTTCGTGGAATCCTATCGAATGGCGCCGTGCGGCAAAACCGCGTGAACCCCGCGCACGCCGTTGACGATCTGCGTGATCCGCAGATCCACGCTGAGGCTCGCCAGGGCCAGCGCTTCCGGGCGCGTGAAGCCGTGAAGTTCGCACATCAAATCGAGCATCGCCTCCAGGGCGATCATCGTCGCCTCGTCCAGGTCCTCGTGAAAGCCGAGTGTCATCCACCCGGCGGGCGTATTGGCGCGCGGCGTCGTCAGGCGCCAATCCTCGCGCAGGCGGCAGGTCACGCGAGAAGGAAGCGCGCATGGTGCGGCGGTCGGGTTCGAGAGTGTAAGTTGTCATTAATCCGAGCCTCACCCCTACCCTCGGTGGCGCGGAGCGCCGGGGAGGGAGTGAGGCAAACAAAAAGCCCTTTCGCCTCTGAGGGCGAAAGGGCTGCTGCGCGACCTTCCGTGGTACCACCTCAGTTTCTTCACCCGAACCCTCGCGTAGAGTCCCCCCTCTCCCGGCGAGCCTTCTGCTGAGGGAGGGGGACAGGGGGTGGGGTTGAAGACACTCTGATCGCTGTATCGGGCTGGCCCGCGCCGGTCTACTTGGCCTCTCGGCCTTTCTGCGGCGGACTCGCGAGCGACGTTCGGCGGCGTAGGCTGTGGGGGCTTCCAGCCGGTGGCCCATCCGTCTCTATCAGCTTCGGGCCGCCTACTCTTCTCGGTCAAAGTCAGTTGAATTGCACAGATTATAGCATGGGCCGAGTCGCGCCGTCAATGATTCCGGCGTTTTTCAAAGGATGGGACGGATGAGGGGATGAAATTTCTGTCCGGCTCTTGCTTTGCCCGGCGAAAGCGTGGTATACTGCATCCACTATGTCGGCGTGGAAACTTGTCCTGAATGGCGCGAACGGGGACAATAACGATGATCCTCACGCTTATCGCCGGGCGCGCCGACACGCCTGCTGAACTTTCGCAGTTTCTGAAGCCTACGCCGCCCGTGCTGCCCAGCCGGGCGGTTTTATTTTACGGAACACGCAATTCGGAATACGCATCACGTATCACGCATCACTTTTCGGGAGGCCAGCCATGTACAAAACCCACACCTGCGGCGAGCTCCGCGCCAGCCATATCGGACAGACCGTCACCCTCGCGGGTTGGGTCAACACGCGCCGCGATCACGGCGGCCTGATCTTCCTCGACCTGCGCGACCGGTGGGGGATCACCCAGGTCGTCGCCAACCCCGCGATCTCCGCCGCGGTCCACGAGACGGCTTCCAGAGTCCGCAACGAATATGTGGTGCAGGCGGCCGGCCTGGTGTGCGCCCGCCCGGCAGGGAACGAGAATCCCAGACTCGCCACTGGCGCGATTGAGCTCGAAATTCACGCGCTGGAGATCCTCAACGCTTCCAAAGGTCTGCCGTTCCTGGTCAACGAGGACGAAGTGACCGATGAGCAGGTGCGGCTCAAGTACCGCTATCTCGACCTGCGCCGCGAGCGGATGCAGCGGAACCTCCTCCTGCGTCACCGGGTGGTGAAGTTCATGCGGGATTACCTCGACGAGCGGGGCTTCGTCGAGGTCGAGACGCCGGTCCTGTTCAAGACCACTCCCGAGGGCGCGCGCGACTATCTGGTTCCCTCGCGCCTGCACCCGGGCACGTTCTACGCCCTCCCGCAAAGCCCGCAGCAGCTCAAGCAGCTGCTCATGGTCGCAGGCGTCGAGCGGTATTTCCAGATCGCGCGCTGCTTCCGCGACGAGGATTTGCGCGGCGACCGGCAGCCGGAGTTCACGCAGCTCGACCTCGAAATGTCGTACGTCCATCGCGACGACGTGCTGGCGCTGGTCGAGGGGCTGTACACCGCGATGATCCCGGCGGTCGCCCCGCACAAGCGCTTCCTCTCGCCTTTCCCGCGCCTCTCGTACGCCGAGGCGATGGCCCGCTTTGGAACCGACAAGCCCGACCTGCGCTTCGGGATGGAACTGTACGACGTGGGCGGCGTGCTGGCTGGGAGTGAATTCAAAGTTTTCCGCGGCGCGCTCGACGCGGGCGGCGTCGTCAAGTGCCTGGTCGCGCCCGGCTGCGCGGGCTACACGCGCAAGGAAGTGGACGACCTGACGACCTTCGCCAAAGAGCAGGGAGCGAAGGGCCTGGCCACGCTCGCGCTCACCCCCGAGGGCGTCAAAGGCACGGCGGCCAAGTTCGTGGGCGAGGGCGAAGTCGCCGCGCTCGAAAAACTCACCGGGGCCAGACAGGGCGACCTCATCCTGTTCGTCGCGGATACGGCGGCTGTCGCGGACAAGACGCTCGGCGCGCTCCGACTGTGGTTCCGCGACAAACTCGGCCTCGCGGACAAGGATCTGCTGGCCTTCGCCTGGGTGATTGATTTCCCCATGTTCAAGTGGGACGAAGAGCTTAAGCGCTGGGACACCGAGCACCACCCGTTCACGATGCCGAAGCTGGAAGACCTGTCCAAATTCGAGACGGACCCCGCCTCGATTCTCTCCGACGCGTACGACATGGTGTGCAACGGTTACGAGATGGCCTCCGGCTCCATCCGTATTCACCACCGCGACGTGCAGCACAAGATCTTCGAGCTGCTGGGGCTGGCGGAGGAGGAGATTCAAAGAAAGTTCGGCCACATGCTGGAGGCCTTCGAGTACGGCGCGCCGCCGCATGGCGGCATGGCCCCCGGCGTTGACCGGCTGGTGATGCTGCTGGCCGACGAGCCGAACATCCGCGAGGTCATCGCCTTCCCGAAGAACCAGGTCGGCCTGGACGTGATGGCGCAGGCCCCCTCGCCCGCCGAGCCGGCGCAGTTGGCCGAACTGCACGTCCGCATCGTGGAAGACGAGAAGAAGTGATTAAAAAACCGGTCAGGTCTCAAAGACCTGACCGGTTTTATCTTCTATAGACAGCCGTCTATACCTTTAACGTTGCAGACTGGTACAACTCGTGGTATATCTTGGGCCGTCCCTGCTGTGCCCGTGATGTTGCGCCCACAGCGTTTTGAGCCAACACCCAACCTGAGGGAGCCGATCTTGCGAAGGGAATGTGTTAGGCTGGCAAGCCAAGACAGACCCTGAGGGTAAGTTCCCGCCTGCGAAAGCAGGTTCAAAATCCGGCAACACACGACATAGCGGGGCGCACTCATCAGAAAGCCGCCGATCACCCGGCGGCTTTTGATTTTGCTGGGTCAGGCCCTGTGTCTCAAGGCAATCAGTAACGCCTCCGGCGTCGCCTCCCGTACCAATCATAGGCGCGGCCATACCAGTAACGCGGATGGTAGCGCCGGTACATCTGCCCCCGAAACCGCACTGCCCACAGCCGGAAGTCGCGGATGAGGATGGCGACCACGCCAAAGATGACGCCCAGGGTGATGTTGCTGGCCGTGTCCCAGATCTTGAAAATCCAGAACCCGGCCACGAACAAGGCGAACGTAATGAAGTCCCAGAGCTGGTTCCACAGCCGCCCGCGCTGGATAGGGAGGATGAAAGTGAGCAGAAAGCCGGCGAGGATCATACCGGGGCCGAGGATGTAAGTGGGAATAGTCATGCCGCGCTCCTTGGGTAATCCGCCTGGCGCGCGATGATAGCAGAGCCGGTGTTCTGGCGCAATGGGGGGCGGGCCAGCGGCGGCAGTTGACGCGAAGCGTGCACCAACAAAGGACGCGATTGGGGCTATAATCCAGCCGACGACACCACAAGCAAAACGCCCGCGGCGCGGCAGAACCCGCGTTGCAGCGGAGAGGCGCCGCCGCCCGGCGCGGGTCAGGCCGGACGACGCGACGGCGGCGCCCCCCTGAACTGGGGCGTTGGGCCGCCTGACTTGCCATCACACAATAGGTCAGCGAATGAGAATCGTTGTCTTCGGAGCGACGGGTCGGACGGGAAGACATCTCGTTGAGCAAGCTCTGGCACAGGGTCACCATGTGACCGCCTTCGTACGCACTCCCAGCAAGCTCGCGATGAGCCACGAACGTTTGCACGTGGCGCAGGGCAATGTGCTTGAGGCCGCTTCAGTTGAGAAGGCCGTCGAAGGCCAAGATGTCGTGCTCTGTGCCCTCGGTCGCAATCGGGGCGATCCGACTTCGGCGCTGGCCGAAGGCACACGCCATATCATCCAGGCCATGAACAAACATGGTGTGCAGCGCATTCTGTGTGTCTCCGCTGCGGGGTTTCTGGGCGAACGGGCCGACTTCCTGATGGGCCAGATCCTGTTCTGGTACTTCAGACGGTATCTGAAGCGACTCTTTGAAGCAATGCGGCTGCAATTCCAGGAACTTGAGCAGAGCGGCTTGAAGTGGGTTGCTGTGCGCCCCGTTCTGTTGGATGAAGGGCCGCGCAAAGGTCATTATCGCGTGGTCGCGGAGGGCATTCCAAAGCGAGGCTATCGTATCAATACCGGCGATGTGGCCGAGTTCATGCTTCGACAGGTGGCGAGTGATGAATACGTGGGACGAGCGCCAGCGCTTGCGTATTAAAAGCTACATAAAGGTGCGCATCCCAATGGATGGCGAGAGCATAACAGTTCACAGTTGAAAAAAACTCCCGCCCTTGCGTAATTTAAGGTGCAATGCTAAAATCTCTGCTGCTCTAGTTCGGATACTAGTAGTAGGTGGAGACGTGGGCAGCCCCCACGTTTCTGCGTATATATGGGAGAATGCTCCCCGTTGTTTGGAGAATCGTTCGCGTCATGAAAAGTGAATTCACCCTGGCCTTCAACGAAATCGCCGAGCACAGCAAGCTCAAGCGCGAGATCATCCTCGACGCGCTGGAGAATGCCATGGTCACGGCCTATCGCAAGGCCGTCAACGCCTCGCAGGCCCAGCACGTCGAGGCGAAAATTGACCTCGGCACGGGCGCCATCCGCGTGTTCGCCGAGAAAGAAGTCGTCGAGAAGGTCCTGGAGCCGCATACCGAGGTCAACCTCGAGGACGCCCTCAAGGTGAACCCCAAGGCCCGGCTCGGCGACATGGTCACGGTCGAGTCCACCCCCAAGGATTTCGGGCGCATCGCGGCGCAGTCGGCCAAGCAGGTCATCCTCCAGAAGATCCGCGAGGCGGAGCGCGAGGCGCAATACCAGGAATACGCCCAACGCCAGGGCGACATCGTCAACGGCACGATCCAGGCTATCAGCGCACAGTCCGTCACCATCGGGCTGGGGCGCGCCGAGGCCGCGCTCCCGCGCAACCAGATGGTCCCCGGCGAGCGCTACCACACGCACCAGAAAATGCGCGCCTACGTGCTGGAAGTCCGCCGCACGACTAAAGGCCCGCAGATCATCGTCTCGCGGTCGCACCGGAACATGCTGCGCCGCCTGTTGGAATACGAGGTGCCGGAAATCTACAGCGGCGCCGTCGAGATCAAATCTATCGCCCGCGAGTCGGGTCACCGCTCCAAAGTCGCTGTCGCCGCCATCCAGGAGGGCGTGGACCCGGTGGGCGCGTGCGTCGGCATGCGGGGCGTGCGCATCCAGTCCATCGTCAAGGAGCTCAACGACGAGAAGATTGACATCATCGAGTGGAACCCTGACCAGGCCACGTTCATCTCCAAGTCGCTCAGCCCCGCGCGCGTGACCGCCGTCTACCTGGACGACGACCCCCTCTCCGGGCGCACGGCGACCGTCATCGTCCCGGACGACCAGTTGAGCCTGGCGATTGGCCGCGAGGGGCAGAACGCCCGCCTGGCCGCCAAGCTCACCGGCTGGCGCATTGACATCAAGAGCCTCACCGAGGCTGCGACAAATGCGCACAACCAACTCCGCACCTCCGAGAAGTTCACCGACGTGGCGCAGACCAACGCCGAATTTCTCAATCAGACCGGCACGGTCCTGGCGAAGAAGGCCGAAGGCAAGCCGATCACGCCGGAAGAATATCAGTTGCTCGCCAAGGTCATCGATCTGGCCGAGAAGAAGATGGCCAGGGGCCGGCAGGACGAGCGGGCGGCCAAGGTCCAGAAGGTGGCCGAGATCAAGGCGACCATCCCGGCGGCGGCGCATCAGATGCCGCTGGCCGAGGCGCACCTGCCTGAGGTCCTCCAGCGCCTGCTGGCCGACGCCGATTTTGAAACCGTCGGCGAGGTGATGGAACAACTCGCGCTCGACGAGAATCGCATCCTGCAGGTAGAAGGCTTTACGGCGAAGGAAGTCGAAGAGCTGAAAGCCGCCCTAGCGGCGATAGAGTTCTCCAAGCCGGCGCCCGAGCCTGAGCCGGAACCCGAGGCGGCGCCTGAACCTGCGCCGGAGCCGGCGGCCCTCGCGGCGGTCGAGGCCGCCCCGGCTGAGACTCCGGCTCAGCCCACGGTGGAGGCTGAGGCGCCGGCCCAGGCCGAAGCGGCGGCCGCCGGCGCGCCGGAAGCAGTCCTCCCGGCGGCTGAGGGGAGTGAGCCAGAGGCGGTGGAAGAAGCCGCCGAGGAATCGGAAGAGGACTTCGGAGACAAGGACGAAGAAGAGGTTTCGGAGGGCGACAAGAAGGTCAAGAAGAAAAGCAAGAAAAAGGGCGCCACCGAGATCGTGTACGACGAAGAACTGGGGGTGTACGTCAAGCGCAAGGCGCACAAGGCCGGGCGCACGAAGGATGCGCTTGACTACGAGGCCGAGTAAAGCTCAGTCATGGCCGGGCCGACGAAGCGCGGCGCTAAGCCCAGGCACGTGCCCCAGCGCACCTGCGTCGGATGCCGCACGGTGAACGCGAAACGCCAGCTGGTGCGTCTGGTGCGCACGGCCGAAGGCACGGTGAAGGCTGATCCAACCGGCAAGGCGAATGGCCGGGGCGCTTATCTGCACGACCGGCGCGCGTGCTGGGAAACCGCGCTGAAAAACCGGGCGGTAGATCGCGCGCTGAAAATGGATCTGACAGACGCCAATCGAGCCGCGTTGCTGGCTCGGGGCGCGCAATATTCGAATGACGACTAACGACGGCCGGTGCAAACCGCCGCCAATCTCTGAGAGGCGCGAGCCGCCCGCCGGGTGAGAACTCCCACGCTCGGGCCGCCTCGCCCGCCTCTCGCCGAAGCTGCGCCGGTCCGCGCAGCTCTGAAGGAGGTGTCTGATGGGCGAGAATGGTCACAAAGTTGTGGAACTCCCGAGCGTTTTGACTGTCCGGCAGTTAGCCAGCCTGATTAACGCCAGCCCCATTGACATCATCAAGCAGTTGATGAGCAATGGCGTGATGGCGAACATCAATCAGCAGTTGGACTTCGACACGGCCGCCATCGTGGCCCAGGAGCTGGGCTACGAGGCCCGGCCGGAAGCCGCCCCCGTCCCCGAAGAAGAACCGGAAGACAAATCGCAGGCCCCCGAGTGGCGGCGCGTCATCGAAGCGGAGGCCGTCGAGGACCTCGTCACGCGCCCGCCGGTCGTCACGATCCTCGGCCACGTGGATCATGGCAAGACCTCCCTGCTCGACGTGATCCGCAAGACGAACGTGGCGGCGGGCGAGGCCGGCGGCATCACCCAGCGCATCGGCGCGTACCAGGTCGAGCATCACGGGCGCAAGATCACCTTCCTCGACACGCCCGGCCACGAGGCCTTCACCGCCATGCGCATGCGCGGCGCGCAGTCCACCGACATCGCCATCCTCGTCGTCGCCGCGGACGACGGCGTGATGCCACAGACCCGCGAGGCCATCGCCCACGCCAAGGCCGCGCGCGTCCCGATCATCGTCGCGCTCAACAAGATTGACAAGCCCAACGCCAACCAGGACCGCGTCAAGCAGCAGTTGTCTGAAGTCGGCCTCACCCCTGACGAATGGGGCGGCAAGATCATCGTCGTCCCCGTCTCCGCCAAACAGAAGGTGGGCATGGACGACCTGCTCGAAGCCATCCTGCTCGTCGCCGACGATACGGCGATCAAGGCCAATCCCCAAGCCGTGGCAGCCGGAACCGTCGTCGAGGCGGAGCTCGACAAGGCCAAAGGCGTGGTAGCGACGCTGCTGGTGCAGAACGGCACGCTGCGCGCTGGCGACGTGCTGGTGGCCGGCGCGGCGCACGGCAGAATCCGCGCCATGTTCAACGACAAAGGCCAGCCGATTCGCGAGGCCTCGCCCTCCGCGCCGGTCAGCGTCCTCGGCCTCTCCGACGTTCCTGCCCCCGGCGATTTGTTCCGCGTCGTGCCTTCCGAGCGTGAGGCGCGCGCCATCGTCGCCGAGCGCAAGCAGGCCCAGAAAGACGCCGAGTCGAAGTCCGCGAAGCCGCTCAGCCTCGATCAGGTCTTCGCCAAGTTCCAGGCGGGCGAGACCAAAGAACTGACCCTCATCGTCAAGGCCGACATGCAGGGGTCGCTGGAGCCGATCGTGAATTCGCTCGAGAAGCTCTCGACCGCCGATGGCCCGAAGGTTAACGTGCTCTACGCCGAGACCGGCAACGTCACCGAGAACGACGTCATGCTGGCGACGGCTTCGAAGGCCATCATCATCGGCTTCGCCGTTTCGGCGGACGCGGCCGCGCAGCGCCTGGCGGAGACGAACGGCGTCTCCATCCGCCAGTACGACGTGATCTACCGCGTGATCGAGGACGTCGAGAAAGCCCTTCAGGGCCTGTTGGAACCTGAATACGAGCCGGTCGTCATCGGCCGGGCCGAAGTCCGCGCCGTCTTCCGGATCCCCAAGGTGGGCCACATCGCCGGGTGTCTGGTCCGCGAAGGCGAAATCCGCCGCAGCGCAAAAGCCCGCGTCATCCGCAACAACCGCGTGGAGTTCGAGGGCGAAGTCGCCTCGCTGAGGCACGAGAAGGACGACGTGCGCGAAGTGCAGAAGGGCTTCGAGTGCGGCGTGGGCCTCAAGGATTTTGAGGCCTTCAAAGCCGGCGACATCCTGGAGTTCTTCGTCATCGAGCAAGTGAGCTAGCCGGTAGCGGATGGCCGATGGCGGATAGCAGATGGCCGGGCCTGTTTCAGTGCCTATCCCTATCTCCCATGCGCCATTCGCTATCCGCTATCCGTCATCCGCCCTATGCCAAGCCCGATCCGCCAAAAGCGCGTCGCCGACCGCATTCAGGCTGAAATCTCCACGCTCATCCAACTGGAGATGAACGACCCGCGCCTGAACCTGGTCACGGTGACCACCGTGAATATCGACCGCGAGCTGGAGCACGCGAACGTCTTCGTCTCCACCGTCGGCGATGAAGCCCGCCGGAAAGAGGTCATCCAGGTCCTGGACGGCGCCAAGGGCTTCATCCGCCGCGAATTGAGCCGCCGCATCCAACTGCGCCGCGCGCCCGAGATCATCTTTCACTGGGACCCGTCGCCGGAAAAGGTGGAAGAAGTGTCGCAGCTGCTCGACCAGCTCAGGGACGCTGCCGCTTCGGTGGAGGCCGAGCCCGATCATGATGCGGACGAGTGACTCGACTGCCGGCTTCGCCGCGCCACATCGCGAAGCGGCGTGGGGTCAGGCCCTCGGGGGCGCCCGCGCCCGCCTCGCCGCTTCCACCCGCGTCCTGGCGATCACGCACGTCAGTCCCGATGGCGACGCCATCGGCTCGCTGCTCGGCTTCGGGCTGGCGCTGCGCGCCGCGGGCAAGGCCGTCGTCTGCGCATGCGCCGATCCCGTGCCGGAGACCTTCCGCTTTTTGCCCTCCGCTGGCGAAATCACCTCCAGCCCGGCGGGCGACTTTGACCTGATCGCCGTGCTGGACGTATCGGACGAGAAGCGTATGGGCGCGCCGGGCGAAAACCTCCCGCGCCGGCCCGACTTCCTGTTTGACCATCACATCACCAACATCGGCTTTGCCGACTTCAACTTCATTGACACGGAGGCAGCCTCCACCGCGGAGCTGGTCGCGGAGCTGCTCGAACCGCTGGGGCTGGCGCTCACCAAACCCGTGGCCGACTGCCTGCTCACCGGCCTCGTCACCGACACGCTCGGCTTTCGCACTTCCGGCACCACTCCCAAGACGCTCACGCTGGCGCAAAAACTCATGTCCGCCGGGGCTTCGCTGAATGAGATTTACGATCTGACCCTCTTCAAGCGTTCGTATACGGCGGTGCGCCTGTGGGCCGAGGGCCTGGCCCGCATGCGCCTTGACGGCCGGATTGTGTGGGCCACCCTGCCCCTCGACGCCCGCCGGGCCTCCGGCTATGGGGGCAACGGCGACGCCGATTTGATTGACGTGCTGACGTCGGTCCGCGAAGCGGATGTCGCCCTCATTTTCGTCGAACGCCCCGACGGGAAGGTCAAAGTGAGCTGGCGCTCCGTGCCCGGCGTCAACGTGGCGGCTCTCGCGGCGACGTTTGGCGGCGGCGGCCACGCGCCCGCCGCCGGCGCCGAGATCTCCGGCACGCTCGACGAAGTCGCACAAAAGGTTATCGCTGCGACGAAGACGATATTGAAGAGTAAACGGTGATCAGTGACCAGTTACTGATTACTGATCACTGTTCACTGATTACTGTCCTATCCAGCCTTGCCCATCGGAATTCTGCTCGTAGACAAACCCTCCGGTCCCACCTCGCACGACGTGGTGCAGATCGTCCGGCGCGGGACGAGGGAGAAAAAAGTGGGCCACGCCGGCACGCTCGACCCGCTGGCGACCGGCCTGCTGGTCGTCTGCGTGGGCGCGGCTACGCGGTTGAGCGATTACATGCGCGACAAGAACAAGCATTATCGCGCGCGCGTTCGTCTGGGACAAACGACCAACACCTACGACGCCGACGGCGAGATCATCGCGGAAAGCGCGGCGCTCCCCGACCGCGCTACGGCCGAGGCGGCGCTCCCCGATTTTCGCGGCGTGATTCAACAGCGCCCGCCCGCCTACTCGGCCATCAAGCGCGGCGGCCAGAAGGCCTACGAGCTCGCGCGCGCGGGCAAGGTGATTGAACTCGAGCCCCGCCCGGTCGAAATCTACGCGCTCGAGCTGCTAGACTGGGCGCCGCCCGAATTCACCCTTGACGCGCTGTGTTCGGCGGGGACGTACATTCGCTCGCTGGCGCACGATCTTGGACAGCGGCTCGGCTGCGGCGCGCACCTCACCGCCCTGCGGCGGCTGGCTTCGGGGAACTTCACCCTGGATCAGGCCGTCACGCTGCACGAGCTGGAAAAGGCCTTCGCCGCCGGCGATTGGAGGCGCTACCTCCATCGCGCGGAGGAGGCCCTGCCGGACTGGCCCGCCGTGCGTCTGGCCGACGACGCCGCGAAGCGCATCGTGCATGGGCAGGCGATCCCGCTGGAGGCGGCCCAGCGTGCAAACGCCTGGGCGTGCGCGTATAATTCGGCGGGAGAACTCATCGCCATCCTGCGCGCCGATACGCAATACGACAAATGGCGCCCGCACATCGTCTTAGCCTCTTCAGCCTCCAATCTCTAATTTCCATTCTCTATCCCCATGCAACACGTCACCTCCCTCGCAGACCTTCGCCTGTCCCACCCCGCGTGCCTCACCATCGGCGCGTTCGACGGCGTGCATCGCGGCCATCAGGCGTTGATCGGCGCGATGGTGCGGCAGGCCCATGCGACTGCGCGGTCGGCGGTGGTCCTCACCTTTTATCCGCACCCCTCCGTCGTCCTGCGCGGCCGCCGCCCGTCGTTCTACATCTCCACGCCCGAAGAGAAAGCCGAGTATCTGGCCGAGCTGGGCGTGGACGCCGTGATCACGCACCCCTTCAACATCGAGGTCTCCCAGATCACCGCCGCCGATTTCGTGGACCGGCTCATCCGTTATGCGCGCCTGAGCGAGTTATGGTGCGGCGACGATTTCGCGCTCGGCTACCAGCGGCAGGGCGACGTGGCCTTCCTGCACGCCCTCGGCGCGGAGCGCGGCTTTGCCGTCCACGTCGTCCAGCCGGTGCTCATTGACGGCGAGGTGATCTCCAGCACGCGCATCCGCCAGGCCCTGCGTGACGGCGCAGTCGAGCAGGTGACGCGCTTCCTCGGGCGCCCCTTCCGCCTGCCGGGCGAAGTCGTGGAAGGCGCGCGGCGCGGGCGGGCCATCGGCGTCCCCACCGCCAACCTCGCCATCGGCGAAGAGCGCGCGATCCCGGCCGTCGGCGTGTACGCCTGCCGCGCCCATCACGCCGGGGGCGTCTCCCCGGCCGTCACCAACATCGGTTTCCGCCCCACGTTCAACACCGCCGAGCCAAAGCTGACGACCGAAACGCACCTGCTGGACTTTTCCGGCGGCCTCTACGGCTCTATAATCACTCTGGAGTTCATCGCCCACCTGCGGGCCGAGATGAAGTTCGCGGGAGTAGACGCCTTGGTGACGCAAATCAGGAATGATATCGAAACGGCGCGACGAATTCTGAAACCGTAATGTGTGATCCGTGAGGCGTGTTCCGTTCACTGGTCACATATCACGCCTCACGCGCTACGAACCCATGCCTGCCAGACGCGACATCTATCTCCTCAGCCCCAAGCACCTCAGCCCCGAGACCATCGCGGTGGCATTCGCCAAGACCTCGCGCAGCCCCGAGTCCTTCCGCGAGATCGCCGCGCAGCTCACGGATGAGAAATCGGCGGAGTTCCACGAAAAGTGGGTCGTGGGTTATGGACACAGTTCCGTCGCCGAGCATGCCGTCCTGCACCTCGCCGTCGAGAACGTCTCGCGGCTGGCGATTGAATGCCTGGAGTCCAACCGGCTGGCCTCGTACACCGAGAAATCCACGCGCTATCAGAGGTGGGGGCTGGACAGTTTCTACACCCCGCGCGCCGTCGCCGAGAGCCGGCGCGCCGCGCTCTACCGGCAAACGTGCGTCCGGCTGTTCGAGACCTATCTGCGCTCGCTCGAACCGGTGAAGCAGTTGATGCAGGCCAGCTATCCGCGCAAGGAGGGAGAGAGCGAGGCCCGCTGGGATGGCCGCATCCGCGCGAAGTACGTGGACAACTGCCGCTTCCTGCTCCCGGCCAGCGCGCTGGCGAACGTGGGCATGACGGCCAACGCCCGCGTGCTGGAGAGCGCCATCCGCAAACTGCTCTCGCACCCGCTGGAAGAAGTGCGCGAGATCGGCGCGGAGATGAAGCGCGTCGCGCAGGGCGAAGTCCCGACGCTGGTGAAGTACGCCGACGCCATGCCCTACCAGTCGCAGACGGCGGCGGCGCTGACACAAGCGGCAAACACCAACGAGAGGCATCCGGCGCAAAACGGCGCTTCCGCCGCCGTCGAACTCATTGACTACGACCCGCACGCCGAAGACGTATTCCTCGCCGCCTGCCTCTATCGCTTTGGCGGAGCGTCGTTCGTTGCGTGCCGCGCGGCGGTGGCCCGCCTGACCGTTGAGCAGAAGGCAGCGCTGGCGCGCGAGGCGCTTGGCCGCATGCAGAAATATGACGCGCCTTTGCGGGAATTGGAGCACGTCACCTATACTTTCGACGCCGTGATGGATCAGGGCGGCTACTTTGAACTCAAACGCCACCGCATGATGACCCAAAGCCCTCAACGCCTGACCTGCCAACTCGGTTACGCCGTCCCCCGCGCCATCGAGGCGGCCGGTTTCGGCGACGCATTCCGGGCCGCGATGGACGCCGCCGTCGAGGCCTACCAGTCCCTCGCCGCCGATTTCCCCGAAGAAGCCAGTTACCTCGTCCCTAACGGATTCAACCGCCGGGTGTTAATGACGATGAATCTGCGCGAGGCCTTTCACGTGTGCGAGCTGCGCGGCGCGGCCAACGCGCACTTTTCCATCCGGCGCACTGCCGGTCAAATCTATGAAGCCATTGCCCAAGTACATCCGACCGTAGCGCAATACATGCGGCGTCGCGATTATCCGTATTGGCAGGAGATTGAAAAAGAATTTTTTACCGTGGCGGCGTGAGGCGACGGGCGACGGGCGCCGGCCTCGTCCGCCACATTGACTGGACTCCGGCCGTTGATGTGAACCGGCTGGGGACACAGGGATGCCATGATAGATAATTCACTCAGCCTATATCACCAGATTGCTCAGGAGTTGGGCGAAACAGAGTCCGGTCCCGTCAATCAAATCCGACTGATCGGCGAAGCGTTAGGAGAACCCGTCGCGCGCGAACTGCTGGATGAAACCCGCCGCATCGAAAGCGAAGGCGGCCTGTGGATTGAAGGCGCCAATCGCCGCCGCACCCCAGGAGGCGTGTTTCTGTTCCTGGCGCGGGAGCGCTGCACCGATGAGCAATTAGCCGAAATTTTCAACGAGCGCCGCCTGGCGGATGGCCGCTATGGGCGCCTGCCTAAGCCGCCCACCTACGCCTTTGGGGCCGATTGGCCGGGCATGACGCCCGAAGCCTACATGCGGTTGTGCCAGGCGGGCATCGGTCCGGGGTTAAAACGTCTCGACCTCTTGCGCGCGCTTTGGGAGGAGAAAGGCGAGGAGGGATTGATCACATGCGCGCACCAGGCCCGCGAACAAATGCAGGAGTCGCGCGACGCCAAGTTCTCTGTCCTGCTGCCGCGGCTGGCCTACCAATCCCTGTCACTTGAGGCGCAGGCTCGCCTCTCGCCGCCTGAACCGCCCACGCCCCCCCCTCCGAAGAAAAGCAAGCCGGAGCGCAGGCCGCCAGTTAAGCCGGTCTTCAAGGCGAGCAGGGCAGAAACCCGGTTTAGCATGGGTCGCACGGAGGTCGCCAGTCCCCGCGCCGACTATAGCGCCAGGGCGAGCAAAGCAGAAACTCGCAGCATGACCCCGCCCCCTCCGCCTCCACCGCCGCCTCCCACGCCGGAAGAACTCACGCGCAACATTGACGATCCGGATTTGAGAGCAGTGGCGCAGCAGGCCGGCATCACGAAGCCGCTGAGCCAGAGTCAGATAGAGATCCTTGGAGCGGCCCGGCAGGCTTTGAGCTTAGACCGGCTCGTCCAACTCGCGGCGGAGGCCAAAGCCGATGCGCGGGCCGGCGGGATTGAAGCGCAGAGCGGGGAGCGGCTGACGACGCCGGAGCTGATCTTCGTCTATCAACTCTACGCCCGGCTCAACCGGGCCCAACGCAAGAGGCTGACTGCGCCGCAAGGGTGGGCAACGGCCTCCGCCCCGGACGGCGCCTAGGCGGCCTGAGGCTGGTCAGGCGGCTGTCTGAAACGTCTATGCGTGCTATTTACTTCGACCTAAACATCCCCAAAATGCTGATCGTCAAAGCCTTACGACCGGTGTGGCGAGGCGTGGTCTGGTCGCCTCTCAGCCCCACCACTGTGACTGAATTCCCCGAGCCAGCGCTGCCCGGCCCTCGCTGGCTGAAAGTTAAGAACCGCGCCTGCGGTATTGACGCCACCGATCTCTCGGCGTTGTTCGTCAACGGTGACCCGGCGAGCGCACCGGTCGCGTTGCCCGGCAACCGGCGCGTATATCTTGGGCATGAAGTGGTGAGCACGGTCATCGAAGTCGGCCTGGGCGTGACGCGCTTCAAGCCCGGCGATCGTGTTATCCTAGATAAGAGTGTGCTGACCGGGTTGTCACCAAACTGCCTCTCGCAGGAAATTCACCCGCCCTGCCGCTTCTGCGCGCGCGGCGAGTTCGCATTGTGCGAAAACTTGTCGGCGGGAGTCGGACCGCGCCCCGTGGGCGGGGGCTGGAGCGA
>Ga0209002_10001662_pt1 | contig 17961 bp, 12 predicted proteins | sample Rifsed16ft2_FD_184010 | JGI IMG/M metagenome (GOLD analysis project Ga0209002, IMG submission 184010) | Soil microbial communities from Rifle, Colorado, USA - sediment 16ft 2 (version 2) | ecosystem: Environmental > Terrestrial > Deep subsurface > Rock core/Sediment | place: Rifle, Colorado... | reverse complement strand
ACCAAATGCGGGGAACCCTCCACGTCGTCTCGCAGCGAGAATTCTCGCGATGGATGGGCGAGAAGACTGCCGGGCCATAGCAAGGGTCGAGGGGAACGAGAGGAGAGCAGAAATCATGTCCAAGTCCAGCCGGCAGGAGGCAGGCACGCACCAGGAGCAGGGCTTTCTTCGTCGCTACGTCTTCAGTACCGATCACAAGATCATCGGGATTCAGTATTTTCTCACCGGCGGCCTCATGGGCGTCCTGGGCGCGCTGCTGGCGGCGCTCATTCGTCTCCAGCTTGCCTGGCCGGGCCGACAGTGGGAGTGGCTGGCGGTGGTCTTTCCGTCGGGCATGGAGAGCGGAGTGATGAAGCCAGAGTTCTATGTAATGCTGGTCACCATGCACGGCACCATCATGATCTTCTTCTTCGTCTCTTTCTGTCTGGTCAGCGGTTTCGGGAATTATCTGATCCCACTCCAGGTGGGCGCCCGAGACATGGCCTTTCCCTTCCTCAACATGCTCTCCTATTGGACGATCGTGCCAGCGATTCTGATCGCGGCGGCTTCGTTCTTCGTTGAGGGGGGAGCGGCGGCATCCGGGTGGACCGCCTACCCCCCGCTGAGCGCCATTCGAACCGCAGTTCCCGGATCGGGTTGGGGACAAACCCTCTGGCTACTGGCGGTGGCGCTCTTCATCGTGTCCTTCACCATGGGAAGTCTCAACTTTGTGACGACCATCATCAATCTACGGGCACGGGGCATGTCGTTCTTGCGGCTGCCGCTCACCATATGGTGTCTGTTCATCTCCTCCATCCTCGGCCTGCTGGCCTTTCCACCTCTAACCGCCGCCGCCATCATGCTTCTTTTCGACCGCCACCTGGGAAGCAGCTTCTACATCCCCTCCGGGGTCTACATCGCCGGTACGCTCTTGCCCAATGAGGGAGGCAGTCCGCTGCTGTGGCAGCACCTGTTCTGGTTCCTGGGCCATCCCGAGGTCTACGTCCTGATCTTGCCGGCGCTCGGCGTCACCTTCGAAGTCTTGGCTCCTTTCACGCGCCGGCCCGTCTTCGGTTATCGCCTCACCGTGTACTCGCTCCTGGTCATCGCCTTTCTGAGCATGGTCGTTTGGGGGCACCACATGTTCGTGAGCGGCATGAGCCCGGTGATCGGTGAGTTCTTTTCCGTTGGCACGCTGCTCATCACCATCCCCTCGGCGATCATCGGGGTCAACATGATTGCCACGCTCTGGGGGGGGATGCTGCGTCTCAGCGCCGCGGCCATGTACGCGCTAGGCACCATCGCTTTGTTCGGAGTGGGTGGCATGGGGGGAGTCTTCCTGGGAAACGCCGCCGCCGACGTGCAGCTTCATGACACGGCATTCGTGGTGGGCCACTTCCACTTCATGATCGGAGGGGTCACGCTCTTCGCCATTTTCTCTGGTACCTACTACTGGTATCCCAAGATGTTCGGCCGCATGATGAACGAGACACTGGGGAAGCTGCACTTCTGGCTGACCATCGTGCCCTTCTACTCGATTTTCGTCTCCATGCACTTTCTGGGGATCGCCGGTGCTCCCCGCCGCTACTACGACCTGAGCCGATACACCTTTCTCCAGGGCGTCGATTGGATGGGTCCCTTCATTACCATCATGGCTTTCATCATGATCGGGGGCCAGGTCTTCTTCTTGGTCAACCTGGTCGGCAGCTGGTGGAAAGGCAGGCGGGCGGAGGCGAATCCCTGGCAGGCCACCACCCTGGAGTGGACGGTCCCGTCTCCGCCCCCCCATGGCAACTGGGGCGACAGCGCCCCGGTGGTTCATCGCTGGCCCTACGACTACAGCCGCGCGGGAGCTCCCCAGGACTTCACCATGCAGACCCACCCCACCCCGGTGGCAGGGGCGGCGTTGGAAAGGAGGTGACGGTGTCGGAAGCCGTGTCGAGGGAAGCGGCATCGCGGTGGGGAGGGGGAGTCTCCCCGGTGGGAGTGAGCTGGAACAAGTTGATGATGTGGTTGTTCATCATCACCGACGGGTTGCTCTTCGCCGGTTTTCTCGCCGCCTATGGGTTCGCTCGCTTGGCGAGCGCGGCCTGGCCGGATCGGCTCGAGGTGTTTCACCTCTGGTTCATTTCGGCGATGACCTTCGTCCTGATCTCGAGCAGCGCCACCATGGCCACCGCGGTGGGAGCGGCGCGGCGAAAGGAGGGACAGTTGGTGAGTCAGATGATCTTTGCCACCCTGGTCGGTGGAACGATCTTCTTGGCGATGCAGGCCTATGAGTGGACGATTCTCATTGGAGAGGGAGCCCGGCTCCACAGCAACCCCTGGGGAGTGCCGCAGTTCGCCAACTATTTCTTCATCATTACAGGTTTCCACGGGACGCACGTGCTGACCGGGATCGTCATCTTGGCCGTGGTGGCCGCCAGAGCGCTCCGCGGACGTCTCTCCGCCGAAGGAGTCGAGCTGGCGGGGCTCTACTGGCACTTCGTCGATCTGGTCTGGGTGTTCATCTTCACTCTCTTCTACCTGATTTGAGCGCTGGGCGGATCGAGGGGACGAAAGGAGGCGGCGGATGGCCAAGGATGCGACGGGGGTGCCTTACTCCGTTTACTGGCGGACGTGGGCCTTCTTGCTGATGCTCACGCTGGTTATGGTGATTTTGGATCAGGCCGCGGTTCCGCGACCGGTACTGGTGTTGGTTCTTCTGACCGCCATGCTGGTGAAAGCCGCATTAATTGCCGGGACCTTCATGCACCTGAGCCAAGAGAAGCTCAGCCTAGCTTTGGCCGTCGTCACAGCGTTGCTCCTAACGGGGGCTGTCTTGTTCTTGCTGATTGCGCCCGATGGCCTGCGGCTCTTTCAAATGAAGAACTGAAGCCGACAAGGGTGGAGCGAAAAGCCGCGCCGGGGCTGTGTCTTTTGACCCAACCGGCCAGGGCCAACCACGTAATCCACTAAAAGCAGGGGTTTTGTCTTTGGTCCCAATCTTGCTAATCGGGAAATGGAGGTGTTCATGCTTGGAAGCGGTCTTCCCAACCTCGCTCAGGTGGATCTGAACCGTACTCCTTTCGTGGCCATCTGGGAGACCACCCGGGCCTGCGACCTGGCTTGTCGCCACTGTCGCGCCGAGGCGATATCGAGCCCCTTGCCCGGGGAGCTCACCACGGTCGAGGGGACGCGGTTACTGGACGAGCTGGCCGACATGGGAACGCCGATCTGCGTCCTCTCCGGCGGCGACCCCGCCAAGCGGCGCGACCTGCTGGAATTTGTCCGTCATGGAACGAAACGCGGCATGCGGATGGCCACGATTCCCGCGGCAACACCTTTGCTTACCCGGGGTCTTGTTTCCGCGCTCAAGGAAGCCGGGCTGGCGCAAATGGCGCTGAGTCTGGACGGGCCGGACGCCGAGATCCACGACAGCTTCCGCGGCGTACCCGGCGCCTTCGATCGCACCCTGGAAGGCGCCCGGTATGCGAGGGAGGCCAAGCTTCCCTTGCAGATCAATACGGTTTTCAGCAGCCACAACTGGCGGCACTTCGATGCGCTGTCCGACTTGGTGCAGGAGCTGGGAGTCGTATTCTGGGAGGTTTTCTTCCTGGTTCCGATGGGCAGAGGGCGGGAGCTGGGTCAAATGAACGGCACCCAGTTCGAAGAGCTGTTCGCCAAGCTAGCAGCGGTGGCGAAGCAGGTCGACTTCATCGTCAAGGTGACGGAGGCGCCTCACTACCGCCGTTACCTGATGCAGCAGAAAGCCAAGGAAAACCGTCAGCATGGCGGCGTCTCAACCGTTTCCCCTCGCGAAAAGGGGATGCTGCCCGCCCACATGCGTCGCGATTTCGGTCCGGGCGGCAGCATCGGCCTCGCGCCCAAAGGTGTGAACTCCGGAAACGGCCACCTCTTCATCAGCTATTGCGGTGACATCTACCCAAGCGGTTTTCTTCCTCTCGCTTGCGGCAACCTGCGCTCAGATTCCGTCACCAAGGTCTACCGCTGGCACCGGGTGTTCATGGAGCTTCGCACGCCGGATCTGCTCAAAGGTAAATGCGGTATCTGTGAGTTCCGTCACATCTGCGGAGGCTCGCGGGCTCGATCCTACGCCATGACCAACGACTATCTCGCGGAGGAGCCCTTCTGCGCCTATGAACCCCGGCCGGCGTCGCCAACACCCACCGAGCCCGCAACGCTCGGGGTCAACGGCCGCTGATATTGACCGGCGCCCGGTCTCTTCGCCCCAAGGTGACGTGTTTCTTGGAAGGAAGGAGAAAGAAAAGGGGATTGCGTCATGACGCGGGGGAACCATCAGGCTTGTCACCGAGGAGAGTGTGCCGGACATCATGCCGTATTTCGTCGAGCTCCGGGACGCCCTAAGGGAATCCCAGGACCGTGAGTGCCTCGAGCAGATATACCGAAACCTCCCTTCGCGGGATTTTTCGGCGCACGTGCTCCAACGGGCCGCTCGGCAGCTGGCGGTGCTGGAGATGAAAAACGTCTATTGGAGTGACTGGGGTCGACCGGAGCGTATTCTCGAGACGTTGTGCGGGATGGGCACGCGACCATCGTTTTCCGAGCATCTAGCTCTCTCGGCTCCTCGAGCAAACAACGTCAGTCCATTGGAAAGGAGTAGCCAAAATGACGGAAGCAGCCAAGGGAGGTCGCCGCTCCTCGCCGGGGAAGCGGGCCACCCCGAAGAAAGAGAGATCCCAGAAGATGAAGGATTCCCCGGGACAGAGGCTGGAGGAGCAGATAGCGAGGCGCGCCTATGAGCTCTACCTCGAGCGCGGAGGACAACCGGGCCGGGAGCTGGAGGATTGGCTCCAGGCGGAGCGCGAGGTTGCCGTTCGTCGATCGAGTTAGAGGTTGCTTGAGCACGCCCGCGTTCGTTGGAGACAATTGAGGGGGCTGGTCGAAATGAGCTTGCGAGTTCCACTGGCGACGCTTCCGGAAGGGGCTAGGGTCACTGAGGCGGTGACGGCCATGGTGAAGAGCGGGCAGGGGGTGATCGGGGTGCTTCGTGAAGAGCGCCTGGTCGGTGTATTCACCTACCACGACTTGGCGGAACGTGTGCTCATGGTCAAACGCGATCCGGAAAGCACTTCGATCGGGGACGTGATGACGAAAGGGATGCACACCGTTCCTGCCGACGCCTCGACGGAGTTGGCGTTTCGCAAGCTAGTGGAGAAAAACGTGGGCTATCTTCCGGTAGTGGACGCTGAAGGCCGCCCCCACGGCATGCTCGAATTTCGCTCTCTTCTTTTGCACCGCCTTCGGGACGTCACCGGACAGCTGGAATCCATCATCCGCTACTTCGCCACCGACAGCATCGGCGGGGACTGAGGGAGGGCGGCGCCCACCTATCGCCCGGTTTGCAGTCATGAACGCGTACTTCCGGTGCATCGCGTTGGATTTCGACGGAACCCTGACGGAAGGCGGCCGACCCTCGCCAGACGTGCTGAACGCCATAGCCGAGCTGCGGCAAAGTGGGCGAAAGGTGCTCTTGGTGACGGGACGCATGCTCCCTTCGCTGCAAAGTGTGTTCCCCGACGCAGAGCAACACTTCGACCGGAGTGTTGTCGAGAATGGCGCGGTCATCCTGAATGGTGATGCCGTCCGGATTCTGTCGGCGCCCGTGCCGCTCGAGCTCGACGATGCCTTGCGCGGGCGAGGGGTGCCCGTCGAACGCGGGCAGGTGATACTTGCCTCGAAGGTTGAATACGACGCGCAGGTGATGGACGAGATCCGCCGCCTGGGCCTCGAATGTCAGATCGTCCACAACCGTTCCGAGCTGATGGTTCTTCCCTCCGGTGTCTCCAAGGGCATCGGGGTCTTCGAGGTGCTGGGGGATCTCGGCATCTCTCATCATAACGCCATTGGGATCGGTGACGCCGAGAACGATCACTCGCTTCTGACGACCTGCGAGCTGGGAGTTGCGGTTGCCAACGCTGTCGAAGGCCTCAAGGCCACCGCCGACATCGTTCTGCAAGAGTCGGACGGGCCGGGGGTCGCGTCGTTCTTGCGTGGTCCGCTGCTCAGAGGGGAAGCGACGGTGCAACCCCAACGCTGGCGGGTCCAGATCGGTCTCTTCCCCGAAGGTCTACCCGCCACGGTTTCGGCCTCTCAGATCAACCTGCTGATTACCGGGGGGAGCAAGACGGGCAAGTCGTATCTGGCCGGGGTGCTCGCCGAGCGGCTGATCGGCTTGGGATACTCCCTCTGCGTGCTGGATCCCGAGGGAGACTATGAGCAGCTCGATGGTCTTCGAGGGGTCTTGAGCTTGGGAGGAAAAGGCCAGCTGCCGCCACCGGAGGAAGTCGCTCGTCTTCTGCGACATCGCTTCGCGAGCGTCGTGGTGAACATGTCCATGCTGTCTTCCGAGGAGCGCCGCTCGTACACGCGGCAGATTCTCCCAACTCTCGAGCGAGAGCGCGATGTGACCGGGCTTCCCCACTGGATCCTGGTCGACGAGGCACACGCTCCTTTCGGAGGCGACGAGCGCGGCTTAGCAGTTCGCCTCTCCGACTTCTCGCGGAAGGGTTACTGTCTGGTGACCTATCTGCCTGGCCAAATAGACGAGAAGGTATGGCCAGAGCTGGACGTAATCGTCGCTTTACCTGAGAGACGAGGAAAGGACACGACCGACGCCGGAACTTTGGACGTTCTGAACCAGGTGCTGAGCGAGAACGTATCCGGGATGCTTCGCGAAGCACAACCTGGGGAAGCGTTGATGTGCCTTTGTCGTTCTCCTTCGGACGCTCGCCTTTTTACCGTTGCGCCGCGGGGAGTGGGACACGTACGGCACTGGCACAAGTACGCTCACGCACAGCTAGCCCCTTCTCGGAGATTCTTCTTCAAAATGGATGGCTCGAACTCCTCGCACCAATGGATCGCGGGCAACGTCGAGGAGTTCTATGGCGCCCTCTCCTCCTGCGGTGAGGGGGTGATTCGACATCACGCCGGTCACCTCGATTTCTCGCGATGGATCCGCGACGTGATACAGGATGTTTTTCTGGCGGAGGGAATGCGAGAGCTAGAGCGGGCCGTTTCCCAGGTGAGCTCGCCTCTAGAGGTCTATGCCATCCGCGATCGGATGCTGAAGGCCCTCGACGCTCGCTATTTCGACTGATGCTGGCCAATCTGGACTAGGAGCGTGCCTTCCGAACTGCCGCTGGGCTAACCTTGGTCAACGCTTGCCAAACCGCCATGGGAGCGAGCACGCAAGCCAGGGCCCCTACCATGGCCACTGCCCAATCGTCCAAGTGCAGCGGCCGAACGTGGAGCCGGTCCGCGATGGGTGCGATCTGCACCAGGAGGACAGCCAGTGCCACGCTGGCGGCAACCATGAATCGCGCCATCTTGGTGCGAAGTCGAGTGAGGGCAGCGGTGATGGCGGCGCTCGAGCAAGTGAGCCCGACCAACGCCATCGCTCTGGCGTGCTCGATGATACGGCCGGAACCGAGACTCCTATCGTAGCTGGCAACGATCAACAACGTGAGCAGAGCGCCCACGGTGGCCATCAGGGCCCACTCGCGGCGCGTGAAGAAGCGACTATCCTCGCCGGCCACTCTCTCGAGCGGGGTGGTGGCCGGGAGCTCCTGGAAGACCAGCAAGGCGGTCGGATGAATGAGCGCTTCCAGCCATACGACGTGGATCGGTAGGAACAGTAACGGGTATCCGGCCAGCGGAATGACTGTCGCGGTGACGATGAAAGGTATGTGAATCATGAGGAGATATTGGAAGCTGAGCTTCAGATTCCGGAAGAGCTGGCGGCCTTCCGCAATGGCGTTCACGATGGTACGAAAATTGTCGTCGAGCAATACGATGGAGGCTACTTCGCGAGCGGAGCGAGTTCCGCGTTGGCCCATGGCGATGCCTATATCGGCGGCTTGAAGCGCGGGAACGTCGTTCACTCCATCCCCGGTGACGGCGACGATCTCGCCCAGGGCCTGCAGTGCCTGCACCAGGATCATTTTGTGAGCGGGCAAGGCCCGCGCCACGGCGACCACGTCTTTGAGAAAGACTGCTGCATCTTCGCCCTGGTTCAAAGCCACCTCGAGGTCTGTTCCCGAGACGATACGTGGCGTCGTCGCGCCCAGGCCGATGTCGGTGGCGATGGCGCGAGCGGTTTCCGGATGATCACCGGTCACCATGATGATCCGGATTCCCGCCCGGCGACAGTTATCGACGGCTTGGGGAACTCCCTCTCGCGGCGGGTCGCGAAAGCCCAGTAGCCCGGCGAAGCGATAACCGCGATCGGGCTCGCCTCCGGTCCAGGAGGAGTCGAGGTTGCGCCAGGCACAGCCAAGGACTTTGTGTCCCTGCGAGGCGACCTCACGGATGCGGGAAGTCCAGAAGAGTCGATCCTTCTCCGACAGGTCCGACGAAGAGAGCATTACCTCCGGGGCGCCCTTGGTCACCGTTTTCAGGACGCCTCCCTCCCGCACTACCACGGTCTCCCGACGGCGGCTCTCGGTAAAGGGATACGTCTCGACGATTTCCACGTCGGGAAGCGGGTGGCCACTTTCGTCGAGGGCGTGGTGAACGGCCCCGTCCAGGGGATCTCCGGTGTCTCTTCGAGACACCAGCGATGCTAGGGTGAGCAGGCGCGACTCGGGGATCTCATCCGCGGCAAGGAGGCGAGATAAGTGCAGGCGTCCTTCGGTGAGCGTTCCGGTCTTGTCCGAGCAAATGCAGCTGACGCGCCCGATGTTCTCGACCGAAACCGCGCGGCGCACCAGAGCCCGGCGCTGAGCGAGACGGTAGACTCCGACGCCCAGAAAGGCGGTGAACACCACCGGAAATTCCTCAGGCAGGGCCGCTACCGCGAGCGTGGCAGCACTGACCAAAGCATCGAGCCAACCGTATCCCTGCCGGATCCTCACGAAAGCAAGACAGGCGCAGAGGACCGCCGCCGCGGCAAGTAGAAACGAGACCAGGCTGGAAATCGACCGCTGTAGCGGTGTCCGTGCCTTGCCGCTGCTCACCGCCGAGCGAACGATGCCGCCATACAGCGTTTCCTGACCCGTGAAGACGATTTGTAGGATCGTGGAGCCGGTGAGAACGTGCGTTCCGGCGAATGCCCAGTGAACATTCTCTACGTCCGCCTCGGCTGGGCCGCGGGGCAGTGAGGGCAGCGCCTGCTTGCGAACCGGGTATGCCTCACCGGTGAGCGACGACTCGTCGACTTGCGCGCCTGTCTCCGAGACGATGATGCCGTCCGCCGGGAAGAAATCCCCGGCCTCGACGCGAACCAGATCTCCCGGGACCAGCTCCACTGCCGGGATGCTGAGGGTAGTCCCGTCGCGGAAGACCGACGCACGTTCGGCCAATTGGCGACTGAGTCCTCGCGTGGACGCCTGGGTGCGTCGGTGAAGAAAGGCATCCATCGCCACCAGCGGCAGAATGGCGAGCCCGAGCGTGATCGCTTCGCTCGTGCTCCCCAGGGCGGCGTACAACACGGCGATTCCCACCAGAAACCAGATCATGGGATCACTGGCCGTGTCGAGCGCGAGCTCCCGCCAGGGACTACCGGCGACCTCTAGAATGTCGTTGGGACCGTATGCCTGGCGGCGGTGCTCGACCTCCGAGGAAGTGAGGCCGGCTGGGTTGGGCGGCCAGCTACCGGAACGCTCCAGTGGGACCTTGCGATACATCTATCGACCGAGCCTTGATGGTACCTCAGCGCGCCTTCGTTGCTCAGTTCAAAGCCGTAAGCTTATAGCCCCGCCTCCGGAAATACTTCTTGCCCTCTTCGAATGCCAGGAGGAGCGCCGTCCCATGAAACGCAAAGAGATAGACGTGCCACGGTACCGGCGCGAAGAGGTACATCTCCGATAGAGGCGAGTAGAAGAGCATCCAACAGAAGAAGAGCTCGAAGCCGATCCCGAAAAGAATGAGTGGATTGGAAACAAAGTTCAGAAGGACAGGATGCGCTTCCAACAGCCGGGCCAGCCATCGCGCCCCCGAGACCAGCGGTCGGTCAAAACGTCCGCCTAGCTCCGAGAGCAGCATGAGAACGCCCCGGACGGAAAGTAATGCCATTTCTCGCACCAGCCGGACAAGGATACGGCTCAACTCGGCGAGGGAGAATCGGTGCAGGTGGTAACCGATCTGGGCGCGCGGCGCGTACCGGGGCACGCGCCACTCACCAAGCCCTTCCAGGATCTCCCGTCTGCGCGCGGCGCTCAGGAAGTCGATGGAGAAGATCGAGCTCAGCGAAGAGCGCTTGGAAAGAACGTTGGCTATCTGGGTGGTGACCGTTGGGAAGAAGTAGGCGGTCAAGGTTTGGAGATAGGCGGCGGATGCCCTTCTCATATCCAGCTCCGGCGGCGACTGAGGCATGTTGCTTGCGGGTGCCCCCGGCCACCATACGCCCAGGACCCAGCCCATATAGAAGTACGTTGCGTAGCAGCTCAGGGCAAGCAGACTTCCCTGGACGAAGTAACAGCGAAGGACGAATCCCAGGCCGAGAAGCTTTTCCTCGCGCCGACGGGGAGGCCTCTTCATGACCCCGGCCTCTGGCGGTTCGATCCCCAACCCCATGGCGGGGACTAGATCGGTGCCCACGTCGACGGCCAGCACTCCCATAACGGTCATGGCGAGCGGAACGCCCGGAAAGAGCATCCAGAAGATGTAGGGGTACATCTCTTGCGGATTGCTGTTCAGGATATAGGCGATGAAGCGTCGGATGTTGTCGAAGACGGCGCGCCCCTCTTCGATGGCCGCGACGATGGTACTGAAGTTGTCGTCGGTCAGGATCATATCCGCCGCCTCTTTGGCGACTTCGTTGCCACGGACGCCCATGGCGATGCCAATGTCGGCCTTCTTGAGGGCCGGGGCGTCGTTCACTCCGTCGCCGGTCACTGCCACGATCTCGCCCATTTCTTTCAGCAGACTGACCAGGCGCAGCTTGTGCTCCGGTGAAACACGGGCAAAGATGGGCTCCCCCACCGCCAGAGCCCGCTTCAACTCCTCGTCCTTCATTTCCGAGATCTGAGCACCGGTCAGCGCTTGTACCGGCCCGTCTCCGCCAAGACCGAGCTGCCTGGCGATCCGGGCGGCGGTAAGCGCATAGTCTCCGGTAATCATGAGAATTCGAATCCCTGCGGTATGACAAGCACGGATGGACTCGGGTACCTCGGGCCGAATGGGATCGGTCATCGCCGCGAGTCCGAGAAAGATCAGACCCTTCTCGGCCTGCGACACGTCGTAACCTTCGAGCTCCGCGTCATCGCGGTAGGTGAGTGCCAGCACCCGGAGGCCTTCGTCGGCCAGTGCATCGTTTTGGCGCCGGATCCGCTGGCGTGCGGCCTCATCGAGCGGGATCACCTCGCCTCTGGAGAGCCAACGATCGCAGCATTCCAAGATTTCCAGGGGGGCACCCTTGGCGTAGATCCTTTTTTCGTTACGACCTTCGAGCTTGACCACCACGCTCATCCTTTTCCGCATCGACTCGAAGGGGTTCCAGTGAAGCCTTTGATAACTCCCTCGGATGTGGGCTTTTTCGGCCAGGGCGATGAGCGCTGCCTCGGTGGGGTCTCCGACGATTCGATAGTCCTTTCCGCTCCTTTCCAGCCGGGCGTTGTTACATGTGTAGGCGCATTGCAGCAAGTGTCTCAGTGCCGGCCACTGCCAGATCTCATCGAGGCTGAGTGTGCGGCCATCGGCCTGAAATTCTCCTTCTGGTTGATACCCGTGGCCGGTGACTTCGATGACCCGATCGTCTACATAGATGCGGTTTACCATCATGAGGTTCTGGGTCAGCGTTCCGGTCTTGTCGCTGCAGATGACTGTCGTACATCCCAGCGTCTCCACTGAGGGAAGGTTCTTGACGAGCGCGTTCTTACGGGCCATCCGAGTCACCGCCATCGCCAGTGACAAGGTCACGGTGGGTAGAAGGCCCTCTGGCACGTTCGCCACAAAAATCCCGATGAAGAAGATGAAGGCGGTCAGGAAATGCAATCCTCCCACCAGCCAACCGAGGAGGAGGAAGGCGAGTCCCAGGCTTCCCGCCAGCCCGGCAATGATAACCACCGCCCGGCGGAGTTGTTCTTGCAGCGGGCTTCGCTCGGCGCGAATTTCCTGGGTGAGGCTGGCGATCTTGCCGATCTCCGAGCCCATCCCGGTGCCGAATACGACGGCCCGCGCCCGCCCCCGAATCATGCCCGTTCCGGAGAAGACGATGTTGGGAAGCTCGATCCAGAGAAATCTCCCCGGAATCAGTATGGGAAGGTCGGATTTGTAGCGCTTCGCCGCAGTCGACTCTCCGGTGAGCGAAGAGTTGTCGACTTCCACTTCGTATGCCTCCACCAGCCGGGAGTCGGCCGGCACCAGGTCGCCCTCCTCGAGAACGATGACGTCCCCTGCTACCAGTGTGGCGGCGTCGATCTCGTCTGGTTGGCCGTCGCGGATGACGTGGGCCTTGCGGGACATCAACTGTTGCAGAGCCTCGATGGCGTGGTCGGAACGGGCTTCTTGAAGGAAGGAGAAGAAACCGTTCACCACGATCACCGCCACGATCGCAAGCCCGAGCTCCGGCATGTTCACGCCGGGCACGAAGCAGAGAGCGGCGGCGATCCAAAGGAGAACGGCAAAGAAGCTAAAAAGATTGCGCGCCAGCTTCACCAACCGTGGGGTCTTTCGGGCCTTGAGTAACCGATTCGGCCCGTGCAGGGCTAGACGCCGCGCCGCTTCTCTAGCGGTGAGTCCCTTGGTGAGATCCGTTTGCAGCTCGAAAGCCACCTGTTCTTGTGTCAAGTTGACGTAGGTGGCGTGGCCGGGACTCTCCTCCTCCCGCGCGATGATCTGTAGGACTTCGGAGGCACTTCGGGCCTTGATCAATTGTTGGGAGACGACGGGCAGAAGAGAAGTCAATCTCTGCAGGAGTTGAAGATGCTCTGCGGGTTGTGCCATGGGCGTTGCGAGGAGGAGAACGATGTTCACCCGTTTCCGGTCGAGCCGAACTCCACTCGGCGATATCCCTAGCAGTAGCTCGGGTGCCGTCAGATTCTCGATGCGGGCGTGGGGGATGGCGATGTTGGATACGAAAAACGTATGTTCTTCCAGCTTTTCTGCCGGAATGGCAGCCTCGAGCGCCACCCTCCGATCGGAAAGGGAGCTCCTCTGAACAAGCTGCGGTATGACTTCGGACAGAGAGCCCCGCAAGCCCAAGACGATCTGGTTCGGTCGCAGAAGCTCTCGGATCATGGCGCCTTCCCGGCACGGCCATCCTCAAGCATTAGCAATTGCCGTTCCACGCAGCGTGGGCCCGGTCCTCGGGAGTACGGAAAGGGGGAGAGACGCGGTCCAGAGGCAGCGACGGGAAAAGCGCTCACTACTGCGTTTTTTCACGACCTTCGACTCTTCGCACCTGGGTGAAATCTCACGCCCTGTGTTTCCATTCGTTATGGACAGCAGGCCTCTGGGTTAATTGGCACTGCTATTGCACAACCCCTCAACACGAGGCGTTCGAAAAATACTAGCCTCCGAGAGGATGAAATGTCTAAATCACTTATTCTGGCGCTCTGCTTGAGTCTCGTGGGCATGGGGTTGGCTTGCGCCAAAGCTCCCCAGGCGGGCATCGATGAGGCGAAGAACGCCCTCGAGGCCGCTAGGGAAGCCGGTGCGGAGGAATACGCCCCCGAGGCTTGGCAGGGTGCCCAGGACGCATTGACCTCTGCCATGACCGAGGTCGAAGCTCAGAACGAGAGGTTTGCCTTGCTCCGGTCGTACGATGCGGCTGAGCAACTCCTCGAAGAAGCGCAGCAGGCCGCGAGCACAGCCGCCACCGAAGCGGCAGAGGCCCGTGAGAGGGCGCGCCTTGAAGCCGAGGGGCTGATTCAAGAAGCACAGACGGCGCTGACTGCCGCCACGACCGCGGTCGACACCGCGCCCAAGGGCAAAGGCACCGCGGCAAATTGGGCAGCGACTCACCGTCTGCCGGGTCGCGGACACCCTCACGCTCACCCTCTCAGCAGATATGCCAAAACGACTGCCGTGACATACACGGCCGCCATGGCGCCCGTGTCCCACGCGACGGCAAATCGCTTCGTCAGCACGCGATAGGTCAGGCCGATCAGAAACAGTGCGTTCATGGTCACGACCGCGAGAATGGTGACGCCGTGGCTCGCGTCCGCCGCGACCAGCAACGGGCCCTGCCGATAGAACACGTCGTCGAGCCCCAGGATGAGCAAATTGAACAGGTTGCTGCCCAGGACGTTGCCGATGCCCAGATCGATCGCGCCAATGCGTACGGCGGCAAGCGACACTACGATCTCGGGCAACGACGTCGTGATGGCAATGAAGAGACTGCCCACAAACGCTTCCCCCAGTCCGGTCTGGCGCGCCAGTTCCGCACCAAGCCGAGGCAGCCAAAGTGCAGCGCCGACCACGAGCACCGCGGCACCCGTGTAGTGTAGGGCCGCCGTGCGCATCGGGATTTCTGCATACTGCAGCTCCTCCGCCACCTCCTGGATCTCGCGCGCCCGCCGGTGCTGTTCGTGCGTGAAGATGAGCCTCATGCTCACGAAGTACACCGCAATGAGCACCGGCGAATACAGACCGACCCATCCAAACGCTGGTAGCCGCGTGTTGCCAAGCAGACCGAGACCGGCAATGCCGATGAGCACCAGGCCGAACCCGATGGAGAGTGCGTGACCCTGGTGGGCGCGCGTGCTGAGCGGCTCGGGCTGGACGGCGTCCATGAACGAGAGGATCAACAGATTGAACATGCAGCTGCCCAGTACGTCCCCTACCGCAATATTAGGGAGGGCGGCCAATGCCGTCGCCCCGAAGCCGGTGAACAGCTCGGGCAGGCTCGTCGTCGCCGCCAGGAGGACCACGCCGACCCAGCTGCGGCCCAGACCGGTTTTTTCCCCAAGCACGTCCCCGTACCGTGCGAGACGCACCCCGGCGAAGACGATGATGAGCGCCGTGGCCAGAAACTGGATCCAGATCATCGTCCGACGCCTCTGCGCGCTTGGTGACGCCACGCGAGGCGGGCACACACCTCTGCCAGTCCCCACGCGAGCAGTGCGCCGCCGAACACCACCCCCCAGAGTTCCACGGGGATAGCAGCGTCTCCCAGGAGATCCGACGTAAACGGCAGTGAGGCCGCGGCGAACTGAATGCCGACGCCAGCAATGACCGCGGCATGTAGATACGCGTTGGGAAGCGGGCGCATCCACGTGTGTCTGGACGGGTAGGTCAGTAGCAGCTGGGCGATGGCCATGAAGTGAAACGCCACCGCTCGCGTGATATCAAGAGGGTACCCGAACCATGGCACGAGGCCGAGCACGCCAAGCGCGAGGATCGCCTTCATGCTGCCCGCGGAGACGACGAATCGGACCGACGGTCGGTCCAGCAGTGGAGAGTTGGCTGGGCGCGGCGGCTGCTGCATGACGCCGGGCGTGCGATCGAACGCGAGCGCCAGGGCGGGCACGCCGTCGGTCATGAGATTGATCCACAGGATTTGTGCCGCGGTGAGCGGGAGCATCAGCGCCCCTGTGTCGTCGCGAAGGTCGAGGGCGAACGCGAGGACCGCGCCGGCAGCCACCAGCAGCACTTCCGACAGATTAGTCGAGAACAAAAAGCGGAGGAACTTCTGGATGTTCTCGTAGATGCCGCGGCCTTCCTCGACCGCGCCGACGATGGTGGCGAAGTTGTCATCGAGCAGGACCAGGTCCGCCACCTCACGGCTGACATCCGAGCCACGCTGGCCCATCGCCACCCCGACATCCGAGCGCTTGAGCGCGGGCGCATCGTTGACGCCGTCCCCCGTCATCGCGACGATCTGGCCCTGCGCCTGTAACATTTCCACGAGCTGCAGCTTCTGCTCCGGCCGCACGCGTGCGAAGACGTTCACTTCACCGAGCGCATCGATCAGTGCGGCGCCCTGATACTCATCGAGATCTTCACCGGTGAGCACTCGCACGCCCGGGATGCCGATCAAGTGCGCGACCGCCAACGCGGTCGCCGGATGATCGCCGGTAATCATGATGACGCGGATGCCGGCGGCCTGCGCCGTGGCGACGGCGTCCGGCACTTCGGGCCGCGGCGGATCCCAGAACAAGACGAGACCGAGCAGCGACAGGTGGTCTTCGGTTTGGCCATCGGCCCAGGCCACCGCCAGTACCCGAAACCCCTCGCGCGCGTACGCGTCGGCCTTTTCCACCCAGGATTCGCGGTCCTCGGTCGAGAGTGTGCAGCGGCCGAGGAGCATTTCGGGCGCCCCCTTGAGGTAACTCACCACCCGCTCGTCTTCTCGCACCGTGACGCGGGCGAACTTCCAGGCGCTGTCGAACGGCCGCTCAGAGACGGTTGGGTGTAACTGACGCAGCCGCGCGATGTCCACGCCGTGCGACGTGGCATGACGCAGCAACCCGCGGTCGAGGGGATCGCCGGCGCCGGTCGCCGGGTCCGCATCGTTCACCAGCACAATGGCCGCGAGCGCGCGCGGCAGATCGGACGCGTCGAGCGAGCGCACATCCATGCGGCTCTCGGTCAACGTGCCCGTTTTGTCGGTCGCAATGACCGTCACCGATCCGAGCGCCTCAACCGCGGAGAGTCGCCGAACGACGGCGCGGTGCCCGGCCATGCGCTCGACCCCGAGTGCCAGGGCCACCGTGAGCACCGCCGGCAGTCCTTCGGGCACGGCCGCCACGGCCAACGCCACCGCGAAGATGATGATCTCCGGCATGCGGCCAATCCCTTCTGCGACGATGCCGACGACGCCGAGCGCCGCTGCCAGTACCAGCACCCAGCGCGCGATCTGACGGCCCAATTGATCCACGCGACGTTCGAGCGGCGTCTTCGCCGCCTGGATGTCGCCGAGCATGGTGGCCAGGCGGCCCATGGCACTGGTTCGACCGGTCCTCGTCACTTCGAGATAGGCTTTGCCGCGGACGAGCAATGTGCCGCTGAATGCCTCGTCCCCGTCGCTCTTGTCGATGGCGATGGATTCGCCCGTGAGAATGGATTCATCCAGCATGGCGCCGCGAGCGTCCATGAGCGTCCCGTCTGCTGGGACGCGGTCGCCGGCTTCGAGGCGCACCCAGTCGCCGGGAACCAGGGTATGTGTCGGAAGACGGACGAGTTGGCCATCGCGGAGTACCCATGCCTGGGCTCCAGCCAAGGCCTTCAACCGAGTCAAGGCCGCTTCGGACCGCTGTTCTTGATAGAGGCCGAGCGCCGCGTTGAACAGGAGGATCAGACCGATGGCCGTCGCTTCGATTGGCCAGGCGTGCGCGCCTTCGTAGAACCAGAGGCCGAGATCAAAGACGAGGGCGAACAGCAGGATGTAGATGAGCGGACTCTGGAACTGACGCACGAACCGGCGCCAGAGCGGATCGGGCGCCTGCTCGGGCAAGGCGTTCGGCCCGACGCGAGAGAGTCGTTCGGTGGCTTCAGCGGTAGAAAGTCCGTTCATCGGGACGCCATGTGTCTCGGTAAGAGTCGAGCGAGCCTTGTCAGACATCCGCCGTCGGAGGCTACCGCCGCGTCATTCTGGTTCTGTGATGCCGGGTTCCAAGCGGAGGGGTGTCGAAAGGGACGCAGATACCAAACACGTCTTCTCGCTCTTCTCGAGGACAGATAGGAAATACAGATAGGAAACTTTATCCTGAGCTGCAGAGAAACGCGAGCGGAAATTCTCCCCGAGGAGGTGGACCGAGTCACGTCCGAGGTTGAGCTAACGATGAGATGGTCAGACGCCGATGGTCGAGTGGAGGCGGAGCAGGCTGTTTCGAGGGTTTGGGGCACACGGGGAGCGTGCCATGGGTGGTCGCGCTCAGTGGACGTTGGGCTCCGCCGGCCGCTCACGATCACCGACTTGCACACGCGGTTCTTGCTGGCGTGCCACGGCCTGTTGTCGACGGAAGGCCAGGGCGTCCGGCCGGTCTGTGATCGCCTGTTCCGGGAGTACGGCTTGCCGCAGGCGATCCGCACGGACAACGGCGTCCCGTTCGCGACGACGGGGATGCACGGGCTCTC
>Ga0209002_10001661_pt1 | contig 17966 bp, 17 predicted proteins | sample Rifsed16ft2_FD_184010 | JGI IMG/M metagenome (GOLD analysis project Ga0209002, IMG submission 184010) | Soil microbial communities from Rifle, Colorado, USA - sediment 16ft 2 (version 2) | ecosystem: Environmental > Terrestrial > Deep subsurface > Rock core/Sediment | place: Rifle, Colorado... | reverse complement strand
GTAGGTTGGAGCGGTGGCCCGATTGAAAATTCGGTCGTGGTGGAGGGATTAACCTCCGTGCTGATCGGTTTAAACAAGCAATTTGGCGTGCAGGATGCTGGAATTCGTCTCACCGGATTGCCGCGTACCTAGGTTTGTTGACCCATGCAACCACTGGTTTTTACGCCTGTCCCCAACATTCCGCTCATTCGTCCCGGTGACGATCTCGCTTCCATTTTGCTGGATCAATTAGTCGCGGCTGGAATTGATCTAGTAAACGGCGATATCATTGTTTTGGCGCAAAAGATCGTCTCGAAAGCAGAAAACCGGCTGGTGAACCTGCAGGATGTTACTCCGTCGCCCGGGGCTTTGGAACTGGGAACCGCCGCCGAAAAGGACCCGCGCCTGGTGGAATTGATGCTGCAGGAAAGCCGCAGTGTTCTCCGCTATCGTCCGGGAACGATCATTGTCGAGCATAAAGCCGGTTTTGTTTGTGCCAACGCTGGAATCGATCACTCCAATGTCGAAGGTCCGTATGGCAATCCCGAAGATTGGGTTCTGTTGCTGCCCGAAAATGCTGATGAATCGGCTGCCAGAATACGATCGGTCATTCAGGAACAAACCGGCAAGCAAATCGGCGTGATGATCATCGATTCTCATGGCCGGGCCTGGCGGGTGGGTACGGTGGGCGTTTCCATTGGCTTCTCTGGAATCCCCGGGTTGGTTGACCTGCGCGGGCAGCCAGATATTTTTGGTTATCACCTGCGGGCAACACAGGTTGCGGCAGCGGACGAGCTGGCTGGATCCGCCTCGCTGGTGATGGGACAGGCGGATGAGCGCATACCGGTTGTCCATGTACGCGGGTTCCCATTCCCGCTCCGGGAAGGTCATTTTAACGAATTGCTCCGACCGCCAGACTTGGATCTTTTTCGCTAAGAGGGTTCAGCCATGTATGCAATTATCACGGATCTAGACAGCCAATCTAAACTCAAGATTGAACAAATCCGCTCCCGCACAGTCAAAGCTTGCGGCGGTGATCCGGTTCCATTGCATTGGCCGCTGCATCTATCATGGCAAGGGGCTGAATCCTACGATCTTGCTGAAACCGAAGACCGCATGCGTATGATCGCGAAAACCGTTTCTCCGATCGTCACCAGGACCGCCGGCGTGGGTGTTTTCACAGGTCCGGCGCCCGTCCTATACCTGCCGGTGACGCGCACTCCGGAACTTACCGCCTTGAACGAAACCCTGTGGGAAACTCTAACGCCGCTCGCTAAAAACAACAACGACTATTTTTCACCCGATCGGTGGGTACCTCACGTCACAATTGTTTACGGCACTCCAGAGGTGACGGAAGCCATTGCCTGCATGGCTGGCAGCTTGCTGACCGAACCCCTGAATCTTGAAATCACACTGGATCACATTTATATGGGTTATTTCAACGAAAATGACTATGGCGTCGCTTTCCGTTTTCCATTGCTTGGCAAGCTAGATGAGGCACAACCATAGTCTCCTGCCTCTATCCGCTAAGGTATAATGAGAGAGAAAATTTACTGAAAATAAAACTAAATAACCATCACCTGGTATGTATTAAAGATATTCAATCCGGGAGGTCAGATAACCAATGAGCCTTTGGGCGATAGTACCGGTAAAGCCGCTGAGAAAAGCAAAATCTGGGTTGTCAGAAGTATTATCGGAAGATGAACGTGCGTTAATGATCTTTACCATGTTGAGTCAGACCCTGCGGACATTGAAAGAAGTCCCGGCGTTCGGTCATATTTTGGTAGTCAGCAGCGACTCAGCTGCGCTGGCTATGGCCAGAGAATTTGGGGCCCGCACGCTGCAGGAGGATGGTCAAACCGGGCTGAAAATTGCCTTAAAACGGGCTGTCGTGGTGGCGAAAATGTACAACGCCAGCGAGGTATTGATCCTTTCAGCCGATCTGCCTTTGCTGACCCGCCGCGACATCGAAAAATTGCTTTCATTGGCCAAATCTCCACCGAGCGTAGTAATCGCCCCGGACCGCCACGGCGCAGGCACAAATGCCATCTACCTTAATCCACCCGATGTCATCGATTGTACGCTGGGGGCAGGTTCGAACGAAGTCAATTTGAAAAAGGCGAAAAGCAAAGGAATTGAAGTTGAGGAATGCCACCTGACCACCCTTGGCCTGGATATTGACCAACCGGAAGATCTGGCCTTGTTGCGCCAAATTGAAGCTTTCCATGTAAATAACTGAAATCGTTTTACCTGAGACACCCAACCCACCGACGTTACCCCAGGAGGTTACATGACAGAAAGAGTTGCCCTTTACTTGCAGGACGCCCATGACCTGCGCGATGGATTGGATTACGTAAAATACGCCGAACAACGCGGCTTTGAAGCTGTGTGGCAGGCAGAAAGCCGCCTGGTGAGGGATGCCATTGTCCCCATGGCAGCTTACGCGGCTGTGACGGAAAAATTAAAAATCGGTTCAGGCGTGATCAACAACTGGACGCGCAATATTGGCTTGCTGGCGTCCACTTTCCTCACCCTGGACGACCTGGCGCCAAACCGCATCATCTGCGGCATCGGTGCGTGGTGGGATCCGCTGGCGAAAAATGTTGGCATCGACCGCAAAAAACCATTGACCGCCATGCGCGAGACTGTCACCATACTACGGCGGCTGTTAAACATGGAACGCGTCAGTTTTGACGGCGAGTTTGTGCATGTATCCGGCATCGAATTGGATGTCGTGCATGGCAGACGTGAGCCACGCAATGTGCCCATTATGATCGGCGCCACGGGCGACAACATGATGGAATTGACCGGCGAGATATCAGACGGCGCGGTTTTGAATTATTGCGTTGAGCCCAGCTACAACGCCAGAGCGCTCGAATTATTGGATGCGGGTGCAAAGAAATCCGGTCGGCGGGTGGATGATATCGATCGCCCGCAGCTGGTGGTTTGCTCAGTGGATTTGGATCATGATAAGGCCATTGACAATACCCGCGGATTATTGACTCAATACCTGGCGCAGCAGCCGCATATTGCCAAGGCTTCCGGCGTTTCCATGGATATTGTGGAAAAAATTCAGTCCATTCTCGGTTGGCCGGCTACTAAAGAACAGATTAATAAAGCCAAGTATCTGGTGCCGGACGATCTGATCACGCGGATCACAGCCTCGGGAACGCCAGATGAGGCGCGCGCCAAGGTGAGCGAGTACCGCAAGAACGGCTGTACCTGCCCGATTTTGTATCCAGTTGGCGGAGATGTGAAGCTGCTTATTGATACGTTTGCGCAGCAATGAGTCAGAAACAGCCAAGTGCCCGGTTTTGTTTCGTCTGCGGTGTCGAAAATCAGCATGGATTACAACTGAAATTTTACGACACCGCTCCCGGGTGTGTTGAATCAAATTTGATCGTCCCAGAGCATTTCCAGGGTTTCCCTGGAATCGCTCATGGCGGTGTATTGGCTTCTGCCCTGGATGAAGCCGCCACACGGACCATCCTGGGAGCGAACGGCTCGCGTCGCATGGTCGTCACCGCTTCGCTGGAAGTGCGGTTTCGTAAACCATGTCCTCTGAATACACCCTTGAAGTTGATTGGCCAAGTCAACGAGGACAAGGGTGAGATTATTCTGGCTTCAAGTAGAATTGAGGATGAAAGTGGCGCTATTTTGGCAACTGCCAAAGCTGTTTTGGTGGAAGCCCCAGCCGATCTGACCCGGAAAATTGAGCTACAGCCGGAAGATTGGAAAGTTTACCCCGATGGAGAGTGATTCATGATCACAGCCTACTATCGACCTAAAACCATGGAAGATGCGCTGGAATTGTTGTCGCGAACCGACGGTGTATATCTGCCGCTCGGCGGTGGAGTCAATCTGAGTCAAATGCCGGAGAGGGTATTTTCCGTCGTTGACCTGCAATCACTCAGGTTGAACCAAATTACGCAAGAGGGGCAATTCCTTCAGGTTGGCGCAACGACAACGCTGGAAGCGCTCCACGAGTTTGAAAACCTGCAGTTTGGCATAAATAGCGCGCTTCAACTCGAGGCAAATTACAACTTACGCCAACAGGCAACCGTTGCCGGAGCGCTGGTGTCCGCGGATGGACGCTCAACACTGGGGACAGTGCTTCTGGCATTGGATGCCTCTATGCATTGGGTACCCGGCGAGCAGGATCAAGGGTTGGGGGAATGGTTCACGCTGCGTCAAGCACCTGCCGATGGCAAGCTGATCACGAAAATTCAAATCCCGCTGAATGCCGGTTTAGAATTTGACAGTGTTGGCCGTACGCCGGCGGATTTGCCAGTGATTTGCGCCGCAGTGGCTAAATGGCCTTCAGGCCGCACCCGCATCGCGCTGGGCGGGTTTGGTGAAGCTCCCATACTGGCATTGGATGCGCCTGAACCTGGCGGCGCTGAAGCCGCGGTGAAGGATGCGCTTTCCCGTGCGGCAGATGAGTGGGCTAGCGCAGAGTACCGGCAGGAGTCGGGCGTGAAATTGGTTACGCGCCTTCTCGGTCAGGTACTGACATTATAGGCTCACCACGAAATTTAAAGTCGAAGGATAACCGTATGCTGATCTATTTCACACTGAACGGTGATCTGGTTGAGTGGGAAGTCCAACCTTCCGAGACGCTGCTTTCAGTATTACGCCGGCAAGGGATGTTTGGGGTTAAATATGGCGGATGCACCAAAGGAGAATGCGGCGCCTGTACAGTGCTGATCGACAAGAAGCCTGTCAACTCGTGCACCACTTTGGCTGCTCAGGTCACAGGCCACCAAATTGAGACGATTGAAGCCATGGGTCAGCATCCTGACCAGGGCTGGAAGAAAACCAGCGGCTTGCATCCAATACAGCAAGCGTTAGTTGAGAGCAGAGCTATCCAATGCGGCTATTGCACTCCGGCCTTTGCGTTGGCTGCCCGGGCATTGATCGATAGGAATCCAAATCCTAGCGAGTCTGAGGTTCGCGAAGCCATTTCCGGCGTCCTTTGCCGCTGTACCGGCTACATAAAACCGGTCCAGGCGATCTTACGGGCGGCAGCGGTGATGCGTGGCGAGTCGGTCCCGCCAATCCTCGGAACGCCGGAGAGCGAAGCACCGGTTTGGCCAATAGGTACCCTGCCCGAGGTAAATTCACCTTTGGGTGGTGACACCTGGCCTGAAACCACCAGCCAGACACAGGTAATGCCGAAAATTTGGACGTCGCAGGCAGCCAGGGAAAAACCAAGAACAAAAATTGGCCGCCCCGAAATCAAAGTGGATGCCATCAAATTGGTGCAGGGAAAGCCGGCATTCTCTGCCGATATCGAGAAACGCGGCATGCTGGTGGCAAAAGTGCTGCATTCACCGCTGGCGCATGCCATGATCAAATCGATCGATTTGACCGCTGCGCGCGAATTGCCTGGCGTGGCGGCAGTTTTATGCTACCAGGACGTTCCGCGGGTGATCTATTCCACCGCCGGACAGTCGGATCCTATACCCGGACCGCTGGATGCCTTCTCGCTGGATCGAAAAGTCCGCTTCGTCGGCGACCGGGTGGCCTTTGTGGCGGCTGAAACCGATGAAATCGCGGAACAAGCTTTGAAATTAATCAAAGTTGAGTACGAAGAACTGCCCGCGATCATCGATTCACGCCAATCTATGCAGCCAGACGCCGTTCGTATTCATGATGAACCCGAATATGTCAATTTTGCCGATTCGAACCCGGCCAAAAACCTGGCGGCAGAAATCCGCATCGATATCGGCGATGTCGAAAAGGGATTTGCCGAAGCCGATAGAATTTACGAAGAAGAATACGCGGTCCCCAAGGTGCAGCAGGCGCACATCGAACCGCATGTGGTGGTCACTTATTGGGACGAGGACGACCGCCTGGTGGTGCGTACCAGCACCCAGGTACCTTTCCACGCTCGCCGCATTTTGGCGCCGGTGCTGGGGTTGCCGGTCAAACGCATTCGCGTCATCAAACCGCGCATCGGCGGCGGTTTTGGCGCCAAGCAGGAAGTTTTGATCGAAGACGTGGCTGCCCACCTGACCATTGCCACCGGCAGACCAGTCATTTACGAGACAACCCGTGAGGAAGAGTTCACTGCATCCCGTTCGCGCCATCCCATGCGTGTGCGCTTGAAAACCGGCGTCAAACTGGATGGAACCATCACTGCCAACGCCATGTATGCCCTATCGGATACCGGCGCGTATGGCTGCCACGCCTTGACTGTCACCGGCAACACCGGGCATAAAGCCATGGCTCTGTACGTGGGCGATGGACCTTACCGCCTGAGTCCCAACATCCGTTTCTATGCCGATGTGGTGTACACCAACACACCGCCTGCTGGCGCGTATCGCGGTTATGGCGTACCGCAGGGCTTTTGGCCGTTGGAACGACATATTGAACATATTTGCCGCGACCTTCGATTAGATTCGATCGATTTTCGCTTGAAAAACACGCTGCGTTCGGGCGAACTGCACCCCTTCAGCACCGCATGGAGCGAGGGACGTGAACCGGTTCCGGAAATCGTCCATACCGTCGGACTGGAAGAATGTGTACGGCAGGCAAAAGCTGCCATAGGCTGGGACCAAAAGTACCCGAATACTGCCTGGCATCAAGTGGAAGGCAAGCCGCACCTGCGCCGCGGCATTGGCGTCGCAACGGTGATGCAGGGAACGGCTATTCCATACCTGGATATGGGCGGCGCCAGCATCAAGATGAACGACGATGGATCGTTCAACCTGCTGATTGGCGCTACCGACCTTGGCACGGGCTCGGATACGGTTTTAGCCCAAATGGCAGCTGAGGTGTTGGGTGTGGAGGTGGATGATATTCTGGTGTACTCCTCGGATACCGATTTCACCCCATTCGATAAAGGTGCCTATGCTTCCAGTACCACCTATATTTCTGGTGCGGCGGTGGTGAAAGCCTCGGAAATGGCGGCTGAACGCATCAAAGCGCGGGCGGCTAAATTGATCAACAGACAGGCTGCCGGCGAAGAAGTCGTTGGTGATGATATATTGTTGGAAGATAACCAGGCGCGCACGCTGGATGGGCGGTTTGTATCCTTGAAGGATATAGCTCTGAATGCGCTGCACCACGACGACCAGGAACAGATCATGGGCATCGGGTCCTATTATTCACCCGTTTCCCCACCTCCGTTCGCGGCTCAATTTGCCGAAGTTACCGTTGATATCGAGACTGGCAAAGTCGTGGTTGACCGGCTGGTGATGGCGGTAGACTCGGGTATTATCGTAAATCCACTCACTGCCAGCGGTCAAATCGAAGGCGGAATGACCCAGGCGCTGGGCTACGCGGTATGCGAAGAAATGGTGTATGATGGAAAAGGTCGCGCTCGCGAGGTGGACCTCAATGAATATCACATCTTCCGCGCAGACGAGATGCCAGCGCTTGAGACGATCTTCGTCCAGACCTACGAACCATCCCATCCCTTTGGCGTAAAAGCAGTAGCAGAAATACCCATGGACGGAGTCGCACCGGCAGTTGGCAACGCCATTCTGGACGCCTGCGGCGCCGAGGTGCTGGAGAATCCAGCTACCCCCGAACGTGTATGGCGTGCCTTAAAGCGCGTAAACCAATAACCGTAGAAATGGATTTTTGACGAATGACCAATATCTATCAAGCCATCCTTGAGCTTGAATATGATCATCAGGCGGGTGCATTATGCACCATCATCGACACCAGCGGTTCAACCCCGCGCCATGAAGGCAGCAAGATGCTGGTCTACGCCGATGGCAGTTTCATAGGCACAGTCGGCGGCGGTGAGGTGGAGAACCGCATCAAAAAAGAAGCCCTGGATTCGCTGGTCGACGGAAAAACCCGTTTACTCAAATACAGCATGGTGGACCCCAAATCTGGCGACCCGGGCGTGTGCGGTGGCACAATGGAGGTGTTTGTGGAACCGATGATCCCCAACCCGTTGATGGTCATCGTTGGCGGTGGACATGTCGGCAAGGCAGTGGCGACACTGGCGAAAATGTTAAAATTTCGCGTAGCCATTTCTGATGACCGGCCTGAGTTTTGCACGCCGGAAATGAACCCGGATGCGGACGAGTTTTACTGCGTTCCGATGGAAAAACTGGCCGACTCCCTCAAGATCACCCCGCAAACCTACTTTATTTTGACCACTCGCGGCAGCAATGTGGATGTAGCCGGTCTGGAACCCTTGCTGGCTTCCCCGGCAGCCTATATCGGCATTATCGGTTCCAAACGCCGCTGGTTGACCACGCGCAAAGGATTGATTGAAAAAGGGGTGCCGGAGGCTCGACTGGATGAGGTGTATTCGCCCATCGGATTGGAACTGAAAGCTGAAACCCCGGAAGAAATCGCGGTCAGCATCATGGCTGAGATCATCATGGTCCGCAACGGCGGGACCGGCAAGAAAATGAAGGTGTAGTGGAGATTGGTTATGTGGCATGACACCTACATCGCAGCAACCATTGAGGACGCATTAGCTGTCCTACAGCAATACGGCGAAAAAGCCCGGCTTATCGCCGGCGCGACGGATTTGATTCTAGAGATGGAACGCGGCGTTCGCAAGGGCATCGAGGTACTGGTGGACGTTTCGCGAATTCCGCACCAGGATCAGATCACGCTGGACGAGGACGGCATCATCCACCTGGGACCATTGGTGACTCACAATCATTGCGCGGCCTCCAAGCTTATCCAAGAATCAGCCTTTCCGCTGGCTCGGGCAGCCTGGGAAGTTGGCTCTCCGCAGATTCGCAACCGCGGCACGGTTGCCGGCAACCTGATCACCGCATCGCCCGCCAACGATACCATCACACCGCTGATGGCGCTGGGAGCTTCGGTAATGCTTCGCTCTACCTCGGGCAGCCGGGTTGTGCCGTTGGAAAAGTTTTACCTGGGGGTACGTAAAGTTGATCTGCACCCCGACGAGATGCTGGTGGATATCCGCTTCCCGGTATTGAAGCCTAATCAACGTGGTACTTTCATCAAATTCGCCTTGCGCCGAGCCCAGGCAATCTCTCTGGTCAATGCCGCCGTGGTCCTCACGATGAATGGCGATGTGGTTGAATCTGCTTCGATTACCCTTGGCGCGGTAGCACCCACCATCATCCATGCTGCCGAAGCGGAAGCCTTCCTGGAAGGCAAACAGCTGACGGCAGAGGTTGTTGTTGAAGCGGCGGCTAAAACCGGACAGGCTTCCAGACCGATCTCGGATGTGCGCGGCTCGGCAGGCTACCGGCGCCGCATGGTCGAGGTCATTACCCGCCGGGCATTGATTGCCCTGGCGAATCGGCAGGAGAAGGCTGGTTACCCGCTCAAACCGGTGACGCTGCGCAGCAATGGCAACGGCAGGAAAATGTTTATCGGACCCTCGGTGATGCACACCCGTGAGGATGTGATCGAAACCACCATCAATGGCAAGTCCTACCGCTTTGAAACCGGTCAAAACAAGACCTTATTACGCCTGCTTCGCGAGGAAGGCGGATTGATCGGCACCAAAGAAGGTTGTGCCGAGGGTGAATGCGGCGCCTGCACTGTTTTTCTGGATGGCGAGGCAGTCATGAGCTGCATGGTCCCGGCAGCCCGGGCGCACGGCGCTGACATCGTCACCGTGGAAGGCTTATCCAGTGACGGTGTGCTACATCCGGTACAGCAGGCATTCATTGAGCAGGGAGCCGTTCAGTGCGGCTATTGCACACCGGGTTTCGTGATGTCAGCCGTCAAGCTGTTGGAAGAACGCCCGTTTCCAACCCAAAATGAAATTCAACAGGCGTTAACCGGAAATTTGTGCCGGTGTACTGGTTATTATTCGATTATTCAGGCAGTTGAAAAGGCCGCCCAATCAGGCGGCGGGAGCAAAAAATGACAAAATTCTATAACTACCGCGGCAATTCATCCTCCAGGCAGGAAAAGGAGCAAACTCACCCAATTTGGCGTGGTGTGGGTTTTATCTTCATGATATTAGCTCCGTTGATGGGCTGGTTTGGCGCACAGGTACTATTGGAAGCCAATAAAGCTAATGGCTGGATCAAAATTCCGACCGATTTTTATGCACCGGGAGCTGATTCGCTTCTGTATGTCAAGATCGGTTTGACCATCCTGCTGGCTTTCTTGATTTTCTTCGTGTTTCAGTTCATCGGGATCATCATTTTCCGCATGGTAGGACCAGAACGTTATGGCCCGATGGACGTACCACCCATTACCGGTGTGAAGACGAAAAAATCCCGCTAAAGTTGACTATCGCAATCGCTTTCTGGAGGTTCTGCCCATGACGACCATCGGGCAATCGGTCCCGCGCATAGACGCAGCTGATAAAGTCAAAGGTGTGGCTCTGTATCCAGGTGATATTAACCTGGAAAATCAGGCCTTTATGAAAATATTATTTGCCGGCCGGCCGCATGCTGTGATTCGCAGCCTGGATGCCGAGCAAGCAAAAGCACTGCCAGGTGTTTTGGCAGTTTTTACCGCTGAAGATGTACCTGCCAATGAGTATGGGCTGATCGTCAAGGACCAGCCGGTTTTGTGCGGTCTCAATTCGAGCCGGGCGTATGCCGAACGGGTTCGATTTGCCGCGGATAACGTGGCAGTTGTTGTGGCGGAGACCGAAGAAATAGCGGCAGAAGCCTGCAAATTGATCAAAGTGGAATATGAGGATCTGCCAGTTTTGACCGACCCGCGGGTGGCAATCCAGGAGGGTCAGATAATCCTGCACCCTGACCGTGGTTCGAACGTATTCGCCCATTTCCGTATTCGCAAAGGCGAGACTGAAGCTGCACTGGCAAGCACTGATGTGGTGATTGAAGGTTATTATCAAACACCGGCACAGGAACATGCTTATTTACAACCCGAAGCCGGGTTGAGTTACATTGACGAGGAAGGCCGGGTAACCGTCATCGTTGGCGGTCAATGGACGCACGAGGACCGCGAGCAGGTTGCCCATGCTCTGGGGTTGCCGGAAGAGCAGGTGCGGATCATCTACCCGGCGATCGGTGGAGCGTTTGGCGGGCGGGAAGACATGTCCGTGCAAATTGTGCTGGCACTGGCTGCCTGGCGCTTACATCAGCGCGGGATCAACCGACCAGTCAAGACCATCTGGTCTCGCGAAGAATCAATCATCGGGCACCATAAACGCCACCCTTACTATATCCACACCAAATGGGGCGCTAACCGGAATGGCAAAGTAGTGGCGGCAGATGTCGAGATTATTTCAGATTGCGGCGCTTATGCCTACACATCCTCAAAAGTGCTTGGCAACGCCACCCTCATGTGCACCGGACCTTATGAAATTCCGAATGTCAAAGTCGATGCGTATACGGTTTACACCAACAACATTCCCAATGGCGCTTTCCGCGGCTTTGGCGGACCGCAAGGGGCTTTCGCGGCTGAATCGCAGATGAACAAGCTGGCCGAAGCCTTGGGATTGGATCCAGTAGAAATCCGTATGCGCAATCTATTGGACGAGGGCAGCCTGTTATCGGTCGGGACGCCGCTACCAAAAGGCGTGAGTATTAAGCAGGTGGTGGCTGAATGTGCCCTGGCTGCTGGTTGGGTCAACAATGAAACGGGCTGGGTGCGTCCAGCAAATTTCGGCATTGACGTGCCTGAATCACCGCACCTCAAACGCGGACTTGGTTTCTCCTGCGCGTTCAAAAATGTCGGTTTCTCGTTTGGCGCGCCTGAAAATTGCTGGGCAATTGTTGAACTGGCCGGGGATGGTGAAATTGAAACCGCTACCCTGTATCATGCCGGCGCTGAAGTTGGGCAGGGCTCGCACACGGTTTTTGCCCAAATGACCGCGGCGGCAGTTGGTTTACCGTTGGACAAAATCACAGTGGTGGCAGCTGATTCGGCCACCTCGCTCAATTCAGGCAGCGTTTCAGCCTCACGTATGACCTTTATGGCTGGCAACGCGATCCGCGGCGCAGCCGAATTGGCGCTGGAAAAATGGCGCAACGAGGAGCGTCCGGCGAGGGCTGAATTCCAATACCGCCCGCCGCGAACCACACCACTGGACCCCGAGACCGGTAAATCCGAGCCGAATTATGCCTACGGTTACGTTGCCGAAGCGGTTGAAGTGGAAGTGGATATCGAAACCGGTCAGGTGCGGCTGGTAAACGTCATCTGCGCCGATGATGTCGGCAAAGCAGTCAACCCGCTGCAGGTACGCGGGCAGGTCGAAGGCGCTTTGGTGCAGGCTGCCGGTTATGCCATTTTGGAAAACTTCATCCAGGTGGATGGCCAGGTTCAGACCAAGACCCTGTCCACCTACTTGATACCGACCATTCTCGATATCCCCGAAAAGGTTGATTCGCTGATTTTGGAATATCCCGATCCGATAGGCCCATGGGGCGCGCGCGGCATGGGTGAAATGCCGTACCTGCCGCTGGTGCCGGCAGTCGCTGCCGGTATTCAGCATGCGACTGGAAAATGGTTTGACCAATTCCCGTACACGCCTGAACGCATTTTGCTGGGGTTGGACGAATCGCTAGCGGAAGACCAGCTGTAGGACGGTTATGAGCCTCATTGTATGTATTCGCGGCGGGGGCGACCTTGGCAGCGGGGTGGCTTTACGGCTGCACCGCAGCGGTATGCAGGTGGTGATCTGCGAATTGGCAACCCCTTTGGTGGTGCGCCGAACGGTCGCGTTTGCCGAGGCAATGTTCAGTGGTTCGATTACTGTGGAGGGCGTGTCCGGCAGAAAAGCCTCCGGTCAGGACGAAATCGATCAATGCCTGGGTCAGCGAGTGATTCCAGTGGTCGCCGACCCTGATTTGAAATTGCTCTTCTGGCTCAAACCGGATGTGATCGTCGACGCCCGTTTGTTGAAAACTATCGTGAATCACCGCGTAGATCAAATTTCGCTGCTAATTGGGCTTGGACCGGGATTTACTGCCGGAACAAACTGCCATGCGGTGGTAGAGACCAAGCGCGGACAAAACCTGGGACGGGTCTACTGGCAGGGATCCAGCGAGCCCAATTCCGGTATTCCGGAGATGGTGCTTGGATACGTCGAAGACCGCGTTCTGCGGGCTCCGACAGACGGAAAGTTTAAAGGGCTGGTTAAAATCGGGCAAATTGTAGCTAAAGGGGAGCAGCTTGCAATTGTTTCCGGTATCCAAGTCACCGCTGCCTTTGACGGGGTGGTGCGCGGGCTGCTGGCGGATGGCGTTCCGGTGACGCGCGGGATGAAGGTCGGCGACCTGGACCCGCGGTTGGACGTCGATTTGACGCTATTTGTTTCCGACAAAGCCCTGGCAGTCGGCGGAGGTGTGTTGGAAGCCATTCTCACTCGTCCGGAACTGCGCCAAAAACTGAGCGGGTAAATCCATGTCCATGCGGTTGGTCGATGGTCTGCGGGCGAACAAGCATTCCCGAATCGCTTTCGTTGGGGCCGGGGGCAAGACCAGCGCGATGTTTTCTCTTGCACGCCAATTGCCTGGTCCGGTAATCTGTCTGAATACCGCGCATTTGGCCGTGGAACAGGCTCAACTAGCCAACCGGCATGTAATAATTACCCATACTGGTGAAGTCGAAACCGCTATTTCGTCCATCGAGGAAGGTGTAATCCTGCTCACCGGTCCGGCTGATGAGCGCGGACGCCTGCAGGGGTTGACTGACCAGGTAGCCGATGAGATTTGCGGAGCAGCTGATCGATTGAGTCTGCCTGTTTTGGTCGAAGCGGATGGCTCGCGCTTGCGTCCCCTCAAAGCGCCGGCAGCGCACGAACCGCCTATCCCCGCCTGGATCACGCACGTTGTGGTCACGGTCGGCTTATCCGCGTTGGGCAAACCCCTGGACGAAGAACATGTGTTTCGACCCGAAATTTTTGCATCCATCAGCGGCGCAAAAATGGGAACGCCAATCTCGCTTGAGCACTTAATAAAAGTGGTCACTGATCCCCAGGGTGGATTGAAGAATATTCCAGTCCATGCTCGCAAAACACTGCTGGCCAACCAATTGGATGCCTGCAGCGTGTCTGAGGCAGACCTTGTTTCATCCTTAAGAACGTGCCTGCCGGCTTATGATTCGATTTTACTGGGCGCGGTGCAAAATCCGCCGCCGAACCAGGTGGCGTGGCGCCACGAGGGCGTAGGAGGCGTCATTTTGGCCGCAGGAGGATCTTTACGCATGGGAGAGGTCAAACAGCTGCTGCCGTGGCGTGGGAGGCCGCTGGTAAGGCGTGTAGCCGAGACCGCCATTGCAGCAGGTTTGAATCCGGTTGTGGTGGTGACCGGGGCTGCCGCGGACCAGGTGGAGGCTGCTTTGACCAGTTTGCCCGTGGTAATTGCCCGCAACGATCAGTGGGAATCAGGGCAGGCCAGTTCAGTACGCAGTGGAATTCAGGCGCTGCCCGCAGGCTGCGGCGCAGCGGTTTTCCTTCTCAGTGACATGCCGCAGGTGAAGCCCGACTTGATTAAGGCGGAGCTGGACCTCCACAGCCGCGAGTCTCACCCTATCATAGTGCCGCGAGTGGAAGGCCAGCGCACTAATCCAGCATTGTTTGATCGTGTCACTTTTGCCGGCCTGGCAGCCCTCACCGGCGATACAGGTGGGCGGGCACTGTTTGACCGTTATCCGGTGCGATGGCTGGATTGGGATAGTGTTTCAAAACCGGCAGATATCGACACACCTGACGATTACCGACGATTGATGGAAGAAAACGATGATGATTGAAAAGATTTCCAGAGTAGCTGCCATCGTTTTGGCAGCTGGCGCTTCGCGGAGGATGGGCCGTTCTAAAATGACTCTGCCATTTCGTGGAAAGACGGTGCTTGGCACGATTCTGACGACATTAAATCAAGCAGAAGTCGACCCGCTGATTGTGGTTATTGGCGGTGCAAAGGAAAAGGTCGAAGCGGCGCTGGCAGAACTGCCAATGAATGTAATTCGCGCCTACAATCCAGAATTTGAGCATACCGAAATGCTGGATTCGCTTAAAATCGGTATAGAAGCTCTCCCCGCGGATGTCGAGGCGTTCCTGATCGTATTGGGCGATCAACCGCAGATGCAGCCAGGCACAGTGAAGGCTATTTTGGCCGAGTATCGCACGGGCGGGCACGAATTGATCATTCCGAGCTATGAGATGCGCCGCGGGCACCCATGGCTGGTTGGAAAGGCTTTCTGGCCGGCCTTGACTTCGCTGTCAGATGACCAGACCATGCGTGATTTTTTGCGGCTGCAGCAGGACCGCATTCATTACCTGGTCGTGGATACGCCCAGCATCTTACAGGATATGGATACCCCGGAAGATTATCAGAGCGCGCTCAAAGATTAACTCGGCTTACGAGAACATTGCGTATAGCCAAGTATTTAGGCAATCGAATTATTTATTATTATTTTTATAAATCTCAAGCGCAACCCGAATGTAATCCGCGTCGGTGGGGGCTTCCTGGGTGAGGGGGATATCGGGGACCAGCCCAACGCCGGAAGTGAAGGCTGGATTTGCCGGGATGTTCCATTGAGCTGCGCTGACATGAATGGACGAACCGTCGGTCAGATCAAAGACCAACTGGATCGTGTCTTTGCCAAAGGTCTGTTGACCGATCACAGTTGCCCGGTCGAGAGCCTGCAGGGCACCCACAACAATTTCGGCCGAGCTGGCAGTGTTGCGGTTGGCGAAAATCAGCAGCGGCAGGTCGGCATATTTGCCATCGGTAAGCCCCTTGGATATCACATCGGATTGGTTGGGGTAATGCTGCTCGATGATGTCTGACCCGGCGTGTGCGAACAATTTAACCACGTTTACGCCAGCATCGACCAGCCCGCCGCCATTATCGCGCAGGTCTAAAATAACAACCAAAACGCCTTTGGCTGAAATTTCCTTGATGGCGCCATCGATCTCGTCAGCTGTGGTGGCAGCCAATGAAGTTATTTTGACGATTCCCATCTCGGGCTGCTCGGGCAGAATCTGCCAGCTGACCGACGGAATGCCAAATTCGCGTCTTTCGATGCTGAATTCAGTGGGTTCGCTAGCATCCTTTGCTATGACCTTGATGATGACCTTGCTGCCGACTTTGCCGCGCAAGGCGGAGATCACCGCGTCATCGGGTGTTTCAACCGTTACCGTCAAGTCGTCGACGGCGACCAGCACCGAGCCATCCGGCACGCCTGCTTCGGCAGCGGGCGAATTGGCGTATGGATAGACACGCAGCACATTTTGGGTGTCGCGTTGCAGGGCTGCCCCAATCCCGCCGAATTTCCCCTCCAACTGGTTTGTTTCCAACTCGTGCTGGGGCGGTTCGACAAAAACGGTGTACGGGTCGTCATATGCCTTAATCAGCCCGCGAATCAACTCATATTCAGTTTGCTGGTCGGAAGGCATCTCCTTGAGGCCATTTTGATCCAGGATTTTGTAAGCTTGTCCGAAAATGTCGTATGAAAATTGCGTATAGCCATTATTCGAGATATACCCAGCTAGAAAAGCGATCAAAGTAAGCACAACGGTCAAGAGTACCGCGGCAGTTACCAGCAAGGTGTCTTTTTGTTTATTCACATTGACTCCGAATTATTTTTCCGGATTTCTTGGGTTAGGGTAGGAGTATAATCCGAGCGATCACTGACGAGGACATGATGGCAACCATTTTATCCTTTAGTTATCCCCTTGACGATAGCACAATCGATTTAACTTCAGAAATACTTGACCCCGAAATACTCACGCTGGATCAGGCCAGTAACGCATTGCCAGCCGGTGCTTACACTACCTTTCGCACTTACCAGAGAAACAAAGCTTTATTTCTCGAAGAACACTTTCAGCGGTTGGAGGCGTCTGCTGCGCTTGCCGGTCAGGCTATCCGGTTGGATATCCCAGCTTTGCGCCGGCACATCCGTACAGCGCTGGAAAAGTTTTCCGCTCCCGAAGCCCGCGTCAGACTAACCATACCTCTTGATTCATTCCTAAAGCGGATGTATATCTTCGTCAGTGCATTATCCGTTCCAACCCCGGCACAAAGAGAGCGGGGTGTGACGGTTATCACCGCTGATTTCCAGCGCGAACTGCCTGCCGCGAAACTATCGAACTTCATTCAGTCCTCCCAGCCCTTGCGCGATCGACTCAAAGAGGGATACGAAGAAATTCTGATGGTCGATGACCACAATAATATTCTGGAAGGGTTGACCAGCAACTTTTATGCGGTAACAAATGGAGTCATTTTGACGGCTGGTTCCGGCGTTCTCTCAGGCATCACCCGCCAAATCGTGCTACAAATCGCTGCGGAAGAAGGTTACTCTATTGAACTGGTTTCTCCAAAGCTGGCAGACTTTGCCAATTTCAGCGAGACATTCATAACCAGTTCCAGCCGCGGCGTCTTGCCGGTGACCGAGATCAACTATCATGCGGTTGGCAGTGGGCAACCCGGGCAGATCACACGCTCTTTGATGGAATTGTACGAGCGTCGGGTAGCAGCCGAAATCGAACCGATTTAGTTATTCCGATTCCGCTTCTTCATCGGTCAATGGCGGATAGGCATTGGCGGGCGGGTTTTCTAATTTACCCTCATCCATGGCATCCAACAATTCATTGGCTGCCTGGGCATCTGACTCCTGCACCAATACGCGAACTTCACCCAACGGGCCGACTGTCAATCCATAAACCGCCCCAGCGCTTTCGCCGCGGGTGAGCACGTGCAGTCCGGCGGCTTCCAACATCAGGCGAATCATGTCAGCTTCCAATTGACCATTTGCCGAATAAACTTCGACATACTCAGGGCTGCTCATCAATTCCCTCCTCGGGTTCGCTCGGGCTGGAATGTGCCGCTCGGCTTTGCAGCTTGCGGTACAGACGGTCTTGGCGTTTCTTCAACTCCGCCAGTGTATTTTTCTTCAGGTACAACGGCTGAACGGACTGGTCCAGCATTTGAAAAGCTTGCTCTGTCCATTTTAAAGCAGTTTCATAATCTCTCAAGCGGTGCTCGTAGTGCTTGGCAAGTTCAACGCAGGCGGGCAGCTCATCCATATCCGCCGCTTTTTGCCATAAATTGACCGCTTGATCCAATCTGGCTTCTTTACGCGCCAGATCGGCGTAGCGG
>Ga0209002_10001655_pt1 | contig 18014 bp, 13 predicted proteins | sample Rifsed16ft2_FD_184010 | JGI IMG/M metagenome (GOLD analysis project Ga0209002, IMG submission 184010) | Soil microbial communities from Rifle, Colorado, USA - sediment 16ft 2 (version 2) | ecosystem: Environmental > Terrestrial > Deep subsurface > Rock core/Sediment | place: Rifle, Colorado... | reverse complement strand
GGATCAGCACCGATACGTCCGGGCTGGCATTCGCCCACGCCAATGTCCCGATGATGTCCGCGGCCAGTTCGGTGCCGGTCAGGGATCGCCAGCGCGACTCGAGCTCTCCGCTTCATCACCTTATCCTTCACCCGCCCGCGCGCCGTATTGATCGTGATGTGCACGCCGTCCCAGTCGAACCAGACCGGCGACACTTGCGGCGAGCCATCTTTGAGCGTGAGGGCGAGGAAGGCAAAGGCCTTGGTCTCCCACTTGAGGAGGTACTGAAGTCGTTCGGGTATTGAAACCATTTAGCTTCTCCAGCTTAACGGATTGAACGGATAGAACGGGTTTTCTGCTTTCATCTATGCAAGCGGTTCCACCCGGGGACTACCTGAACAAATCCATCTCTTTGGGCCGGATGAGTTCCTGCGCGCTGCCCTCGCGGAACGGATAAGGCACGCCGCGAATGTGGACAACCGGGCGGCCTTCGTCGGCCTGGCCCATGAGGAGCGAGGCTGCCGCCGCCAGTTCGTCGGCCAGCCCGATCTGGGTCACCTGCAGCGTGTAGTCGAATAGGTCACGGTGGCCGCGCATGTCGAGCAGGGAAGGGAAGCCCGCCGCGCCGATGGCGACGCCCACCGTGCCGGTGCGCCACGCCCGCCCGTGCGAGTCGTTGATGATCACGGCCACGTCCACGCCGGTTTCCGCGCGAAACCGCTCGCGCAGTTGCCGACAGGTTCCATCCGGGTCGCCGGGGAGGCAGAGCAGATACTCCTCGTGTCCCTCGCCGTGGGGCGCGACATTGGAGCGGTCCACGCCCGCATTCGCGCAGACGAATCCCAGCCGATGCTCGACGATGAGCGTGTTGAACCGCGTCCGCAGAACTTCCTTTGACTCAGATAACACAACTTCGACAAAGCGCGGGTCTTTCTGCGCGGCCTCCGCGAGTTCGCGCGCGCGGGCCGAAGGCGTCACGTCCGAGAGCCTCACCAGGCGGCCTTCGGCCTTTGAAACAATTTTTTGCGCGATGGCGATCACATCGCCGGCGGCCAAAGCAATATCCGCCTCCTTAAGCCCGGCAAGGATGAGCGCGCCGAGGTCGTCGCCCGGCCTGACGAGTGGGAGGCCGGGGAGGGCCGTGAGAGTGAGTTGGGCGGGTCGCATGGCGGCTGACGGATGGTCGGCATCCGTCATTTCGTTATCCCGCTCACCCGAATGCCGCCCACTTTAGATTTATAACGCTTGTTCATCGCAATGATGAGCGCGGTCAACCCCTCGACCACGACGGCGTTGTCCAACCCGCCCGCCTCGTAGGCCTGCATCCCCGCGGCCTCGGCCAGCCTGACCACTTCCGCGCGGGCTTCGGGGTCATCCGCGCACACGAGCACGTCGCTGGCCAGTTCGTGATCCAGTTTTTTCAGCGCGTGAGCCGGGACGTTCTGGAACGCCGCGACCACCCGGACTTCCGACCCGACCAGTCGCTGGGCTTCGCGCGCCGCCGCGCGGCCATTCGGCGGGTGCGGATCTTTTGCGTCCACGCGGGCAGTGGTATCCACGAGAATCTTGCCTTTGAGCGCGGATTTCACGCCTTCCAGCGTGGCGACCTGCGCCTCGGGCGGGACGGTGAGCACGACGATGTCGCCCGCCCGCGCGGCGGATTCGTTGTCCATGCCCTGCGCGGTATGAATGCCCAGCTGTGCGTTAATCTCGGCGGCGGCGTGTTGCGCGCGCTCCGCCGAGCGCGAGCCGATGATGATGCGATACCCGGCCTTCGCCCAACGCAATGCGAGGCCGGAACCTTCTTTACCAGTGCCGCCGAGGATAGAAATAGTGGTCGGTGAATTTCTCAACTCTGTCTCCCAAGTCAATGTGTTCAGAATGTATTCCACTTGTTCGTATCAAGTTCCATAGCGCAGTAAACCTCAAAAGTGTGCTTTTCCACTTCAGGAGGCGCGAAGCGGTCAGGGCGTGAGGCTAAAATCTCTCCCACACCTTCTTCGCCAACTCCCGGCTCTTCGCCGTAATCTCCGCCTCGTCCAAAAACAGCAACTGCCTGTCCTTCATCAGCACCTTGCCGCCGCAGATGGTCGTCGTCACCATGGAGGACTCGAAGCCGAAGATAATGTGCCAGGGCAGGTTGCCCGCGGTCAGCGGCGTGGTGGGCTGATAGTCCACGAAAATGATGTCGGCAAATGCGCCAGGGCTTAGCACGCCCAGCGGCGCCTGCGGGAAGAACACATTGGCGAGCGCGGCGTTGTTTGTCACTGCCATCTGTGTGATCGTGTAGCCCCCTGCCCGGCGGGGGTCGCGGTGCGCGACTTTGTGCAGCAGGTAGGCCGCTTTCCACTCCTCCCACATGGCGTTGGAGAAGCCGTCGTTGCCGAGGCAGACCTTCACGCCCGCGCGGAGCAGGCCGTCCACATCCGCTGCGCCGACGGCGTTGTTCATGTTCGAGCGGGGCTGGTGCGTCACCCACGTGCCTGTGGCGCGCAAGCGTTCGGCCTCGCGGTAGTCAATGTGGACGCAATGCGCGCTGATCGTGCGCGGGCCCAGGAGGCCGAACTTCTCCAGCCGATCCGCCACGCGCGTTCCGCTCTTCTTCAGGCTGTCGTATTCGTCAGCCTCGTGCTCGGCGACATGGATGTGGAAGCCGGTCTCGCCGGGCGCTTCCACACGACAGGCCTCCAAAGTTTTGTCGGATAGAGTGAGCGAGGCGTGCAAGCCGAAAGTTCCGGCGAGGCGGGGATTTCTATCTTGCCGTGTCTCGTAGATAAAGCGCACGTTCTCTTCGATGCCCGCCCTGGCCTTCTCCAGCCCATCCCGGTCAGTGACTTCGTAGCACAGGCACGCCCGCAAACCGGCTCGCTCCACCGCTTCGGCAATCACGTCGAGCGAACCGTCAATTGCGTTGGGCGAGGCGTGGTGGTCAATCAGCGTCGTCGTCCCGTGCTTCACCGCGTCCACGAGGCAGACGAGCGCAGAGTAACGCACATCGTCGAGGGTCAGAGCCTTATCCAGTTTCCACCACAGGCGCTCGAGGATTTCGGGAAAGTCTTTAGGCGGGTCGCCGGGGATCGCCATGCCGCGCGCGAATGCGCCGTAGAAATGCGTGTGCGCGCAGATGCCGCCAGGCATGACCAGTTGGCCGCGCGCGTCGAGCATCTCGACGCCGGGATATTTGGCGCGCATCTCGGAATCCGGGCCGAGGTCGGCGATGCGGTCGCCCTCCAGTTTCAGCGCGTGGCCGGGCAAGAGGCGGTTCTCGCTCCCCCAGGTGACGAGTATGGCGTTGGTAATCAGCATGGCAAAAGCCTTCCACCCAAAGGGTACTCTCAATCAAACGCAGTTGGCCGCGCCGGGTCGTCGAGGTGCGCGAAGCACTCCGCCAGCTGCGCGGCGCTGGTCCGGTTGGACGACAGAACCGGAATGTCGTCACGGGCAAAGAAATCCACTGCCAGAATCTCGTAATCAGGGTCGGCTGCGCCGCCAGTAATATCGCACAGGAAAATGATCTTGAACGCATGGAAGGCCGAGAACGGCTCGCCGCCCCGGTTGGCGTCGAACACGCCGATCACCTTGCAGGCGACGCATTCAAATCCGGCCTCTTCGCGCACCTCGCGCACGGTCGCCTCCGAAGGCACGTCGCCCACGTCGGCCCAGCCGCCTGGCAGACACCATCCACCATCCGAACGCTCGCGGACCAGCAAAACCTTGCCGTCGCGAAAACATGCGCCGCGCACGTCCACCTTGGGCGTCGCATAGCCCGGCTGCACGGCAAACCAGTTTTCGATGGTCGCCGGCGTTTCGCCGGTATGCAGCGCGAACATCTCCACCGCAACCTCGTACAGTTTTTGATAACGCTCGCGGTCAAATGGATTCCCGGCGTACGTCAGGCCCGTCTGCGCCAGCGCCTGCAGGGTGCGCGCCCAGTTGAGCCAGGGAGGCTGATTGTTCACGGACACTTGGCGCGTGAAAAGGCTGACTGCCGCCCGCTACCGCGCCGGCCTCTCTGTCAACGCTGCCCCTTCGGCGCGCTTCGCGAGACATCCCTTTGGGACAAGGCCGCCTTCAGCCACTTCTTATCTGCAGGCAGGCTGTAACAGCGCACCCCGGCGGCATTATAAATTGCATTGATGATGGCAGGCGTCGTCGGGATGGAGGCTAACTCGCCCACGCCCTTCGCGCCGTATGGCCCGTCTTGCGTCTCCTCCTCGACGAAGAACGAGATCACCTCCGGAGTCTGGTCAATGGTGGGCAGGTGGCATTTGTAGAGTGAGTCAGTCAGCACATACCCAGCCTGCATGACAAAATTCTCCTGCAGCGCCATGCCCAGCCCCATCGAGAGGCTGCCCTCCACCTGCCCCTGCAGCGCCAGCGGATTGATCACTCGCCCCACGTCACATGCGGCGATGACCTTCAGCACTTTTGTTTCGCCGGTCTTAACATCCACTTCCACCAGCGCGGCCTGCGCACCGAACCCAAAGGCGAAATGGTGATATTGGGGAACTATCGGCGCGACATATTGGTAACTGATTTTTGGCAGGCGGCCCTCGCGGCGCGCCGTCCTCACCACTTCACTCAGTGCGACACTGTGGCCGCCGTCCGCCCCGCGTGAGACGGGGTTACTTCGGACCAGGCCATTCACAAATTCCAGACCCTCCGGCGGCGCGTCAAGCATCTCCGCCGCCGTCTGACTGAGTAGAGCACGCACCTCCCGGCTGGCGTAGCGGGCGGCGTTGCCGCTCACGTAGGTCTGACGCGAGGCCGTTGTCGCCATGCCATCCGGGGTCAGATCGGTATCTGAGACCAGCACGTCCACCTGATCGTACGGCACACCCAACTCCTCGCTGACGACCTGCGCCAGCACGCCGACCAAACCCTGCCCGATTTCCGCCGCCCCGGCCCTCACGGTTGCCCGGCCATTCGCGAACACCTCGACCTCGGCCCCGGCGGCGTCGTACGCCCCGCTCCCGAAACCGGTGTTCTTGTACGCGCAGGCGACGCCCCACGCGCGGCGCTTATCGCCCTCCACGGCCACAAAGGGATGCTTCTCCATCTCGGCGGCCACCGCTTCCAGGCATTTGTCGAGGCCGCAGCTCTCCGTCATTTCCTGCCCGGCCAGCGTCCTCTTGCCGTAGCGCAAAATGTTCCTGCGCCGGATCTCCAGCGGCGAGAGGCCCAGCGCCTCGGCCAGCGCATCCATCTGCGACTCCACGGCGAATGCGCTCTGCGTGACGCCAAAGCCCCGGAACGCGCCGGAGGGCACGTTGTTGGTGTACATCGCATACGTATCCACCTTCGCGTTCGGCGCTTCGTACGGTCCGGCGGCGTGCGTGGTGGCGCGCAGCATCACGTGATTGCTCAGGCTGGCGTAAGCCCCGCCGTCGCCGTAAATCTCAACTTCGTGCGCGACCAGCGTTCCATCTTTCGTCGCCCCCGTCTTCATCTTGATGATCGTCGCGTGCCGCTTGGGATGGAAGAGCAACGACTCCTTGCGGCTGAGCACCATCTTTACCGGGCGCCTGGCAGCCCACGCCGCCAGCGCCACGTGGATTTGCACCGACACATCCTCTTTGCCCCCGAACCCACCGCCGATCAGGCAGTTGACGACCCGGATTTTCTCCTCCGGCAGATTGAGCGTGGCTGCGATCTGGCTCCGGTCGCTGAACGGGATTTGCCCGCCGCAATAAACCGTGATACGCCCGTTCGCCTCCGGCACGGCCAACCCGGCCTCCGGCTCGATAAAACCGTGCTCGACGGTCTGCGTGCGGTATTCGTGCTCGACGATCACGTCGGCGTCGGCAAAGCCTCTGGCCAGGTCGCCATTTTCAAGGTGGAAATGCGCCAGGAAGTTGCCATGCGCGCCATGTCCGAACGACTCGAGGCGCGCCGGGTCGTGCAGGACCGGTGCGTCGGGCCGGGCAGCCTGCTTGGGATCGGTGACCACGGGCAGAGACTCGTATTCGACCTCGATCAGGCCCAGCGCCTGTTCGGCCCTCTCCTCCGTCTCGGCGACAACGAGCGCAATCGCATCCCCGACGTATCGCACCTTGTCCGCTACGCGGCACAGCACCGGCCAGTCAATCTCGTGCACGCCGCAGTCCTTGCGCCCCGGAATATCGTCGGCCGTGAGCACGGTCACCACGCCCGGGAAGGCCTTCGCTTGGCTGACATCTACTTTGAGCAGGCGCGCGTGCGGATACTGGCTCCGCAATGCCTTCGCGTGCAGCATCCCTTCGACGTACAGGTCATCCGCGTAAATGCCCCGGCCTGTCACCTTGTCCACCGCGTCGGGGCGCGGCAGCGGGCGGCTGATCGCTTTCAATGGCTGCTTGACCGAGGGCAGCGGCGACACGGACCGCCCGGCGGCCTGTTGAATGGCGCGGAGGATGGCGTTGTGCCCGGTGCAGCGGCAGATATTCCACTGATGTGCTTTGTAAATCTCTTCGAGCGACGGGCTGGGGTTTTTGTCCAGCAGCGCTTTGGTGGACATGATGAAGCCGGGAGTGCAGAACCCGCACTGGGTCGCGCCCTGGTCAATGTAGGCCTGCTGAATGGGATGGAGCTGTCCGTCCGGCCCGGCGAGACCCTCGATCGTCGTGATCGCCGCGCCGTCTGCTCGTTTCATCGGGATCAGGCACGACCGCACCGCCTCCCGATCCTTGAGGACCATGCAGCTCCCGCAGTGGCCGGTCGCGCAGCCGTCCTTGACGCCCGTCAGGCGTAATTGGTCACGCAGCACGTCCATTAACAGAGTTTGCGGGGCGGCCGATACCTGACGCGGTTGGCCGTTGACGACGAGGGTATAGGTCTGTGTGTCTGACATGCCGACCTCCAGAAACGCCAGTGATCAGTCAACCGCCGTCAGATTAAACACGGCGCGGTTCGGCCACAAAACGATTGACGGATGCCTGGTCACAGAAGTCTGTGGGTCAAGCGGCGCTTCTCGAAGGGTGAGGATACCCTACGCCGTCTCTGGCCCGCCCAGAGGCGACCGCTCGACCGAGGACGGCGCGATTGTAGCACGCCGGAGATGAGAGGGCAAGATGAGCACGAAACGCGCTTGAGGTGATCCGGCTTAAGCGGCTGGCGCGATGGCATTCTCTGGTTTGACGTCTCCCGCCTCCCCCGTTACAATAGGGGTGTTTCACATAGCAAAATGAAATTCCACAATATGGCATCACGCACCGCCCCCTACCCCGGCACGCAATCGGTGGCCCGCGCGCTCGGCGTGCTCAACTTCTTCACCGACCAACGTCCGCGCCTCACGTTGGCCGAGGTGACACGCCTGGCGAAGTTGAGCAAGCCCACCGCCTATCGCCTGCTGACCGCGCTCGAAAAGGCCGGCCTGCTCACGCGAAGCGTCGCCGAGCCGAGCGAGGCCTATCAACTCGGCCCCGAAGCCATCGCCCTCGGCTGGCGAGCGTTGCGCGCGAACAGTTTGCACTCGGCCTCCCACGCCGAGCTCGAAGCCCTGGCGCAAGCCACGGGCGACACGGCCTCGCTCGAAGTCCTGCGCAACGGCGAAGCGTTGATCCTCGACGAGGTTCATGGTCATCACCTGCTCGGCAGTGTGCAATCCACCGGCACCCGGTGGCCTGTGCACGCCACCTCCACCGGCAAAGTTCTCCTGGCCTATTTGCCCGCCGATGAGCGCGCCGAACGGCTGAAAAGCGCCCTGCCCCGCCTCACGCCGAACACGATCACCAGCGCCGCTGCCCTGCGCCGCGAGTTGGGGCGCATCCGCGAGCAGGGCTATGCCACCGCGATTGAAGAACTCGAAATCGGCCTGACCGCTATCGGCGCGCCCGTGTACAACCACAAAGGCGAAGTCGTCGCCGCGGTGAGCGTCAGCGGCCCGTCGCACCGGTTGATGGGGGATGAGATTCCTGAGCTGGCGGGGAGGGTGAAGAAAGCGGGGGAGAGGATTTCGCGAAGGCTTGGATACAGACCGTGAGGAGTGAGTCAACGGATTGAACGGATTACACGGATTCGAGAGATTTAGCCGCGAATCACGATTCACCTATTACCGCCTATGCTCCCGACCCCTTTCCACCCCCGCACCTCTTCAATCAACGAGACTCAGACTTGGAGACGCTGGTCCGGCTACCTCACCGCCGGTCTCTACGAGCTGACCCACGAGCGCGAATACTGGGCCGTCCGCAATTCGGGGGCTTTATTCGACGTTTCGCCGCTCATGAAATATCACCTCCGCGGCCCCGACGCCATGCGCCTGCTCAACCGCGTGGTCACGCGCGACGTGTCCAAATGCGTGGTGGGACAGGTGATGTACACCCCCTGGTGCGACGAGCACGGCAAGGTCATTGACGACGGCACGGTCTCGCGCCTCGACGCGCAGACCTACCGCCTCACCTCCGCCGAGCCGAACTATCGCTGGCTGAGCATGAACGCCGTCGGGTTGAACGTCGCCATCGAGGACATGTCCGACAAGATTGGCGCGCTCTCCCTGCAAGGTCCCAACTCTCGCGCCATCCTCCATCAATGCGCGGAGACTAATCTCGACGGCCTCAAATACTTCCGGCTCACGCAGACGAAGATGAGCGGCCTCCCCGTCACCATCTCGCGCACGGGCTACACGGGCGACCTCGGCTACGAAATCTGGGCCGACGCGAAAGACGCCCTGCCGCTGTGGGATGCGCTGGTGAAGGCCGGGCACGCCTACGGCCTCACCCCCGCCGGAATCCTCGCCCTCGACATCGCGCGCGTGGAAGCAGGTCTGCTCCTGCTCGACGTGGATTACCAGTCCGCGCACAAGGCCGTCATCGAGGCGCAGAAGTCTTCGCCGTTTGAATTGAACCTGGGTTGGACGGTGAGCCTCGACAAAGGCAACTTCAACGGGCGCCAAGCCTTGCTCGCCGAAAAAGCGCGCGGCCCGGCGTGGCAATTCGTCGGCCTCGAAGCCGAATGGAACGGCCTGGAGCGCCTCTATCTCGAAGAAGGCCTCCCGCCGCAACTGCCCAACGTCACCGTGCGCGCCAGCCTCCCCGTCGCCTCGCTGGGCCGGCAGGTGGGCTACGCGACCAGCAGTTGCTGGTCGCCGCTTCTCAAGAAATACCTCGCCCTCGCCCATCTAGAGGCCCCGCACGCCAAACCCGGCAACCTGGTGATGCTGGAGGTGACAGTGGAACACAAGCGGAAGTATGCGCCGGCGAGGGTGGTGGAGTTGCCGTTCTTCAATCCAGAGCGTAAACGCCAGTAATCATTGAACAGTAATCAGTGATCAGCTCACTGTTCACTGATTACTGTTCACGGATTACTGAACGACAGGTGACACATGACTACCTACGATGCACTCGTCATCGGCGCTGGTCACAACGGCCTCATCCACGCCGCTTATCTCGCCCGCGCGGGCAAGAAGGTGCTCGTGGTGGAGAAGCGCCACCTCGTCGGCGGAGCGGCGGTGACCGAGGAAATCTACCCTGGCTTCAAGTTCACCGAATTCTCCTACGTCGTCAGCCTGCTCAGGCCGGAGATCATCCGCGATCTCGAACTGCCCAAACACGGCCTTGCCATCCTGCCGCTCCCCAGCACTTTCACCCCGCTCCCCAACGGCGACTACTTCGCCGCGTGGGACGACCACGACAAAACCCGCCGCGAAATTTACCGCCACTCGCCCAAAGACGCCGACGCCTACGACGAATACAGTCGCCAGATGGCGCGCCTGGCGATGGCCGTCAAGCCGATCCTCGGCATGGTCCCGCCCGACCCAACCTCGCTCAACCCCAAAGACTTGATGGGCCTCGCCCGGCTCGGCGGGCACGCCGCGAGCCTGAGCGAAAAGGACTTCTACAACCTCGCCAAGCTCATGACGATGAGCGCCGCCGACCTCCTGGACGAATGGTTCGAATGCGTCCCGCTCAAAGGCACCAAGTCGGCCAGCGGCATCATCGGCACCTTCCTCGGCCCGCGCTCGCCCGGCACAGCCTACGTCCTCCTTCACCATTACATGGGCGAGATTGACGGCGCGTTCCGCGCGTGGGGTTTTGCGAAGGGCGGCACGGGCGGCATCAGCAACGCCATCGCCAGCTCCGCCAGGGCTTTGGGCGCCGAAATCCGTGTGAATGCGGGCGTCTCGCAAGTCATCGTGAAAAACGGCAAGGTCGTCGGCGTGGCGCTGGAAAATGGCGACGAAGTGTACGCCCGCTACGTCGTCTCCGGCGTGGACCCCAAACGCACCTTCCTGAAACTGCTCGACTCCAATCTGCTCCCCTCGGATTTTGTGGACGCAATTCGGCGCTATAAAATTCGCGGCTCATCGGGCAAAGTCAACCTCGCCCTCAGCGAGCTCCCGGACTTCACGACACTCCCCGGCGATGCAGGGCCGAAGTATGCTTTGCCCCTGCATCGCGGGGCCATTTCTATCAGCCCGAGCATAGACTACATCGAGCGCGCCTACGACGACGCTAAATACGGCCAGTTCTCGCGCAAGCCCTACATAGACTGCATCATCCCCTCGATGATTGACCCCGACATGGCCCCGCCCGGCCAGCACGTCATGTCGTGCTTCGTGCAATACGCGCCCTCTACCATTGAAGGCGGCTGGGACGACGCCAAGCGTGAAGCCTTCGGCGACGCCGTCATTGAGGCGCTCTCCGAATACGCGCCCAACCTCAAGCGCGCCATCATTGGGCGGCAGGTCCTCACCCCCGCCGACATCGAACGTATCACCGGCCTCACCGAAGGCAACATCTTCCAGGGCGAACTCGCCCTGCACCAGCTCTTCTTCCTCCGCCCTGCGCCGCAGTGGAGCAACTACCGCACGCCCATCGCCAACTTCTGGCAATGCGGCTCCGGCACCCACCCCGGCGGCGGCATCATGGGCGCCAACGGCCGGTTGGCTGCACTGGAGTTATTGAAGGACTGGAAGTAACCACTGATGACTGAACGACAGGTGATACATGACTGCCTACGATGCAATCATCATCGGCTCCGGCCACAACAGCCTTACCACGGCCGCCTACCTCGCCAAAGCCGGACAAAAAGTCCTCATCTTGGAAAGACGCGAATCTCTCGGCGGCACGGTGATCACTGAGGAATTTCGCGAAGCGGGTGGATACCGGGTCGACTCGTGTTTCCACACCGGGAATCTTCACCCGACGGTGGTGCGCGACCTCGGATTATCGTTGGACTCCGCCCGCGTGGCCTCGGCCACCCCAACCATCTTCGCCCCTCAACCGGACAGTCGAAGTTCCTCTTCAGGGGAAACTTACCTTCTCCTCTCTCCCAACCTCGCGCAGACCGTAGACTCCATCGCTCGCTTTTCTAAAGCCGACGCCAAACAATGGCCTGCGTTCCTCGCCCTGCTCAACAAAGTCGCGGGCTTCCTGGCCGAAGTCTACTCCGTCACCTTCCCTCGCGTCCCCCAAGTCGCCCCCGCCGAAGCCCCCACCCTCGCCCAGCTCGGCCTCAAACTGCGCGGCCTCGGCAGAAAAGACATGATGGAGGCCATCCGCCTCCTCCCCATGTCTGCGGGTGAACTCCTGGATGAATGGTTCGAATCCGACGCCCTCAAAGGCGTCCTCGGCGCGCAAAGCATCCACCACCTCACCCAAGGCCCCTACGGCGCGGGCACGGCCTACAACCTCGCCCACCACTGGGTGAACCAAAACGGCCCCTACAAAACCGTCGTCAAAGGCGGCATTGGCTACCTCACCCAAACCCTCGCCCAGGCCGCCCGAACCCTGGGAGCAGAAATCCGCGCGAGCGTCGAAGTCGCGCACATCAACATCCGCGAGGGCAAAGCCGTCGGCGTCACCCTCGCCAGCGGCGAGGAAATCTCAGCGCGCCTCGTCATCTCAGGCGCCGACCCGCGCCGCACCTTCCTCCAACTCGTTGACCCTCTCGAACTCGACCCCGAATTCATGTGGTCAGTCCAAAACATCAAACTGCGCGGCTCCACCGCCAAGATCCACCTCGCTCTCATGGGATTGCCACAATTCACCGGCCTCGAAACCGTAAAGGCGAGCAGCCGCTCGCCCCTACAGGGCACCATGGTCATCGCCCCCAGCTTGAAATACCTTGAACGCGCCTACGACTCCGCCAAATACGGCGAATATTCGCAGCACCCCTACCTCGAACTCACCATCCCGACCCTCGCCGACCCCTCGCTTGCGCCCGCCGGCCGTCACGTCATGTCCATCCACGCCCAATTTGCCCCCTACCACCTGCGCGGTCAGTCGTGGAGCGAGGCGCGTGAAGCGTTTGGCCGTGTCGTCATCGACACACTCTCGGAATACGCACCCAATCTCGCGCAAGAGTCTCTCATCTCTAATCTCCAAGTCATCACTCCTCTTGATTTAGAGGACACCTACGGCCTCACCGAGGGCAACTTCAATCACGGCGAAATGATGCTCGACCAAATCCTCTTCATGCGCCCCATGCCCGGCTGGGCGCAATACCGCACGCCGATTGACAACCTCTACCTCTGCGGCCCCGGCACCCACCCCGGCGGCGGCGTGAGCGGCCTGAGCGGGCGGAATGCGGCCAGGCAGATATTGGAAGATATGCGGAAGAAGTGAACCGCCGAGGCAAAGTATGCGTCCATCTCTGCGCGTCGTCTCCGACGAACTCACCGCCCAAATCCTCGACGAAGCCAAACGCATCCTCGCGGAAATTGGCGTTGAGATTCTTGGCGAAAATCTCCGTCAGAAAATGCTCGACTCCGGCCTGACGCAAGACCGCGAAAGCGGTCGTATCCGCTTTCCTCCCGATGTCGTGGACAAAGCCATCGCAAGCGCGCCGCGCTCCTTCAGGCTCTACAATCGCAACGGCGACTTCCACACTGAACTGGGGGGAGACAAAGTCCACTTCGTTCCCGGCTCCAGCGCGCTCAACCTCCTCGACCACCGCACGGGCGAGCACCGCGAAGCGATAACCTCCGACTTCGTCGAATACGTGCGCGTGGCCGACGGCCTGCCCCACATCGCCTACCTCGCCACCGCCTTCTCCACACGCGACATCGAGCCACAAGTCTCCGACGCGTGGCGGCTCTACCTCTGCCTCACCCATTCGCTCAAACCCGTCGTCTCCGGGGCGTTCACCGAACACGGCGTCCCGCGCATGGCCGAAATGATGCAGCTCTTCCGGCGCGACAAAGCCGACCTCCGCGCGCGCCCGCTCTCCGTCTTCACGGTCACCCCGACCGGCCTGTTCCGCTTCAGCGAAGACTCCTCGCAAAACCTGATTGACTGTGTGGAGTGGGGCATCCCGATTGAAATGGTCCCCGTCACCCTCATGGGCCTCATCGCCCCGGTCACGCTCGTGGGCGCGACCATCTTCCACGTGGCCGACGTCCTCTCCGGCCTGACGCTGGCGCAAATCCTCAAGCCGGGCCATCCCGTGCTGTTCGGCGGCGCTCCGGCCACCTTCCACATGAAAGCCGCCTCCTCCCCGATGGCCGCCATCGAAGCCGTGCATCTAGACACGGCCTATGTCGCCGTCGCAAAGCACTTAGGTCTGCCCACGCAAAGTTATATGGCGTTGAGCGAAGGGAAGTTCCTCGACGCGCAGGCCGGCGCCGAAACCTTCGGGAGCGCCCTGCTGGCCGCGCTCGCGGGCGTCAATTCCGTCTCCGGCCCCGGAATGCTGGATTACGTCCTCACCTTCAGCCTCGAAAAACTCGTCTTCGACGACGAGCTTTGCGGCCAGGCGCTGCACTTCCTGCGCGAGCTCCAGCCGCTCGACGACTTGCCCGCCGTGGATCTAGTGCGAGAGTTGCTCAACGAGCGCCATATGCTCACCGCCGAGCACACGTTGAAATACTGGCGGGACGTGCTTTACTTCCCAAACCCGGTGATAGACCGCCTCAACCGCGACAAATGGCTCAAGACCGGCGGCCTCACTCTCCTCCAGCGCGTCCGCGCGGAGGTGGAAAAACGCCTGGCGGCTTATCAGCCGATTGAGACTGACCCGCGCGCTGTGGAGGAGATGCACCGATTGATTCAATCAGGGCTCTCCTCACAAGAGGCTCTGCCGCCAACTGTGGTTACTTAACATCCTGCCTGTGGTGCGTATGGCGTATTCCGTTGGGAGGCGATACGAAATACGCAATACGAACTACGCTTCCGCCCTGACGCTCCATGTTGCCCCGCATCCGCGACTACGTCCTCATCCTCCTCGGCGCTGTCCTCCAGGCCCTCTCGATGGTGCTGTTCTACATCCCCGGCAAACTGGCCGCCGGGGGCGTGAGCGGCACGGCGCAGATCATCAACAGTTTCACCGGCTGGCCCATCGGCGTGATGGTGCTCATCTTCAACATCCCCCTGTTCTTCCTCGGCTGGCGCTTCCTGGGCGGGCGGCGCTTTCTGGCGCGCACCATCGTCGCCACCGTGGCTTATTCAACCCTGTTGGACGGGCTTACCTTTTTCCTGCCCAAAGACGGCCTCACGCCCGATCCGGTGCTCAACGCGCTGTACGGCGGCGTAGTGGGCGGCATCGGTGTAGGGCTGGTGTTCCGCGCGCAGGGCACGAGCGGCGGCACCGACATCCTCGCCCGTCTGCTGGGCCGGTGGCGCGGCATCCCCGTGAGCCAGAGCTATGTGCTTACGGATGGCCTGGTGGTGCTGTGGGCGGGACTGGCGTTCAACTGGGAACTAGCCTTGTACGCGCTGGTCGCGCTCTACGTCTCCGGCCTGACGACCGAAGCGACGCTGGAAGGCTCAGGCGTGGTGCGCACGGCGACGATCATCACTTCGCAGCCGCAGGCCGTCGCCGACAAGATTTTGAGCGACCTCCAGCGCGGGGTGACGATGTGGCCGGGGGTGGGGATGTATTCGGGGCAGGAGCAGAAGATCTTGTTCTGCGCCGTCACGCGCGCGGAGATCAGCCAGCTCAAAGCCATCATTCGCGAGGCCGACCCGCGCGCCTTCGTCGTCATCGGGCAGGCGCACGAGGCGCTGGGGGAAGGATTCAAACCGCTGACATCATGAAGGCGCGCCGCTCGTCAAAGCGATACAGCCCGGCCTCGCGCGCCGCCTGCCTCGCCTGCGCATATTCCTGGCGCGTGACAGGGCGGTTGATTTCGCCGAACTTCTCCGCCGACACCCGCCCGGCGGGATAGTACTGGGCCATGACGTTCACGTAGGTGTGCGGCGAGATCTCGCGGGCGAGGAATTCCATGATCTCGCGCGTCCCGGCGATTTCACCGGGCATCACCAGATGACGCACCAGCACGCCGCGCTTCGCCAGGCCGTGCTCGTCCATCTTCAACTCGCCCACCTGCCGATGCATCTCCCTGATCGCCCGCCGCGCAGCCTCAGGATAGTCTTTTGCCAACAGGTATTTCAGCGCCGCCCGCGAGTCCCAGACCTTGAAATCGGGCATGTAGATATCTACGACGCCGTTCATGTAGCGCAAACTCTCCAGGGAATCGTAGGCCGAGGTGTTGTAGACAATCGGCAGGCGCAGCCCACGTTCGATCGCCAGCGGCATGGCTTCGAGGATCTGCGGCACGACGTGCTCAGGCGTGACGAAGTTGACGTTGTGGCAGCCGAGGGCCTGCAATTCCAGCATCATCGCGGCCAACCGTTTCGGCCACGTCTCCTGTCCCTCCCCGGCCTGACTGATGGAATGATTCTGACAAAAAACGCAGCGGAGGTTGCACCACGAGAAGAAGATCGTGCCGCTGCCGTGCCAGCCGCGCAGGCAGTCCTCCTCGCCGAAGTGCGGGAAGTAGGAGCTAGCGCGCGCGTAACGGCCGGTCTTGCACGCCGCGGTCTTGTCGGCCAGCCGGTCTACGGCGCAATCGCGCGGGCAGACCCGGCACTGCGCCAGCGCCGCCACGGCCTCGCGGGCGCGCCGCTGCAGTTCGCCGCTGCGGTAGAGCCGCAGGTAGGCCGGCTCAAAGTCGCGCGAGGGGATGATAAATTTCGCGGGACTTTCAGACAGAGGCTGCCCGGACATCAGGTATACTCGCCGTGAACTGTTTACATTATACGCTCGTTGCCGAGGTTTGAATTGACGACTTTACCCACACCCACCCACACTTATATTGACGCGCACTGGGATGAGCACCTCGAACGCACCCGCGCGTTCCTGCGCCAGCCCAGCATCTCGGCGCAGAACATCGGCCTGCGCGAAACCGCCGCTTTGCTGCGCCAATGGCTGGAAGAACGCGGGGCGCGCGTCGCGTATTTTGGAGAAGAAGCCCGGCCGATCCTCCTCGCCGAATGGGACGTCGGCGCGCCGAAGACGCTGCTGGTCTACGGCATGTACGACGTCCAGCCGGTGGACGGCCAGAACTGGACGACGCCGCCGTTCGCCGCCGAAATCCGGGATCACCCCGAGGGCGGAGAGAGCATCGTCGCGCGGGGCGCGTGCAACTCCAAAGGGCCGCTCATGGCTTTTCTGCACGCCGTCGAGGCGCTGCGCGCGACCGGCGGCCTCCCGGTCAATCTCAAATGGACGATTGAGGGCGAGGAAGAAATCGGCAGCCTGGCCCTGCCGGGGTTTTACCATGCGCAGCGCGCGCGTCTTGCTGCCGACGCCGCCTTCGAGCCGTTTTGGAGCCAGTTCACTTTAGAGACCGCGCCGATCATCACGCTTGGCACCAAAGGGGTGATGGGGATCGAATTTACCTGTCGGTCAGGGGATTGGGGCGGCCCGCGCGAGGTCTTGCATTCGAGCCTCGGCCCGTGGGTCGCCTCGCCCGCGTGGCGGTTGGTGCAGGCGCTGAGCACGCTCGTCAACGCGCATCAAGAACTGAGCGTGGACGGCCTGCCGCCGTTGGGGACCATTGAACCAGAGGACGAAGCACTGCTCCACAAGCTGGCCGAGACGTTCAACGCGCAGGAGACGCTCACCCGGCTGGGCGCGGCGCGTTTCAAGCGCGACCGGCCGCCGCTCGAGCAGCTCGAACACATCGAGTTCGCGCCCGCGCTGAATATCAATGGCCTGAAGTCCGGTTACCTGGGCGAGGGCAGCCACACCATCATCCCCAACGAGGCGCGGGCGCTGTGCGACGTGCGCCTGCCGCCCGGCCTGAAAGTGCAGGAGACCTTTCAGGCCATCAAGGATCACCTGGCCCGCCGGGGGTTCGGGGACATTGAACTGAGGATGGACTCGGGCTACCCGGCGGCGAAGACGCCGCTCGCGGCCCCGGTCGTGCAGGCGCTCATCGCGGCTTATCGCGCGCACGGTTATGAACCGACTATCCGCCCGATAGAGGCTTCGGCCACGCCGTATTACCTTTTCACCGACGTGCTGGGGCTGCCGTTTGCGTGGGGCGGGCTGGGCGCGGCAGCTGGCAGCCACGGGCCGGACGAGTGGTGTTCAGTCGAGGGGTTAAAGGCGCTCGAAAAATCGCTGACGACGTTTCTGGCGGCGTTTGCGGTTCAGGATTTTTAAACTTTACTTCCCAATCACCGGAAACCAGAAGACATAGGGCGGCGCGCCGACGCTAAGCCCCGCCGGTATGTCCACGGCGGCCTGGGTTGGGTCGTTGGTGGTCAGGCGCAATTGACCGGTGAATGGCTCAGCACGCCATGGAACGTAGCCCAGTCCGGCGAGTGAGGCCGTCAACACTGCCGTCTCGCCAGGCATCACTGTCTGGGTCACCAGCATACCACTCAACCACAATGCAGGAGATGGCTGGTTGCGCAGGGTCCACGTCCTGGCAGTGAGAGGCTGCGGATTGCGATGACAGGCCAGGTTCTGCGCGCGGGTCAGATCATACGACACCCCTACACCCCACCGGCTGGGCAAAGTTCCCATCGCGCCGTAGATAAACTGCACCCGCCCATCGGCATGCAGCACTAGTTGAAAAGTGTAAGTGGGCGGGTTAGGCGCTGGATCCTCTTGCCAGGGCGGGACAGCCTCCCAGCTGACGACGTAGGTATCGCTGAGTACCCTCCCGGCGCGCACCGCGCCGCCCACCGAGGGGTCCAGGTCAGTCCAGAAGGGCGCCAACGCCCCGGCAGGCACGCGATCGCTGGGGAAACAGTAAGACAGCGGCGCGGCCCCATTGGGTCGGGCCATGCTGACCCACCCGTTCGAACTCAAATACAGGCGATCCA
>Ga0209002_10001654_pt1 | contig 18020 bp, 15 predicted proteins | sample Rifsed16ft2_FD_184010 | JGI IMG/M metagenome (GOLD analysis project Ga0209002, IMG submission 184010) | Soil microbial communities from Rifle, Colorado, USA - sediment 16ft 2 (version 2) | ecosystem: Environmental > Terrestrial > Deep subsurface > Rock core/Sediment | place: Rifle, Colorado... | reverse complement strand
ACAGCCAGAAATCGGGTCGCATGCCCCCAAAGATGTCAGCCCTAACGCTTACGCCAAGCCCGTTGGACACGGAGCTCTCGGCCAGCGCAACTGCTATTCCGCCCTCGGAGACGTCGTGGGCTGACTCCACCAATCCCCGATTGATCATCTCCAAGCACGACGCCTGAAGCCGTCTCTCGTAATCCAGATCCATTACCGGGGCCGTTCCCAGGATCTTGCCGGTCACCAGGTAGAGATATTCCGAACCCCCGATTTCCCCTTTAGGACTTCCCAAGAGGACGAGATCATGATTCGCCCTCCGGAAGCCAATCCCGACAGCTGCATTCACATCATCAAGAATTCCCAGCATGCCAATCACCGGCGTCGGATAGACCGCATGCTCAGGTCCTTCGTTGTAGAAGCTGACGTTTCCGCCTGTCACCGGAGTATCCAATGCCCGACAAGCATCACCTATTCCAGCCACAGCTTCCCGAAACTGCCAGTACACCTCAGGGTCGTATGGATTACCGAAGTTCAAGCAGTTCGTTATCGCTACAGGCTTAGCCCCAGTGCACACAACGTTTCTGGCAGATTCAGCTACAGCAATTTGTCCTCCCCTCCTAGGGTCCAGGAAGACGTACCGAGCATTGCAATCCGTTGCCACACTTATTCCCTTCGTTGTTCCCTTGATCCGCACAACGGCGGCGTCACCAGATGAGCCTGCGACCGTGTTCGTTCGAACCATCGAATCGTATTGCTCGTAGACCCACCGCCTCGACGAAATCCGAATGCTCCCGAGAAGTTTCAGAAGCATTCTGTTGTAGTCTCCAAGCTCAGGTAAGGACCGTGCATCAAAGATCCGTGTCCGCTGGAGGTACTCAGGCTCCTTCGCCTCGCGAATGTACACCGGCGCCCCTTCACCCAAGACGAGTGACGGTGCAGGAACCTCCGCCTTCAACTCTCCTTTGTGAAATACACTCACTAGATTTCCGCTTACCACCTCACCTACACAAACTGCGGGCAAGTCCCATTTGGTAAATATCTTAAGGATCGTCTCCTCGTGTCCTTTCTTGACCACCATCAACATCCTCTCCTGCGATTCGGAGAGCATTATCTCATAGCTTGTCATCTCCTCTTCCCGGACCGGCACGCGCTCAAGATAGAGGTTCATCCCGACCCCTCCTTTCGCACTCATTTCCGTGCTTGAGCACGTCAGTCCGGCTGCTCCCATGTCCTGCACTCCGACAACGTGGCCCGTTCCAATCGCTTCGAGCGTTGCCTCCAAAAGGAGCTTTTCAGTGAAGGGGTCACCAACCTGAACTGAGGGCCTTCGGGATTCAGAGTCCTCGGAAAGCTCTTCCGAAGCAAAGGTTGCTCCATGGATCCCGTCCCGGCCGGTGGCGGAACCTACCATGAATACCGGATTCCCTATTCCGGATGCAACAGCCCGTGCTACCTGGTTATGCTCGACTATCCCCACAGCCATGGCATTAACCAGGGGATTATCCCTGTAACACTCGTCAAAGTAAACCTCTCCCCCGACGGTGGGAACACCAAAACTGTTGCCGTAATCGCCTATCCCCTTTACAACGTTCTTGAAGAGGTATCTACCCCGTGCGTCTTCAAGTGAACCAAACCTCAAGGAGTTCAGGGCCGCTATCGGGCGAGCCCCCATCGTGAATATGTCCCGCAGAATCCCGCCGACACCCGTGGCTGCACCCTGGTATGGTTCCACCGCTGACGGGTGATTATGGCTCTCGATCTTGAATGCCACGGCGAAATTCGAACCAATGTCTACGAGACCTGCATTCTCTTCGCCAGCTGCCACCAACAAACGTCCGCCGCTCCGAGGCAGGGTCTTGAGAACCGCGATTGAATTCTTGTAGCTGCAGTGCTCGCTCCACATGACGCTGTAGATACCTAACTCCGTGTAAGTCGGCACCCGGCCAAGTATTTCCAGAATCCGCTGATACTCCTCCTCGGTAAGCCCATGTTCCCTTGCGAGCCCAAGATCAACCACCGGCTCAGCATAGATTGCAGATTGACTCATCGGTGTTATCTTCCCATTATTAAACTGTTTATACTTCTCTATGTGCGACTATTTCTCTCAGTCACTAATAATCTGCCCAAGCAGCTGTCCCTTCTCTACGGCCTGTCCCGGCTGAACCAGGATCTCCTTTATTCGTCCTCCCTGTGGCGCACGTATCTCATTCTCCATTTTCATCGCCTCGAGAATCAATACGCCCTGGCCTGATTTGACATGGGCGCCCGCCGAGACCTGGACTTTAGCGACCAATCCCGGCATTGGGGCAACAATGTCGCAAGAGCCCGACGATGTCGGAGCCGCCCTTTTGAGCGACTTGAGAAGCCGGGACCGCCGATCTTCAACCAACACGTCGTGAGTATGCCCGTCCACGTTGATTTGAAACGGCTTACCAGCAGCCAAGTGGTACTCCCGAGGATGGATGCTGACGCCTACGATACAGGCGTACGAGACGGCACCATCAACCAACAATGAGACGTTCCCTGACCCTGTGAAGACTGCATCGATGGCATACTGACGGTCGTTCACTGTCGCTACGCCGTCCTCAAGAGACACCGTGAACACTTCACTACCGATCGTAACATCAATTTTCTCTGTCATGATCTAGCGTTGATTCTCAAGTCGTTTTGTCCTCCAGGCCGAATGCCCGTCCTTGCTATTCGGCGTCGCCCGCGGTAGTCCCTCTCCTGCCGTTCTTGTCATGAAAAGGGCGGCCGCTATAGCTGCTTTGATCCTATGGGAAGCCCCGACCTGACTCCTTAGGTGAGATTGGGAAAAGTATTGAGGAACAAAGCTTGTACTGTGTTTTCCTTCAACAAAGACATTATGGTTCAAGGCAAAGAGGCAGAACGGAATCGTAGTCTGAATTCCGTGAATGCGGAATTCTCGCAGAGCTCTCTTCATTGACTCAATCGCATCACGTCGTGTCTCTCCCCAGGTTATGACCTTTGAGAGCATGGGATCATAGTAAACCTGAATCTCGTCCCCCTGCTGTGCTCCGTTGTCGAGCCGCGTCCTTGGTCCTGTTGGAGGAGTGTATTGTGTAAGGAGCCCTGTCGACGGGAGGAAATCGTTTTCCGGGTCTTCGGCATAGATCCTGCACTCGAGAGCATGTCCGAAACGATGTATGGTCTCCTGCCGCATTGGCAGACGGTTCCCCTCCGCAATTCGGATCTGCTCACGCACAATGTCGATGCTGGTGATCACCTCTGTGACCGGGTGCTCGACTTGGAGCCTTGTATTCACCTCAAGAAAATAGAACTTCTTCTTATCGTCAACGAGAAATTCCACTGTTCCCGCATTTGTGTAGCCTGCCTCCTTCGCCAATCGAACTGCCGCTGCTCCCATGGCTCTCCGGGTGGTATCATCGATGGCCGGCGAGGGTGATTCCTCGATGACCTTTTGATGCCTCCGCTGAACCGAGCAGTCGCGTTCTCCCAGATACACTACATTTCCGTGTTGATCGGCAAGGATTTGTATCTCTACGTGATGCGGATTCGCTATGTATTTCTCAATGTAAATCCGGTCGTCATCGAAGGCTTTCTTTGATTCGGATTTGGCCAGTTGATAAGCCTGTCGGAACTCCGATTCTGTCCGAACAATGCGCATCCCCTTTCCCCCACCCCCTGCTGCTGCTTTCAAAAGCACGGGAAAACCGATCCTCCCGGCAATCAGGATTGCCTCCTCTTCGGTACTGAGCGCATTCTCTGACCCGGCAACTGTCGGGATCTTCAGCTTCCTGGCCACCGCTCGGGCAGCCGTCTTGTCACCCAGAAGTCTGATCGCATCGGCCGACGGGCCAATGAACGCAATTCCTGCTCGTGCGACGAGCGCCGCAAAATCAGGGTTTTCCGAGAGAAACCCGTACCCCGGGTGGACTGCATCAACCTTGGCTCTCTTAGCGATCGAAAGAATCAATTCCCGATTCAAATACGTTTCCGACGCCCTCGCTCCCGGGAGCCGAAATGCTGCGTCGGCATATTGGACGTGCAATGCCGATCTGTCGGGGTCGGAGAAGACCGCCACGGCCTTAATATCGAGTTCCTTGCATGTTCGGATGATCCGGACCGCAATTTCACCGCGGTTTGCAATAAGGATGGTCTTGATGCTTCGGGTCGTTTTCATTTCAATCTGCCAATTCCACAACAGTAACTCCCGATCCGCCTTCATTCCATTCGCCCAGACGGAAACTCTTGACTTGTGGATAACCTTTGAGGAACTCTGTTACCCGCTTCCGTAATGCTCCTGTCCCCTTTCCGTGGATGATATCGACACGCTGAACGCCTGAAAGAAGTGCATCATCCAGAAAATGTTGCACTTCTGCAATTGCCTCTTCGCCAGTGAGGCCTCTCAGATCAAGTTCATTCCTGAAATGAGAGTTGTCTGCCGGAGCGGGAAGCGTCCACCGCTCGGAGGCGCCTGCCGCCGTCCTCATCAGGTCCTGAGCCTTGACCTTGATTCTGCCGCTCTTCCACACCACAACGGCATTGGATCCCTTCAGCTCGACGATTTCTCCTGTTTCAGTTCCATCCTTCAAGTGGACATAATCGCCCACTCGGAGTGTGGGATCCGATGGCAGCTCATCGGCAGGAGACACTTGTTCGGCGCCGGTGCGAAGCTGGTCCAGGGTCTTCTTTGCGGCATGGATGGTCTCTTTCGCCGCCGCGCTTTCACGGATATCCTTCACCAGTCTCTCTATCGCACCTTGTGCATTTGACACAAGGTCCTTCGCTTCCATTGTAGCCCGCTTCTTCAATTCCCTGATCTCGTTCCGGGCATCTCCTATTCTTCTCTCATACTCCGCAACGAGGCTGCTCAGGTGGTCACGGTCGCCGGATATCCCCGCAAGCTGCTCCCGGTATTTCCGCACGTCATGTTCCAGCTGGGCAATAAGTGATTCGACCTTCCATTTGTCTGATCCCAGGAAGGTTCGGGCCTTTGCCAGCAGCTCTTTTTCCAATCCAATACGATCGGCAAGTTCAAGAGCGTAGCTGCTGCCGGGAATACCGGATCGAAACCTGTATGTGGGGCGCAGAGTCTCCTGGTCAAATTCCATCGATCCGTTCTCCATCCCGTCGGTCTGGTGTGCAAACGCTTTCAGCATTCCGTGGTGGGTTGTAGCGATGGTGAGAGATTGCCTTCGTAAGAGTTCCTCCAGAACCGCAGCGGCTAGAGCTGCCCCCTCGGACGGGTCGGTACCGCTGCCAATTTCGTCGATCAGAACGAGCGAATTCTTCCCCGCGCCGCCAAGGATCTCCCTCATATTCAAGAGATGCGAACTGAAGGTGCTCAGATCATTCTCGACTGACTGGTCGTCTCCGATGTCCACAAAAACGTCCTCGAAGACTGAGAGCTCGGAATCTTCACCGGCCGGCAGATGGAGTCCTGATTGAGCGCACAAGGCCAGTATTCCCACGGTCTTCAGCGCAACGCTTTTTCCTCCGGCATTGGGGCCCGTGATCAACAGCGAAAGGGCCGGTTGTCCCAGCTTCAATGTGAGTGGAACCACCGAATTTCTCGGGTGGGACTGGAGAAGCAGCGGATGCCTGGCCTCCCTGAGATTGACTGAGGGGCTATCAACCATCCGGGGGGCGGTTCCAAGGATCTCGATCGAGTAACGCGCCTTTGCCGAAATGAGGTCGATAATCCCGAGGATCTTGATGCTTTGTTCGAGAGGGGCTCTGATTCCCGCAACCTGTGCCGTGAGAGTTCTGAGGATTCGTTCTATTTCCCTCTGTTCCCTGAATTGCAGCTCTCTCAGAGAATTGTTCAACTCGAGGGTTTCTGCAGGCTCAATGAACACTGTTGCTCCGCTCGCCGAGGCCGAGTGAATGAATCCGGGGACCCTGTGCTTGTATTCCGATTTGACCGGAATGACAAACCGTCCGTCCCGGGTCGTGATAATGTCCTCCTGCAGCAGGTCCTTCTCCGCAATTTCGCGAACGAGCGATCCGAGTTTCTTTCTCAGCTGCTCCCCTATCGCAGCCATGTCCTGGCGCACGAGGCGAAGTTCTTTGCTCGAAGAATCCCGAACGCGGCCGTTTTCGTCAATCGCTTCCTGGATGTTGAACTCTGCAACCTTGTCGGCAAACAGTCCGGATTCAAGCGGGTGGATCGCGGGGATCTTTTCTTTTCTGCGCGAGAGGAAGCCGGCCATTGTTCGCGAGACCCTGAGGGCCGACGCCACGTCGAGTAATTCTCCGGGCGTCAGCAAATGGTTCTCGATGCCGCACTTTTTCAAAATTCCGGAGACGTCCTTCAGGCCGTCCAGAGGCAGTGAGCCCTCGATAATCAGAAGCTCCTTCATTTGAGTGACGCGGTCAAGTTCCAGGGTGATGGCGGGGAGATCTGTGAGCGGAGTGATTTGACTGCAGGAGGTCTTTCCCGGCTCCGAAGTCGCCAGTTGAATAATCCGGCGTATGATCTTTTCGAATTCCAGCTTTTGAAGAGCGGGAGAGAAGTTTCCCATATTCCTCACTTCTTCTCGGGCGCTGAGGGCTTCTTCACGACTTCCTCCGGCTTGGTGTATTCGTTGATTCGCTGTCCTGCCTCTTGCTTAATCTCCTCACCCGTCTGCGGAACCGTTGTAAGCGTGAAATCCAGAAATTGAGGCGCAATATTCACAATTGTTCCGTAGAGCCTGGAATCTATACGATACCTTCGGGAAGGGATGTCTTGCGGCACAAGCATCATGAAAACAACGCTCACGATAAAGAGACCCTGAACAAACCCCAGGAAGGAGCCGACAACCCTGTCCGCAATCCCTCCGATCCTGTAATTGTGGGCGGTAAGCCGAAATATGAGAGACTGCAGCAGAATCAATCCGAAGAACACCGTAAAATAGCCGTAGAAGACGGCGGTGCTGCGGTCGATGTCGAATTCATCGACGTACGCTGTTGCCATATCGTCCATGGTCAGATGGGCAACCACAATGGCAATGAGGGTCACGATCAACGCTACCCCCTTCTTCATCATCCCGTCCTTCAGACCGAGTGCTGTCAGTGTGAGAACGATGAAAATAATCAGCAGGTCAAGTACCATCCTACCCTCCGAGGTTCTTTTTCACGAGATCCTGGACAGCCGCTCCTTCCAGTTTTCCTTTCAATTCCTTCATCACCCTTCCCATGACCTTGCCAAAGTCTTTTTGCGACGAAGCACCGACTTCGCGGATGATGGTCTTGATGATCTCTTCCGCCTCATCCTGTCCCATCTGTTTCGGCAAATAGGTCCGGAGGATCTCCAGCTCGCGGCTCTCCTGATCTACCAATTCTTTCCTTCCCGCTTGTTGATACAGGTCAATTGCCTCCTTGCGCTTTTTAATCGCTCCGAGCATAATCGACAGTTCGTCGTCGGCGGTTATTGGCTTGTCGGATCCGCGTTTTGAAAATTCAATAAACTGGGCACGCACGGTGCGAAGGGTCTCGAGTTTCAGCTTTTCGCCGCTCTTCATTGCCGCTTTCATATCTTCCGTGATGCGTTCATTCAGCGTCATGGAGCTTCCTCTCGTGAAATGAAACGAGGCAATCCCGTATCACGAGACTGCCTCGAAAGAACATTGTCCTTCACTGTTGTCAGAGCTTCTGGAGGGCCGAGTAGTTGATACGTAGGGCATCGCCCTTTCGAAGCTGTTGTTGAATGTCGGTTACGATTCCCATGCGTGATCCTTCGTCAACGCGAAGCGAGATAATCACCTGGGGTATTTCGCGGCGCTTTTTTGCCGCAATGGACTGAATTTCCGGGATGAGGACGATATTATCGTCAATTTGGACTCGACCATCACGACCGACCCAGATGTAGGTTACAATGCGTTTGTTGTCGATCTTTTCGATCTGCACAGCAGACGGCAAGGTGTACGACACCTGAATGTCAAATTCACGCAAAACCGTCGTTACCATGAAGAAGATCAGCAGCATGAAGATGATGTCGGGGAGTGAGGATGTCGGAATGCTCTGTTTGGTCGCCGCAGCTTTCTTCTTGAATTTCATGTCATTCCTATCGCGTTCGCTCGGGTTCGGCTATTGAGATGCTCTGTTTGACCTTTTCGCGCACGTCGTCTAGTTGCGTTTTCGTGAGCTGGTTGAGAGGAGCGCCAAAGGTCTGCATGGCGTATTCCTCGCGCAGGATGTTGTATGCCTGCTTGATCTCATCAAGAGCGGAAATATACAGGCGGTACGCGGTGTTGCGGTCTGTCTTGATCGAGACGATCATCTTCCTGTTCTCCCTCAGCTTGGCTGCCACAATCTCATGGATCTGAGGAAGGGAAGTCAATTCTTCATTCAGCAGTACATCGCCCGTCGCATTCACCAATACCTTGATGATGTTCTCGTCCTTGACCTTAACAACCTCAGTGTCTTCCACAGGCGGTGGAAGCACGAGGCCGATTCCGGTATCCACGTCGATGGTCGTCGTAACAAGGAAGAAGAGAAGCAGGAGGAACGATATATCCGCCATCGAACTTGTTTGGATTGCGACTTCCCTGTCGGCACGCTTCTTAAGCATGATCTAGTACCTTTCAGTCAGGCTACTTTTTCTTCTCACCGCGTTCGCCGATCTTCTTGCCGGCCTTGAGGAGGACCAGAGAATCGATCAACTCGATGGAGCTTTCTTCCATGTCGATGACAAGACGATCGATCCTTGAAACGAAGAAATTGTAGAAAACCTGAAGAATCATTGCCACGACAAGTCCGAAGAGCGTCGTCAACAGAGCAACGGAAATACCGCCGGCGACAACCTCCGGAGAAATGTTCTTTGCTTCCTTGATAGCATCAAAGGCCTCGATCATGCCTTGCACAGTACCCGTGAATCCGAGTAGCGGAGCCAGTGAAATCGCGAGAGAGATCCAAACCAGTCCCTTTTCCAGAAAAGCCATTTCAATGCCGCCGTAGCTGATAATCGCCTTTTCTGCCGCCTCGATGCCTTCCTCGGCCCGCAACAGACCTGCCTGAAACACACTCGCAATAGAACCGCGATAATTCTGACATACTTCAAGCGCAGCAGGTATGCCGCCTTGATCGAGTGCTGTCTTCACACCGACCAGGAATTTCTTGGTATCCCCGGTTGCACGGTTGAGTGTCCATAGACGCTCAATGCAAAAAGCCAGACCGACGATCATGGTACCAAGGATAGGATGCATGAAGAAACCGCCGTCAACATACTTCTCCTGCAACCAGTTGAGCATTCCGCCCCCATCACTCGCCGCTTGCTGGAATAAGAACGTTAGAAAGCCAACGATATCCATTACAGTGTTCCTCCTGAAAAGAAAATTAGAATTACGGTGGATAACCGGGGAAAAATGAAAAGAATAATATCAAAACAACCCCTGAAAGTCAACATCATTCCTCCCCTTCGTGGAGCGGGCCATTAAGCCTTCAGCGTGGTTCCGGTAACGGCTGACCCGTGGTCCGAACAAAGCCAGCAAATAAGATCGGCAATGCTCTCCGGCGAAACCCATGTGCGCATGTCGGCGTCAGGCATCGATTTCCTGTTTGCCAAAGTAGCAATGATTCCCGGCGCGATCGCATTGACGGTAATGCCGCTTCCCTGCATTTCCATGGATGCAATTTCAGTCAAGAGTGAGACACCCGCCTTTGAGACCGCGTACGGGGCCCTCCCCGCCGTTGGTCGCAATCCGATTCGCGCGGAGAAATTAACGATACGCCCGTAGCTTTGTCCTTTCATCGTACGAAGGGCAGAGCGTGTACACAGAAATGCGGACCTCAGGTTCTTCCCCATCATCGTTTCCCATTCGTCGAGGCTCACTTCTGCAACGGGTTTCTGTTCAAGATACCCGCCAACGGTATTGACCACTATTTCCACCGAACCGAATTCCTTCTTCGCCATTGTAAAAAGGTTTTCGACATCCCGTTCATTGGTCACATCTGCCTTTGCAGGAATCGCCCCGCGAACCAGGCTTTCGGCGTCTCTGGTGACCGTCGCAATGACTCTGACCCCCTCATCCATCAATCGCTGGACAATGACGGAGCCGACTCCGCCCGTTCCCCCGGTCACGATCGCATTTTTTCCTTTCATGCCCTTCTCCGTTAAAAGTGTGCTTTCGCTCTCCACGAGCCGCTTTTGACTGTAAACGTCTGTGTCGTCGGATTCCAGGTCAATTCTGATTCATGTTGGGCAATCCACGTAACCAGTTCCTTTGTCTCATCCTTCCTGAAAGACAACTCCAGGTGCCCTTTGAGCGCGTCAAAAGCCTCGTCTGCGAAGATCCCCCCCTCTTCGACCACTCGACCAAGATCCACAAGCCCCTTCACATTCCCGAGTTCGACCGCGGTCCGAAGCAAGGAAAGCCTGATTTCGGGGTCTTCCTCGTTCTCTGCGGCTTTTAGTAACTCCGGGCTCGTTGTACCGGCTCCAATGATCCTCACGGCGCTTACGGCGGCCTGTCGTACTGCATCCGACTCATCTTTGATCAGCGCAGGAACGAGGGGAAGAAACGACGTGTCGCCCATTTCTGCAAGCACGGAGATGCTGGCCCGACGGACCTCTGCATCCTGATCGCGCAGTCGTTCCACCAGAAGGGGCACCCACTGCTCCCTTTCCTGTGGAAACAACTTGAGATTGGCTATGGCCGTCACCCGATCGGTTGTCAGTTGACTTTCGAGAAGGTGAAGATTGTGCTCCAACGGGTCCTCTTCACCCTTTCGAAATAACAGAACACCAATGATGAAAAGACCCACCACACCGGCTGAAGTCAGCACGTTCCTGATCACGATGGTCTTGCTCTCTGTCGTCTTCACGAAATAGTACAGTCCGCTGGCCAGAAGGGCCGCGGCAAGGACGCACACGACAAGGGGACTCGTGGGAAGACCCGTGTCCCACGAGAGCTTGACGCCGATCAGACTGCAAAGAGAACCGCCGATCCAGCCAATTGCCAGCCGGGTGCCAAGCTTGTCGGAGAGGAGCATGGCACTCACCGACGGAATCACCAGATAACTGAAGACAAGGAAAACTCCGGCTATCGCAACAGAACTCGTAATGACAAAACCGAACGACATGTAGAAAAGGAAGTCCCACAGACGGACATTCGTCCCCTCCTGTTCGGCTTTCACCGGATCGGAAGAGATTGCCATGAACTTCTTTCGAAATAGGAAATGAAAGATCCCAACGGCAGCATAGATCAATGCAGTCTTGATGACCGTGGGCCCCTGGACCCAGAGGAGTTCCCCTTTAATGATATGGTCAAGCTCCTGAGGGCCGAGCGGGCTCCTCGAGATTACGAGCATTGTCGATGCAAATGTCACAGCATACACGATGCCGATTATTGCCTCGTGCGGCACTTTCTCGGTCTTCATTTTCGTGATGGAGAAAATGAATGCTCCAAAAATCGTGAATGCCAGGGAATAGAGATAGAGAGCAGTTGTATCCTTGCCGACCTCGTAACCCAACAGGACACCGATAACAGTCCCCAGTGCCGCAATTTGTGCGAGGGCCAGGTCGACAAAGATCACTTTGCGCGCGATGACGTGTACTCCCAAATACACGTGGATACCCGTCAGGACGAGGCATGCTGCGAGCGGCCAGAACATTGAAGAAGGGAGATAGAAAACCTGTTCCATATTACGTCAACCCGCCTTATCGTAACGCAACGGTGAGATTCTCAATGAGATACTGGATGAGCTTTTCGTAACTATCGATTTCTTCCGTGCCATTGACATCGATGTAGGTGATGATCACTTTCGCATTTGTCTTGGACGCGACGTATTCGGAAGCTTCGCGTGAATAGAAATTGTCGTTCAAAATGACCTTCACATTCTGGCGACGCATCTCCTCTACGATCTCATCCCGCCTTTGCGGGGGCGGCGGGATTCCCGGTTTCTCCTCGAGTTCACCCACGATCTTAAAGCCAAACCGGTCTGCAAAGTACACATATGTTTTGTGGTATGTCACAATCTTTGAACCTTTGATCGGTTGAATTGCCGCTACCCATCCGCCGAGCTTTGAAAGGAGGTTCTTCGATTTCAGCCAGTCTTCGAGTTGATCGTTATTCATCTTCCGGGTAAGTATTTCTCCGGCCTTTGACCCGATCGCCTTGAGGAGAGCTTCGCCGAACATTGCTTTGTCAATCCGACTTCTGAATTGCTCGCTTCCCCGCGCATAGTCTTTTGCGTGAACAGGATCGAGTTTCGAAAGCCGTCCGGCAATATTGTCAGCTACGATCTTCACATTCAGCGGATCAAGCCAAATGTGCGGATTTCCCTGCGGATGAATATCGCCCCACGACCGCGAAATCTCCGTGGGGAGCTCTCTCACAGGAACGTTGATCGTTGCCACCAGGTGGCCGGGATTTCCCGGTTGAATTTCAGGATTCCCCGATGCATCGAGCACGTTCTTCGCCCAGAGATCCAGCGAAAGCCCGTTTTCGATGAAAAGATTCGCTCCCCGGGTCGTTTCATTCATTCGAGGAGTCGGGGTTACATAGTGTGGATCCTGTTTCGGATTTGCCAAGACAACAACGTCAACATGCTCTCCACCGACCTCTTTGGTAATCATGCCCAGATAATTGAGAGTTGTGACCACCTTCAACTTCTCCTGAGCATACGCTGCATTGAAATATGCCGTAAGAACAAGAACCAGCCAGATATGACAGATCCGTTTCATTTCTTTCTCCGGTTATCGATTGACCCAATAGGGTTCAGTCGGATGAGATCCAAACACGAAATTGATTTCGAGCACGGCAGTGTTCAGCCCATTGACCACATCGTTGTCTGAAGTGCGATGCTCGTATCCGATTCGAAACCTTAAAAATTCGGTTGTATAGTAACTTGCATAAGCAGCAAGCGAACGGGTCACGGGAAGAGACTCAAGCGGATCCTGCGCCCAATCATACCGAATTCCCAGGTAGAGCCAATAGGAAAGCTGCACCTGGGCGAATCCATACCATCCTCGGGGCCGGACGACCTGTTCCGCCTGGAGAGAATCGATGGCGGTTCTCCTTCCCCAGAAGATCTCTCCTCCCACTACCGCTGATCGCGAAGAACGTTGTTCCGACGGCGCCCACTTGTAGGTGGCATCCAATCCCAAGAGACTCACCGAAGGACGGCCTCGCTCGGCATAGCCGCTTGCTCCGAGAATGACGATGTGCTCATTCATTAGATCGGCCGAAAGAGTGAGATGGGCCAGCCAGGCAGGCTGCCTCCCCCCCACACCCCCCGACATCCCCAGATCTCCGGATTTCACGATATCGATATTCATTTCGAGAGTCGTGTACGGAATGGGATTGGGCAGAAAGAAATCAAAATCAGCCCCTATTGGATTGAAGCCGCTTTCGAAGAAATCTCCGTGTTCGGTCCCAAGGAGTTTGGAAATGACGAGCGGACGCGTTGTCCAGGGAAGATCATGGAGATGCAGGCGGTTGCTTACGCCGAAGGGCGCTCGAAATTTTCCGACTTTGAGTTTCATTCCCATGGGGGCACTCTCGAGAAGCGGAAGTCGTTTGATCAACCCGTAGACCTCTTCCGGATCTAGAGCGAATCCTTGTCCGGCTTCATCTTCGACCGACAGGATCGCAACGGCTTCGGCATAAGGATCCACGGGTGCTCTGAAATCCAGTTCTGTGCTTCTGAGAAATGGCCTGTTGCTGATTTCGACCGAGCCGTCTTCATTGAACGCTGTTTTGTTGTCGCCCCTTGCCGCGAAGTTGATGAATGCGGTTGTTCGCGGATTGAAAATGATTGGGGATGTTCCGCGCACCGCGTTGTTGATCTTGTTTTCAAGATCGGTGAATCTCTTTTCCATCCGCTCCTCGAGGGATTCTATCGATTCATCCTGATTATTCAGGGCCTTGAGGCTGTCGATAACCGCCCTAAGGTCTGTAAGTTGTTTCAGAATCTCGTTGCGTTCTCGTTGACGGGAATCATCCTGAGAAAACGCTGGGATTGTTGTCAAGAGCAGTAGAACCATGCTGCCCATGATGGCCAGATAATGTTTCATGTGACTCCTCCAGATCGATTTGGCATCCACCTTGACACCATGGTAAATCGATGGGTTCAAGCAAACGTGGACGGTATAGGATCGGCGTGTGGGATGACTCGTCAGAGTCAAAGAGCCGCCAGGTCGGGTGGGCCCCGCTTGGGAACGGATGACGAGACACTTACTTCAAACAGCCGGGAGCAATGGGGTTTCGCCAGAGGAGTCCGAAAGACGGGAGCATTGAAGGATACGGCTTCCGGAAGAGCAACTGAATGGGTGATGCGGCAGCATGGGAGACACGGCTGGCAGGAATCGAGCGGCTTGTGAATCTCTCTTGCCCCGCAATCGTGGTTTTCGACGGCGTCGGGCAGAGCCCCGAATACGAGGGACTCGGTGTGCGCGAAGTCAGCCAGTGTGAGTATCAACTGGCAGGTCAGAAGAATCTGGACGAGGATTTTGGTGATCTCGCTTCTCATAGAAGAAAAGTAGGTACGGGGAACAAAAGATGCAATCCCTCTTGTTATAGGGAAGCATGAAATCGAACAATAGTTGGCTTTCTGTTGTTCCCGCCACCCCATAAAGAGCACTGACCAATGAACACATCCATAGAGAAGGGAAAGTCTCCCCGAAACCCGATTATCACCCCATTGCCTGTTCTGTGTATGACGTCTTTGAGGCAGGGGCTCTCCATAAGAGGGTACTGCAACTTACAGTCAACGGAATTCCAAGGGAGGATGTCATCCATGACGTCTTCTCAAGGGGAAAGTCCTGACCGTTTCGCCTCTTTCGACGAACGAGAAGTTGACGATCAGGCTCGGCAGGATTGAATTGATTGTTGACCCATCGAACAAGAAATCGTATTTTCCTTACGAATGCTGACCGCTGTTCCACCCCTTTCTTCAAATAAACGAGAGATTCTATGAGCCATCTGTTCCTGGGAGCCGCTTCACTGTTCTTTCTTTTCTTTGACAATCCTCCGCAGTCGACCGAAGCGAAGAACGAGGGTCATCTTCGCAATGTGCGTCAGTTAACGTTCGGCGGTACAAATGCCGAAGCCTATTTCTCATTTGACAACAAGCGAATCGTGTTCCAATCCACCCGTTCGCCGCACGAATGCGACCAGATTTTCACGATGAACTTTGACGGCTCGGAACAGAAGCTGGCATCCACCGGTAAAGGCGTGACAACATGCGGATATTTCTTCCCTGACGGAAGACGGATCCTCTATGCCTCGACTCACGGGAAAGGCGACCAATGCTATCCCAGGCCGGACAAATCGAAGGGATACGTCTGGGGCGTGTGGAACGCTTACGATATCTACACCTCAAACCCTGACGGTTCAGATATCAAAGTGCTCTCGGCGACAGGCGGTTACGATGCTGAAGCGACAATTTCTCCCGCCGGAAACAAGATTATTTTCACCTCTTCGCGGGACGGTGATCTTGACCTGTATACGATGAACCTCGACGGCTCCGGCGTCACAAGGGTAACAAACGAACTTGGATATGATGGAGGCGCATTCTTTTCCTGGGACGGGAAACGGATTGTCTACCGGGCATTTCATCACAAGGACAGCTCGGCGGTGGCAGACTACAAGGCACTGCTGGCAGAGGAACTTGTCCGACCCACGAAGATGGAGATCTTCGTGAGCGATGCGGACGGCAAGAACCGGCGGCAAGTGACGAAGAACGGCGCTGCAAATTTTGCCCCCTTCTTTCATCCGGACGACAAGCGAATTATCTTTGCCTCGAACTCTCAGGACCCAAAGGGCCGGATGTTTCATCTTTATCTGATGAACGACGACGGGTCCGGCAGAGAGCAGATAACGTTCGATGGACATTTCAACGCCTTTCCCATGTTCACGAGGGGCGGCAAGCATGTGATTTTTGTCTCAGACAGAAATGCCAAGGGGTCCTATGAATTCAACATCTTCATTGCCGACTGGGTAGATTGAACACGACTAAAAGGAGTATCATGAAACAGCTACGAGGCTGTATTCTTCTTGCTCTGACATCTGTTTTCTTTTTCACACTCGGAGCACAATCCAAGAGAAATAACGACATAACCGTTGATGAACTTCGCAATCATTTGAAGTACATCGCTTCAGATGAACTCCAAGGGCGCCGCGCGGGCTCTGACGGCGCAGACAAAGTCGCGGAGTATATTGCGCGGGAATTCAAGGCCTACGGTCTCTCCCCTGCCGGAGAAGAAGGGACTTTCTTCCAACCGTTCGAATTCGTTGCCGGTGTCAAGATGGGATCCAACAATTCCTTTACTGCCTCCACGAAGGGAAAGGAAGTGAAGTTCTCATTGAACGAGGACTTTCGTCCGCTTGGATTCTCATCGACGGGGGTTTTTGAGGGGGCCGTGGTGTTTGCAGGGTACGGAATCGCTTCGAAGGAGAAGGGATACGACGATTTTGAAGGTATTGACGTCAAGGGCAAGGCGGTCATCGTCCTTCGGTTCCATCCCGAAGGAGACAACCAGCACAGCGACTTCAATCAGTATGCGAGTCTCCGTTACAAAGCTACAAAGGCAAGGGAACAGGGAGCGACGGCGCTGATCGTCGTTACGGGACCCGCCGATGCCGACAAGGACGAGCTGATGCGTCTCACCTATGACCAATCCGCGGGTTCCGCGGGGATCCCTTCGTTCACCATGACGCAAGCTGCGGTCAACCGACTCCTCCCTTCCGGAGGGATGACCGTCCAACAGCTTCAGGAAGGTATCAACAAGGAGAAAAAACCGCGCTCCATGATCCTCGACGGGGTCACGGTGAAAGCTGCGGCCGAGGTGGAAGAGATTCGAAAGACTTCGAAGAATGTACTTGGCTACCTCGAGGGATCTGAAGCCGGACTCAAGAACGAGGTACTCGTCGTCGGCGCACACTACGACCATTTGGGAATGGGAGGGGAAAACTCCGGCTCTCTTCAACCCGACACGGTTGCGGTTCACAACGGGGCTGACGATAACGGTTCCGGTACGGTCGGCCTCCTCGAACTTGCACAGTATTACGGCTCGCAACGAGCATCGCTCAAACGAAGCATGCTCTTCACTGCATTCACGGGCGAGGAGATGGGCCTGCTGGGATCGGCACACTTCGTCAAGGACCCGACGATTCCATTGTCACGAATCGTCACCATGCTCAACATGGACATGATCGGCCGGCTGAATGAACGGAAGCTGATTGTTTATGGGATCGGCACTTCTCCCGGGTTTGAGGAACTTGCTCAAAAGGCAAACGCCGATTCATCATTTGTGCTCAAGCTCAACAAGGACGGATTCGGACCGAGCGACCAATCCTCCTTTTACGGAAAGAACATTCCCGTATTCCATTTCTTCACCGATCTTCACGGAGATTACCATCGTCCCTCCGATGACTGGCAGACCATCAACTATGAAGGGATGCGGAAGGTGCTTGAATACGTTCGGACGATCGCAACCACTCTCGACACGACCGAAACAAAACCTCAATACGTTCAGGTTGAGCAGCCAAGGCCTGCCCAGGGAAGCGGCCGGGGAATCCGCTCGTATACAGGGACAATTCCGGATTTCGGCGAAACCGCAGCAGGGATGAAGATCTCAGGAGTCCGTGATGGAAGCCCTGCCGCCAAGGCAGGACTCCAGGGAGGGGACATCATCATCAAGTTTGGGACGATCGACATCAAGAACCTGTACGACTACACGTTTGCTCTCGGAGAATACAAGCCGGGCGACCAGGTGGAGGTGGTGGTAAAACGGGGCAACGAGACTGTGAAATTGAAGTTGACGCTCGAGCGAAGACCCTGATCCAGACTCTTGAACGCGAAAAAGCCTGAAGGCGGAATCCCGCCCTCAGGCTTCTTTTATTTCCAGCATACCTAATCCGTCTCAACCAGCGTGATGTATCGTGTCTTGCCATCTCTCAAGAGCCCGTCGAGCCTGTTGACGAGGTCTTCGCTTTTTTCATCCAGATCGTCTTCCAACGCTTCATATTCTTCTTGAGTGGCGCACACGAATTGTTCGACAAAAGCGTTCTTCTTCCCCTTCTGCTCATAGATGGAGTAGTTCTTTTTGCGAACCGTCGTAAAGTGCT
>Ga0209002_10001652_pt1 | contig 18024 bp, 19 predicted proteins | sample Rifsed16ft2_FD_184010 | JGI IMG/M metagenome (GOLD analysis project Ga0209002, IMG submission 184010) | Soil microbial communities from Rifle, Colorado, USA - sediment 16ft 2 (version 2) | ecosystem: Environmental > Terrestrial > Deep subsurface > Rock core/Sediment | place: Rifle, Colorado... | reverse complement strand
CCGACCAGACGGTGATGGTGAGGTCGGGCTCAACTTTCGTCGGGGCCGGCGCCAGGGACCCGCTCGCTCCGTTGAGGGCGTAGAGCAGGTCCTCGACCGCCGTGGTGTCGAGATCGCGTCCGGGCTCGGGCGCGGTCTGGCGCCACTTCTTCTCCTCCGTCGCGTCGAGCCGTTCGAGGTCTCGCGGGGCAGCACCCTTCGCCTCGATGCGCAAGCGCTTCACCGCGAACGCGGAATAGTCGAAGAGCTTCGTCGACTGGAGCTCGCTCACGACGGTGTCGAGCTCGCCCACCAGATCCGAGGTGAGGACGAACACCTGCTCCCTCGCCGGCGTCCTCGCATAGTAATCGGAATCCTTGCTAGCGCCGATGTCGAGCTCGAGCGCGGGCGAGCCCTCGCCCTCGAGCTCGATTCGGACCCGCCGCGTCGGCGCGTCGAGGCCGTAGCTCTCGAGAGCCCCCTGGGTCTCGGAGACGATCTCCTTCATCTCGGCGGCGCGAACGCGGGAGGCGATGCCGGACGCGCGATTGCGGTCGGCGCGCGAGCGGGGCTCGGCCACGAACCAGAGCCCTCCTTCTTTCACCAGGACCAGCTTCCCTTCAGGTCTCTCGATCTCGATGCGATTCGCCTCCGGAGCGGTTTCGAGAGCGAACACCGCTTTGTCTCTCAGGTCCCAGCCGCTCTTGTCGAAGTTCAAGGAAAGGTGGGAGGCGACGACGAGAATGTCCTCGCCGCCGTCGCGGCGGGCGTATTGGTTCGACGGTGTGGGCGTGTCGGAACCGAAGGCGAGACTCCTCGAAGTACCGTCCTTCGTGCGGAAACGGACTTCGATTCGCGGAGGCTCGAGTCCGAAGTCGGCGAGCTTCACCGAAGACGCCTGCGCCACGACGCGCTCGAACCGCATGGTGGCGAGGTTCTGTAGCAGGAGGTCGACCTCTCCCTCATCCGCTTCCGCCGCCACCGGCGAGACGAGGCGCCAGCCTTTTTCCCCCTCTCTCTCCAGCACGACCGGCCCACCCTCCGCGCTTCTGCGGATCTCGATCCGATCGATCGATTCCCCTTCGACGCCGAAAACCTCTTCCCCGACCGCGTCAGAGACCGGCTCTCGCTCGAACCAGTAGATGTAGCCTGCGAAGAGCGCGAGGACGGCCGCGGCCACGAGAGTCGACCGCCTCAAAGCTATCTCCTCCCCCACCAGACGGAGATTCCCGTCACCAGGATCACGCCGGGAACGATGAGGAGCGAGAACAGCAGTACGTTCGTCATCTGCTGGGACGAGAGGAAGATCCGCCGGTCTTCGGGCTCGCGGGGCCGGATTGCGATGAGGTCCTCGTCCTCGGCCACCCAGTTGACCATGTTGAGGAACAGGTCGGCGTTCAGAACCGGAGCCGAGGCGAGCTCGTTGGTAATGAAGTCCGAATCCCCGACGACCACGAAACGGCCAGAATCGGGCTCGTCCGACTCGGGCTCGGACTCCGCCGAGGCGAGGCTCACCGCGACCGCGAGCGTGAGCGGGCCCCGTCTCTGGTCCGGCGCCGGGCCCTTCCGATCGCGGAGCTCATCCATCCGGGTCTCCGCCCAGCTTTCCGCTTCCGACGAGAAGAGCTCTCGAACCTCGGCGCCCGCCGCAACGCCGTCGGTTCTTTCGACGGTGCGCGCGAGAGGGAAGAGACTGAGCGCGTTCGAGAAGCTTTCGACGATGGGATGAGCGCCGTAGGTTCGCACCACGGGATAGAGAGGAGGCACGCTCAAAGGATCGACGACGACGTCGTCGCCGAGCGAAACACCCTGTTCGCGGAGGTACTCGTCGAGCGCCGGCGTCCGCCCCTGGGTCGCGGGATCCAGGAGGAAAACCGCTCGGCCCCCCGACTGGAGGTAGAGGGCGAGAGCCGCGATCTCCTCAGGGAGGAAATCGGTTTTGGGCCCGGCGACGATGACGGCGTCCGCGTCCTCCGGCACCCGCATTTCGTCCCCTCGAACCGAGCGGGCGATGACCAGGCTCTCGGTCTCGTAGGTCGAGCCTCGAAGCTTTCCGTTCACGACCGAGATGCCGGCGGAGGGGTCGGTGTCTTCGATCGACTTCTCCTGGTGGCCGGAGCTGAAGTAGATCTTCTTCCGCTCCTGCCGCAAGACCCGCAGGATGGCGTTGGTGATCTCGGGCTCGGTCGCGGCGGTGGCGCGCTCCTTGCGGTCAGAGGAGGCGACGAGAATGGTGCCCATGGTGATGCCGGGCTCACCCGGCTCCTGGTAGGAAAGCGCCTTCTGGGGATCGGCTTCGGGGTCGACGACCGCGACCCGGACCCTCTCGCTCTCGCCGTCGTAGAGCTCGAGCAGATCCCGGGCCACGAGGGCGCGAGAGGCGGTTTTGTTGTCGAGGAGCACGATCTCGAGCTCGCTCTCGAGCCCGGCGAGGACCTTGGACGTCTGTTCCGAGAGCGTGTACTGGCGGGCGGCGGTGAAGTCCCACCGCTTCTGGTGGCGGTTCGCGATGAAGTTGATGGCGACGACGATTCCTGTGACCGCGAGGGCGAGCGCGAGCGCGTTCGCCCCTTCCCGGGAGCTTCGCCGTCCCATGAGTCGAAGGACCTCCTGCCAGTGGTTCACGAGATAGAGGACAAAGAGCGCGAGCCCGGCGATGAGGAACGACGCCCATACGCGGTCGCGGCCCGGCTGGAGCAGTCGAAGGAGGACGCCGGCGGCGAGAAACCCCATGCCGGAGGCGCCGAGATAGGGAGTGAGTTTCTTCACTTCATCCCCTCCATCTCAAGGACTCGAGGGACTGCTTCGAGAGGAATAGCCCGAGACCGATGAACGACAGGTAGTAGATCACGTCGCGGCCGTCGACGACACCCTTCGTGAACTCTTCGAGGTGCTGGGTCGCGGAGAGGTAGGTGATGAAGCTCGCGGCGGCCCCAGCCCAGTTCTCCGCGGACTGAAAGAAGCCGAGGAACAGAAACGCGCCGAGGGTGATGATGGCGGCCACAATCTGGTTGCGAGTCAAGCTGCTGAAAACGAGTCCGAGAGAGATCAAGGCGGAGCCGAGGAGAAGCACCCCGAGGTAGCCTGTGAGGAGCGCCTTCCACTCCGGGTCACCGAAGATGAACAGGATAGCCATGTGCAGGAAGGTGAGCGCCAGCATCGAGACGTAGAGGAAAAGGGCGCCGAGGAACTTTCCCAGCACAATCTGAAAATCGGTGACGGGCGAGGTGAGCAGGAGCTCGATGGTGCCGGAGCGAATCTCTTCCGCGAACGAGCGCATCGTCAGCAGAGGGATGACGAACAACAGGAGCCAGGCGGTGTCGCCAAGAAGCCATCGGAGCATGTCCTGATTCAGATTCAGGATCTCCGGTGCTCCCCCCAACCCTTGTCCCATGCCACGGCTGATGAACTCCCCGAGATAGGCGTAGAACAGGAACCCGAATATCAACGCAAAGAGGCCGAGCACCACGTAGGCGACGGGCGAGGCGAAGTAGGACTGCACCTCCCGCCGCGCGAGAGCCCAGACGTTCGCGACGTTTCCCATCAGGGCACCTCCCCCGGCTCCTCGGAGGAGACGACGCGCAAGTAGACTTCCTCGAGCGTGGCTCCTTCCTGGTGGAGGCCCAGCAGGCCGTAGCCCGCCCTCACGAGCCGCGCCGCGAGCTCTCGTCGTACGTCTTTTCCGGGCGCGACCGAAAGCCGATAGGTCACAACGTCACCCTCGCGCTTCACCGGCTCGGCGGCCATGACGCCGCCCTGCGACCGCAGGGTGTTCAGAACTTCCGGCTCCGGCCCCTGGACGGTCACCTGCAAGTGCTCCGCTTGCCGGAACTGGTCGATGAGGCTTTGCGTCGTCCCCTGGGCCACGACCGAGCCCTTGTTGAGGATGGCCACCCGGTCGCAGGTCATGACGACCTCGGGAAGGATGTGGGTCGAGAGCACGACGGTGTGATCGCCTCCGAGCGATCGAATGAGCGCCCGCGTCTCGTTGATCTGCTTGGGATCGAGTCCGGCGGTGGGCTCGTCGAGAATCAGGACCTCCGGCTCGTGAACCAGCGCCTGGGCGAGCCCCACGCGCTGCCGATAGCCCTTCGAGAGCTTTCCGAGTAGCTTGTCGCGGACGTCCGTTAGCGAGCACCTCTCGAGGGACTCGTCGATCCGGGCTTTCCGCCGCTCGCGGGGGACGTCCTTGATGCGCGACACGAACTCGAGATAGTCGAAGACCGTCATCTCGGGATAGAGGGGCGGGCTCTCCGGGAGATATCCGATCTTTCGTTTCGCCTGAAGCGGCTCGGACAGGATGTCGTGGCCCGCGACCACTGCCGTGCCCCTCGTCGCGGGGATGAACCCGGTCAGGATGCGCATGGTGGTCGTCTTGCCCGCGCCATTCGGCCCGAGAAAACCCAGCACCTCGCCCTTGGCGACCGAGAAACTGAGGCCGTTGACCGCGGTGAAGCGGCCGAACTCCTTGGTGATGCCCGAAACTTCGATCACGGTAAAAAGCTCCTTCTCGTTCGCTGGAGTATAATCCGGCTGTCAGCGGCGCATGATGAAGAAAGGTTCATCGACGGGTCGATTCTTTGCCGTTCCCCTTCTCAGTCTCGTCTCGCTCCTCGCGGCCGTTTCCTCCGGATGCGACGACGCCGAGAGCGAGGCGAAAGTGGAAGCACTCGAGCTCGATGAGGTGGTCGCCTACTGGGCGGTTCGAGGAAAGGACCGGGAGCAGAACAACTACATCCATCCCGTGGTGCGCTTCCGAATCAAGAACGGCGGGACGGAAGAGGCCGGATACATCCAGGCGATGGCGGTCTTCAAGAGAGAGAGCTTCCCCGACGAGCCCTGGGGGAACGATTTCCTCTATTCGATCTCGGAGACGCCGATAGCACCGGGGGGCGAGTCCTCCGTCCTCACGATGCGTTCGGACACCAACTTCGTTTCCAAGGACGCCCCGGAGCAGATGTTTCAAAACGAGAAGTGGGAGAAGATCTCGGTATCGGTGTTCCTGCGAGTGGGCCCCTCGAGCTGGAAGCCCATTGTTTCGCTCGAGGTGCCCAAGAAGATTGGCGCTCCGGGCCTGGAGAAGTTCCTCGAGCCCGAAGCGGAGACCGAGCCCACCCCTTCTGTACACTGAACCTTTTGGTTGTTCTCGAAAGAGGGTTTGTGGTACGGTGGCTTTTTCCGATGGAAATTAGGGGAAAACATCATGGCCCATCAGGAATTTTCTCAGGCAAGCATCGGAGTGCCGGGGAAGGCGGCGTCGGTTCTGTCGAAGGAACGCCGTCAAATACCGCTGGAGGCAGGTGCGGACTTGAATGCAGGGGCAGAAATGAAAGTGGGTGAGCGGATCCGCGAGGTCCGCAAGTCGAAACGGATTCGGCAGAAAGTCCTGGCCCGCATGGTGGGCATTTCTCCGGGTGCGTTGACCAATTTCGAGAAGGGGCGTCGTCGGATTTCGCTGGACTGGCTCCAGAAGATCGCCGAGGCCCTGGATACGCCCGTCTCCTATTTCCTTCCAGACGAGAAGGACAGGACGCGGGCGACTCCAGGCGATCCCCGCGAGCGCAGGCTCTTGACGGCCTGGCGCCAGCTGGGCAAGAGCGACGTGCTGAGGGGAGACTTCCTTCAGCTTCTGGAGCACCTGGGACGCGCAAAGGGCGTCCGCAAAGCGAAACGACGGGTCTCGTGATTCACTCGAGCGCGGGGCCTAGCTCGTAATCTCGGCCTCGAGCTCGACGAATCGTTCGAGATAAGCTGTCAGTTTTCCCTTCGCGTCGTCGGAAACCTCCACGAAGGAGATTCCGGCCCCGATGGCGCGACGGCGTTCGTCTGTCTGTACCCAGACGGCACGCGCATCGAGCGCGCATTCCCCCACTCCCCAAGGAAACAGGATGTGCACCACGAGCGCGTCCTCGGGATGCGGAGGTTCGTCGACCGTGAGAAAAGCCCCACCCAGACTCACGTTCAGGAGATAGCCCGTCTGGCGCGAGCCGTCTCGCTCCACCTCGGCGCGCAGGATGGTGGGCGCCTGCCTTCGATGCTCGCGCAGCTCGGTTGCGACCGCTTCACTCATGGGGCAAACTCCTCGTTCGCGGAATCAAGCAAGAAGCGGGCCACGGTAAGTTTGTATGGCTCGATACGCTTGCTCCGGGTCGAAGTCGTGTCCGTGAAGCCACTTCGCCTGAGAGCGCCTTCGACCCGCGGGCGGGCGGGTTGTCGGTGACTGTGGTCTTCCAGCTACAGGCGCTCGAGGGGGTCGAAAAGTTTTCGATGCTCGTCGAGCGCGAAGCGATCCGTCATGCCCGCGATGTAGTCGCACACCACCAGGTGCAGTCCCTCGACCTCGATGCGCACCGAGATATGCGGCGGAAGCTGCTGCGGGTTCGCGACGTAGGCCTCGAAAAGCTCCTTCACCACGCGCTTCGCCTTTTCCGCCATGCGAACCACCTTGAAGTGGCGATAGAGGTGCTGGAACAAAAACCGTTTCAGCCGCGCCTTGAGATCTTCCACTTCGGGAGTGAAGCGAGCGAGTCGTCCTTCATTCCGCCTCACGTCCTCGTCGGTCTCGATCCCGGCGCTCTCGATCGCGCGCTCCGTCTCGGCGATGAGGTCGGTCGTGAGGTGATCGATGATCCTGCGGATGGCGACCCGGATCCGGACCTTCTGCGGCTCGTTCGGATGATTGCGGCAGGCCTCTCCGAAGTGCAGGCGCCATAGCTCGACTTCCTCGAGGACCGGAAGCTCGAGGAGACGCGAAGTGAGCCCGTCCTCGAGATCGTGGTTGATGTAGGCGATCTCGTCCGCGAGGTCGACGAGCTGCGCCTCGAGCGACGGGCTCAGGTCGTCTCGGAACTCCTCCGGTCCCGCTTCTTTCCGCGGCGAATGTTTGAAGATCCCCTCGCGAACCTCGTAAGTGAGGTTCAAGCCGCGAAACCCGGGATATCTTTGTTCGAGGTGATCCACGATGCGGAGCGATTGCAGGTTGTGCTCGAATCCGTTGTGCTCCGCCATGAGCGCGTTCATGACGTCTTCCCCCGCGTGGCCGAACGGGGTATGGCCCAGATCGTGGGAAAGGGTGACCGCTTCCGTAAGGTCCTCGTTGAGCCTCAGGTAACGCGCCATGGTGCGGGCGATCTGCGCCGCTTCGAGGGAGTGGGTGAGTCGAGTGCGGTAGTGATCGCCCTCGTGGTTCACGAACACCTGGGTCTTGTACTCGAGTCTCCGAAAGGCGGTGCTGTGGATGATTCGATCGCGGTCCCGTTGGAACGCGGTGCGGAATCGATGCTCGGGCTCCTTGTGGCGCCGGCCTCGAGAGAGCGCGCTCGCGGAAGCATAGGGGGCGAGAAGCTTCCGCTCCTGCTCCTCGAAATAGCTTCGATCGGGCATGAAGAAGCGCTCGAAGCTCACACTACTCCCTGGCGTCGAGGGATGTCAAAGCTCGCGGGAAAAGAAAAAAGGGCCGAAACCTCTTTCGAGGTCCGGCCCCTTTTCCGTGCCTACGATAGGAGGGAGCTCGGACTCCCGAGCCGGGCCCTTTCCCGATTCGGGAGCATCCGGTTAGTAGACGCCGGGAGAGGAGCAAGTCGCATGCCACGCGGGTCGACCGAGGCGAGATCCCACAAGCCATTCGACGTCAGACGTTTATCTGAGTGCGACCGGGGGAGTGCGATGGCGGTCCGTGTAAACATTCTTTGCTCGCCGCGAAGAACCTTGAGTCCCTCCGGAATGGGAATTTCCCCATGTGGCCCACCCTCCGGCGCGATTCCGGAGAAACATCTTCCGAGTCATCGCCTTGCGGCAACCCGGGAACTCGTTCGCGGGCCTTCTCTTCTCTCAGTTCGCCCGCGGCGCGTAGTAGCCGAGCTTCGTGCGGACAATGAGGTCCGGAAGCCCCGTCTGGACGACGACCCGGCGCCAGGAACCGTCGCGCTTCGGGTTGTTCGAGATATAGCCGAGGTTGTACTGGCTCTTGAGCTCGGTCGAAATCCGCTCGTAGACGGAATCGAGCTCCTGAATCTCGTTTGGAAAGAACCACTGTCCACCGGTCTCCTCGGCGAGCTTCTTCAACACGTGCTCCGCTTCGGAGAAGGCGCGGCCTCGGCGCGCGCTGGGCCTCCGAAGAGAGATGGTGTAGATGACGACGTCCGTGTCCTTGGTGAGCTCCATCACCTGCTCGAAGCTCACGAGGGAGCTCGTGTCCTCACCGTCGGAGAGAACTATGATCGCCTGCCGCCGGATGTCCTCCCTCCGACGGTTCAGGTTCTTGAGCGCGATGTAGAGGGCGTTGTAGAGACTGGTGGTGCCCCCGGCCTGCGTCATGCGGATCGCCCGCGAGAGCTTGTCGGGATCGGCGGTAAAAGGCTGGAGGACGTTCGGCTTGCTTCCGAACTCCATGACCTCGGAGAGATCGTCCTCCTTCATCGTCTTGACGAAGTTGACCGCGGCCTCCTGGGCGAAGCTCATTTTCTCGTCCATGCTCGCGCTCGTGTCCAGCAAGAGCAGCATGCGAATCGGAAGGTCCTCCCGGGAGTAGACCGAAATCTCCTGAGAGATTCCGTCCTCGTAGACGGCGAAGTCCTTCTGCAGGAGCTCGGTGACGAATCGGCTCCGCGCGTCGGTCACGGTGACGTTGAGCGAGATGAGGTCGACCGTTACCCGGAACTGGTATCGTTCCTCTTGTTTTTGTTCCTGGGATCCCGTGGGGGCGGCGCAAACGGCCCACCCGAGGACCGCCATCGTCGAAACGAGTGAGAATCTCCCCATGGTGATTGGAACGCTCACGCTCCTTTGCGTACTCCATTCACTATAGCCTTATACTCCAGAGGGAGCCAGATACAACGTGCCCACGGCTTCGACGAGGCGCGCGGCAGTGCTGACGGTGAGCGACGGTGTCACCACGGGCACGCGCGCCGACGTTTCCGGCGATGTCGCCGCCCTCGAGCTATCGAAGCTCGGCTTTTCGATCCTCCACCGCTCGGTGGTCCCCGACGAGAAGGCGCGCATAGAAGCGGAGATTCGCGGCTGGGTCACGAACGGCGCCGTCGATCTCGTGCTCACCACGGGTGGCACGGGGCTCGGCCCGAGAGACGTCACTCCGGAGGCCATCAGGGCTCTCCTCGATCGCGAGATCCCGGGTTACGGGGAGCTCCTCCGCTCGAGCGGTCTCGCTCACACCCCGATGGCGGTCCTCGCCCGAAGCCTCGCGGGAAACGTGGGTTCCGTCCTGGTGGTGGCCCTGCCCGGAAGCCCCAAGGCGGTGTCGCAAGGGATCGCGGCGCTCGCCCCGACCTTGAGCCACGCCCTGGACCTCCTCGCCGGGAACACCCGGCATACTTAGAGTTGTCAGCAGATTCCAGGAGCGATACGATGGCGCTGCGGACGAGAGTGCCGGACGGATCGTCCAGTGGGTTTCAGCAGGAGCGGACATCTCCCATGGCATACGTCGCCCGCCGCCGGTACCACCGGGTAGACTCCGTCGGGCGATGCTTCGCGCAGCTCGGTGACGGTTGGGAGGCCTCGGTCCTGAACCTCAGCCCTGGAGGAATGCTTCTTCGCTTGAGGCGCCTTCTGAGGCCCGGCTCCGCCTACCTCATCAAGCTCCTGTTCGAGAAACAATTGGCGGTGGTGCAGGCGCGCGTGGTACGGGTCGACCGCGCGGACGAGGACTGCCTCGCGGGGATGGAGTTCCTCTCGATGTCGGAGGAAGACGCGGGTCGGCTTCGAGGCTGCTTACATCGTTAGCAATGCTCGCCCCCGGCCCGTTCGCCCGGCTTGCCCAGCCATCTTCAGCGATCTATAATCATGGGTTTCGGGCCAGAAATGAAACCGGACGTAGGAATGAAGAAAACCGACGTGACACAACACAAGAAGGCGCTTCTGGACAAGAAGCAAGACCTCGAGCGTTCCATCGGCATGAAGGGCATGCTGACGGGCGGGGCCCCAACGGACGGGCACGGCGACTTCGCCGATCGCTCCGCCGCCGCAAATGAGGAAGAGATCAGCATTCAACTCAAGCAGACCGACGCGAAGCTCCTTCGCGCGATCGAAGACGCCCTCGCGCGCGTGGAAGCGGGAACCTACGGCGTTTGCGTCGATTGCCAGGAGGAGATCTCGGCCGCGCGACTGAAGGCCGTCCCCTGGACCAAGGTCTGCATCTCCTGCAAGGAGAAGCAGTACACCTAGCCCTCCTCCCTTCCTGATAGAATCCCGCCCGTGGACCTCGGTTTCGCGGGTAAGGTCGCACTCGTCACCGGAGCGAGCCGGGGTCTCGGCAAGGCCGTAGCCGATCTCCTCGCCTCGGAGGGCGCCTCAGTCGCCATCGCCGCCCGTGACCCCGAAGCCCTCGAACTCGCCGCCCGCGAGGTTCGCGAACGATCCCGCGCCGACGTTTTGTTCCAGCCGACCGACGTCACCCGCGAAGGGGAGGTCTCGGCCCTCGTCGACCGGGTGATCGAAAGGTTCGGCAGGGTCGACGTGCTGGTGGCGAACGCCGGTGGGCCGCCCGCGAGCCGCTTCGAGACCACCGAGCTTTCCGACTGGAAGAGCGGCATCGATCTGAGCCTTCTCTCCACCATCCTTCTCTGTCGCGCGGTCGTGCCCTTCATGAAGGAGCGGCGCTCGGGACGGATCGTCGCCGTGACCTCTATCTCGGTGAAGCAGCCGGTGGACGGCCTGATCCTGTCGAACACCGCCCGGGCCGGGGTGGTGGGGCTCATGAAGACCCTCTCGAACGAGCTCGGACCGTTCGGAATTGGCGTCAACGTGGTCTGCCCCGGCTATACCCGCACCGATCGACTCGTCGAGCTTGCCTCCCGGCTGAGTCAGCAGGAAGGCGTCCCGAAGGATTCCATCTACGCGCGTTGGACGAGCCAGATCCCCATGGGTCGCCTGGGCGAGCCTTCGGAGTTCGCGTCCGTCGTCGCCTTTCTCTGCTCCGAGCGGGCGAGCTACGTGACCGGGACCTGTCTTCAGGTCGACGGCGGCGTCGTCAAGGGGGTCTTCTGACGACTCGTAACCGTAAATCCCTTTCTATCAAGATCTAATCGGAAGTTTGCCCTCCCGCGAATTCTTGACAACAATGGTGCCCGGTGCTATAAGTTGCCCCTCGTTTTGGAGTGCTTCGAGGTTCCGAACTGTCCTTTCTGCTTCGAGTTGTCTCAATTTCCAATCGCCGTTAGCGAGCTTTCGTGAGTGAACTGTTCTGGCTGATTCCTCTCATCCCCGGCGTCGGTGCCCTCGTGATCGGGCTCTTCGGAAAGCGACTTCCCAAGAGCGCGGTCGCGTTCATCGCCTGCGGGGTGGTCGCCCTTTCCTTCCTCATCGCCGCCTCGTGCTTCTTCGGCGTGTTTCTCACCGCGGGCTCGGAGTCGGTCCTTTCGAAGACGCTCTTCTCCTGGATCCCGGGGATGAGCGCGTCGCAGGCGGACGGCTCGACGAAGGACTTCCTCGTCGACTGGACCTATCGACTCGACTCACTGTCGATGGTCATGGTCCTCGTCGTCTCGGGGGTCGGGTTTCTGATCCACGTGTACTCCGTCGGCTACATGAGCCACGACCCCGGCTTTGCGCGCTTCTTCTGCTACCTCAACATGTTCACGTTCTTCATGTTGAACCTGGTGCTGGGAGCGAACTTTCTCATCGCCTTCATCGGCTGGGAGGGAGTGGGGCTCTCGTCGTACCTTCTCATCGGCTTCTGGTTCGAGAGGGATTCCGCCGCGAACGCGGGGAAGAAGGCGTTCATCGTCAACCGCATCGGCGACGCCGGCTTCGTGCTCGCGATCATGCTCATCTTCTTTCAATTCGGATCGGTCGACTTCTATCAAGTCATGCAGGGAGTGGCGGCGCGATTCGATTCCCCCGAGGTCGGCTTCGGCGTCCTCTCGGCGATCGGTCTTCTGCTCTTCGTCGGCGCCGCCGGTAAGTCCGCGCAGATTCCTCTCCACGTCTGGCTTCCCGACGCCATGGAGGGTCCGACCCCGGTCTCGGCCCTGATCCACGCCGCCACCATGGTGACCGCCGGCGTCTACATGACGGTGCGCTGCGGCGTTCTCTACGCCCACGCGCCCGCGGCATTGTCGGTCGTCGCGGCGATTGGCTGTGCCACCGCGTTTTTCGCCGCCTCCATCGGGCTCTTCCAGAACGACATCAAGCGCGTCCTCGCCTATTCCACGGTCTCGCAGCTCGGCTTCATGTTCCTGGGCGCGGGAGTGGGCGCCTTCGCCGCGGCGATCTTCCACTTGATGACCCACGCGTTCTTCAAGGCCTGTCTGTTCCTGGGCTCGGGAAGCGTCATCCACGCGATGGAGCACGCCGAGCATTCCTCCGGTGGACACCGCCCCTACACCGAGATGCAGGACATGAGGAACATGGGCGGGCTCTTCGCTCACATGCCGTGGACGGCGCGAACGTTCATCGTGGCGACGATCGCCATCGCGGGGATTCCGCCTCTCGCCGGGTTCGTGAGCAAGGACGAAATCCTCTGGCGCGCGACCGGAGGCGGACATCTCACACCCCTCTGGCTCGTCGCGGCGCTCGCGGCGGGCATGACCGCGTTCTACATGACCCGGCAGGTCATCCTCACGTTCTTCGGAGAGTTCCGCGGCGGGGAAAAGATGGCGAAGCATCTCCACGAGGCGCCCCCGGTGATGTGGGTGCCGCTGGTGGTCCTCGCGGTGGGCTCGATCTTTGCGGGTTTGGTCGGCTGGCCCCACTTCCTGGGCGGGGGAAACCGCATCGAGGCCTTCCTCGAGCCCGCAATCATGGCCGGGACTCATCCGGCCGCGGAAGCCGCCGCCCACGAAGCGAGCGCCGCCCTCGAGTGGACGTTCATGCTGATCTCGGTCGCGATCGCCGCCACCGGAATCTTCCTGGCCTATCGGACGTACTGGGCGAACGCCAAGGCGGACGAGTCGGTCGCTCGCAGCTGGCCGTCGCTCCACCGGCTTATCTTCAACAAGTATTACGTCGACGAGCTCTACGGGGCGACCGTGGTTTCGGGCACGCTCGGGGGCGCCGAGGGCCTCAGCAAGTTCGACGCCGAGGTGGTGGACGGAGCGGTCAATGCCACCGCGGGCCTCACCGTGGGCGCCGCGGATCTCTCATCGCTCGCCGATGAGAGCCTGGTCGATGGCGCAGTGAACGCGGTCTGGAGGATTTTCGCCCAGCTCTCCATGGCCTTCCGACGGGTCCAGACCGGTCTCATCCAGAACTACGCCCTGATGATGCTCATTGGTATGGGCATCCTGGTCGGGTTCTTCTATTTCCATTTCTGGTAGAGGACGAGGTTCCATGCTCGAGAACAATCCATTCGACTTCAACATCCTCTCCCTGGTGGTGTGGTTTCCCACGCTGGGAGCGCTCGCCATCCTCTTCGGCTTGAAGAAGACGCAGGAGAGCGCGATCAAGTGGGCGGCGAACCTCATCACGTTCGCGGGCTTCCTGATCTCGCTCCCCCTGTGGTTCTCGTTCGACAACAATGGCCCGCAGTTCCAGTACAAGGAAGTCTACGAGTGGATTCCGTCCCTCGGCGTCCAATACCACCTGGGGCTCGACGGCATCAGCCTCCTCCTGGTGATGATGACCACTCTCCTCGGCTTCATCGCTTGCCTCTCCTCCTGGGACGCCATCACCGATCGGGTGAAGCAGTACTACATATTCCTGCTCCTTCTCCAGACGGGCATGCTCGGGGTCTTCGTCTCCCTCGACTTCTTCCTGTTCTACGTGTTCTGGGAAGTGATGCTGGTCCCGATGTACTTCCTCATCGGCATCTGGGGAGGCCCGCGGAAGCTCTACGCCGCGATCAAGTTCTTCCTCTATACGCTCGTGGGAAGCGTCCTGATGCTCCTCGGGATCCTCGCCCTGTACTTCGCCTACTACGAGGCCACCGGCATCTATACCTTCGACCTCACGCAGCTCTGGACCGCGGACTACGCGCCCGGGCTCCAGTTCTGGGTCTTCGTCGCGTTCTACGTCGGCTTCGCCATCAAGGTCCCGATGTTTCCCTTTCACACCTGGCTTCCCGACGCCCACGTGGAGGCGCCGACCGCGGGCTCGGTGATCCTGGCGGGCGTTCTCCTGAAGATGGGGACCTACGGCTTCGTGCGGTTCTCGCTTCCGCTTCTGCCCGACGCGAGCCGCGACGCCGTCTGGTGGGTGCTCGCGTTCGCGGTCATCGGGATCATCTACGGCGCTCTCGTGGCTCTGGTGCAGCCCGACTGGAAGAAGCTCGTCGCCTACAGCTCGGTGAGCCACCTCGGTTTCGTGATGCTCGGGATCTTCGCCTTGACCGAGCTCGGCCTCCAGGGCGGGATCCTCCAGATGATCAACCACGGGCTTTCGACCGGCGGACTGTTCTTGATCGTAGGCATCATGTACGAGCAGACCCACAACCGGATGATCTCCGCCTACGGCGGCATCGCCAAGGTGGTGCCGGTTTTCGCCGCGCTATTTTTGATCATCGCCCTCGCTTCGATGGGCCTTCCGCTTTTGAACGGGTTCATCGGCGAGTTCATGATCCTCCAGGGCACGTTCGCGAGCCCCCACGCCGGCTGGCGCTACGCCGCTTTCGCGGTCTCGGGGATCGTGCTCGGAGCGGCGTATCTGCTCTGGCTCTACCAGCGACTCATGTTCGGCAAGATCGACAAGCCCGAGAACGAGAAGCTCAGGGACGTTTCCTTCCGGGAGCAGGCAACGCTTCTTCCCATCGTCGCCCTCTGCGTCTGGATCGGGGTCTATCCCAAGCCCTTCCTCGACCCCCTCCGGGTTCCGGTGCGGGGCATCGTCGAGCGCATCGAGCCTGCGCGCTTCGCCGAGAAAGAAGTGGTAGGACCGGCGGCCGAGACCGGTCGAGAGAGCGCCGGCGACGACGGAAACGACTGACCCGGGTCCGACCATGCCAGAGCCCGGCCCGGCCGTTTCAAAACGGGCCCGGTGGGCTCTTCTCACGAGCGTCGGCATCATGTTTCCCGTCTCGATCACTCTGGGCGCGGCTTTCGGTTATTTCCTCGATCGAAGGCTCGGGACGCTCCCGTGGTTCTCGGCGATCTTTCTGGTCTTCGGGATCGCGGCGGCCTTCATCAATCTCTTCCGGACGCTCAACAAGTTCGAGAAGCTCGACGCCGAAGGCCAGAAGCCGAGCCCGCCGGCTTGAGGAGCTTCGATCCCGAGGCCTCGGAGCGCCGGCTGCGGCGCACCGCGTGGCTCCTGGTGTTGGTCCTGTCCCTCGCGGGCCTTCTATGGGGGGCTCGGTTCGCGGCGGCGGTTCTAGCCGGCGGAGCCCTCTCGGCTCTCAACATGGAAGGCCTGGTCCTTCTGGTGCATCTCTTGACCTCGACCACTCCGCGCAAAGCCTCCTGGCTCGCCGTCCTCGGAGTCGCTGTCCGGTACCTGTTGTTGGGAGTAGGCTTGTTTGTTATAGTTACCGTTTGTCGTGCCAACGTGCTGGCTCTCAGCTTGGGCCTGTCCGCACCCGTGGTGGCCGTGTTCCTGGAGTGGGGGCTCGACACGATGAGGGAGTTTCATCGCCATAACGACATCGACACCTAGGGAGAGCGCCTTCGTCGGGTCCTAGGCTTCACTGTCTTCTCCCGGTAAATCCAAAGGCGAATTCGAGTGCGTGCAGTTTCGTAAAATGGAGCAGTTCGAGCATCACTCAGCGCTATCGGGAATCCTGGAGTCCGTATTTCACGTTCACGCGCCCGATCACGTGGTCATGTCGATTTTCGTGGCCCTGCTCCTGGCGGCTTTTGCCTTCTGGTTCCGAAGACGCATCAGCGTCGAGAACCCGGGAAAGCTTCAGCTCCTCCTCGAGGCCGCGGTCGCCGGCCTCCTGGGCATGCTCGAGGAGACCGTCGGTCACAAGGGCCGGCAATTTCTCGGGCTTGTGGGAACGCTGGGACTCTTCATCCTCGTGAGCAACCTTCTGGGTCTGATCCCGTTTTTTTCTTCTCCAACGGTTTCGCTCAATATGACCGTAGGCTGCGCCCTGGTATCCTTTCTCTACTACAACTACCAGGGGATCCGGGCCCAGGGAGTCGGGCCGTACTTCAAGCACTTTCTCGGCCCGCTCCTGCCTCTCGCGATCATCATGGTTCCCATCGAGATCATCAGCCACCTGAGCCGCGTGCTGTCGCTCTCGATGCGACTCTTCGGGAACATCTTCGGGGAGGAGCTCGTGGTGTTGGTCCTCGGGAGCCTGGTTCCGTTCCTGATTCCCGTGCCGATGATGCTCTTCGGAGTCTTCGGGAGCGTGCTGCAGGCGTTCGTATTCACCATGTTGACCATGATCTATCTCGGCGGCGCGGTTGCCGCGGAGGAGCACTGATTCGAGCTCGTTCTGCAAGTTAAGGAGGAAATCTGGTGACTAGAAGGGTTTTGTTGACAGCCTTGGTGTGGGGTGCGTTCTTCATACTCGCCGCCCCGGTGTTCGCTCAGGAGGGTTCTGAGAAGTGGACCCCCGAAGTCTACAAGTGGGCGATGATCGCAGCCGGAGGCGCTCTGGCGTTCGCCGCCGCAGCGGGGGCGTATTCTCAGGGCCGGGCGGTCAGCGCCGCCTGCGATAGCATCTCCAGGAACCCCGGCGCTTCGCCGCAGATCCGGTTCGCGCTCCTGCTCGGTTTGGTGCTGATCGAATCGCTGGTGATCTACGTGTTCGTCATCGCGCTCAGCCTCCTCTTCGTGAAGTGGGGCGTGGCCTAGTGCCGTTCCAACTTGATTCGCCTGGAAAGGTCGTCGCCTTGGCCAGGCTGTCGCTGTCTATCAGCGAAATTGCCTCTCGGAGAGGATAGTTGGAACGGCACTAGTCTCCGCTCTCGAATCCGCGCCGGGGAAGGTGCCTGGTTACTTCGCCTTCCCTCGGCGCTCCCTTCGACCCCGCGTCGTTCCCAGCGCGACGAAAATGAGGCTCGCGTAGCCCGGGAAGTACTGGGCGAAACCGAGCCAGAAGCTCCAGCTCCCCTCGCCGAGCGCGAGGTAGGTGAGGGGAGCGGTCGCGCTGAAGACGATCCATCCCGGGTTCGCGCTGAACGCGGCGAGACCGGCGATCGGAAGAAACGCCCACGGCATCACCTGCGGGGACAAGAAGAGAAAGCATCCGAGGAGGAGGAGCGCCTCTCGAGGAAGGTCGACGCCATCGGGGCAAAGCTTCACCGTCCTCACCAGAGCCAGCAGAAGCCAGGCTCCGGCGCAGGCTGCGATCGCGACCATCGGGTTCCTCGTCACCAAGAGCCTTGCGAGCTCTGCTGTGGCCGGCATCAAGCTACCCCCGATGGTGCTCGAAGGCGGCCATCCCAGGAGCTCCGCGATCGGTCGCGTTGCTGCGAGAGGGGCCCAGGCGAGCCCGGCGACGACGAGCGAGAGGGCGAGCCGCGCGCGGAGAGCGCGGGCGGCGAGAGGGAGCGTGGCCCAGAAAAACGGAGGACCGGCGAGGCTCGCTCCGTAAGCCAGGGCGGAAGCCCCGGGTCGTTTCTTCTGGAGCAAGAGGAAGGCGAGAAGCAGAAAGAAGAGAGGGATGGTCTCGAGCCTGCCGCTTCCGGCTCCCTCCTTCACCAGAAGCGGATTCCAGCCGTAGACGAGCGCGAGTCCCGCGGGAAGCGAGGCCGCGCGCAGGAGCGCCGGCATCAAGGCGAGAGCGCCGAGATCGAACGCCGCGGCGGCGATCGGTTCGAGCTCGGGTCTGATTCCTATCGCCGCTCGAACGGGGCTCGCGCCATGGAGGAACGCCTCGGGAACGTCGGTCGAAAAGCCGCTTCGCCCGAGGAGAAGGCTCACGCGGAAGAGGGCCGAGGTGACGAAGACGAAGAGTACGAGCACGGGGCCGGTCTTTCTCTGGAGGCCCTGGACCGCGCGGATCGCAAGAGCGTAGGCGACGAATAGAGCGCTCCAGAGCAGAGGAAACGCGAAAGGCGTAGCTCCACTCCGGGCGGCGAGGAAGAGGTACAGGCCCTCGCTCGCGATCGAGAGGATCAGAAGTCGCAGAAACACCGGGAAAGAGGGAGAATCTATCACGTTCGGAGGCATTGACCGTGTTCGATACGATTCGCTGGGAGGACG
>Ga0209002_10001650_pt1 | contig 18031 bp, 16 predicted proteins | sample Rifsed16ft2_FD_184010 | JGI IMG/M metagenome (GOLD analysis project Ga0209002, IMG submission 184010) | Soil microbial communities from Rifle, Colorado, USA - sediment 16ft 2 (version 2) | ecosystem: Environmental > Terrestrial > Deep subsurface > Rock core/Sediment | place: Rifle, Colorado... | reverse complement strand
CCTCTTCAATTCTAGATCTTCTGACAGAAATAATTCTAATATTGTGATTTCGATATGTAACAATAGCTGACCAATGCTTTGTGCCTGTTTTCCCAATAACCAAATACCTGGGTTCATCTTCAGTTTTGGCAGGAATTTCAAGGGTATCTGGATCGTCCCATAGCGATTGGGCCTCTACAAAATCTATACCATGTTTTTCCTTGTTTCTGGTGCTTTTTTCAGGGTCAAATTCAAATTGATACATGGTATAAAAAATATACCATTATTATATAAAAAGCAAGGGGCGAAAATCAGGGACTTCTAACGACTAGCCTCAGTTGCGGCGAGGCGCAGGCGAGCCGTCAACTGCAGGCATTTGTTAACTATCATGCTCAATTTTAGATTTTAAAAATTCTACTAATTTTATTGCAGATTCGGTTCCTTTCTTGACATCTTCCTGATCTACGCTATTACCATCTATATTTCCATGTACTAAATCATTTCTAATTCTTCTTAATGTATCGACATTGTTAACTGCAGACGATATTTTAGTAAATTCTGTTTTTGTAAGTGACAAAGGCAGTATGACATTTAGTAAATTATTGAATGTCAATTCATCTTTAATTTTCTTAATTTTACTACTGCTATAACCCTGTATTTTTAGAACGCTTAATCCATACTTTCGAAGCAATGCCTCTGAAATAATTGAAGCTTCAATTGCAGCGGTTTTCGCATCAAATAAATAAGCTTTATTTCTCATTTTATATAGTTCTAAAAGCTCATCTTTTGGATAATTATTGTTATCAATAGCATCCTGCAATTTCTGCCACTTACGGAGTGTCATTAATTGGTTTGACTTATATAAAGGATTAATTTTTCGGGAAGAAGGTATTTTCGGTTGAAATGTTCCTGACTCATTACCTGGAACTAAACTCCAGGTGACTTTATCCATTCCAAAACTGCCACCGAAAAATTCATATTCAGTAATTTTCCTCATCCAGTACATATATTTTAATGCACCAGCAGATAATAATGCTGATTCAAATATATCCATTGCTTCAGAATAAATAGAGTAAATTCGCTTTGCGGCAGATGAGTTTGATGTCTTGGATTTAATCCCTCTTACTAAATCAGATGGCGCTCGTTCAAATTCTATCTCCATTCTTCCACTTGGTATGGGGTCTAATTTTCTTTTTAGTTTAAATGTGCCTATATTTCTTTTATCAATAAAAAAGGCTACTTTTGCATCCTGTACAGGAATTATTAGAGGGGTTTTTAAATCTTCATCATTCCACTCAGGCACTCCAAATGGATAATAATCAGCACCACGTTTTATTATCAACTTGGCCATATTGATAGTTAACAGTGGATTACCGAGACTCCCGATAACCCCAATAGGGCGGGTTCCCGATAACACCATAATTAAGGAATTTGATTTGAGTATTCATCCTGATAATTCCCCATCCATTTTTAGGAGAGATGTAGCTATTAAAAAAGTAGCTTATGGATCACCACCCGTCAATATCTATTCTATTAAATAAGGATGGTTAATGACTGGATTCCCAATCAAGTTGGGAATGACGGAAAATGTACTGGATACTGGTCGCTACGGACTTCCTGTCCTCGGCTTTGGCATCCTGCGTCGCTCTACCGCCTATATCCATATAGGCGTCTCGCGACATTTCCTACATCCTGTAGGTCGCATTCGCCAGCATGATGGACCTAAGGAATCAGGCCTGTTTGTATTCTGATTTCTGACTCCTGAATTCTGCCTTCTGAATTCTATGTTCTGTTTCTCACCCCTGATAAAGATTCAACTTCCCTTCATGCAACTCGTAGATCTTGTCCATCTTGCGGGCAAGGGCCAGGTTATGCGTCACCATGATGAGACTCGTACCATAATCCTGGTTGAGCTCCAGCATAATATTGAATACCTGCGCTGCCGTATGTTCATCGAGATTACCGGTCGGTTCATCTGCGAGTATGCATTGCGGTTGCGTGACCAGTGCCCGGGCAATGGCAGCACGTTGTCTCTCCCCGCCGGACATTTCACCGGGTTTGTGCAACAGGCGATTACCTAACCCGACCCGGGTCAATAATTCCGTTGCAGTTTTTTCTGCATGTGCCACATTGTTATCACGAATGAACAACGGCAACGCGACATTTTCCAGCGCGGTAAATTCCGGCAGCAGGTGGTGGAACTGGTAAACAAACCCCATGCTGCGATTACGCAAATAACCGCGTTCAGTTTCATTCAGAGAGGAAAATTCTTTATCCAGAATTCTAATCTCGCCTTTGCTCGGCACATCCAGACCGCCCAGCAGATGTAACAATGTACTTTTACCGGAACCTGATGATCCGACTATCGCGATACGATCGCCCTTCATCACGTCAAGGTCTACACCCTGCAATACATCAACTTCGATAGTGGCATCATGAAATGATTTTTCCAGATTGAGGCAACTGAGCACAATTTGATTATTCATAGCGCAATGCTTCCGCCGGTTGCGTCCTCGCCGCTCGCCAGGCCGGATAGATGGTCGCTATCAGGCAAAAAACAAAGGCCACACTGCTAATCACTATGACATCCTGCCAGTGCATGTCGGAAGGCAGTTCACTGATGTAGTACACATCGGGCGATAAAAATTTCACGTGGAAAAATTTTTCAATGGCCGGAACGATAGTTTCCACATTGGAGGCCAGCCATACACCCCCGATGACACCCAGCAATATCCCCACCATGCCGATGACGACACCCTGGATGATAAATATCTTCATGATACTGGCCGGACTCACGCCGATAGTCCGCAACACGGCAATATCGGATTGTTTGTCTGTCACCACCATGACCAGGGTTGAGATAATATTGAACGCCGCCACCGCGACTATCAATGTTAGTATTACAAACATGACGGCCTTTTCCGTTTTTAAGGCACGGAAGAAATTGGCATGACGCTGGGTCCAGTCCACAACCCAATACTCACCGGGCAGTTGTTGCACGGCCTCACGGCTGATACGGGGGGCATTAAAGATATTGTCGGTTTTCAGTCGCAGCCCGACTGAACCCTTGTTGCGAAACAGGGTTTTGGCATCATCAAGATGTATCAGCGCCAGTGCGCTGTCAAACTCATGCATGCCGATTTGAAATATACCCACCACGTTAAACCGTTTCATGCGCGGTATGACGCCTGCCGGTGTGACATTCGCGGTAGGCACTATCAGAGTCACTTTGTCCCCAACCCCGATCCCCAGTGATTTGGCCATCTCCGACCCGACGATCATGTCAAAATTTCCCGGCACAAGATCATTGAAGTTTCCGTCTATCATTTTCCCGGCCACTTCGGAGACCTTGGGTTCTTCTTCGGGCAATATGCCGGTAATGACAGTACCATTGACACTCCCGCCATTCACCAGCATGCCTTCCGCCTGGAAATAAGGTGCAACACCGGTTATTGCCGGGTTTTGACTGATGATACCGGCCAGGTGACGCCATTCTTCCATCGTTTTATTCCGTGAGACGACCGATGCATGCGAAGCCATACCCAGAATGCGGCTGGTCAGTTCCTTTTCAAAACCATTCATGACAGAGAGCACGGTGATCAGGGCCATCACACCCAGGGCCACACCCACCATGGAAGTCAGAGAGATAAATGAAATAAAATGGTTACGGCGCTTGGCGCGAACGTAACGTAACCCGATAAAGGTTTCAAATGGTCCGAACATGGGCGGGCATTATAGCGTAAAAAACAGAAGTCAGGAGTCAGAATTCAGGAGTAAGAATATTAAAAAAGCCAATCTGTCTTCCGTCACCTTTTACCTCCCACATTCTGACTCCTGACTCCTGTATTCTGTTTTCCTCTTCTGGATTCTATACCCTGATTTCTATATTCTGCCCTTCATGAAACTCCTTGCTTTTGACACATCCACCGAGGCCTGTTCGGCCGCGCTGTATATTGATGGTGAAATAACATCACTATATGAAGTTGCACCACAACGTCATGCGGAACTGATCTTGCCCATGGTTGATCAGGTTTTATCACAGGCGCAGGTTAAACTCACCGATCTGGATGCCATTGCCTTTGGTCGCGGGCCCGGTTCATTTACCGGGGTCCGTATAGCGACAGGGATTGCCCAGGGGCTGGCATATTCTGCCAATCTGCCCGTTGTCCCGATCTCTACACTGGCCGCGCTTGCCCGATCGGAAAAGGACAAATCAGAATACATTGCCGTTGCCATCGATGCCCGCATGAGTGAAGTTTATTTTGGTTTATATAAACACGGTGACGGCGTCGAGCTGATTGGCGAAGAGCTGGTAATTGCTCCAGACAAAATTACCTTACAGATAAATGCGATGTGTTTTGGTGTAGGCAGTGGCTGGGCACGATATGCTGAAGTATTGAAAAATGTTTTCAAAAATAAACTGTCTGGTTATGACAGTGAACGTTTACCGCATGCTGCAGATGTTGCCGCACTTGCAGTACATGCATTCAAGAACGGCAGCCTGGTCAAACCAGAAGATGTGATGCCGGTCTATCTTCGCAATAAAGTGACCGGATAATCCTTCAACAAATTAATAGTGAACTATTTTAATATTTATTTTTTTACCAGATTCAGGTTTGTACTACTGATCCTGATCATCTCGTTACCGGTATCGTGCACTGAAGACAATCCGGAGCAGGCTTTCAGGAACGGTAATTACATACGTGCATTCGAACTTTGGAAACCACTGGCCGAAAATGGCGATATGAACGCGGCATACTATCTTGGTCTTCATTATTATCTGGGGCTGGGAGTCAAAAATAATCATGCACTGGCAAGGCAATGGTATGAAAAGGCCGCAGAAAAAGGCCATCCCTCCGCGCAATTGAGCCTGGGTACCATGTATCAGGATGGCGATACCGTGCGCCAGAATTTCACTACCGCCTATATGTGGTATTACGCCTCCGCAGTTCAGGGCAATGAAATCGCCCCTAAAAAAATGAATATATTGCGCAGGGAAATGAAGCTGTTTCCGAATCAGGTAAATCAAGCTGAAGAACTGGCCAGCCCCTACATCATGAATCCAAAATTTGAAATGAATGAACCACCAGTTTTATAGCCTTGCAATAGACGTCTCAATTTTTCCTGAGTTAAATAATTTCAAATGTCTGTAGCCTGCTGTTTGATTGTCTCTGGTGTAATGGTCAACGCCGGGCATGAACTGTACACAGGTTGATGGTGTTGCCATTAACTGCACATCTTTATGCATACTGTTAAATTCCTGATGGATATGTCCCCACAGCACTGCCCTGACCTGTTGATGTTTATCCAGCACAGAAAATAATTCCTCCGGGTTCTGCAAACTCATCTTGTCCATCCATGGGCTGTTGATGGACACCGGCGGATGATGAAGACAAACCAGTGTATGTTTATTTTTATATGCGTTTAATTGCTCATCGAGGTATTTCAATTCACTTTCATCAAGACGCCCTGCGTGGGTATTGGGTAGATATGAATCCAGCATGAGCACAATCCAGTTTTCAAAATGAATGGTTCTGGGTGTGCTGATATTCTTCTGATTCATTATTTCCTTTAACAAAGCAGGATCGTCGTGATTACCGGGAATACAGAACACAGGGGGTTCTATTGTTTTAAGTATCTCTACCAATCGTTCATAGGCTTTCGGTTCCGGGTCATGCACCAGATCACCTGTGAGTAATACTGCATCAGGTGGCCAGTGTTTATTTTGTGCCAGATTGATCACCTGCTCTAAACTTTGTGAAGTATCAATCCCATCAAAAGTCGTTTCCGGATTGGCGAAAATATGGGTATCGGTCAACTGGATCAGTTCGATATAATCCTGGTTCTGCTGTGATAATGTAATTAAATTCATATGATTATTTTAGTACGAATAACATCATGACGCGCAAGACACTTAACATAACTGACCAAATCTATGATTACCTGTTGTCTGTCTCATTAAAGGAAACAGATGTACAGCGGGAGTTGCGTGAAGAAACTGCCAAACAACCCCAAGCCATGATGCAGATTTCTCCGGATCAGGGGCAATTCATGGCTTTGCTCGTCAAGTTAATGGGGGCAAAAAAGATCATCGAGATTGGTGTCTTTACTGGTTACAGCTCGCTGTGCATGGCCATGGCATTACCCGATGACGGCCATATTGTGGCCTGTGATATCAATAAAGAATATACAGACATTGCCCGACAGTATTGGCGAAAGGCCGGTGTTGCGGACAAGATAGAACTGGTCCTGGCCCCGGCCATCCGGACCCTGGATAAACTGCTCGCCCAGGGCGAACAGGGAACTTATGATTTTGTCTTTATCGACGCGGACAAGCCGGAATATCCGGATTACTATGAACGTTCACTGCAATTGATCCGGAAAGGCGGATTGATAGCCATTGATAATGTGCTCTGGTACGGCAAGCCCGCCGATCCGGTCGAGAAAGACAAGGACACACTGGCGATACGGAAATTCAATCAGAAACTCTACCAGGACAGCCGGGTCATGATCAGCATGTTGACCATCGCGGATGGTTTAACGCTGGCGCTTAAACTCTAGTAATAAAGAAATTTTCTACATCTGCAATATTGCCGGTGATATTCATCCTGGGCAGGCTGTTCAGGAATTTTTTCCCGTAGGATTTTGAACGTAACCTCGGATCACAGATCATCAACACTCCGTAGTCATTCATATCACGGATTAACCGGCCCACACCCTGTTTCAGAACAATGATGGCCTGTGGTAACTGGTAATCCATGAAAGGATTAATTCCCTGTTCCTGCATCTTCACTGCGCGTGCGCGGAATACCGGATCATCCGGCGCGGCGAACGGCAGTTTATCGATGATGACACTGGACAATGCCTGCCCTTTAACATCCACCCCTTCCCAGAAACTGCTGGTGCCGAGTAAGACAGCATGTTTCGTACGCCTGAATGTCTCGAGTAATTCTGTTCTGGGCGCATCACCCTGTACCAGGATTGGATAATCAAGTTTATTCTTAATCAGATCTGTCGCTTCCCGCAGGGCGCGATGACTGGTGAAGAGGATAAAGGCGTGGCCCTGACTGGCCTGTATGACCGGTAGTGCGGCATTAATGACGGCTGAAGTATAAGCCGGCTCCCCCGGCTCAGGCATATTTTCAGGGAGATACAGCAATGCCTGTTTTTGATAATCAAACGGGCTTGGCCAGGTTTGTGATTTGATTTCATTCAAGCCGAGTTGCCCGGCAAAATGACTGAAATCATCACCCACTGCCAATGTCGCTGAAGTGTAAATGCACTGGCATTCATGTTGTGAAAGGTGTTGTTGAAAAATACTGGAAATATCCAGCGGTGTCTGGTGCAACAAAAATCCATGGCCCCGGCTCTCCAGCCACTGGACAAATTCATCACTCTCGCGTTCCCTGAAATCCTTCAGCATACCCAGCAGATTGCCTGCCCGCTTCCAGCAATTTTCCAGTGACTTTGAACGTGATGATAACTGGTCCAGTGCACTTTCAAGTGCAGCCAGCTTTTCATATAGCACATCAAATGTACCGCTAATGCTTTTATCAACTGATACTTCCAGCCAGGCTGAGCGTCGATCACTATTCCCCAGGGTAAGGCGGAATTTTTGCAAGCTGGTCTGCAATACATCGGGAATTTCAGTAAATCCCGGAACATCATTGGCGTCACTCAGATAAGCAGCACGCGTATCATTAATGAGTTCAAGTAACTGGCGGCTGCTTACCGTGCTGCCAAAAAAATCAGCGGCCAGTTCAGGGAGTTGATGGGCTTCATCAAAAATAATGAAACTGGCCTTGGGCAACACCTCACCGAAACCGGTATCACGCAGGGCCAGATCCGCCATCAGCAAATGATGATTGACGATAACGAGGTCTGCTTCATTTGCGTTGCGCCGTGCCTTCAATACAAAACATTCATCATAAAATTCACAGTTTTGTCCCAGGCAATTGTCTGCAGTTGAGGTAATGCCGGACTGTACCGGTGAATTCTCCGGAAGGTCCGCCAGTTCAGTCAGATCGCCGGTCGCAGTCTGTGCCGACCAGTGTTTTATGGATACCAGGCTGTCTTGTAACTGGACCGGCATGGCCCGGTTATGCTTTTCATATTCAACCAGTCGGAATTTACAAAGATAATTGGCCCGGCCTTTAAGCAAGGTTGTATTCACGGGCAAACCCAGCGCCCTGCTGACAACAGGAAGGTCTTTGTAAAATAATTGGTCCTGCAGGTGTTTGGTGCCTGTAGAAATAATGATTTTTTTTCCTGACATCAAGGCCGGTACGAGATAAGCAAATGTTTTACCGGTGCCGGTACCGGCTTCGCAGATCAGGGATTCTTCATCTGCCATAGCCCTGGCTATAGCTGTGGCCAGTTCCAGTTGTTGTTCCCTGACAGCATAATCCGGTAGCTGCCTGGCGATAGCCCCCTGTTTTGAAAAAACATCCGCTGCTTCTAGCAATGCAATACTCCGCTTGTCTCTCAGGCCCGGTCAACCGGGAAAGCAATTACTTCACGGATGTCTGTGCAATGATGCATGGCCATCAACAAACGATCTACCCCGACAGCCACCCCGGCACAGGGTGGTAATCCATATTTCAAGGCTTCAATAAATTTCTCGTCAATGAAAACTTCCGGTTTGCCTGACTTTTCCCGTTGCAGATTGTCCTGCACGAATCTCTTTTTCTGTTCACCGGCATCACACAATTCATGGAAACCATTGGCTATCTCCAGACCATGAATGAACAGTTCAAATCTTTCCGCAACCGGCGGATCGGAATGCCTGATCCTGGCCAGCGCGGACTGTACAACCGGAAAGTCATAAATCATGTGCGGGCATTCATGGCCGAGATGATCGCAGACACAGTGACTGAAAATAAAATCCAGTAAAACCGATCTTTCATCACCCTGTGCGGTGTATCCATAATCAGTTGCAGTCTTTTGTAATTCCACCAGTGCCGTGGTGTGGGGATCTAAATCAGTCTTTTCTTTAAATACTTCGGCATAGGTTTTTTTCTGTGCAGGTTTGAAATTCAATACCTGCAGTAATTCATCCAGTTCATCCATTAACTGATGATGATCATATTCAGGGCGGTACCACTCCAGCATGGTGAATTCCGGATTGTGATATTTGCCAATCTCGTTGTCCCTGAACACCCGGCATATCTGATATATCGGGCCACTGCCTGATGCTAATAATCTTTTCATCGCGTATTCAGGAGAGGTATGTAAAAAATGTTTTCGTATATGACGGCCACCCGGATACTGTAAAGCAGTTTCAAAACTCTCGATATGTGGATCGGATACAGCCGCATCGACGAGTATGGGTGTTTCAACCTCAAGGATCCCATGTTTGTTCATAAACTTACGCAACTTTTCAAGTAGCCGGGCACGGGCGAGTAACATCTCAAAGGATACTGCCGGTTGCCATTTGGTTTTCATTACCAGGGGACTATCTAGGAATTTCCCGGTCAGGCACGGCTCATGTATGCGCCGGTGCGGGTATCAATCCTGATTTTTTCACCTTTTTCCACAAACAGGGGGACCTTGACGACTGCACCAGTTTCAAGCTTCGCCGGTTTGGAACCACCTGTGGCTGTGTCACCACGTATACCCGGATCAGTATCAGAAATTTCAAGGACAACAAAATTAGGCGGGCTGACTGTCAGGGGAGCCCCATTCCACAGGGTCATGGTGCAGAGTTCCTCACCCTTAATCCATTGAGCAGTATCTTCCATGGCCTTTTCGCCGGCCATATATTGTTCGTAGTTTTCCTGATTCATGAAATACCAGAGTTCACCATCGTTGTATAAATACTGCACTTCCAGATCAATGACATCTGCGGCGTCAAGTGTATCACCTGACTTGAATGTACGCTCTATCACACGCCCTGTCTTCAGATTACGCAATTTGACGCGGTTAAATGCCTGGCCTTTCCCCGGCTTTACATATTCGTTAGTAAGTATCGCGCAAGGATCGTTATCAAGCATTACCTTGAGACCGGCCTTGAATTCATTTGTGCTGAAAGTTCCCATATTTCCCTCGTGGTGTTAATTCTCATATGATAAAGGCCGCTATCATACATTGAAGAAGGAAAATTATGCAGCAGGCAAATTGGCAGGCAGAGTTACGAAAAACAAAAATCGGCCCTGCCACATTACTCGAAGATATCGGATTGGCTCGCAATGCCCCGGCATTGGCAAACCAGGCCGCCATTTCTTTTCCTTTGCGTGTCACCGAAGGGTTTAAAAACAGAATAACCAATGGAGATGAACATGACCCCTTGCTACGCCAGATTTTACCCCTGGCGGAAGAGGATCGGGATCACCCTGATTTCAGTTTCGATCCACTCGCTGAATATGCAAAACAACCCGTCCCGGGTCTCCTGCATAAATATCATGGCCGTGCCCTGCTGGTGGTGACGGGTGCCTGTGCCATACATTGCCGCTATTGTTTCCGCCGTCATTTTCCTTATGCTGAATCAAACCCGGCCAGCCAGCAATGGCAAACTGCCCTGGATTACCTCGCCCGGGACCAGACTGTTACTGAAATAATATTAAGCGGTGGTGATCCCCTGACTGTAAGTGACGAACGTTTATCCGGACTGGTACAGTCTCTGGCAGATATCCCGCACATTAAACGGTTACGCATACATAGCCGGATACCTGTCGTCCTGCCTGAACGGATTGTTGATACATTGCTGGACTGGCTGACCGGTACACGCCTCAGGCCGGTGATGGTGGTGCATGCCAATCATGCCAATGAACTCGATAATTCAGTAGCCATGGCCATGGAAAAGTTGAAGCGTGCCCATGTTCCGTTACTGAACCAGTCAGTTTTATTGAGGGGGGTCAATGATTCAGTCACTGCACTGGCTATGCTCAGTGAACGGTTGTTTGATTACGGTATCCTGCCCTATTATCTGCACATGCTTGACCCAGTAAAGGGGGCCGCCCATTTTGCGGTTGATGAAACGCAGGCAAGGTCGATCATGCAAGGCTTGCGTGAATTACTGCCCGGTTATCTGGTACCGAAACTGGTCAGGGAGATTCCCGATACTCCCAGCAAAATACTTTTATAATCGTTAATTATCCGGGGTTAATGTTGTTCACGGCGTACTGCTATATTCGCCCATGATGGGATATACTTCATCCCCTGAATTAAACCACTTATCTGAAGTGCCTGAAATATAAAAATAATTTAGCTGATTATAATGTCTGTACTTTCGATTCAAAACATACTCATCATCGATGATTCAGCAGATTACCGGAAATTACTGACGACCTTCTTCAGGAAAGTCTGTCCATCGGCACATGTTGAAGAATATGACCCCGCCAAAGGCAGGCCACCGGAATCATTTTCCTGGGGTGACTTTGATCTGTTGATACTCGATTATGATCTTGGCAACGGTGAAAATGGTCTGGAATGGCTGCGCCAGTACAAGACATCAGTCGATTTTCCGCCCACTATTATGCTCACGGCAAAAGATAATGAAGAACTGGTCGTTAATGCTATCCGTTTCGGCGCCCAGAGTTTTCTGCGCAAGCCGGGTTTGACCAGGAATCTTCTTATCGAATCTATCAACGATGCGCTCACTAAATATAAACAGGAAAAGCATAAAGCCAGTTCCCAGAAGATCCAGGTCCATCTTTTTAACAAGGAAAAGTTTTTTGAAACATTAAAGACTGTTAAAAAAAATGACGCAGTCTATCTTGTGGAGATTGATAAATATCAATCCTTGTATGAAACACTGGGGATTTTTGCAACAGACAAATTTGTAAATTTCTTTATCGACACGATTTCCAGAACAATAAAAACAGCCGGTTATCGGGGCCAGATGACCCGGATTGCAGATTCCACTGTGGCCCTTTTGCTTGCGAACAATGACCCTGCAGTGGACATTGAAAATCTGGCCAAAAAACTTTGCAATGCATTTAATCATGCGGAATACAAAAATGATAATGTGACCGTGAAATTTTCCGTAAATATCGGTGCTATATCCATAGATGAGGAAAAATCAGATGTGATGAGCATCCTCGCAAAAATCGAGCATGCCTGCCGCAAGGCGCGGGAAACAGATGGTAACTCTTATATTATTGAATGGCATGAGATTGTAAAAGTACCGCCGGCTTTTGACCAGGCATTCGGCATAGAGGTCACCAATGCTCTCGAAGAAGACCGGCTGAAACTGTTATTTCAGTCACTCATACTCGTATCTGGAACAGCACATAAGGATTACAAGGACATCTATCAGGCACGTGTATCCCTGCTGGATATAAACAATAATATCATCGAACCTAAAAAATTCCTTCCGGTGCTGGAGAAATCCAAATCCATGAAAAAGCTGGACCGCTGGGTGATCCGGTATTGCGTGTCTGAACTGGCAAAACTGGTTTCCGGAAAAGCGAAAAAACCCGGGATACTGGTCCCATTATCAGCACAGTCCATTGACGACAAGGGTCTTACCGACTGGATCAATAAATTAATTGAGCATGTAAAATTACCGGGGCTGGGAAATTCACTTATTTTTGAGGTCAATGTCAAGGATTTCCTGCCCAACATCCGGCAGGCGAAACTACAGTTCAATAAATTGCGGGTGAAACTCAATGCCTCAATCGCCCTCATCGGGTTGAATGAGTTATCCGTTATGGAAAAATGCCTGCTACAGGAGAAATTTGATTTTGTAATCTTCTCGCCTGAACACACAGGCAAGGAGAAGATGCCGATGGATCAAATACAGAACATAATAAACATGGCGAAAGAACACAAAGTTCTCACTGTAGCCAGTAAAATAGACAGTGGTGAATATCTCGCTTTGTCAGCCAGTGCCGGTACGGATTATGTGCTGGGTCATTTTGTACAACCCCCGATGGAAAATATTATTTCTACCGAAGAAGTTGTCGTGCGCTAGGAAAAAAATCAATCCGTCACCTTGAGTCTGAAAACATTCCGGTAACCTCTGGGCAACAGGTTCCCCCGCCTGCCACGTTCACCGGTGTAGGCTACAATATCCTTCGGTTTTAATACCAGCTTGCGCTGTCCTGCAAAGACTGTCAGACAGCTACCGGCAGGAATGACAGTGACAGCAACCACATACTCTTCCCTCGCTTTTAATTTTGCCGAAGGAATATTGATAATCTTCAAGCCCTTGCCCCTGGGAAGAACCGGCAATTCACTGGCCCTTATAACCAGGAAATGACCGGCAGAGGATACGGCCGCCACCTGATCAGAAGGCATATCGTTGACTGCTGCCGGGATTAATACCTTTGCCCCTTTAGGAACAGAGACAATCGACTTGCCACTCTTGTTTTTAGTGATCAGATCATCCAGTCTGGCAATGAAACCATAACCACTATCAGACGCCAACAGGTAATGGCTGTCCGGTAGTCCCATCATCACACCCTCAAAACTGGCACCTTCAGGCGGATTTAACCTGCTGGCAACAGGCTCACCGAGGCTTCTTGCGGAAGGCAACAAGTGTGCGGGCAAGGCATAACAACGGCCCGTCGAATCCAGGAACACCGCGTTCTGATTGCTGCGGCCACAGGCAGTGGATTTGAAACTATCACCGGGACGGTAAGCCAGTTCTTCCGGCACAATATCATGTCCTTTTGCAGCCCTTACCAGCCCCTTGTCAGATAGTATGACTGTCACAGGTTCCGTCGGGATAAGATCAGTTTCATTGATTGCCTTTGCTTCTTCCCTTTCCTTCAATGGTGAACAGCGGTCATTGCCAAAGATTTTTGCATCATCTTCCAGTTCCTTGCGGATCAGTGTTTTCAAACGTTGCCTGGACCCCAGTATCTGATCAATTGTTTTGCGTTCATTCTCGAGTGCCTTGAGTTCTCCCTTGATGCGGATCTCCTCCAGTTTTGCCAGTTTGCGCAGTTTCAATTCCAGAATCGCTTCGGCCTGGAGATCAGACAATTTGAAACGCTTCATCAGGACCTGTTTAGGATTCTCTTCCTGCCGGATAATGGCAATGACTTCATCAATACTCAGGTAGGCGATCATCAATCCCTGCAGGATATGGATCTGGGCCAGCACTTTTTCCAGCTGGAATTGCAGGCGCCGTTTTACCGTTTCCGTGCGATAGGCCAGCCATTCCCTGAGGACCATTTTGATGTCCTTGACCTGTGGCCGGCCATTGATACCTATCATATTGAGATTAACGCGGTAACTGCATTCGAGGTCGGTCGTGGCAAACAGGTGCGACATCAGTTCATCCAGATTGATCCGGTTGGAACGTGGGACCAATACGAGGCGCACCGGATCTTCATGATCTGATTCATCTCTGAGATCTTCCAGCATAGGCAGTTTTTTTGCCTGCATCTGGTTCGCAATTTGTTCCAGTATTTTTCCACCTGAACTCTGATATGGCAACGCGGTGATAATGATATTGCCGTCATCTTTTTCCCAGACAGCGCGCATCTTGATCGATCCATGGCCTGTTTTATATATCGCCCGGATCTCTGATTTGGGAGTGATTATTTCCGCCTTTGTAGGAAAGTCCGGTCCCTTGATATATTTGCAGAGTTCATCGATTGTTGTGTTGGAAGACACCAACAGACGGATACAGGCATTGGTCACTTCACGCAGGTTATGCGGTGGAATATCGGTGGCCATACCCACCGCAATTCCTGTCGTACCATTCAGTAATATATTCGGCAGGCGTGCGGGTAACAGACGGGGCTCATTTAAAGTACCGTCAAAATTCGGCAACCAATCCACGGTCCCCTGCCCGAGTTCACCCAACAAACTGTCTGCATAAGGCGTAAGTCTGGATTCGGTATAACGCATGGCAGCAAATGACTTTGGATCATCCATGGATCCCCAGTTGCCCTGTCCATCAATCAATGGATAACGATAGGTAAACGGCTGTGCCATCAACACCATGGCCTCGTAACAGGCAGAATCGCCATGCGGGTGATACTTGCCGATCACATCACCCACGGTACGTGCTGATTTTTTATATTTTGCCCCGGTCTTCAGACCGAGTTCTGACATGGCGTAGATGATCCTGCGTTGCACAGGTTTAAGGCCATCACCGATATGTGGCAAGGCACGATCAAGAATGACATACATGGAATAATTCAGGTATGCCTTCTCGGTGAATTCATGCAACGGTTGTCGTTCGTTGCGTTCGAAGTCGAGACTTAATGTTTCAGCCACTGTTTTCTCCGGATAAATTAAGCAATTAAAAGTTTGTCATCATAAATTCATACTGCTGACATTTCTCTATCATACTTTTCACGCAAGATTGGCGCGTAACTTAATATGAAAGGAGAAATATCATGCGAGTTGATCATTATCATATTCAGCGGTTTCTGGCATTATCTGAACTGTATTTCAGACTGACGGATAAAACGGCCTCCGATGTCAGCAGTGAAGAGATGGAGGAATTTCTCGAGGCCATCAATGAATGCTCGCCGCCTTCGATGTCACCAGAACAATACGTGGCCTGAAGCCTGGGCATCATTCCAATTGCGCAATATCGCCCTTCGATTCCAGCCACTGCTTGCGATCCTGGGCGCGTTTTTTGGCCAGTAACATATCGAGCATTTCGTCTGCTTTTTTACCGTTTGGCAAAGTCAATTGCACCAGGCGGCGCGTCTCAGGCGCCATTGTCGTCTCACGCAATTGCAATGGGTTCATCTCTCCCAAACCCTTGAAACGTTGCACATTGGCCTTACCCTGTTTTTTTTCTGCTGCAATATGGTCAAGGATGCCTTCCTTTTCCGCATCATCCAGTGCATAGTAGATATCCTTGCCAATATCGATGCGATACAACGGTGGCATGGCCACAAAGATATGCCCTGCCTCGACCAGCGGGCGGAAATGTTTCACAAATAATGCGCATAACAGTGTGGCGATATGCAGGCCGTCAGAGTCGGCATCAGCGAGTATGCAGATCTTCCCGTATCGCAAACCTTCCAGATTTCCTGAACCCGGGTCAACGCCTATAGCGACCGCAATATCATGCACCTCTTTGGAAGAGAGCACCTCGCCGGAATCCACTTCCCAAGTATTCAGTATCTTGCCACGCAATGGCATCACCGCCTGAAATTCCCGGTCCCGCGCCTGTTTGGCCGAACCACCGGCTGAATCTCCCTCGACCAGAAACAATTCTGAAACGGAGATGTCCTGAATACTGCAATCCACCAGTTTGCCCGGCAGGGCTGGCCCACCCGTGATCTTTTTTCTGACAATCTGTTTGTTGGCCTTGAGTCGCTGCTGTGCACTCGATATGGCAAGTTCAGCTATTTTCTCACCCGTCTCAATATGCTGGTGTAACCAGTGACTGAAGACATCTCGTACTACACCGGCAACAAAGGTCGTGCATTCACGTGAAGACAGGCGTTCCTTGGTCTGGCCGGCGAACTGGGGTTCATCAAGTTTTACGGATAATACATAGCTGCAGCGTTCGCAAATATCATCAGCTGTGAGCTTCACACCACGTGGCATGAGATTACGTGCGTCACAGAATTCACGGATTGCATCCATCAATCCCTGACGCAGACCGGTGACATGCGTGCCACCCTGAACAGTCGGCACAAGATTCACATAACTTTCGGTTATTATCTCACCTGCTTCCGGACACCAGTGGATGGCCCAGTCGACGGCTTCATGATTACCTTCCATCGAACCCATGAAGGGTTCCTGCGGTAATAAATCCTTTCCGGCGAGTTGTTCCGAGAGATATGTCTTTAATCCATCCTGATAACACCATTCCATTTTTTCATTGGTGTTTTCGTCTTTCAGTTGCACGATCAGACCCGGACACAAAACGGCCTTGGCGCGCAATACATGAACCAATTTGCTGAAAGAAAATTTTACACTGTCAAAATATTTTGGATCCGGCCAGAAACGGATGGTCGTACCGGTATTGCGCTTGCCGACTTCTCCAACCACTACCAGTTTTGATTTCTTGTCACCGCCGGCAAAGGACATGTTGTATTCCTTGCCATCGCGCCTGACCCATACTTCCAGGTGTTTGGAAAGTGCATTGACAACGGACACACCGACGCCATGCAAACCACCGGAGAATTTATAATGCTTGCTGGAAAATTTACCGCCAGCATGCAGGCGTGTAAAAATAACTTCCACACCAGAGACTTTCTCGCCTGGATGAATATCCGTTGGCATACCACGGCCATCATCGGCGACGGTGACTGACCCGTCTTTATGCAATGTGACCTCAATCTTCTTCGCATATCCGACAATGGCCTCATCAACGCTGTTATCTACAACTTCATGAATGAGATGATTTGGGCGGGTAGTATCAGTATACATACCCGGTCGTTTACGCACCGGGTCGAGACCGGTCAGGACTTCGATGTCAGCTGCATCGTAGCTGCGGTTCATATCAGCATATCTGAACAGTAGGCAGGCATTAACATGGATGCGAAATGTACCATAAAACCACAAATTATTTGCAGCATTTCATTCCATGCAGACAAAAGTGACCGGAATCGGTCAGGATTAATTCAGTACTGTTTAATCAGTCCAGATCCCGGATCAATGAGAGGCAAATATTTTCGGGGACCGGGTCTACCGTATGCCGGTATGCATCGTGATCAATACCGGCGGAAAGTGATGCGCCCTGTTTCAGGGCGTTGATCATTTTGTCAGTTAATTCAAAGCGTAGAAAATGCACAGAGGAAGTCTTGCCTTCAGTAGTACGGTCCATGTCTTCGTCCGCTACGGGAATAACCCGCTCCATATCATCCACCTTGATCCACACTGCGGTTTCAATATTGATCATCCGGGTCAGTTGTTTTCTGCGTTCTGCTTCATCGTCAAATTCGATCATGAAGGTGGCCTTCCAGTTCTTCCCGTCCGGGATGAGTGGATTGTAGGCGTCCAGTTCTTCCTGGATCCCCCCCGCTTCAAAAATCCGCTCGACCCGCAACATTTCCTGTATCTGGTATTGCATGGTCAGCGCATCTTCAAAATATAACGTGGCATTCGGGCCGATGGGCAAGTGCCGGTTTTTTTTGTGTTTGATAACTTTGTCACGGAACACCTTGCGGGCTTCTGCATATTTTTC
>Ga0209002_10001646_pt1 | contig 18064 bp, 13 predicted proteins | sample Rifsed16ft2_FD_184010 | JGI IMG/M metagenome (GOLD analysis project Ga0209002, IMG submission 184010) | Soil microbial communities from Rifle, Colorado, USA - sediment 16ft 2 (version 2) | ecosystem: Environmental > Terrestrial > Deep subsurface > Rock core/Sediment | place: Rifle, Colorado... | reverse complement strand
ATCCAGAACGTTGTTGATCCCCGTCCACCTCCGTAATCAATCGTCATCACCCAGCAATCCGCCTGACCACCACCTGCAAGCGCAAGCTCTTCATCTCCCGTGACGGTGTAAGAATAGTAGCCAGGGGGCGGTCCACCCGGATGATAGAAGCTGATGACAAAAGTTTTCCCGGCGGCAAAAGGAAGTGTCTGGAATATTTCGAGATCGAGCTCCCAGTTCAAGGTGGGCATTGTGAGGGGAAGTTCAAATCCCTTTCTTGAGTTGTCAGCTGTTGTGTCTGATCCTGTTACGCTGCTTGCTGTGAAATTGAATGCCTCGACCTTCCCCTTGCCGTCTTTGGAGTAATGATAGATCGGGGAAAGGTCCTCCCGTGAACAGATCGAATAGACCTTCCGGTGTGCCGCCGAATCGCTTGTCCACCAATCCTGATCGATGACAATCCTTTGTTTCCCTCCAATAACCACAATTCGGACGGTTCTACTCCAAAGACCGACATACTTCAGGGTGCCATTCGGCATGTGAAGCGTGACGGAGTATTGATTCCGACCTTCTGGAAGGTTCTTGAGCTGCAAGTCGCGGGAGATATCGATGGTGTCGACTTGTGCAAATGCAGCAGCAAGCGGTGTTGCGAAGAACGAAAACAGAAGAATCGGTCTTAGAAGAGAGCTCATGAGTGCCTCCTTCGTAATTGGTAATCGGTCTTAGTTGGGTCCGACGAGGATGGAGCCGGCGATTTTCTTGAATCTAGAACGGATAAATGGTATTTTTGTTGCACTCATGAAACCGCTGTGTGTTATCGGCTTTGACGGGGGCGGCACAAAAACGGCGGCGATCCTTGCCGACCACAAGGGAAACGTGCTGGCGGAAGCGACGGGCGGACCGTCAAACTTCCAGATCATCGGCGTCGAGCAGGCGTCCCACCAATTGCTCTCTCTCCTTATCCAGTGCTGTGAAAAAGCGGGAAAATCCCCTACGGAGGTAAAGGCGGCCGTTGCGGGATTGACGGGTGCAGGGCGCCCCGGCGACCAGCAGCGAATGCGAGATGCTTTCCTCGAACACGCGCGGCGCGAAGGTGTATCACTGAACCGGGTTGCAATCGAGAGCGATGCCCGCGTTGCTCTCGAGGGATCTTTCAAAGGCGGACCCGGGATTATTCTCATTGCCGGAACCGGCTCTATTGCCTTCGGAAAAACCAAAGAGGGTGAGGTATTCCGCGTGGGGGGATGGGGCCGCATCCTCGGTGATGAAGGAAGCGGATATGCAATCGGTCGTGACGCTCTCAATGTGGTCACGAGACACATCGACGGTCGGGGAAAAGAGACTCGCCTGACGAAACTTGTGGCCGACCGATTTGGCCTCAAAGACCAGGACACCATCATCAGTGCTGTGTATCGGAACAACTTTGACGTTGCCTCGGTTGCTCCGCTTGTCATTGAAGCGGCGGGATTGCACGATATCGAGGCGGAACGCATTCTGAATCGCGCGGCGTTCGAACTCAGTGAACATGTTCGATCCCTCACCTTCAAGCTCGAAGGGGCCACGAGGGAGCCCCGCCAAAAGATCTCCCTCTCGTTTGTCGGCAGCCTGCTCACAGAGGAGACGCTCCTCGCAAAAATCGCAAAACACAAAATTGAATTCTCCATTCCTCAAATCATTGTCATCAGGCCGCAGGCGCCGCCGGCGTTCGGAGCAGTCTTGATGGCCCTTCACCTCGCAAAGGACTAAGTTGATCGACGTCGTTCTTCCATACCATTCAAGTCCCGCGTTCGAAACGATACTCTCAAAATTTGTTCATTCCCCGCTTGTTCACGAAATCTGGATTCTGCACGACGGTTCGTTCAAAGGCGATCGAAGGAAATGCAACAGTATCAAGAGTGATTCATTTGGATCCGGAGCAGCCCTCAACGAGGTCCTCGGAAAAGTCCGGGCGGAGTATCTCCTTGTGTTTTCCAGGGCTGGCGAGATCATCCTGAGTGATTCATCGCTTGAGCGGCTGGTCTACGTTCTCAATGAGACGGGCGCCGGAATGACATATTCTGATTATGATACCCTGGGCAAAGGGACAAGACACCATCACCCGGTCAATGACTACCAGTTTGGAAGCATCCGGGATAATTTTGATTTCGGATTGCTCCAGCTCTACTCCGTGAAGGCCGTTCAGGAAACGGTCAGGAAGTACGGGCCTCTCCCGGATGTGTGGCACGCAGGACTCTATGATCTTCGGCTGAGAGTCTCCGCCGATCGCCGGTTGTTCCATGTGCAGGAGTATCTCTATACAATTGTGGAATCGGATACGCGAACAAGCGGGGAAAAACAGTTTGATTACGTCGATCCCCGCAACCAGGAAATCCAAAAAGAAATGGAGCGCGTTGCGACCGATCATCTGAAGAGGATCGGTGCTTATCTTTCCCCGCAGTTCAAGGCGCTTCCGAAGGCGTCGGGTTCATTTCCTGTTGAGGTCAGCGTGATCATTCCGGTGCGGAACCGCGAGCGGACGATCGCCGACGCGATGGGGAGTGTTCTCAGACAAAAATCCGACAAGCCGTTCAATCTGATCGTGGTTGACAACCATTCAACGGACCGGACAACTTCCATCGTGGCAGATCTCGCCAAAAGGGACCCGCGTGTGATTCATTTGATTCCTGAGCGGGATGACCTCGGGATCGGCGGATGCTGGAATGAAGGTGTCCGTTCGGAGCGATGCGGCCGCTATGCTGTCCAGCTCGATTCCGACGACATGTACAGCGATGAAAACACGCTGCAATCTGTCATCGAGACATTTCGCAGCGGCGAGTATGCCATGGTGATCGGGTCTTACAAGCTTGTGAACATGCAGCTGGAGGAAATTCCGCCGGGGATCATTGACCATAAAGAATGGACGCCCGAAAACGGAAGGAACAATGCCCTTCGGATCAACGGATTGGGTGCTCCCCGCGCTTTCCTTACTCAGCTGTTGAGGGAGAATCCGATTCCCAATGTGAGCTACGGCGAAGACTATGCGATCGCTCTCCGATTATCGAGGGAGTACCGCATAGGAAGAATTTATGTGCCTATCTACTTGTGCCGTCGCTGGGAGGGGAACACCGATGCTGCGTTACCGGTCGAGCAGGTTAACCGCAACGACAGCTACAAGGATAAGCTCCGGACCATCGAGATCCTAGCGCGTCAGTCAATGAACGCACGCAAATCGGCCGGTCCTCAATCGTAGTGCCTCGATCTCAAGATCATAACGATCATCGTTTCAAGTCTCCGCCGTCCGGAAGTACTCTTCCCGAGGCTATGCGGTCGCTCCTTCACGGGCAAAAGAAGTCCTGGCCATCGCTCGCAAACGGATATGCGGCGCTGAATCAGGTTCGCCAGCGGGAGGTCACGTGCAACGGTTTCAACGTGACGCTTCAGTTCAATCCCGGCCGCATGACGAGCACGGCGGCCCGCGTCGATGCAGAATCGATCAAGCGTCGCTCGTGTTTCCTGTGCGTTGAGAACCTTCCTCCGGAACAGGAGGGGATCCTCTGGGGCGAAGATTTCGTCATCCTCTGTAATCCGGCTCCGATTTTCGACCGGCACTTCACCGTGGCGCACCTCACCCATCGGCCGCAGATCATTGGACCTTTTCTCTGGCAATTTCTGTCATTGGCTCGCGACATCAGTCCTGAGTTCTCAATCTTCTACAACGGGCCGCGATGCGGCGCATCCGCCCCTGATCATATGCATTTTCAGGTCTGTCCGACCGGTCTCATTCCGGTTGAGCGTGAAGCTCTTCAACCCGATCGGCGGTCTCCGGTTGCCTCGTCGGGAAAGACGGGAATCTTCACATTGAAGGATTATGGAAGAGAGACGGTCCTCCTGGAAGGAAGCGATTCGGAAGTGGTCGGAACCATGCTTGTGAAGTTCCTTCAGTCATTACAGGCCGGGGCCGGCACGACGGAAGAACCGATGGTGAACATCCTTAGCTCATTTAGTGAGCCGATGTGGAGGTTGATCATTTTTCCCCGAAAGAAACACAGGCCGGAGGCTTTCTTCAGGACAGATGAAAGCAGAATTCTCGTCAGCCCTGCCGCTGTGGATATGGGGGGGTTCATCATCACACCGTCGGAGAAGGATTTCACAAGCCTGAACGCAAAGACAATCGAAGAGATCTTCTCGGAAGTTTCGCCTGATCACGCGATCATTCACAGGGTGCTTGAAACGCTCTCATGATAAAAGCAGAGCCCGTCATTCATGTCGGAGTCATAGAGAAGAAGCCGGAAATCCGCGGCGCTTTTCCCGAAACGCATACGGTCAACGGTGGTGGGAAGGTTGAGGGAGAGTTTACCGTTGTTCGGGCCGGTGAAGGGTTGCTGTTCTCCACCAAATCCGGCAGACAGGTCACGGGGAAGGAATTTCGCGCGGCGGGTGAAGGGAGATTCCTGCTGCACGGCGTTACCATCGGCATTCAGTTCCACTGGGAACGAATGGAGGACGAATCATTTCAGGGCCACCTTCGGCTTGTTCCGGACGGAGAGGGGATCACGGCAATCAATGAAATCGGTCTGGAAGATTACCTCAAGAGCGTCATTTCCTCGGAGATGAGCGCCGAATCTCCTCCTGAGCTTCTCAAGGCTCACGCTATCACATCGCGCAGCTGGCTCACAGCAATGCTGGAGCAGCAATTGAAGCTGAAGAACCTTCAGAAGGCCGCGCGTTCGCGTGAGTCATCGGAAGAGCTCATCCGATGGTACGACCGGGAAGACCACGCACTGTTCAATGTATGCGCGGACGACCATTGTCAGCGCTACCAGGGTGTATCGAAAATCGTTTCCGCCGAAGCCGAACGGGCCGTGGAGGCAACAAGAGGCGTGTGTCTGACGTACGGGGATGAGATCTGCGATGCCCGCTTCTCAAAGGCGTGTGGAGGGATTTCCGAGGATTTCGAAAGCGCGTGGGACAACGTTTCCGTGCCGTATCTTCACAGCATCTCTGATTCGGAAGAAGAGTTTTCACCCGTCCACGGGGAAGAGAATGCCCTTGCGTGGATCAAAGGGAGGCCGGAAGCTTACTGCAATACCTCGGATCCGGAGATCCTGAAGAAAATCCTCCCATCGTTCGATCAGGAGACTTCGGATTTCTTTCGTTGGCAGGTACCATACAAACAATCTGACCTCTCCGACCTCATTCGGAAGAAATCAGGGGTGGATTTTGGGCCGATTCTTGATTTGATTCCAATCCAGCGCGGACCCTCCGGAAGGATTGTGCGGCTCAGGATCGTGGGTTCTAAAAAGACTCTTGTGGTGGGGAAAGAGCTCGAGATTCGCAAATGGCTTTCGCCGTCCCATTTGTACAGCTCGGCGTTTGTTGTCTCAAAGTCTGGTGGACAGATTCCTGAATCGTTCACACTTCACGGGGCAGGATGGGGGCACGGAGTGGGCCTTTGCCAGATCGGCGCGGCTGTGATGGCCACGAGGGGGAGGAAGGCAGAGGAGATTCTCCTGCATTACTTTCGTGGAGCGGAAGTGAGGAAGGTGTACTGAGAAGTTAAAAATGAAAAGTTAAAAGTGAAAAATTGAAAGCTGTCAGCGATCAGCTATCAGCTGTCAGAGTCTTCCTTAAACATGAACCTTGAAGCCTGAAACTTGAACCCAGAAACCCAACCCGTAGCTCGTAACCCGGAACCCCTGCCCGTCCGGCAGGCGGGCGGAACCAGAAAAACCTACCGCAACCCCTGGGCCTGGATCCCGTCTCTCTATTTTGCCGAAGGAATCCCTTACGTTGTTGTGATGACCGTTTCTGTCATCATGTACAAACGGATGGGGATCTCGAATACCGACATCGCCCTCTACACAAGCTGGCTGTACCTTCCGTGGGTCATCAAGCCCTTGTGGAGCCCCATTGTTGACATCCTTCGTACGAAACGTTATTGGATCGTCGCAATGCAGCTGATTGTGGGCGCGGGCCTGGCCGCGGTCGCGCTGATGATTCCGGCAGAGGGGTTCTTCCGATACACCCTCGCGTTCCTCTGGCTCATTGCGTTCAGCTCTGCGACCCACGACATAGCGGCCGATGGATTCTACATGCTTGCTCTGACGGAAAAGGAGCAGTCATTCTTCGTTGGGATCAGGAGTACCTTCTATCGTATCGCCATGATCACCGGGCAAGGGCTTCTCGTCATGCTTGCCGGATACTTCGAGGAACATCCTCTCACCTCCGCGGACAACGCCATTGCCTCTGCCTGGGCGGTGACGTTCTTCGTCCTGGCGGGGCTTTTTCTCGCTTTCTTCGTTTATCACCGCTTCATTCTTCCGTATCCCGTCATTGACCGGCCCGCCGCAAGCGAGACGGGAGCGGTTGCACGGGAATTCGTCGCCACCTTCAAGTCTTTTTTCCGGAAGCCGACTGTCGGACTCATGCTCGCGTTTCTGCTCCTCTATCGTTTTGCAGAAGCCCAGCTCGTCAAACTCGCGCAACCCTTCATGCTTGATACTGCGGAGGCTGGAGGGTTGGCTCTTTCGACAACAGAAGTGGGATTTGCATACGGCACGGTCGGGGTTGTGGCACTGACCGCCGGAGGATTGTTGGGAGGCTTTGTCGCCTCAAAGAATGGTCTGAAATACTGGATCTGGTGGATGCTTCTCGCCATCAATCTCCCTGATGCCGTTTATGTCTATCTTTCATTTGTCCGGCCGGAGGATTATCTCATTGTCAACGTCTGTGTCGCAGTGGAGCAATTGGGCTATGGATTCGGATTCACCGCGTACATGCTGTACATGATCTACGTGTCGCAGGGAAAATATCAAACCGCACATTATGCTTTGTGCACCGGCTTCATGGCCCTCGGCATGATGATCCCCGGAATGTTCAGCGGGTGGCTGCAGGAACAGATCGGCTATCAGTCGTTCTTTCTCTGGGTGATGGTTGCAACTATCCCGGGCTTCATCGTCGCGCGGTTTGTGAGCATCAATCCCGAGTTCGGAAAGAAAACAGAAAAAACAGTCCAGGGCTGAACTGTTGCCTGAACGCAATGAGCGCTGCCTCGAGGTATTCTACCAAAGGAAAAGTCATGCAACTTCTTAAACCGATTCGATTCCTCCTTCTCGTTCTGGTATCCCTTCTCATCCACCTCATCACGGTCCCCGGTTGTTCCGGATCGCGGCAATCAGCGACCGGCGTCAAGGCGCTGGGTTCGGGAGACGGATGGGTTGAGTCAACGCTGAAAAAAATGACGCTCGAGGAAAAGGTAGCACAACTTGTGTTCGTATGGACCGAATCGGGCTACATGTCTGAAGATTCACCCGGATGGCAGGAGGTGCGGCGTTTGACCGTCGACAGGAAGCTGGGGGGATTCATTTTCTCGATCGGCGATGTGTACGAGTATGCTGTTCAGATCAACAAACTTCAGGCGCTCTCCGGAGTTCCCCTCATGATCGCGGCAGATTTTGAATTTGGAGCCGGAATGCGCATTCGCCGCTCAACGCTATTCCCAAGGGCAATGGCGGTCGGAGCGACGCGCAATCCGGATTTTTCCTATCGGATGGGAAAGGCAATCGCACGCGAAGCGCGTGCCGTGGGCGTACACCAAAACTACGCGCCCGTTGTCGATGTCAATAACAATCCCATGAATCCCGTGATCAATACGAGGGCGTTCGGGGATGACGTGAGACTCGTAACGGACATGGCGCTCGCCTTCATCAAAGGGTCGCAAGAGGAGGGTGAGATCGCAACGGTGAAGCATTTTCCCGGACACGGCGATACGGATATCGACACACATCTTCGCTTGCCTGTCTTGACCCTTCCGAAATCCAGGTTCGAGAGGATCGAACTTCCCCCGTTCAAGGATACATTTGATGCAGGGGTCATGTCGGTGATGGTCGCGCATATTTCCGCAACCGCCTATGACAGCGTTGCCGGGATTCCCGCCACCGTTTCTCCGATAATCTCGACGGACCTCCTGAAAAAGGAAATGGGATTTCAGGGCCTGGTTGTCACGGATGCAATGGTCATGAAAGGAGTTGCGGACAAATATCAAACAGGCGAGGCGGCGGTGTTGTCCATTAAAGCCGGGACCGATCTCGTCCTCATGCCTCCGGACGTCGATATCGCATTGGATGCGATTGTCGCGGCGGTCAGGCGGGGAGAAATTCCCGAGGGCAGGATCGACGAGTCTGTGAGGAAATTCCTGCGTGCAAAGCAGTGGCTGGGCCTTGACCAGAACAGGTCCGTCGACGTCGATAAAATATTTGAAGTAGTGAACTCGTTGGAACATCGATCGCTGGCAAAAGAAATAGCAAGGAAATCGGTGACGGTCCTCGGCAACGGGAAAGGCCTGCTGCCGTTGACGCGGTCAAACGGAAAGAAGGTGGTCGATCTGCTGATTGCAGATGAAGAGGATCCTTCAAACGGCCGCCAGTTCCACGGTGAGCTTCAGCGCCGCATGGGCCGGGTCGATTTTGCGCTCATCGATCCGCGCAGTGATTCGCTCGAATATGCTTCCGCGATGCAGAAATCGATGCAGGCCGATCTCGTTATCGCCCAGCTTCACTTCTATACGCGCTCGGGACAGATGACGGGATTTCTTCCCGAGAAAGTCTGCAGTCTGCTGTGCACGATCGTTCGCAGCGGTAAGCCTGTCGTCGGAATTTCTTTCGGGAATCCGTACATCGTTATGGATTTCCCCGGGATCGACACGTACGTCTGTTCCTACAGCGGGATACCGGTTGTGATCGACGCGACGGCCGAAGTGCTTTTTGGCGAACAGCCTGCGACGGGGAAGCTGTCGATAGAGATTCCCGGAGTTTACAAGTACGGCGACGGAGTGGAGTATCCGAAGACGGCGCTCTCTGTCGGCGATGCTCGGGAGGCCGGATTTGATCCGGTGGAGTTGTCAAAGGTCGACAATGTGATCAAGAGCGCCATCAAGGATTCCGCGTTTCCCGGCGCTCAGCTGCTGGTTGCGAAGGATGGGATTATTGTGCACAAGAAGTCGTACGGATTCTTCGATTATGGGATCTATTCCCCGCCGGTTGAAAATAGCACGCTCTATGATCTTGCCTCAGTCACCAAGGTGGTTGCGACAACCAATGCGGTGATGAGGCTGGCCGATGAGAACAGATTGAATCTCGACGATCCTGTTGTGAAGTACATTCCGGAGTTCGCGCAAAACGGAAAAGAGAAGATCACGCTCTACAATCTCATGGTGCATAACAGCGGACTTCCCGCGTGGCGCAAATTCTACGAATTCTGCAGAGATCCCCGGTGCGTTCTCGACTCCGTCTATGCCACCGGACTGATCTACAAGACCGGCGATTCGACGATCTACAGCGACCTGGGCCTGATCACGATGGGGAAGGTCCTTGAGAGGGTCTCGGGCACGACGCTCGACCGGTATGTCGATTCCGTTTTCTTCCAGCCCCTCGGAATGACCCACACGAGATACAACCCGCCGGAATCGCTCCGCACGAGAATTGCCCCCACAGAGGTCGATTCATTCTGGCAGAAGACGTATGTTCCGGTGCAGGGGAGGGTTCATGATGAGAATGCTGCCACGCTCGGAGGTGTCTCGGGCCATGCCGGCCTTTTCTCGACCTCATCTGATCTGGCGATCATGATGCAGATGCTGCTGAACGGCGGAGTGTACGGCGGCAAACGCTATTTGAAGGAGGAAACGATCCGGCGGTTTACAACGCGGCAATCCGGGCAAAGCAGCCGCGGAATCGGGTGGGACACAAGATCGGAAGGGCGTTCATTCTCGGGGTCACTGACGTCACCATTGACGTTTCTCCACACCGGGTTTACCGGAACCTCCGTTGTGTGCGATCCGGAAAAGAAACTGATTGTCATACTGCTCACCAACCGCGTCTACCCCACACGTAACACCTCGAAGATATTCCGGGTGCGGCCCGAGGTGCATGACGCGGTTTTGAGGGCAGTGAAAACGAAATCCGCCAGTCACTGATCCATCTCTCCCAAAGGGGGGCCATGAAGGCTTTTCCGAAACTCATCGTGGTCGCGGCATGTACGGCCGTTTCTCTGCAGGCGCAAACTCTGCGTATCAGCGACTTTCGTATCCCTGATTCATTCTTCGAACGGCTTTCAGTGAACGTCGGCGGGACACTCTCCTCTGCCAATTCGGATTGGGGCGCATCTACCTCCAATTCGAGTTCACGGAGATCCTCCAACTTTGACTTCAGCCAGCAGTATCGTTTGTTCCAGTCAAACGAGCGCTCCTTGCACAATTTGACTCTCTTTCTTGACGGCAGCCTGGCATCGAACAAGTCATCCGAGCTTGACGTTTATGCTAACCGTTTGAGGAAAGGCAGCGGTGCTTCTCAATCGTGGAGCATGTACTTCGATTGGGACGGCTCCTCGTACGTCAATGAAGAGTTGCTCTATTGGTACGCCGCGTTTGAAGGGAACGCACACTATTCTGATCAAAGGGATCATTATGAAGTATCGGATACCGCGGGGATCTGGAGCAACGATGAACGCTGGAAAAATCGCTCATATGATGTAAGGGCGAGTGCCGGATGGGGAATCGGGAAAGTGCGCGATGGCCTGCCCGTGTTCACGATCCTCCGTATCATTGACCGTTTACGCAAAGACAATGCACTTCTCCGCGAGCCCGAACGGGACGAGATTCTTCAACTTGTTCAGATCTATTCACGATTGAGTGAATATCAGGGAAAACACGATCGTTACGCAAAAAACCTCTTTGGCGACCTCTTTGTATCGATGGAGTCCATGGGGATTGTTGGCAGAAACGGTCTTGCAGCGTATTCCATTGTTCACACAATGGATGTTTTGTCGGAATACCACAGCCCGCGGCTCTTTGGATGGAGAATCCAGGCCGGACTGGAACATCATTCCAGCCAGGACGAGTCGATTTACACCGCACACTCATCTAGGCGGAAAGCCGGCTCGGATTACTTGAACCTTCGGGGGGAGATCGGTCATGATTTCTCACTTGAATCACACGCCTATGCGGATATGCACCTAAGCGCAGGATTGTTCACTCCTTATTTGAGGTTCATGGAATTTGAGGCAAAGGGGGTGCTGACCTATGACCTTGGTGAACGAATTGAAACACGGGCAACAATCACATACGTGAGAAACCACAATTGGGAGTATGGGGGGACGCTGTTTGATCCATTCGCCCTTCGAACAAACCTGTCGGCAACCTTCGATTTTCGGTTCTTCGTCGAAGATCGAGTGACCCTCCGCGTCGGGTCAACCTACAACTTCAGTCGCAGCAGTCGGGACTCAGGAGCTCTCTCGAATAGCGAGAAGAGAGCCTACGCTTCGATCGGATTGGACTATCGGTTCTTCTAACAGAGGTACTCAGGTTTGCAGTATGACCACGGCCACTGTTCCCAACTCGTAACGAGACCGGCCTTCACTGGATTCTCTAGTACGTACCAAATGGTTCGTTCTAGTTCCTCTCCGCTTCGAACAACGTGGTCGTAACTCTCATGTTGCCAGAATTCGCCTCTTCGATCCAAGACAGCATTTGATTTCAATGCAGTGTACCACTTCAGATTCTCCATGATGTCAGAGAGGCTGCTCGTCAGCGAGTCTCGTTGATGAACGAAAGCCACAAGATGTACGTGGTTCGGCATTATTGTGAATGCATGGAGGTCATAGACCTTCCCGTTGCGATAATGGATAGCCTCCGCGACTATTTCGGCGATATGCGGATCTGCTAACCAGCGGGGGCCTGTGGATGGATTGTTGAGGAGGCTGTCGAATTTGCGGAACAATGCGGCGGCATTTCTTCGAGGCTTGTTGGGATTCCCCCTCTTTTGAAAGAGATACTCTTCCCTTTCCCCACGAAGCTCTTGAATGACATTTGCAGGAAGTGAGCCCGACAGGCGAAAGACAATGTGGTAATCTGCTTCGTCCGGCACATAATGCGGCAGATGGCGCCGATAGAATTCCTTCCTTTTCATTTTTTCCCCCAATGAAGAATGGCAGTTCCATCATATCGTTTTCATCTCTAATCTGCAAAAGGAAAGTTGTTCGGACATGTCGGTGTTCGTCGACGAACGGGCTGCTGGATTTTCTGCCAATTTCCTGCTAATTTCAAATCCTATTCTGAACCAACTGATCCAACCTCGAGGAGCATTATGGCCATCCCGAAATTCAAGAACGAACCCCTGACGGATTTCTCGAAACCTGCAAACCGAAAAGCAATGGAACTGGCTCTGGCAAAGGTCAGGTCCTGGTTTGGCAAGGAATATCCCATCGTTATCGGGGGTGAAGAAATCCAAACGAACGACAAGTTGAGATCCTACAATCCCTCCAATTCTTCAGAAGTCGTCGGCGTCTTTCAGAAGGCGGACGCAGCGCTGGCGACCCGCGCTGTGGAGACGGCCGCGGCTGCATTCGAGAAGTGGAAGACAGTGGATGCGAAGAAACGCACTGAATTTCTCTTCAAAGCCGCAAAGCTCATGAAAAAACGAAAGCATGAGTTCAGTGCGGTGATGGTTTACGAGGTCGGAAAAACCTGGCCCGAAGCCGACGCCGATACGGCAGAGGCGATCGATTTCATTGAATTCTATGCCCGCGAGATGCTCCGCTATGCTGCTCCGCAGCCCGTCGTCTCGCATCCCCAGGAGAAAAACGAGCTCGTCTATATTCCGCTCGGCGCAGGTGTGGTTGTCCCCCCATGGAATTTTGCCCTGGCGATCCTCACAGGAATGGTCTCTGCGGCTGTCGTTACAGGCAACACGGTTGTCTTGAAGCCCTCAAGCGATTCCCCGCTCACCGGATGGATGTTCTTCGACCTCATGCGTCAGGTTGGTCTTCCGGCCGGAGTGATCAACTTCGTGAGCGGCCCGGGCGGCGCTGTGGGCGATACGATGGTGGCCCACCCGAAGACCCGTTTCATCTCTTTCACGGGCTCGAAAGAAGTGGGGATACACATTTATGAGCTGGCGGCGAAAGTACAACCGGGGCAGAGGTGGCTGAAGCGCGTCGTGGCCGAAATGGGCGGAAAGGACGCCATCGTGATCGACGACCAGACCGATCTTGAGGTTGCCGCGCAGGCGACGATCGCCTCGGCATTCGGCTTCCAGGGACAGAAATGTTCCGCCGCCTCCAGGGCGATTGTTGTTGACAAGGTCTATGACAAGTTTGTCGGTCTCTTGAAAGAGAAGGCAGAGAAGATCAAAGTCGGTTCCGCTGATGACCCGGGCAACTACCTCGGCCCGGTAATCAACCGCGGCGCCCAGGAAAAAATTCTGAGCTACATTCAGAAAGGAGTTCAGGAAGGCGGCCGACTCATTGCGGGCGGCAAGAAGGGAAGCGATCAGGGAAGCTTTGTCCAGGCAACGATTATTGCCGATGTCGATCCCAAAGCCACCATTGCACAGGAGGAGATCTTCGGTCCCGTCCTCGCCGTCATCAAGGCAAGCGATTTCGATCACGCACTTGAAATTGCGAACAACACCGAATTCGGATTAACCGGCGGTGTGTGGACGAAGAACCGAAAGAAGATCGAGAAGGCGAAGAGAGAGTTTCATGCGGGGAATTTCTACGTGAACAGAAAGATCACCGGAGCCCTCGTCGGAGTGCACCCCTTCGGCGGATTCAACATGTCGGGTACGGACTCCAAGGCAGGAGGCAGGGACTATCTGTTGCTCTTCCTTCAGGCGAAATCGATTGCCGAAAAAGTAAAGTAATGAGAGGATGATGCAAAACTACGTACCATGTCCGACCTGCAGTGAAGAGGTCACAAAGGACAGTGACTTCTGTCCGCACTGCGGAGTCGTGTATGCGGAAAGCGAACCGGTTCAGTGCGAGGATCATCCGGATCGCAAAGGGGAGTCCCTCTGCATCATCTGCCACCGTGTCCTCTGCAAGGAGTGCACGCGCTCCCGCGAGGGGCGACGCTTCTGCAAAGACCACAAGTCGGTGAACGTTGAGCAGGATTGGGCGCAGATCTATCAATCGTCGGAGATCAACGAAGCGGGACTTGTGAAATCGGTTCTTGAGAATGCGGAATTTCATGTTCAAGTACAGAACTTCAACTCGATCGGTTTTGTATGGGATGGCGGCGGTGATTCTGCCCAATCGAGGAGCAATATCGGAAAGCCGGCGAAGGTATTCGTTCCGATTCCCGAGTACCTGAATGCCGAGGTTGTGCTTCGGGAATGGGAATCGGGTGAAGTGAAAGAGGAAAGTTAGTACCCCTTCGGAACAACAAACTTGCCCCGACCTTCAGGCCGGGGAAAAAGAGAAGACAACATGAGGGCTTTAGCCCTTTCGTTCCGTTTCCAGTTTCGACAAGATTGAGAAGGAGTCTTCATGAAGATCCATGAATATCAGGGCAAAGAAATTTTAAGGAAGTACAACGTCGCACTGCCGAAGGGCCAGGTCGCGTTTTCAGTGGACGAAGCGGTAAGCGCCGCGCAGTCAATCGGCGGAGGCGTTTGGGTGGTGAAGGCGCAGATTCATGCGGGTGGCCGGGGAAAAGGAGGCGGAGTGAAACTGGCACGGAATCTTGACGAGGTACGCCAGCGTGCAGGTGAGATCCTCGGGATGACGCTTGTGACCCATCAGACAGGACCCGAAGGAAAGGTCGTCAAGCGGCTGCTCATCGAGCAGGGGATGAATATTGAAAAGGAAATGTACGTCGGGATTACGCTCGATCGGGCCCAATCACGCAATGTCGTCATGGTTTCGACAGAAGGAGGCGTCGAAATCGAAAAGGTAGCGGCGGAGACTCCGGAAAAGATTCTCAAGGCGGCTGTTGACCCCGGAATCGGGCTTCAGAATTTCCAGGCGAGGCAACTCTGCTTCGGCCTTGGCCTGAAAGGCGACGCGTTCAAGAACGGAGTGAAGTTCCTGATAGCGTTGTATAAGGCATACGAAGCCACCGATGCCTCCCTTGCCGAGATCAATCCTCTCGTCATTACGAAGGAAGGCGAAGTGTTTGCCCTCGACGCGAAAATGAATTTCGATGATAACGCACTCGATCGTCAACCGGAGATTCGGGAGATGCGCGACATCGACGAAGAAGATCCGCTGGAGGTAGAGGCGACAAAGTCGAACCTGAACTACATCAAACTCGACGGTAATGTCGGGTGCATGGTCAATGGGGCCGGGCTTGCGATGGCGACAATGGATATCATCAAGCTTGCCGGCGGAATGCCTGCGAATTTTCTTGACGTCGGCGGTGGGGCAAGCGCCCAAACGGTCGAGGCAGGATTTCGGATCATTCTGAAGGATCCCCACGTGAAGGCCGTTCTGATCAATATTTTCGGGGGCATTGTGCGATGCGACCGGGTCGCGACGGGTGTGGTGGAAGCTGCGAAAAAGGTCGACGTGCATATCCCGATTGTCATTCGGCTCGCGGGCACGAATGCCGGCCTCGCCGCAGAGATCCTGAAGAACTCCGGCCTGAGTTTCCACGTGGCAGAGAGCCTCAAAGAGGCAGCGGAGAAGGTGACGCAGGCGATCGCTGCGTAGGGGAGGTGAAACTCAAAAGTCAAGGGTCAAAGGGCAAAGGGCAAAGGGCAGAACCCTGACCTCCGGAAGTTCAAAAGTACGAAGTACGAATGACGAAGTACTGACTCGTAACTGTAACTCGGAACCCGGAACCAATCTTGTCCTACGAAGCCATCATCGGTCTTGAAGTTCACGCTCAGCTCCTCACGGAGTCGAAGGCGTTCTGCGGGTGCTCAACCACGTTTGGAGAGGAACCGAACTCCAACGTCTGTCCCGTTTGTCTTGGCCTTCCGGGAGTCCTTCCTGTTCTCAATGCGAAGGTGGTTGAGTTTGTCCTCAGGATGGGGCTCGCGACGAATTGCACCATTGCCCGCCAGTCGGTGTTCGCCAGAAAGAACTACTTCTATCCGGATCTTCCCAAGGGCTATCAGATTTCACAGTATGAAGAGCCGATCTGCACGGACGGATATGTGGAAATCGATCTGAAGGATGGATCAAAGAAGAGAATCGGGATCGCCCGCATCCATATGGAAGAAGATGCGGGGAAGTCGATTCACGATATCGGTGCATCAACATTGGTCGATGTCAATCGGTGCGGCGTGCCTCTCATTGAAATCGTCAGCGAGCCTGATTTGCGCACTCCCCGCGAAGCTCATGAGTACATGTTGAGAATGCGGCAGATCGTGACGTATCTGGGAATCTGCAACGGGAACATGGAGGAGGGGAGTTTGCGATGCGACGCGAATGTTTCCGTAAGAAAGCAGGGCGAAACGGAGTTTGGTACGAAAACAGAACTCAAGAATATGAATTCGTTCCGTTTCGTTGAGAAAGCCCTCGAGTTCGAGATCGCGAGACAAATCGACGCCCTGGAGCATGGAGAAGAGATTGTCGGTGAAACCCTCCTCTGGGATGCTTCGAAGGGGATCGCTGTTCCTATGCGATCAAAGGAAGAGGCACATGACTACCGATACTTCCCTGAGCCGGACCTTGTTCCGGTGAACGTTGGGGTGGATTGGATCGACCGGGTGCGTACCAAACTTCCGGAGTTCCCCTCTGCCAGGCGGGATCGTTATGTGAAGGAACTGTCTCTTCCAAAATACGACGCGGATATCCTCACAACGGAGAAAGAGCTCGCCGACTATTTTGAGGGCGTGCTTCAGCATCTTCCTGCCAGGAGTCCCGAGGCGATCAAGTTGACAAGCAACTGGGTCATGACTGAGGTTCTGCATGTGGTCAAAGAACAACATATCGCCATTGATTCGTTTGCAGTTCGTCCGAAGCGGCTTGCCGAAATGATTCACATGATGATCGATGGAACGATCAGCGGGAAGATCGCAAAAGAGGTTTTTGAGAGAATGTTGACGTCGGCCGATTCGCCCTCAGCAATCGTAAAGAGCAGGGGACTTGCACAGGTAACTGACGCAACTGCCATCGAAGCCGCGGTCGACAAGATCTTGTCGGAAAACCGAAAACAGGCGGAAGAATTCCTCGGCGGGAAGAAGCAGGTGTTCGGATTCCTTGTCGGGGAAGTGTTGAAGGCAACGGGAGGAAAAGCGAATCCAAAATTGGTGAATGAGATTCTGAGAAAGAAGCTGGAATGGAGAAGTTAGAATCTAGGAGATTGATCAAGAATGAAGAATTCAGAATCCAGAATCCAGAAGGAAGATGAGGTATAGCAGACTATTTCATGCGTCCGGGACAATTGGAAATCGGGATTCAAGAAAACACGATTTGCAGAATATCACGTGAAATCCGGATCCAGTTCTTGCCACCAGCACTGGAGGATGCTATGAAGAAATCCATGGTCGTTTTAGTGCTCTGCGGAATTATTTCGATGTCGTCCTTTTCACAGGTCCAGGTCTCGAAAGGATCGTTTGTCGGAGTCGGGCTTGCTGCGTTTGCCCGAGGGTATGGCGAAGGATTCCTCCCCCGTCTGAATGTCGGAATCTTCGCGAAAGCGCCCCTCGTCGAAGGCCTTTCGGTCAGGCCCGAGGTCGCGTACAGTCAGCGAGGGGACATGTCGACCTCCAGTTCTGTTGTACTGGAATACCTTGACGTCTCCGTTCTTGCTGAATATGAATTCATACTCCTCGAGTCCAACGGCCTGTCAGTCCACATGATGGGAGGACCAATGGTATCCCGCATGTTCCAGGCGTCCAGCCAGACACACAGCGGATTAACAACGGTCGCCGTGGATATCTACGGCAGCACGAGCATTTTTGACTACGGCCTCCTTCTTGGAGGTGGATTTGGCATTGATGTAGGGAATGGCTCGATGTTTGTGGAAACGCGAGTCTTCATTGGCCTGAAGAAAATCACTCTGCCCGTCTTCGGCAGCCCGATGCAGAATCGATCTGTCGCATTTGTGACGGGATTTGAGTTTTGAGGAAAGCAGGAGCTAGAATCGAGGAGCTAGATTAGGATCAGGAATTCAGAAGTCAGCCGTCCTGACAAAGTCAGGACGAGCCTCGTCCCGCACAGCGGGACGGGAGGTCAGAAGTCGGAAATAAGAAGCAAGAAGTAAGGAGTAAGCAGGATCTGGAATCGTCTTTCTCTGATGACTGAGTACTGACAACTGATAGCTGATTGCCGAACGTTGAAAGCTGAACGCTGATATCTTTCCTCCCTGTTGACTCCAACTCCG
>Ga0209002_10001645_pt1 | contig 18067 bp, 11 predicted proteins | sample Rifsed16ft2_FD_184010 | JGI IMG/M metagenome (GOLD analysis project Ga0209002, IMG submission 184010) | Soil microbial communities from Rifle, Colorado, USA - sediment 16ft 2 (version 2) | ecosystem: Environmental > Terrestrial > Deep subsurface > Rock core/Sediment | place: Rifle, Colorado... | reverse complement strand
CCTCCAGTTCGCCCTGAAGATCCTCATGAACGCCTTCTACGGCGTCCTCGCCTCCTCGTTCTACCGCTTCACGAATCCCCAGATCGGGGCGAGCATCACCGCGTTCGCGCGGGAGAACATCAAGTCGATCATCTCCCAGCTCGAGTCCGAGGGGATCCGGGTCATCTACGCGGACACGGACAGCGTCTTCTTCGAGAGCCCTCACAAGGACCGCGACGGGACCGTCGCGTTCTCCCGGTCCATCGCGGAGCGGTTCAGCCACGGCAGCGTGAACATGGAGTTCGAGCGGGTCCTCGAGACGTTCTTCAGCCACGGGAAGAAGAAGAGGTATGCGGCGAAGGTCGCGTGGCCGATCCCCGGGGAGCTGGTCGTCCGGGGGTACGAGATCCGGCGCACGGACGCGTTCAACCTTCAGAGCGAGGCCCAGAAGCGGATCTTCGCGCGGATCCTCGACAAGGACACGGAGGGGGCCATCTCGTTCGCGCGGGAGCTCGTCGAGAAGATCCGGGAGGGGGTCATCCCCGGCAATCTCCTCCCGGAGGAAGGCGATCCCCTGGAACCCCTCGTCATCTCGCGGACGGTCCGAGACGAGGCGCGCTACGTGAACCCGGAGTCCATGGCGAACGTCCAGGCGGCGAACAAGCTCAAGGCGATGGGCCACGAGGTCGTCCCGGGCATGAAGGTCTCGTGGATCGTCGTGGATGCGAAGAAGCAGCCCATGAACGTCGTGCCGTACGTATCCGGGCGGCCGTTCGAGGGAACGCCGGACTGGGACTACTACGCGAAGCGCGTCGCGCAGACCCTCGCCTACGTGACGGAGGTCTACGGATGGGACGAGAGGGCCCTGTATACCGGGAGCCTCCAACCGAAGCAGTCGACCCTGTTCCACCAGGACTTCGAGGAGCCGGACGCGGGCCCGAAGAAGGCGGACAAGAAACTCACCCTAGAGGACTTCCTGTGACTTCATTGGAGGACGCCGTGTGCCGATTCTGCGGATGGGAAGGTCCGAACCCCGCGCGGGATGCGCACGGGTCTCTCTTCTGCCCTGAATGCGGGCGTCCCGCCGACTACAAGATTGTCGTGGAGGAGCTCAAGCGGCAGGGCCTCTGGAAGGCTTGAGGGATGGAGCCGCGCGGGCCTCGCGTCCTCGCGGTGGGGGACGCCATCGTGGACATCTTCACGCCGCCCCTTCGGCCCCTGCCTGCCGGCGACGTGCAGCGCCGGATCTCTGGCGTGCGACTCGGTCCCGGGGGGAACGCGACGAACTTCGCACTCCAAATCGCGTCCCTCGGCGCACGGACGACCTTCGTGGGATCCGTGGGCACGGACGTCCTCGCGTCGATCCTCATCGACGCGTTCAGGCGCCATGGGGTTCGTGCTCGGTTGACGAAGAGCCGGTCGTTGCCGACCGGGGCCTCCGTGGCGGTCGCCTGGCTCCAGGGCGGCCGTGCGCTCGTCACGTCGCCCGGTGCGAACGCCGCGCTGTCCGCTCGAGGCGTGTCGCCATCGCTAGTCGCCCATGCCGACCATGTGCACCGTGCGGGCTTCTGGTGGACCCCGCGCTTGGGAGCCCGAGGGACCGCTCGGCTCCTCGCGCAGGCGCGCCGGGGCGGAGCGAGCACGTCCCTCGACGTAGCGACGGATCCCGACGGATGGACGCGGGAGAACGTCGACGACGTCCGGTCCGTCCTCCCCCACGTCACGACGTTCCTCGGCAACGAGGCGGAGATCCGTGCGATCGGTCGGGGACGAGACCTCCCGGACTCCGCGAGGAACGTCGCCCGCCTCGGCGTGCAGGAAGTCGTCGTGCACCGGGGTGCGAAGGGCGCCTCATGCCTTCGCGACGGGATCACCTTGCGCGCCCCGGCGTTCCCGGCGGCCCGCGCGAACCCGACGGGTTGCGGGGACGTCTTCAACGCGGGATACGTCCTCTCTCGCCTGGGCGGGCGGGGGATTCTGGATGCGCTCATCTTCGCGAACGCGTGCGCGGCGGCCCATCTCCAGGACCCAGGCAGGCCGTACCCCACGAGACGGGAGGTGGCACGCATCCTCTCGACTTCCCGAGGTCGCGCGAGGCTCTGAGCGCAACTCCGGTCCGCACGTGTCAAGGGGGATTTTCACTTTCACACATCTCCCCCTCGCGGACCCCTTGAAGTATCCGGAGGCCGTGGACTGATCGTGGTCTATAGCGGGCCTCGTGGATGCGCCGCGTCTGTCGTCTCGCCCGAAGCGTGGATGGCGCTGGGCCGTGCCGACCTCGAGCCCACGACCCTGTGGGACTTTCCGGACCAGGGGTCGAGCCGCGTGCGGTTCGGGGATCCGTCCTTCAACGGCGTGACGCCAGCGGACGCGGCGGCCAATCTCGTCCGCCGGTATTCGAACGTGGGTGACCTGGTCGTCGACCCGATGGCGGGCTCCGGCACGGTCGAAGACGTCGCTCGCTCGCTGGGACGTCGTGTCGCATCGTTCGATTTGGTGCCCCGACGTCGAGAGGTTGCACGGGCCGATGCCCGAGCCCTGCCCCTCCAGGATCATGTGGCGACCTTGGTGATCGTCGACTCTCCCTACTCGAACAACATCGAGTACTCCCGGGAGCCCGGATGTCTCGGCCGTCTCTCGTGTCAGGACGAACGGTTCTACATCGAGATGGGCCGGGTCGCGAGGGAAGCCTCGCGAGTCCTCGTGCCCTCTGGAGTGCTCGCCTGGATCGTCAGCGACGAGTACAGGGGGGGTCTCTACACGCCGGTAGGATTCCGGCTGTTCCATCTTCTCCTCGCTTCCTTCCGCGCCGTGGATACGTGCGTCCTCGCCCGTCATCACGATCGCTCCGGGTCGCCTCTCTGGGAGCACCGGGCGAGGCGCTTCAACTTCTTCCTCCGAGGCTTCAAGTTCCTCCTGATCATGCGCAAGCGATCTTTCGGGAGGAGGGACGGACATGCGGAACGCTCTGGATCGGACGAGTGACGAGTCGCGGGCGATCGTGAACGAGCTCTGGGTCCGACTTCGTCGTCTGGGCGACCGTCGGCAGGACCGCATCCATCGTCGTGTGGGCCGCTACTGGATCGCGATCCGGAGCGTCCGCCGTGGCCGCGTGTTCGCGGAACTCCGTCCCCATCGGACTCGCATCGAGGTGTTCATCCTGCCGCCGCCGCGGCATCTTCGGGATCCGCACGGCCTCGCTCGCCAGGCGCCTCGCAGCCAAGGCTGGGGCTGGTTCCGCGCGCGATTCCACATTGATTCGCGGGGGCTGGTGCCCTTCGCGTTCGATCTCATCCGCCAGTCGTACGAGGACGGTCGGCCCTCGGACGGGAAATCGGTCCGGTCCCAGCGTCGGAACCCGCGAAGGGTTTAATACCCTCCCCTCTTTGCATTGGCGTTTTCCGCGACCCTGGTCGGGAGATGTACCGGTCGGCGAACCCGAAAATCCAGGGAATGAAGGCCATGGCAGAGGACGAGAAGGCTCCGGAGCCGGAGCCGAGCATCGCGGGCGAGGCGGAGCCGAAGCCACCCCGTAGGCCCCGGAACTTGTACGGCTATGTGAAGCAAGCTTGGAAGAACCCCCGTGAGGGGGTCGTCCATGAAACGCACTGGCAACGTCTCGTGGAGTGGCGTCGCGGTCCGGCGTTCTCGCGCCTCGAGCGGCCCACCCGGATCGATCGTGCGCGGGAACTCGGATATCGCGCGAAGCAAGGCTACGCCGTGGTCCGGGCGAGAGTCCGTCGCGGAGGTCGCCGGAAGCCGCACCCGATGGGCGGCCGGAAACCGAAACGGCGTGGACTCCTCAAGATCACGATGGCCAAGTCCATCCAGCGAATCGCGGAGGAGCGTGTCGGGAAGCGGTATCCGAACATGGAAGTCCTCAACTCGTACTGGGTCGGGGAAGACGGTCGACACAAGTACTTCGAGGTGATCCTCGTGGACCCCGAGCATCCCGTCATCCGGAGCGACCCGAAGATCAACTGGATTTGCGAGCCGGCGCACCGGGGCCGCGTCTTCCGCGGGCTCACGTCCGCGGGGAAGAAAGGGCGCGGGCTCCTGTACAAGGGAAAGGGCGCGGAGAAGGTGCGGCCGAGCATCGGAGCTCACGAGCGGCGCGGCAAGTAGGCCTCACGCGGCACGGATTCGCGTGGCCAGACTCGAGATTTCGCGGTCGCTGAAGCCGATGAGCGGTTCGAAGACCGGCACGGGTATGCCGGTCCGTCGGGCGGGAGAGAATTCACCCCAGCGGGTGCCGAGGAAGATCGCGTCCGCGCGCGAGAATTCATCGGTTTCCCGAAGGGCATCGAGGCCCGTCGCCTCGACGACCTCGAGCCGGACGTCCCAGCGCCGCAAGGGTTTCACGTGTCCATCTTCGGAGGGCGATGCGACCGTGATCCTGCAGCCACGTTTCATTCCGAGCCATGCAGCGACCATCCCCGGCTCCGACTCGACGAACGCGAGCGCCCGGCCCTGGCTTCCGAGGGGGAGGCCCCCGGGTCCTGGCGTGAATTCGTGGAAGACGAAGCCCCGGTTCCTCCGGGCCTCGATGTGGATTTCGACGTCGGGCCGATCCAGATCGACCCGAACGCCGGGGTGGGCGGCTCGGACCGCCGCGCCCGCGTCCCGCCCGAGGTCCTGGCTCGTGAACGGCGTACCGACCTGACGCGGGCGGATTGCGAAGGACATCCCCGGTCCGAGGAGAGTGCCCGCCTCCGAGGCGGCCAGGTCGCTGAGCGTTGCGAGGTCCGCATGCGCTTCCCTCGCGGGACTGATCGATACGATGCCGAAGCCGCGCGCGAGGATTCCCCGCGCCTTCCCTTCGTCCGCCGCATGGACGTAGATACGGGCCTCGTCCGACTCCGTGACGCACTCCTCGCGCTCCGCCGCGAAGAGGTCTTGGATGTTCGTCACGAGTCGGTCCCGGAGCTGCCGCCTAACGAAGCGGCTCTTCAGGGCGATTTCGCCGAAGCGGACGAGGAGGACCACCGTGGACCATCCGGGCGAGCCTAGATGAACACTCGCGTCACGATTTAATACGGACCTGCGGTTCGCGCCGCGTGGAGATTGGACTCCTCCTGGTCCAGGCCGTCCTGATGTTCGCGGTCGCTTTCATCTACTCGAATCTCGGCCTCGGGGGAGGCCTCCTGTTCGTGCCGATACTCCTGTCGACGAACGTGCCGGCCTCGGATCTCGCCGTGCCCGTATCCCTGACGCTCACCATCGCGACCGCGACGTCGTCCGTGATCAACCACCACCGCCACGGTCTCGTCGCGTATCGGCTCGGCGGCGTCCTCGTCGCGGGCGCACTGATCGGCACTCTCCTCGGCACGTCCTTCACGCTGTACATCCTGAACGACCGCGCCTTCCGGGCGTTCTTCGTCGCGGTCCTTCTCCTCTTTGGGGCGTACATGATCCGGGACTGGATGCGAAATGCGCGAGCGATCGACGAAGACGACCACGCGAAGATGACCCGAAACCGGGTTGCGGCGACGGCCGGAGCGACCGCCGGTTCCGGCTTTCTCTCCGGGAGCATGGGGATCGGGGGCGGACTGCTTAACGTCCCCCTCCTCGTGTACGTCCTCGGCCGCCGCACGCGTCTTGCCATCGGGACGTCGTCCCTCCTGATCATCCCGACCGCGGCGGTCGGATTCGTCGCGTACCTCATCGGACTCGGGGCCCTTGGGGGCGGGTTCGCGATCCCGGACGAGTTCCGGCTGATCCCGATCCTCGTGCCGGTCGTCTTCGTCGGCGCGTACGCCGGATCGCGCTGGGGTCTCCGTCGGCTCAAGACCCGCTCGGTCGCCCTCATTTTCATCCTGGTGCTTTACCTGGCGGCGGGGAAGCTAGTCGTCGACCTCGCGTTCGGATGACCGGGACACGTTTATGGACGGACACACCCATCCCCGCCCGCCCGACAAGGACCCGATTGGAGGCTCGATGGTCCGCCCTCCGGCCGAGCGCGACGTGCGCCGTCCCGGGGCATCTCCGACGGGGTCCCGCACCCGGACCGCAGTCGACGTCCTCCGTCGTACGCTCGTGGCGCTCCTCGGCTTCTTTTTCTTCGTCCTCGGGATTCAACTGATGCGCGAAGTGGCCCGGGGCGTCGGTCCTCTCGTGACGGGGTTCCTCGGTCCTCTGATTCAGGAGCCGTGGCATGCGCTCGCGTTCGGGTGGCTCGCGGCCTACGGAATCCTGAGCGGTTCCCCCGTCGCCGCGTTCTCCCTCGGCCTCTACGACGCGGGCCTGGTGGACGCGGAGACGACCTTCTTCATGATCATGGGGTCGCGCCTCGGTGCCGCGTTCATCGTCCTCGTGATCGGAGCCGTCTCCCTCGCCCGGGGCGAGCCACGCGAGAAGTCCCTTGCGATGGGCGTCCTCTCGTTCCTCGTCACCTATTCGATCTATCTTCCGGCGATCCTCTTCGGGTGGCTGCTCCTCCGACTGGGCGCGATCTCGTGGTTCCAGATCGGGACCCCGCAGGTTGTGCTGGACTACTTCGACCTGATCTTCCGGCCCTTCGTCGATCGCATCGTGGGGTTCCTCCCGTCTTCCCTGGCGTTCCTCGTCGCCCTCGTCACGATCTACGCCGGCCTGGGTCTCTTCGATCGGGCCTTCGGACGCCGGGAGGAACGGGAGCTGCGGTCTCCGAGGATGCACCGGTACCTCCAACGCCCGGCGGTGGCGTTGTTCATCGGTGCTCTCGTCACGCTCGCATCGACGAGCGTCTCCTTCAGCCTCGGCCTCCTGGTGCCCCTCTACCTCCATGGATACATCGACCGCAGGGGGATCGTGCCGTACATCATGGGCGCGAACATCACGACGTTCATCGACACGCTGATCGCCGCGATCGTCCTGGGCGGAGGTGTCGCGGCGAACATCGTCCTCCTGGAGATGGGGAGTGTGACCCTCTTCTCGATCCTGGCTCTCGCCTCCTATAGGCGTTACAGCGCAGGCATCGACCGTCTCTATCGTCTCGTCTTCGGGAGCAACGCGGCCCTGGGAGCGTTCATTGCCCTTCTGTTCGCCGTCCCCTTGGCCCTTCTCCTGTACTTCTAGCGATTCGAGCGCAAACGGCAAATACGCCGTCGAAGGTGCGCGGGCTCGCGCAAGGGATGGGATGGGCCGATCTCACGGGGCCCCTTGGTACTACTGCTACCTGCCCCACGGCATCGCCGGTGGCGCGACCTCCGCCCTGATCCCGTTGTTCGCGTACGCGCTTGGGGGCGGACTCGTCGAGATCGGCGTCGTCGCGGCGGCCACCAGCATCGCCTCGGTCCCGGCCTTCGTGCTCTGGGGCGTCCTGTCCGACCGGCTCGGACGCCGGAAGCCGTTCCTTCTCCTCGGATTCCTCGGGACCGCCGGGAGCTTCGCGGCGATGGCATCGAGCTCGTCCATCCTCCAGCTGTATGCCGCGAACGTCCTCATGGGTTTCCTCGGCGCGGCGGCGGGACCCGTCGGCACGGTCCTCGTCATGGAGACGTCCGAAAGGAAGCTGTGGACGAAGCGGCTCGCGCTCCTGAGCCGGGTCGGCAGCATCGGCTGGACCGCCGGAGTGGTCGTGGGCGTCGGGTGGCTTGCGACGGGCACCGCGCCATCCGGGGATCTGGCAACGATGCGGGTCCTGTTCCTCCTGGCGTCGGTCTTGAACATGGTGGCGGCCCTTCTCGCCTTCGCATGGCTGTCCGAGCCGCTGGCCAAGGTCGACCGCCGACACGTCGGGGTCGTGGACCTGCAGCAGCGCATCGAGCGAGGCAGGTTCCTACCGATGCGGATGCTCCACTTCCTCGCTCCCCGGGATCGCGGGGGGCCGTCGGGCCGGCTCCCCCGGTCGCTCCGGGTCTACCTCGTCAGCGTGTTCTTCATGTTCGCCGGATTCACGGGCTTCTACGCGTTCTTCCCGATCTTTCTCACGGAGGAGCTCCTCCTATCGAGCTCCGAAGTCTTTGTCGTTTACCTCGCAAGCCACGCGGCGTCTTCCATCGCGTACGTCCGGACCAGCATGTGGGTCGACAGATGGGGCACCCGGCCGATGCAGATGTATGCCGCCCTGGGCCGTGCGGCCCTGTTCCCTTCGTTCTTCGTCTTGGCGGGCCTCCCGCTCTCTCCGTCGGCTCGTCTCGGACTCGTATTGGCCCTCCACGCTGGCGTCGGGCTGTGCTGGGCGATCCTGAACGTCGCCGGGGCGACCTTGGTGTCCCGCCTCGCGCGGGAGGAGGCGCACGCGCAGGCGATGGGAGCCTACAGCGCGATGCAAGGCTTCGGGTCCATCGCGGGACCCCTCCTCATGGGCTTCCTCGCAGGGTCCGCCGGATACGCACTCGCCTTCGCGTGGGTTGTGGCGCTCATCGTCACCGGCATCGGGATCCTCGCCGTTGACCGGATCCCGGAACGATGACGCCAAACTCCGAGAAGGCTAACGACCGAACCGTTATCTAGGGCTCCACCTTCCGGAATTTCGGGGATTCCTTGGAGGTGCTGATCCTCGGCGGATACGGCGCAATGGCCCAGTCCACGGTGCCGGATCTTCTCGAGAGCCCCGGCGTGGAGCGCGTCGGGATCGCCGGCCGGAGCCTCGGGAGGGCGAAGGCGTTCGCGAAGGGGTTCAAGGACGATCGCGCCGTGCCGCTCGCCGTCGACGCCCGCGACACGGCCTCTCTCGTCGCGGAGATGAAGGGCTGGGGCGCCGTGATCAACAGCGCGTGGTACGACCTCAACGTGCCAATCATGGAGGCCGCAATCCGGGCAGGGGTTCACTACATCGACCTCGGTGGCCTTTATCACCAGACGATCGAGCAGCTCAAGCGGGACAAGAAGGCCAAGGACGCGGGGGTCACATGCGTCCTCGGGATCGGGTCGACCCCCGGAACGATGAACGTCATGGGGATGTACGGTGCGGCCAAGGTGGATCGCGTCCGGAAGATCGCGCTTCGCAGCAGCGGGGCCGTCGTGTCGGGCGGCGAGCCGGACAAGTTCGTGCCTCCCTACGCGGTCCGGACGATTTTCGACGAATTCTCGATGGACGCGCCGATCCTTCGCGACGGGAAGATCAAGTTCGTCCCGGCGCTGACGGGCCTGGAGCGCTCCGAGTTCGATCCCCCCGTCGGCGTCGTCGAAGGATACTATACGATTCACTCGGAATTGGTGACGATGCCCAAGACGATCGGCAAGGGCATCCAGGAGCTGGACTTCATCGTCGCTTTCCCGCCCCCTTTCACGCAGACGGTCGCAACGCTCGTCCGTCTCGGCTTGGCGAGTCGCGAGCCTATCGAAGTGGACGGGGCGAAGGTGCGCCCCTATGACGTCACATCGACGACGATTGACGCACTCCCGAAACCGAAGGAACCCGAGCTCGACGTCGACATCCAGCGTTGCACGGTCATCGGGGAAAAGGACGGACACCCGGTGACCCTTCGATACGAGGCGGTGACCTGGCCGCACAAGCGGTGGAACGTCGGCGGGGGCGTCGTGGACACGGGCGTCCCTCCGTCCATCACGGCCCAGTGGCTCCTCAGGGGGAAGATCAAGCGGACGGGGACGATCCCCCCCGAGGTCGCATTCGACCCGCTTCCATATTTCAAGGAGTTGTCCGCGCAGGCTCGCGGGATCCGAGTCACGGAATACGCCGAGGAGACGAACCCTCTCAACTGAGCCGCGCCGAGGACGTGACGGCGACGCTCACGACAACCGCCCTCCTGGCTCGGGTCCTGCCGTTCTCAGGTGGACGAATACGCAAAGCTACATCATCGACGACGCGCATCCCTTCGCGAATCCGCCCAGGTGTGGGGAGTCGGGGGAATCACCGTCCGGTCGATGCGACTAGCCGCGGTCATCCTCATCGTCGTCGCCCTCGCGGGTCCGTTCGCCTTTATCCAAGGGTTCCCCCACGAGGACGCGACGGCCTGCGTGCTCGCTCGCTCCTTCTCCGCCTCTCCGCGGGCGGACACTCTTTGGCGCGAAGCAGTCTACGACGCGTCCGGGTTGTGGAGCGTCCGGTTCGAGAACCACGGGCTCCTCGGGGCGGGGATCGATCTGTACGAGGTCGGCGCAAGGGGATCCACCCTCGTTCATTCGGAACGGGTCAATTTCCTCTGGGACCGCACCTGGGGTGGGGTGTCCGACCCCGTCGAGATCCGCATCGGTGGTCGATATCGCTACGCGATCACGCCGGTAGGCTCCGCGGGCGCCTGGGCGTCCTGCTCGGTGGACCTAGTGTCCGGGGCCGCTTCGGGCTCGGAGGCCACGTCCTCCCGTTCGACAGACGAGGCCCTCCCCCTGGCGGGCGGGCCCCCGAAGGCATCCTTCACGACCGCCCCGGCCAAGCCGATGGTCGGCGACCAGGTCCAGTTCGACGGGTCTGCCTCGCGCGACGACGGAACGATCGTCTCGTATGCGTGGACCTTCGGGGACGGGCTGACGGGCGCCGGGCGCATTGCGTTCCATACATACTCGCTGTACGGCACATTCACGGTCGGCCTTACGGTCACGGACGACACGGACCGGACGGGCTCCGCGTCGCAAACCCTCCGCGTCGTCGTCGGTCCGACGGCCGCGCTCACGTACTCCCCCGCCGTCCCGCAAACGGGAGGGGCGGTCTCCTTCGACGCCTCCGGGACCTCGGATCCGGATGCGAACATCGCGTCCTACCGCTGGGACTTCGGGGACGGGACGCCGGTCGTCACGCTCGCGACCCCCCTCACGACGCACGCGTACGCGGCGTACGGCACGTACCGCGTGACGTTGCGCGTCACGGACGCGGACTCCCTCTGGTCCGAGGTCTCGAGCCGGATCACCGTGTACGCGCCTCCAACGGCGGCATTCTCCTATGCGCCGCCGGCGCCTCTCGTCGGAGAGACGGTCACCTTCGACGCGACCGCGTCCACGGATCCGGACAGCGCGATCGCATCGTACGCGTGGGACTTCGGGGACGGGTCCCGGGGAACGGGTCGGATCGCGACGCATCCGTACGCCCGGTTCGGGTCCTTCAGCGTGTCCCTGACAGTGGTCGGCGGAGACGGCCTCGACGCGACCGCCGTTCGCATCCTCCGGATTCAGGTCCGTCCCTCGGCGTCGTTCACGTACTCTCCTGCGCGCCCGCTCGAGGGCCAACCCGTCGCGTTCGACGCGTCGGGCTCCTCGGATTCGGACGGGACCATCAGCTCGTACGCGTGGCAGTTCGGCGACGGCACGACCGGGAGCGGAAAGGTCCTCAGCCATACGTACGGGCTATTCGGCACGTACACGGTGCGGCTCACCGTCACGGACGCGGACGGTCTCACGGGGAACACGTCCCAGTCGATTCGGATTCTCGCGCCGCCCACCACCAGTTTTGTCTACAGCCCGGCGAAGCCCCTGCAGGGGCAGGTCGTCTCCTTCGACGGCTCCGCGTCCGACCGAGATGGGACGATTGTCTCATATGCGTGGACCTTCGGGGACGCTGGGGCGGCAACGGGACGGACGACGACCCATACGTATGCGGTGTACGGCACCTATTCGGTCGCGCTGACCGTCACGGACTCCGACGGGCTCACGGCGACGGCGACCCAGTCCGTTCGGATTCACGCGGCTCCCGCGGGGTCTTTCACCTTCGCACCCGCACGGCCGATCGAGGCTCAGGCGGTGGCGTTCGACGCCTCCGCGTCCTCGGATCCCGACGGCACCATCGCCAGCTATGCGTGGGACTTCGGCGACGGGACGACCGGGACGGGGAGGGTTCCCAGCCATGCGTACGCCCTCTTCGGAACGTACACCGTGCGTCTCACGGTCACCGATTCGGACGGGTTCACCGGGACCGTCACCCAGTCCGTGCGGATCCTCGCCCTTCCGACCGCGAACTTCGTGTCTAGCCCCGCGTCCCCGCTCGTCGGGCAGGCGGTCTCCTTCGACGCGGCGTCCTCCGCGGACCGAGACGGGTCCATCGCGACATACGCATGGACGTTCGGAGACGGAACGACGGGGTCCGGTCGGACCGTGACTCATGCGTACTCGACCCACGGCACGTTCTCCGTCGCCCTCACGGTCACGGACAATGACGGGCTCCAGGGGTCAAAGGTCCTGGCCCTCCGGGTCCTCGCGTTGCCCGTTGCTTCGTTCGTCTCCTCGCCGGCGAAGCCGCTCGAAGGGTCCTCCGTCACCTTCGACGCCACCACGTCCTCCGACCCCGACGGAACGATCGCCTCGTACGCCTGGGACTTCGGGGACGGGACGACCGGAACCGGCTCAAAGCCGTCTCACGCGTACGCGCGGTACGGAACATACACTGTCACCCTGGCGGTCCGGGACAATGACGGGCTCTCCGCAAGCACTTCCAAGTCCGTCCGGATCCACGCCGCACCGCGTGCGAGCTTCATCTTCAGCCCTGCGAAACCTCTGGAAGGCCAGGCCGTCAGCCTGGATGCGTCCTCCTCGTCGGATGCGGACGGCACCATCGTCTCCTACGTCTGGAGCTTCGGAGACACGACGACAGGAAGCGGAGTCACGACGAGCCACGCCTACGCCCGCTACGGGACGTACACGGTCACCCTGACCGTGACGGACTCAGATGCTTTGACCGCGGCCGCGACCCAATCCATCCGGATCCACGCGGCCCCCGTGGCGGCGTTCACGTACTCCCCCGCGAAGCCGCTCGAGGCGCAGGCGGTCTCGTTCGACGCGTCCACCTCCACGGATGCGGACGGAACGATTGCGAGCTACGCCTGGGACTTCGGGGACGGGGTCGCGGGAACCGGGAGGGCCGTCGGGCATACGTACGCCCGACACGGAACCTACACGGCCCGCTTGACGGTGATGGATTCCGACGGGTTGACGGGCAGCGCGACCCGGAGCGTGCGAGTTTACGCGCTGCCGATTCCGCTGTACTCGGTAAGCCCGGCGAAGCCGCTCGCAGGGGCGCCGACCACGTTCGACGCGGCCGGCTCTTCGGACCCGGACGGGACGATCACGACGTATCGGTGGACGTGGGGGGACGGGACGACGTCGGGCGACCTGACACTGCCCCGGACGACGAAGACCTACGCTCTGTACGGGACGTACACCGTGACCCTCCAGGTCGTGGACTCGGACGGCTTCACGGCGTCCGTGAGCCAGTCCGTGCGGGTTCATGCGGCACCCGTGGCATCTTTCACGTTCTCGCCGGCGAGCCCAGCTTCGGGCCAGCCGGTGTCTTTCGACGCCTCCGCATCCTCGGACCCCGACGGGACGATCGCGAGCTATCGCTGGATATGGGGCGACGGGACGCCGACCACGGACGTGACGACGCCGCGGACCGCGCACACGTATGCTTCGTTCGGCACGTACACCGTCTCCCTGCGGGTCACGGACTCGGACGGCTTGACGGGGGAGGCCTCGAGGCAGGTCCGGGTTCTCGCCCCGCCCGTCGCGTCCTTCAGCTATCGACCCCTGACGCCGACGGACGGTCAACGGGTGTCCTTCGACGGCTCCATCTCCTCGGATTCGGACGGCACGATCACTCAATACTCGTGGGACTTCGGGGACGGGGCTTCGGCCTCCGGCCCCGTCGTCGACCACATCTTCCGGACCGGGAGCTACCCCGTGACCCTGACCGTCATCGATTCGGACGGCTTGATGGACGCCGAGTCGAGGACCGTCCAGGTGAGCGCGGAGAACCGCCCACCGACCGCCGCGTTCGTCGTGACGCGAAATCTCCTCTCCGTGGCCGCAGACGCGAGCTCGTCCACGGATCCCGAAGAGACGATCACCTCATACGCGTGGACCTGGGGCGACGGCACGACCGGGAGCGGTCGGGTCGCGACCCACGCGTACGGCGCCGCGGGCGTGTACACGATCTCCCTGACGATCACGGACGGAGGCGGCCTCACGGCGAGCGCGAGCGCGCCCGTTACGGTCGCCACATCGACCGTGGACTACGAGTTCTGGGACTTCTTCAACGTCCCGTACGGGGAGTGGTGGGACTACCGGACACCCTCGTACGGGAACCGGCCCATGAACGCGGAGTGCTTCAACGCGACGGCGATCGCGAACGGGGTGTGTACTCCGAGGAACGCGACGATCGCGGACCTCGCCTCACATCCATACACGAACTGGCATCCCCTTCCCGGAGCGACCCATCCGTGGGACGCGAACACGAACGCGCACGTGTACGCCCCATACCGCATGCGTGCGACGGGCGACAATGTCCCGGGGTACAGCCTCGCATCGCCCGTCTTCCTGCCCGTTTTCTCCCCGGCGGATGCGGCGGGTGCCCTCCTCGAGGTACGATGGGACCTGGACTACATGGACACCGCGACCGCGATTGCGCAAGGCGCCGCGGGTTGCCTCGTGAGCCGCTTCGACCTGGACGGGTTCGTGAGCCGTTCCATCGTCACGATACGGATGGACCTCCAGGAGTCCAAGCGGATTTTCGGGGTGTCGGGCTCGAGCGTGCAGAGCGCGAGGAACTGGTGGTCGTCGAACGTGGCCGCAGGCTGCGCCACGCAGGGGCCGGTCGAAGCGCGCTGGTCCTCCTTCATGATGGCCCAAGGAGGCGGGTCCACGACGGTCGGCCCGTACGACATCGTGAACGCCTTCGGGTGGTGGTACTCGCCCTTCTACACCACCTTCGCGGCGAGCGTCGCGGACGACGGGACGACCACGGTCACGATCGACCACGCCGCATGGGGAACGGACGTGCTCCTCGCGCGCTGGTCGTACTGGGGCGCAAGCGCGTATCGGGACAACTACCTCGACTCGACGAGGGCCGCAGGCTGGTCCGGGATGGAGCCCCCGGTCGAGGACATGACCTTCGTCGGGAGCCTTTCCGGCACCTCGATGGACTTCACCTTGACGGGCGTCGTGCAGTATCAGTTCCAGGAGCTCGCGCTGCCCGGGCTGAATGGACTGTACGACCGGACGGACGACGTCCCCGTGTGGACGTGGGGTCCGACCCTCGCCGACTACTGCGCGAACGGAGCCTGCGGCCTCGAACGGCTGGCGTCCGAAGTCAATCGATACTCCACCTTGACGTACCTGCACACGACCCCGGGATCGCAGAAGTACAACGTGCAATATCCGTACGACTACGTCCCGATTACGTGGAACCTCAAGGTGGGCCACACGTGGACGTTCCGGATGCCGACGGGTAGCGTTGCCTTCCACGATCCCAACTTGACCCCACGAGGCGCGGATCCGACCCTTGGCCAGTACGTGCAACGGGTCCTGCCCCTCGTGTTCGATGGGACCTACCCAGCGTCGTACGGGTCGTGGGATTCGATTGCGCGCACGTTGCGGATCCTGGGGCCCGTCGCGACCGGAGGCCCTCCGGGGAGCCCGGGCAACTATCCGCTTCAGCCGTATCCCATCGTCCGGTTCCGATCGTGAGGGGTCACATGACGCGCCATACCGCTTGGGTCTCGAGGCTGAGAACGACTCACGCTATACGCTGGTACGGTCGGCCGGGCGCCGATAACGTTACGAGCGATGATGACCATCGGCACCGTCGAGCGCTCGGTGGTGGGCCGCTCAGGGGGAGTGAGGTGAGCAAGAGCGCGCGATTCATGACCGTCCTCCTCGTGGCCCTGGCGTCCCTTCTCGTCCTTTCCGGCGTCTTCGGGGCGGTCGCCCCCTTGGCCAGCCCAGCGCGAATCGAACCGATCCCTGTCGCGGCGTCTGCGACCGGCGTCGCCTACGAGTTCACGGATTTCTTCAACGTCCCCTACGGATCGTGGTGGGACGACCGGGCCCGCGTGTACGGAGACGCCCCGATCAACGCGGAGTGCTTCAACGCGGCATCGATTGCCAGCGGCGCCTGCACGCCGACGAAGGCGGCCGTGCCGGATGTCGCCGCATATCCCTACACGAACTGGCGTCCCTTCTCCGATGCGACCAGCCCCGACAATCCGAACAACAACCCATCCATCTTCGCGCCGTATCGGATGCGCGCCGTAGGGTCGGCGCCCGGCTACACGCTCCAAGCACCCGTGTTCCTCCCGGTCCTCGACGCCGCGGTTGCGGCCGGCTCCCGGCTCGAGTTCGACTGGCGCATGCAGTACCTGGACCGCCCACGTGCGGATGCGCTCGCCGCCGCGGGATGCCCGGTCTCCGCTCGGTCGCTCGACGGTCTCGTCCTTCGGTCCCAGGTCTCCCTTACGATGGACCTCCAGGAGTCCCGCCGGATTTTCAACGTGGAAGCCGCGGACGCAACGCAGGCGGCGCAGTGGTGGACCGCGAACGCAGATCCGACGTGCGTGGGGCAGGGGCCCGTCGAGGGCGCGGTCCACGCGTGGTTCCTCGATATGGGGGGGTCCCCGACGGCCGTCGGCATGTATGACGTCGCGACGGCTCTCGAGTACGCGTACACCCCTTTCTACACGCAGATCGCCGCCACCGTGGACGCGGCCGGGGTCACGCGGGTCACGATGGATCACGTCGCCTGGGGGACGGAGGTCCTCCTCGCGCGGATGTTCTACTGGGGCTCCGCCTCGTACCGGGATTCTCACCTTGATTCGACGCGTGCGGCCGGCTGGTCGGGCGTCGAGTTGCCGTGGCTCGAGGATCTCGTCTTCCAAGGGAGCCTCTCCGCGACGGGCGTGGATCTCACCTTGACCGCCGCGGTCCAGGACCACTTCCAGCATTCCGCGACGGGCGGCCCGAACGGCAACCTCGATCGGACGGACGACGTCCCCCTGTGGGCGTGGGGGCCCGTCCTCGCGGACCGCCGGGCGACTTGGGGAGCGGTCCACACGGTATCCGAGATCGATCGGTACCCGAGTCCGGCGTACGCGTACGCCCACGCGACCCCGGGGAGCCGGCAGTACGGTGCGAGTCGGCCGTACGACTACGTCCCCGTCCGGTGGGACCTCGCATCGGGGTCGAGCTGGCGCTTCCGATTCCCAACCGGTCCGGTCACGTTCTACGATCCGAACCGCACGCCGATCGGCGCGGATCCCCGCGGCGGGTACGTCGCGGTCGCGTCGACTCTCGAATATCTCGAGACGAATCCCGCGTCATTCGGGACATGGGACGGCGCCGCGAAGCTGTGGGACCTTACGGGCCCGTCGACCACGGGAGGTCCGGAGGGCTCTCCGGGACCCGACGGGACGCCAGGGACCGCAGACGACCGCTACGCCCTCGTGACGTGGGGCGCGATCCGGCTCTCGTCCTCCGTGGGCCCGGCCTTCCTTCGCGCCACGACGAACCCCGCCGTGGGGGGGAAGATCTACGTGGACGGGATTCCGCGGGACGAGTGGGGTCTCAACTGGGTCAAGCTCCCCACGGGCCCGCACGCCGTGTCCTTCGGAGATGTCTACGGCCTCGGGACGCCCGCCCCGGTCTCCGTGATCGTCCGGTCCGGAGAGACGGCGACCGTGCAAGGCAACTATGAGGTGTGGGGCTCCCTGCGCGCCACGACGAACCCCGCCGTGGCCTCGACAATCTCCGTGAACGGGGTCCCGGCGAACGACTGGGGCATGTGGCGATCCGTGCCCGCGGGCACCTACCGCGTCTCCTTCGGGGCCGTCGCCGGGTACAATCCGCCCGCAGAGCAGACCGTGACCGTCTCCGCCGGAGGATTCGTCCACGTCGTGGGCCAGTTCACGTCGAGCCCCGGGGCGAAGGGTCCGGACCCAGCCACGTACGGATTGCTCCGCGTCACGACGCAACCCGCGGTCCCTTCGCAGATCATCGTGAACGGAATTCCTCGAGACGAGTGGGGACTCAACTGGGTCAAGGTGGCCCCGGGCGACTACACCGTCGGATTCCGGGGCGTCTATGGACACACGACACCGTCCTCGGCGACGGTCCGCGTGACCGCCGGGCAGACGACGACCCACGAGGGTGCCTTCCAGGTGCACGGGTCTCTTCGCGTGGTTACGTCTCCGGCTTTGCCTGCCACGATCCTCGTCGACGGCGTGCCTCGAGACGATTGGGGGATGTGGCAATCCATGCCTCCCAGGACGTACACGGTGTCGTTTGAACCGCTGCCCGGGTACACGACGCCGGCGTCTCAATCCGTCGTCGTGAACGCGGGCCAGTTGACGACCGTCACCGGCACCTACGCCTCCGCGTCAGCCGGGGCGGAGGGGGCTTCGCGCGTCGCCAGCGACTTCCGGGCCGGGCGCGCGCTGCTGCTCTTCCT
>Ga0209002_10001643_pt1 | contig 18076 bp, 13 predicted proteins | sample Rifsed16ft2_FD_184010 | JGI IMG/M metagenome (GOLD analysis project Ga0209002, IMG submission 184010) | Soil microbial communities from Rifle, Colorado, USA - sediment 16ft 2 (version 2) | ecosystem: Environmental > Terrestrial > Deep subsurface > Rock core/Sediment | place: Rifle, Colorado... | reverse complement strand
TGTGTCCAGGAAAACCTTTTTCATTATGAACAGTTACCCCTCGATTTATGGTGAGCGGAGTCGAACCACTGCGCTCGGGATAACCCCTCGGCTGTGCTCGGGATAAGCTGGGACTAGTGGACGAATTTCGCAACTCTCTTATGACAAATCCAGTTTCTCCACAGAACTCCCCTGCTTTGCTTTCAACTTGAGTAAAAACCTGTAAGACTCTAAATCACCGGACAAAATATATCTTAACATGTCCAATGCTCACCGATAATGAGACGTATTGTATGAACAGTCCACAAATACAACTCGCACATTAGCTAATTAGGAGGTTTATTATGCGCTTTTTACTCAAGGCTGAATTCCCGGTTGAGGCGGGCAATGCAGCAATTAAGGGCGGTAGCTTACCTAAAACAATCCAGTCAATTTTAGAGGAACTGAAGCCCGAGGCAGCATACTTTATTGCTCATAACGGGAAGAGGACAGGTTTGATCTTTTTTGACATGAAAGACCCTTCCCAAATACCAGCCGTGGCTGAACCCTGGTTTCTTGCGTTCAATGCCAGTGTCGAGCTAACCCCGGCAATGATACCCGAAGACTTAAGAAAGGCTGGACCAGCTATCGAGCAGGCGGTTAAGAAGTATAGCTAGGCTGTAAAAAAGGCCCAAAGAGAAACCGATATGTGTTTGGGTTTACTTCTCAATGGAACATCTATACAATCATAAACAATAGAAAGGAGTATCCACCATGTACGTCGTAGTAAAACACCAAATCTCAAATCCAACAAAGTTCAGAGAAGCCGGTATGGCGGCTGTATCTAAACTTCCTGCTGGTGTCAAGTCTCACAGCTTCCTGCCAAATGCTGATGGTTCCTATGCTGTCTGCCTCTGGGAAGCTGATTCTATTGATGCAGTCAAGAATATCTTAGAGCCTGCTGTTGGGCAGGTAAGTAGAAATGAATACTACCAGGTAGATGCTAAGAACGCCTTTGGCCTGCCAGAATTAGCCAAGCAAACTCTATAGGTAGATTTGGCTTAAATAGAATACGCTTCGACTCTATTTTGGACAGAAGGGCGGAATTACATCCGCCCTTCTCCAATTATAGGATTTAGTATTCTCCTATTTTGATTTCGGTCATCGTCTGGTCGATGAAGGTCAAATAGCGTTAGTTGAAATCATGAGATAAGGAGTTATCTTGTGCTGGGGCGCCAGGACTACGGGCTGGATAGCGGGGTTGAGTATGGTGGCCTGAGGATGATTTTTTCGGCTGTTGAGGGCGGTCCGGACTCGCGGGGTGATGAAAATGAGGAATGCGGTCTGCAAGTACTTGAATGGGATCTAAATGTGCCAAGGAATTTAATAACGCAATTACGAATAATTTGACGCAGGAGCAATTGAGAATATATTTCACAACTGAAGATATTCGAATTTAATATCTATGCCACCGGCATTCATCATAATGCAGATTGGAAATTCGGAACTAGAAACCGTCTGTCGCGAGGTTTTTGTTCCAGCGTTAATTGCTTGCGGTTTTGATCCCAAACGAGTAGACAAGCATAACGAGGGGCGTTTACTAAAAAGTGAAATAGTTGAGTTCATAGAAACGTCTGATATAATCATTGCGGACCTTACAAATGAACGTCCTAATTGTTACCTTGAGGTAGGCTATGCTATGGGTCTGGATAAATTTAGAAATTTAATTCTAACCGCTAGAGAAGACCATAATCAGGACAATACCAATTATGAAAAAGGAGGCCCCAAGGTCCATTTTGATCTAAGTGGTTACGATATACTCTTTTGGAACCCCAAAGACCTAAAAGGTTTTAGAGAAGAGCTTGAGAAACGCATAAGGCGCCGTATGGCCACATTGGTGTCTTCGACATCCCAGCCTTCAGACCCATGGGACCATGAGTGGATTTCCAAACATCAAGCTGTGGCTGCGTCTGGACTTAAGAAAACCGGTAAGCCTGGTTTTATGGAAGTGCAAATGGCTCTGCGTAATTCCAAACTAAATGTTTCGCAGGGAGACTTGTTACAAGTTGCTGACCAATCACAAATTCATACATTTGGTTGGCCTCTTGCGCCAGTCGCAAAGAATATTGCCGAATATATGCCAAAACCGAGAACAGATGGAATAGTCGCTGATATCTTCATAAAAGAAGATGGAGGTTACGACTACTGGGCAATTCGAAAAGACGGTACATTTTATTTGCTTAAGAGCTTATTCGAGGATGGGAGGATTCCGCAGCGAATATTTTTTAATACCAGAATCGTTCAAATAACCGAAATGTTGCTCTATGCAGTCCGTCTATATACTGGTCTTAAAGTCCCTGTAGATACCCGCGTTATAATAAGAATCAGGCATGGTGGGCTCAAAGGAAGAATTCTCGCTGCTGTGGGCAACAGGGACCTTCACTGGGAAAGAATATGCGATGAGGATGAAGTTAGTACTGAGATTGAAACCACTCTAGAAGGAATAGAATCTAATTTAGTGAATCTAGTACAAAAATTTACAGAGCCACTTTTTATAATTTTCGACTACTTTGAGTTGAGTAAGGGTGTACTTGAGGACATAATAAACAATTTTGTGGCTGGCAAAGTCACATAAAATGGCTGGGGCACCGGGAATTTGCTTGTTCCGAGCCCGCCTGAGGCGGGTCGAGGAAAACCTCTCTCATTATGAACATTTCATTACTCGATTTATGGTGAGCGGAGTCGGACCACTGCGCTCGGGAAAACATAAATCCCTCGACTTCGCTCGGGATGAACTGGGGCGCCAGGATTCGCTTGTTCCGAGCCCGCCTGAGGCGGGTCGAGGAAAACCTCTCTCATTATGAACATTTCATTACTCGATTTATGGTGAGCGGAGTCGAACCACTGCGCTCGGGAAAACATAAATCCCTCGTCTACGCTCGGGATAAACTGGGGCGCCAGGATTCGAACCTGGGATGCAAGATCCAAAGTCTTGTGCCTTGCCAGCTTGGCTACGCCCCAAAGAGCTTGGTTACTTTCTTATCTACGCACTCTTTCTATAATATAACAAATTTAGCTTAACTGGAAAACTACTATCTCCTTCGAATTGGAGTCGCCACCCAGGTACGCCAACTATTTCCCTGCCTTAATCCTTTGGCAGCTCCTAAAGCCTTAGCCTTATCAGTGAAAATCCCAAATACAGTTGGCCCACTGCCAGTCATGGCTGCGTGAAGGGCTCCCTGCTCATATAATTTTTGAACCATTAACTTAATAACCGGGTATTTCTGCTCCACCACACTTTCTAGGTCGTTACCTATCTCTCTGGCTATGCTTAGCATTTGCCTGAAGGTCACCCTTTTTAGCTTAAGAACTTTCTGGGGGAAGATATTACCAGGCTTGACCTTGCTGTAAGCCCACCTAGTGCTCACCTCAAAACCTGGGTTGACCAAGACCAGCCTGTAATTCAGGGGGAGTTTAATTGACCTAACTATTTCCCCTCGTCCAGAAGCTAAGCCTGACCCAAAAGAAAGAAAGAATGGCACATCCGAGCCTAGAGTCCGGGCCAAGGATAAGATTTTACTAGCGCTTAACTGGTTTCCCAAGAGCCGGTTCAATCCGTATAGGACTGAGGCGGCGTTAGATGAGCCCCCTCCCAGACCTGCCGCCACAGGAATTTTTTTCTTTAGCTTAATCCTGACTCCGGATTTTATCTTACTCTGCATAAGAAAAACCTGGGCCGCCCGGTAGGCCAAGTTGCTCTTGCCAGTCGGCACACCCGGATGGTCACAAGCTATCTTAATTCCACGCTCGGTTCTTTCTATCTCAATTCTATCCTCTAAATCTACCAACTGAATCCAAGAGAGGATCTGGTGATAGCCATCTTTTCTTTTTCTTAAGACTTTTAGAAAAAGGTTAACTTTGGCAGGGGAGGAAACCCTGATCTTGTCCATTAAAACCAGAATTCTTTCCAGAAATTGTAATCCAGCCTGACTCGCAGGGTCCATTCGCTTTTCTTTTGGCCGGAGAGATGCAGGAAATTTTTGAAATCCTGATAGCTGAAATTCAGATTGCCAATCAAGTGGGCATTGGGCTGATATCTTAGGACTACTGAACCGATCCAGCTTTTCTCGACCACCCCAGATGGGAAAGGGATATTTTTTGGAATCGGATTAGGATAAAGGCTGTCTGCGGTCATTTCTCCCTGTCTTCGGTATTCTCCTTTTAGGCTCAGAGCGAAGTCTGGGTGAGGCAAATACTCAAAGCTCACCTGCCACTGGTCAAAGTCCGAGCCCAAAACGTGTCCCAGGACTACATCCTGATAAGTATACCGGTTCCAAAGCTTCTGCTGTCCGTAGACAAAAGTCCCGATTCTGGTATACTGCAGATTCCAGTAGCTCCCCTGCCATCCCAAAAAATCAGCCAATTTAGTCCCCAGGGTCAGTCCCATTTGATGGGGCTCACTGACAAAATCATATTGAAAATCGTCAATCAAAAGCTCTCCGTAAAATTCTTTGTTTTTCCAGAACGTAAGGGCAAATTCCAAATTCCAGAGGGAGTTGTCATCCACATACTGATTGTACTGCTCAACATAATAGGGAAGAACCGGATTGAGATAGAAAAGCTCTACTCCCCGATCCACCCCCCCGTAAAGGATAATCTCCGAGAGGCCAATCTCCCAGCCAGAGGGATGTCTGTAATTTAATCTATGTCCGCTGATGTAACGCCTGGCCGACTGGGGATTTCCCAGAGAATCAGCTGTCATCAGAGTGTCCAGTTGCGAAGTAAAATAGTTGAATTTCAATCTTCCTCTTCCTAGTTCGAAGTTAATGAAATCTAAGGCCGGGGTCTGGCCTGACCACAAAAGCCCCTGGTCAGCCGGCCCCCAGCGGAAATAATCTCTCCCCAAAGTCAGATAGAATGGCGAAAGTTGTACTCCCCAGTAGCCCCGGTCAAACATCCCGGTCAGACCTTTTTTCCAGTTCTGAGCGAAAAAATTTGGGTCTTCTTCTCCCCGGTTGTCCAGCACACCCCTGATCTGAAATATAAATTTATTGTCCCATTCCCAGCTGCCAGAGAGGAAAAGCTCCCCCCGTCCCAAGCTGGGTTGATCTTCTATGCTTTTTAAGCTGGCGACCCCCTGACAGCTGATTCTGGTTAGATTTCTAAATCCTTTAGACTGATTCAGCCCCCTTAGCTCATACCTAAACTCATCTTCCAGTTTCTGGATCAGCCACTGTTGCCACTCTTTGAAGACAAGCCTGCCAGATGATTGGTCCTGACGAATGTCTCGCAGATAACCTGCAATTTGCCCCCGGGTGTAGGGTTTGAGGCTGCGGTGCAATTTCGGAAACAGCCCGGCCGTGTAAAGCCGGTCGATGACCGGATAGACCCAACTATCCGTTGGGATTTTTTCTAAAGGAGAAGCATAGAGAGCTTGACCGAAGACCAAAAGGAAAATTACGCTCCCCCAAAGTCCATTTTTCACTACCCCCTCCTGGCTTAGAGTTTGTCGATTTTCTCCCGGAACTGCTTCACATCTCGGGTGGCATTGCGAGTGTCCATAATCAGTTTGGAATTAGCCACAATCCAGCGGTAATCATAAGAGCTGTGGTCGGTCACAATCACGGTGCAGTCGCAGCCTCTGAGTAGTTTAGTTGTCAGTTTTACCGATTTTTCGTCTAGATCGTCTAATTTTAAGATTGGGACAAAGGGATCGTTGTAAAAGACCTCGGCCCCTCGGTTAGCCAGAAGCTTTAAAACGTCTAGGGCCGGAGATTCCCGCACATCTTTGATATCTTTTTTGTAGGCTACTCCCAGGACTAAAATCTTAGATCCCTTAATCGATTTATTATGTTGATTCAGGAGCAGGGAGACCCTTTCCACCACATATTCTGGCATATGGGAATTGATGTCTCCGGCTAGCTCAATGAAGCGGGCGTAATAATTTAGGGCCTTCAGCTTCCAGGAGAGATAATGGGGATCAATGGGAATGCAGTGTCCGCCTAAACCCGGACCCGGATAAAAGGGCATAAAGCCAAAGGGTTTGGTGGAGGCTGCCTCGATAATTTCCCAGACATCTAAGCCCAGGCGGTCGCACATTAAAGCCACTTCATTGACCAGTCCGATGTTGACCGAGCGAAATGTGTTCTCCAAAAGTTTGACCATTTCTGCCGCCCGGGAGGAAGAGACTGGCTGCACTTCCTGGATTACCTGTTCATAGAAGAGTTTACCCATTTGGGTACAGATTTTGGTAATCCCCCCTACGATCTTGGGGGTGTTTTTGACCTTAAAAGTCTGGTTGCCCGGGTCTACTCTTTCTGGAGAGAAAACCAGGAAGAAGTCTGCCCCAGCCTCATAGCCGGTCGACTCTAATTTCGGCAGGATCAATTCCTCAGTGGTGCCAGGATAGGTAGTCGACTCCAAAACCACTAGCTGTCCCGGCCTAAGATGTTTTCTGACCTGTCCGACCGCTTCCAAAATAAAGGAGACATCCGGATCTTTGGTCTTATTTAGGGGGGTGGGGACGCAGATAGAGATGCAGTCACACTGTTTAAGATAGGCAAAATCAGAGGTAGCCCAGAGCTTTTTCCCCTCCACTAATTTTTTTATTTCTTCGTCCGGGACATCGTCGATGTCAGACCTGCCGGAATTGATGGTTTTACATTTGGAGTGACTGATATCCAGCCCAATTACCTCGAAGCCGGAGTTGCCGTATTCTACTGCCAGGGGGAGACCCACGTACCCCAATCCAATTACACCCACTATCGCAGTTCGGTCTTTGATTTTCTGTTTCAGATCCAACTGGGCCTTATGCCTTCTCATATCCTTCCTTTCTACAGTATATCCTACACATAGTCAGAGTCTTATCTAATGAATCGGCTGCTTAAGAAGTTAATCCAACTCATCTTACATCACCTCAACCGGCTATGCCCGGACCTATAATATTTGGCATAACTGACACTTACTTTAACACATTTTGGGCTTCTGGACAACAAGATTCTGCAGAAGGACTTGTCAAGGAGGCCCAGGGAGGCAAAGATTAGTTAATCGTTTTGTTTGCTAATTCTGCTTGACATTGAGTTTCGTACTCTCTTAAATTCTTGTGTCTCTTACAAAAGGAGGAATCCATGCAGATGCATTTCGACTGGAGAGATATGTTCAAGGCCCCGCGCCTGGCAATCTCTACTGGGAAGCGCTTGGTATTGCAGGCCTTAGGCCTGATGGTGGGGTACCTAGGTTATCTGGTTTTGACCTATCTGGCCTACTATGTAGCAGGCCAATCCCTGACAGACACCTGGAGCTTTTTCGGACTTTTCCCATTTTATGATTTCGAGTTCGGTAGCTGGATATCTGCCATAATTTGGATATTGGGAATACTCTTTTGGGTAGTCTGTTGGATGCTCTTCAGCACCGCAGTGGCCAAAGTTACCTTTGAAGAGCTTAGAGGAGACCAATTCTACTCTACTAAGGAAGCCTTACACTTTATGAAAGGGAGACTCTCGGCGGTGCTTTTTTCGCCTTTGACGCTGTTTTTGCTGCTTTTATTCCTGGTGATCTGCGGGGCGGTGCTTGGTCTGATCGGTAAAATCCCGGCCGCCGGCGAACTGATCTTTGCTCTTTCTTACGGGATTCCCATTTTTGTTGTCGCCATCTTTTCTGTCTTTGTGGCTTTTGTGTTTTTTATCTCATTTATCTTGACCCCGGCTGTGGTCGGCTGCCTTAAATCCGACACTTTCACTACCGTTCTGCACTATTTCCAGACGGTCTGGAACCAGCCTGGAAGATTCTTTGGGTATAGTGCCGTAATTGTTGTCCTAGCCAAGATCGGGGTATTTGTTTTGGGCTACTTTGTGATGCGGACTTTTCAATTGGTTAACTGGGCCTGCGGTCTGACCATGGGGGATAAGCTGGAGAATATTTTTCAGGCTGCCGCAGCTTATTTGCCCCTGCCGAATGTTCTGGACTTTTTCACCACTCTTTATCCTGGTTCTTCCATCTCTTACCAACTAATCGCAACCTCCCCGGGGGCCGGCCTGGGAGTGACGGAAAGCATTGCGGCCTTTCTACTCGGCATCACCTTGGTTGTTATCTTCTTTTTTGTCCTGGGGTACGGTTTGGCCATTCTGACCTGTGGCCAGACTTTAAGTTTTGTCATAACCTACAAACTTCGGGAAGATGAAAACCTCTTAGAGCGCAAATCCGAAGAAGAAACGGCTCAAGAAAAAGAGGTGGAGGGTAAAGTTCAGGAAAAATTAGAGCCGACCTCTAAGCAGTAAAAACTTCCTCTCGGAGAGGATTCTATTTCGATCTTTACTTCCCCCTCACCACTGAAATGGAGAGCAAAGGGGGGTTAGCGGAGTTGCCTGGAGTGTGGCATTGCCACGCTTAGCTTGTAATTGCTTAGCTGCAAACAGCTTCGCTGCCTGTTTAGACTGTTTTTTCGATTTGACACCCTTTCTTCCACCTGACTATATTTGAAAAATTCCTAAGAGGAGGAAAGGTGCATCACACAATGGTTGTCTCACATTCTAAACTCTGCCGCATATTTCTTGTAACTTTTGCGATTCTGCAGTCGCTCTTCACCGTCTCACGTCTCCAGGCTGCCAAACCGGATTACCCGCAATTTAAGAGAGTTGAAGTGGCAGACACTCTGCACGGACAAATCATATCCGATCCCTACCGCTGGCTGGAGGACGACCAAGACCAGGAGGTCTGGAAAGCGGTCGAGATACAAAATCAGTTTACCCGTTCTTATTTGGACAAGATACCCCAGCGGGAAATGATTGAAAAGCGCATCACCGAGCTGTGGAACTACCCCAAGCTGAGCGCCCCTTACAAAAAGGGGAAGCGCTACTTTTTTATGAAGAATGACGGGCTGCAAAATCAGTCCGTTCTCTATTGCCAGAAAAGTCTGAGTAGCCCAGCGGAGGTTCTGATTGACCCGAACACGTTCAGTCCGGACGGGACCGTCTCTATGGACTGGTGGTACCCTTCTGAAGATGGCTCTTTAATAGCTTACGGGATCTCCCAAAGTGGCAACGAACAGAGCGTCTTGCACATCAAGGAGGTGGAAACTAAAAAAGATTTGGCCGACACCATCCTGGGCTGCCGCTTTTCGAGTGTAGCCTGGACTTTGGATAACCAAGGATTCTACTACACTAGATTTCCCAAGCCTGGCACGACTCCAAAAGGAGAAGAAAATTACTTTCAAAAAGTTTTTTATCACAAGCTGGGTAATAATCCGGACCAGCTGGTCTTTGAATACCCGTCAAAGAAAGAGATGCTCTTCGGAGTGCAGCTCTCCAAGGACGATAGGTACTTGGTCATCTATGCCTCGATCGGCTCCAGCGACTACAACGACATTTATATCAAGGACTTGAGTAAGGGAGAGGACTTTCAGCATCTGGTTAAGGGGATGAAGGCTACCTACAAGGGAGAAATACTGGGGGACACTTTTTATATCCAGACCAATGACCAAGCCCCCTATTTTAAGATTATCGCCATTAACTTGACGCAGCCTGAGGAAGAAAACTGGAAGGTTCTAATTCCGGAGCAAAAGGATTTAATCGAGTTTCTTACCATAGCCAATTATAAACTGATAATCGGCTATCTGCACAATGCTTCCTCCCAGGTCAAGCTCTTCTCTCTGCAGGGGAGATTTGAAAATGAGATTGGCCTGCCGGGCCTGGGCTCGGTTGGTGAACTAAGCGGAAAGTGGGATAGTGATGAGATGTTTGTGGGCTTTTCCTCCTTTGCCTATCCACCGGCCATCTACCGCTATGACTTCGGGAAAAACCAATTGATTGAGTTTTATAGTACCCCGGTCAATCTAGACCTTACCGGATATGAGACTAAGCAGGTCTGGTACCAGTCCAAAGATGGAACTAAAGTCTCCATGTTCATTGTACACAAAAAGGGCTTAAAGCTGGATGGCAATAACCCCACTCTTTTGACCGGATACGGAGGCTTCACCGTCAGTATGACTCCAGCTTTTTCCGGCTCCCGCTTCTGGTGGCTGGAAAAGGGAGGAGTATTTGCCCTGCCTAACTTAAGAGGGGGAGGGGAATACGGAGAGGAGTGGCACAAGGCCGGTATGTTAGAGGAAAAACAGAACGTCTTTGATGACTTCATTGCGGCGGCCGAGTACCTGGTCAATGATGGTTATACTAATCCTGAGAAGCTGGCCATTTCCGGGGGGAGCAACGGTGGCCTTTTAGTGGGGGCGGCCTTAGTGCAGAGGCCAGGTTTATTTCGGGCAGTAATCTGCGCGGTGCCACTTTTGGATATGCTCAGATATCACAAATTTCTGATTGCCCGCTACTGGATACCTGAATACGGCTCAGCCGACGACCCCCAGCAGTTCAAATATATATATGATTACTCCCCCTACCACCAGGTCCAGCCTGGCACTGCCTATCCTGCGACATTCTTAGTGACCGGTGAATCTGACAGCCGGGTTCACCCCCTGCATGCCATCAAAATGGCGGCCAAATTGCAGAGCGCCACCAGCTCTGAGGACCCTATATTATTATTTGTGGAGACTAAGGCTGGACACGGACAGGGAAAGCCGACCAGCAAGCGCATCCAGCAGACTGTGGATACGTACAGTTTCCTGGCCTGGCAACTGGGAATGTTTTAATCTGACTTTATTACGACAAAAAAATTAGAGGGAGCCTCAGCAGGCTCCCTTTTGATTACTAGTAGATAGAAAACCCCCTCTACCTTTAAGGCACTGGCAGACAGCAGTTCTGGCTGGCCTGGGGCATCCAGCAGTTCCCAGGGTCTAGTCCTAAACAAGGAAGCTTATCCTTGTCAAAGATGGAATTGACTATGTGTACCACATCTCCGACTGTTATGGTGCCAGTCTTATTGAGATCCCCTCGGCAGACTCTTAGGCTTTGAGTCAACCTATCTGTAGTAATGACTAATGTCAAGTTCCATCTTTTTGGCTACCGTGCGAGCAAGAGACGGATTTTGCCTAAGAGTTTGAAATGTCTTTTAGTCCATCGAGGAAAAATTGAAGGCCGCCTTTAGGGCGGCCTTCCAAATGGAGGTGTTAGTCAGTTATCGTCCGAAAAGTAGGTTCTACTGACCGGATGCTGATACCGACCCTGGAGCGATTCTCTCCTCCAGCTCCTCAATGAGTAATTCCTTCAGTTCCATTAAATCACCTCCTTTGGCAGATCCTTTGCCATTCCAGACTAAACCAGTCTTTCAGGTTCTAATGACTCTGTCGAATATCTTTACTGCTTAGTTCTTTGATAGAGGTGAAGCGGGGCTCAGACGTTCCCTGTCTTGGCGGGAGACGACTAACCTTCCAACACCCCATCTGTTTCTTAACCTTTAAGAAATGACTGTTCAAAGTTTTGTCAAGAAAAAAATTGAACAGTAGTAACTTTGCAGAAGAGTTTTACTATATATAGCCGTGAAAAGATTTCCTACACAATATGTAGCTAAAACCAGGACCATACTTCAACCCTAAACCAGCGGACTAAACGGCGCAGGATAATGGAAAGTATGGGTCTTTTCCCACAGTAGATTTTGGCTTGGCCGCTCATTCCCGGCTTTAATAGGTAATCTGAGTTGGCTGCTTTGGCTGTAATCCAGAAGATATTCCTGTTCTGTAGGTTTTCCCCCTGCTGGGCCACTTTTGTGATAATTGCCTTGAAGGTCTGGTCAGGATAGCTTCTGACTTTGGCTTTCACCATTTGCCCCTTTTGCACCACATCCATATCTTTTTCAGAAACCGGAATCATTATCAGAATCGAATCATAACGCGCTATGGAGACGATATCACCGGTTGGTTGAACCTTGGTCACCAGACCTGTGATAGGGGTTTTGATTTCACTGGACTCCAGTTGTTCCCGGTAATAGGCGGCTTGAGCCACTAGTTGGTCTATTTCAGCGGCAGATCTGGTTAGCTCTTCGGGCCGGGGAGTCTCTAATAAAATGGTCAGTTCATTCTCGGCTATGGCTAAATCAGATTTGAGGATTTGGTAATCAGTATGAACCTTGTCCCACTCTTCCTGGGAAACAAGTTTCTGTTCCCATAACTTGGCAAAACGCTCCCTTACTTTCTCTTTAGTAGAAAGCTGAGCCCTGGTCTGCTCCAGCTTGTCTTTTGCCTTTCCAATCTCCTCCGGTCGGGGACCTTTTTTCAAGAGCTGGTAACTGGCCTTGGCTGCCTGGATCTTAGCCTCGACGCTGTGCAGGTCATTGAGGTACTGGTTGGAGACCATCTTAGCCACTAAGTCGCCGGCTTGGACTTTCTGGCCTTCTTTTACAACTGGGTCAAGCCTGATCAGCCCAAATTGAGAAGAAAGAGTGCGATAGTAGTTGACCGACCGTCTTTCCTCGCTTCCTTCGATGAATAGTTTTTCCTCGGCGACAAAGGACTCTGGCCGATTGCTTAGAGTGTAAGTCTGCACGGCTCGGATTTCACACTCTTTGGAGACTTTCAGGTCTATCTTGACTAAGACCAAAAACAGAATGACCAGAACTGTTACGCCCAGATAGGTAATTAGTTTCTTAGGGCTTTTCATTGACTCTTTCTTAAACAATACAAACTGCCCAAAACCGGCCGCTACTATCTGTAAGGGTGTCTTGAAAATAACCAAAAGAATGACAGAATACAAAATAAATCCGGTCCCTTCTAGACGTCCAATCAGGAATTCTCCAATTTTCCAGAAGACAAAGCCCAAAAGTAATACAGAGTAGACTAAAGATAGGACTCCATAAATTGGAAAAACCTTCCTTTCCTTGGGAGAAACCAGCGGCAAGACCAGGGGAAGTCGTAAAATGTACTTCTTAAACCAGTTCCCCAGATAGTGGAAAGCCTTCTTTCTCAAGTTGGGGATTTGCAGATAATCCGAGAGGAGGTAATAGCCGTCCAGCTTGATGAGGGGATTGAAGTTAAATAAAACCAAGACTCCGGAGGTGATCATAGTGATAAAGGCGAATTGGTTCAGGAGAACTTCCGGGTCTGTGATTCGCCATACGACCGTGGCCAGTCCCCAGATAAATATCTGAAAATATGCGCCTGACAAACCAACTATTAACTTCTGGCGCCTTTTCGGGAAGAGCCAGGCGTCTGAGAGGTTACAGTAAAAGCAGGGCTGGAAATAGAGCAGGAGAAACCCCATCTCCCGTACCTCCCCCCCATAGAGCTTGCAAGTAAAGGCGTGAGCAAACTCGTGCAGAGCTACGACCCAGAAAGCGGTCAGCCAGATACCTAATATAGAAGAAAACTGATACAGGCCGGAGATTGAGTAGCTGAACTGGCCCCAATCGGATATGGTTATGAAAACTCCCAGCAGAACCATAACTGCCGAGAAGGTTAAGAATAGCTTTGAGAAAGCAAACTTCACCTTTGTAAACAATCTGTCTAACAACAGATTAGGATCAAAGGCCTTAAGTTTAAGAAAGATTATTTTTTGAAACAGGGACTTAGGCCTTTGCGCCTGATAAACCATTCGGGCACTTTCACGCTCTGACTCATCGGTGACCAAGAACCCGAAACTTAAAAGCTGGCCGACAAACTCCTCTACTATCCGGGAATCGACTCTTAGCTGATACTGAGCCTCCAGCTTCTGACGAATCTCCGGGAGAGTAGTTTTGCCGTCTAAGTTTTGAATGATAAAATACTCCGGCTCTTTAACCCTGAAGAACTTACGGGTTAAAGGGTCTTTTAGGATGTAGAATTTCTGATTTTCGAATTCCTGTTGGCTGACAACTATATCTGGTCGGAAAAAAGGATATTCTGGCATAGTTAGCTTATGGTAACTCAACAAATTAACCTCAGAGGAGTAAAGACTGTCAAGCGGTTTATTTATGTTGACATTTCAGAGGAATTAGTTAAATTATAATCCTGAGAGGACGACTGTTGGTCGGTCCTCTTTGTCTATAGATGAGAATTCTTTTGACTGGAGGGGCGGGGTTCATCGGTTCTCACCTGGCTGAGAGGCTTTTGGCCAGCGGTTATAAGCTCTTTGTAATCGACAATTTTGACAGATACTATGCCCCCCGCCTTAAAAGAGAAAATATTAGACTGGCCTTGGCCAGCCCGAACTACCGGCTCCTCCAAGGAGATATAAGGAACAAATCTTTTTTAGATAAGGTTTTCAAGAAATATAAGTTTGATACACTCATCCACCTGGCTGCCAAAGCCGGGGTGAGAAGCTCTTTGAAAGATCCGGTTTCTTATTCTGAGGTCAACCTAAATGGAACTATCAATCTTCTGGAAACCTGCAGAAAGTACCGGATCAACAGGTTTATTTTTGGCTCTTCTTCTTCGGTCTACGGAAACTGCAAAATTCCTTATCGAGAGAGAGAGCAAAATCTTAAGCCTCTCTCACCCTATGGAGCCAGCAAATTAGACGGAGAGCAGATCTGCTCTATCTTTCACAGGCTATATGGAATGGAAATGACCATCTTCCGGTTTTTTACAGTTTACGGTCCCAGGCAGAGGCCAGATATGGCCATCCATAAATTTACCCGCTTGATTTGCGGCAACCAGCCCATACAAATTTATGGAAGAGGAGATAGTCAAAGAGATTATACTTATATTGATGACATTGTTTCTGGGATTCTGGCTTCGGTTAAAAGGAGATTCGATTTTCAAATCATCAATCTGGGAAATTCTAAGAAAGTCAAATTGAGGGAACTGATCAGCATCTTGGAGACCAAGTTGGGTAAGAAAGCCAAGCTGAAATATTTGCCTGAAGAAAAATCCGAGCCGAAAGTAACCTGGGCAGATATAAATAAGGCTTCTAGACTCTTGAACTTCAAGCCCCAGACTCCTCTGGAAGAAGGAATAAAAAGTTTTCTGGAGTGGTACCGGCATGTCTAAGAATATCTGTGTAGTCGGCACCGGATATGTGGGTCTGGTAGCGGGAACCTGCCTTTCGGATTTCGGATTGAATGTCACCTGTGTGGATAGCGACAAAAGGAAAGTGGCGCTCTTGAACCGAGGTGTTTGTCCTATCTACGAAGTCGGCTTAAAAGAGCTGATTCATCGCAACCAGGCGAAGGGAAGGCTTAGGTTCAGCACCGACCTTAAAGCAGCAGTGACCGAGGCAGAAGTAATCTTTTTGGCGGTGGGAACCCCTCCTGGAAAGGATGGCTATCCAGACCTTCTGGCACTCCAGAAGGCGGCAGTTCAGATAGCTGGTTACTTGAAGGGATATAAGGTCATAGCCATAAAGAGTACCGTTCCGGTAGGGACGATCAGAGCAGTAAAACAACTGATTCAAGATAACTGTAAAAAAGGAGCGAGATTCGACCTGGTCTCTAACCCGGAGTTTTTAAGGGAAGGCTCTTCTGTGGAGGACTTCATGCGGCCAGACCGAGTAATCTTGGGCTCAGACTCAGATAAGGCTTTGCAGATAATGAAGGATATTTACCGGCCTTTATATCTGATTGAAACCCCCTTTGTAATTACCAACTTTGAGACGGCTGAGCTGATTAAGTATGCCACCAATTGCTATTTGGCAACCAAGATAAGCTTCATCAACGAGATGGCCGATTTGTGTGAAAAAACCGGAGCAGATGTGCAGGTAGTGGCCAAAGCCCTGGGATTGGACAAAAGAATCGGATCCAAATTCCTGCATGCCGGAGCCGGCTTTGGAGGATCTTGTCTGCCTAAGGATTTGGTTGGACTTAATAGAATCGCGGAGAGATTAGGATGCCAGTTCAAAATTGGAGAGGCGGTCATTGAAGTCAACCGCCAGAGAAGGGAAAACATAGTTTACAAAGTGAAAAAACTAATAGGAAACTTAAAAAACAAGAGGATTGGGATTCTGGGGCTTTCTTTTAAGCCCAATACCGACGACATCCGCGAAGCTCCCGCGATTTATGTAATCAGAGAATTGCTGTCTGAAGGAGCTAAAATAAAAGCCTATGATCCGGCCGGAGTCAAAGAAGCCAGAAAAATCTTGAGAAAAGTGACCTTTGCGACCGATGCTTACGAGTGTGCGGAAAAGGCTGACTGTTTAGTCTTAGTCACCGAATGGAATGAATTTCGAGAACTGAACTTGGAGAAAATCAAAAAACTTATGAAAGCGCCTAACTTAGTCGATGCCAGAAATGTGTACGATCCCAAGAGGGTAAAAGAGTTAGGCTTTGCTTATCTTTCAGTAGGTCGATAAAATCAGGAGGTCAAGGGGTAGGAATATGAGGGAGTCAAGCTTAAAGATTTTGAGCGCCATAATTCTGCTTTTGCTATTCAGCTCTGTAGGCTGGGCCACTAAGCTCATGGTCTGTGCTAGTGGCTGTGATTATACTAATCCAGCTAAATTGACTGACCAAAAGGCCGGAGAGTTTATAGCCCTGTACTGGCCGGAGGTTAAAAGGGCTTTACCTTTTCAAACTTAGGCAAGAAACTTTTCCTAAGCCTGGTAGAACTTCTCTTCTCAGGCTAAATTTCGTATATTATTTTAGTTAATGTAAGTAAAAGCTGCCTGACATCCCTATTTGCCAGAAAGGAAGGAAATGAACGTTAGCCAAAAGATTATTGCCTCTCATTTAGTGGATGGTAGGATTAAAGCGGGGGAAGAAATCGCCGTCACCATCGACCAGACCTTGCTTCAGGATGCCACCGGCACAGTAGCGATGTTAGAGTTTGAATCTTTAGGAGTGCCCAGAATAAAATCCAAGCGTTGTACTGTCTACGTTGACCATAATATGCTTCAGACCGGCTTTGAAAACCCGGACGACCATCTCTTTTTGCAGACTATGGCCGCCAAATACGGAGCTCACTTCTCCAGACCGGGTAACGGTATTTCCCATCAAGCTGCCCTGGAGAGATTAGATATTCCCGGACAAACTATGTTAGGGGCAGACAGCCACACCCCTCAGGCTGGAGCCATGGCCATGTTAGCCATGGGGGCCGGAGGATTCGACGTGGCGGCTGCCATGGCCGGAGAGCCTTACTGCTTCAAGCTGCCGCAAATAGTCCTGGTCAGGTTGAGTGGCCAGCTGAAACCCTGGGTCTCGGCCAAAGATGTCATCTTAGAGCTATTAAGACGACTCACTGTCAGCGGTGGCATCGGAAAAATCTTTGAATACACAGGACCAGGATTAGCCGGCCTAAATGTCCCCCAGCGCTCTAGTATTGCCAATATGGGAGCAGAACTGGGCCTAACTTCCTCTGTTTTTCCGGGTGACCAGCAGACTTTGAGATTCTTGAAAGCCCAAAAAAGAGAGAAGGATTTTGTGCCTTTAGTGGCTGACGACGATGCCAAATACGATGAGGTAATCGAACTGGACTTGTCTACTTTAGAGCCTCTGGTAGCCAAGCCGCACAGCCCCGATAATGTTGTGCCAGTGCAGGAGATCGAGGGAACGCCTCTCAGACAGGTGGCAGTAGGCAGTTCGGTTAATTCTTCTTTTATGGATTTGATGACCGCCGCCAAGATTGTGGAGGGGAAAAAAGTTCATCCGAATTTACATATGACCATTTCTCCCGGCTCAAGGCAAGTCTTGATAATGGCCACTCAAGCCGGGGGAATGTCAGCCCTGTTCCGGGCCGGGGCCAGAGGCCTAGAAGTAGCCTGTGGACCTTGCATTGGAATGGGGATGGCCCCTCCCAGCGGAGGAAACTCCTTGAGGACCTTTAACCGCAATTTTCCTGGAAGAAGCGGGACTGCTGACGACCAGGTCTATCTGGCCAGCCCGGAGATAGCGGCCGCCTCGGCCATAAAGGGAGTAATTACTGACCCGCGGACTTTAGGCCATCCACCCCAGGTAGAGATGCCGGATGAATTCTATATTGACGATTCTGGTTTTTTGCCTCCGGCCGCTGATCCGGACACAGTTGAAATCATCCGTGGGCCAAACATTAGACCCCTACCGATACCACCACTGCTGACTGACACCTTGAAGGGTCCGGTCTTACTTAAACTCAAAGACAATATCAGCACCGACGAGATCCTGCCAGCCGGAGCAAGGATTCTGCCTTTGCGGTCGAACATCCCTGCGATTGCCGAGTATGTCTTTAACTACGTTGACAAGACCTTTCCGGCCCGGGCTAAACAAAAAGGACCCGGATTCATAGTAGCCGGCAAAAACTATGGCCAGGGCTCTTCCAGAGAGCATGCCGCCCTTGCTCCGATGTACCTAG
>Ga0209002_10001640_pt1 | contig 18097 bp, 13 predicted proteins | sample Rifsed16ft2_FD_184010 | JGI IMG/M metagenome (GOLD analysis project Ga0209002, IMG submission 184010) | Soil microbial communities from Rifle, Colorado, USA - sediment 16ft 2 (version 2) | ecosystem: Environmental > Terrestrial > Deep subsurface > Rock core/Sediment | place: Rifle, Colorado... | reverse complement strand
CGGGTTCGGGATGGGACCGGGTGTATCCCCGCCGCTTTGGCCGTCAAACCACTGCTGGAGGAGCGAGAGGCGGAGGCGTATTTCAGGGTTTCGTTCCCCGCCTTAGCCGGCCGGAAGACCTAGGAGTGCGAACAGCAGGTTCCCCACGAGGAACGCGATCAGGAATCCGGCGAGGAGGGGGACCATGAACGGAATCTTGGGCTGGACCCAGACCCTTTCGATCCCCGCGGTGCGAAGCCGTCCGACCTCCGAATCGATATCCGCTCCCCGCCGAGGGAACAGCACGAGCACGTGCTCTCCCTCCGGCGTGATCCGCTCCATAGGCCAGACGTGCCTCGGGAAGGGATGGACGTGCGCGCGATAGCCCAAGAGCGCCTGGGGGAGATGCAGATCCCCCCGCGCCGCGTTGTACGCGAGGAGGGCGAGCGGGATCGCCAGAGACACGATTGCGGCGTCTACCCAGATGACGAGAGAGTATGGGAAGGCGGTCTGGACGATCGATTGGATCCGCGGATCGGGCGCGACGAGCGGGAAGGGGGCCGCCTCGGGATACCTCGGCACGAGGAGAGTCAGGGCGATCAGCCCCTTTGCGTCTGCTCCACCATGGAGGATCCGGATCCGGTAGAAGACCTGGTAGAGGACCACCATGATCGGCATCGAGGCGAGTTCCGTCAGGGACGGGCGGGTCGAGGGAGGGGTGGAGCCCATGAGGCCGAAGCCGAGGAGAAACAGCCCCGATGCAAGCGCGAAGCCTGTGATCCTTATCGGTCGCAGATGGATCCCATCTTCGTCGAGAAGCGGCTTCCCGTAGAACACCATGTAGAACAGGATCGCGCCGCTCCCCAGGAGACACCACGCCGCGCCGGGCTCGTCCCGGTACGCGAGTTCGAGCGCGGCGATTCCGACGCCGAGAGAGCCCAGGAGAACCCAGAGAGGGTCGCGGACCCGACGCGTCCGCAGGTCCGACGCGGCCGCGGCGAGGAGGAATCCCGCCCCAATGGCGAGGCGCGTTGCGGCGAACGCGTCCACGGCGCCGCATCGGGCCGACGTTATTTCAACCGTTCTCTCCGCTTGGCACAGATTCCGCGGTCGTCGGCCGGATCATTTTCTGGCTTTGTTTGCTGCGAGATCGGGCCGGGTCGCGGCGGATGTCCGCGAGACGATCCTCGATCAGTTTCACGAGAGGAGGAATCGAGATTCCGTTTCCGCAGCGGGTCCGCCACCGCGGCGGGCTCGACGCGAACCTTGCGAATCGCGCGGTAACGACTAAATAGACCCTGACAAATGGCGTCCATCGTCGGAGGTTTTTCCGCCGGCTCCAGGGCGCAGTCCATGCTGGAACCCCGCCGCATGAAGGTCAAGGTCTGCCTCGTCGGCGAACACGCCGTCGGCAAGACGTCCCTGATTCGCCGATATGTCTTGAACGAGTACGACGACCGTTATATCGTCACGCTTGGCGCGAAGGTTTCCAAGAAAGAACTCACCTTCACCCCGAAAGGGGGCACCCCGGTCCAGATGGACATGACGATTTGGGACATCATGGGCTCGAAGGGCTTTCGCGAGCTCCTCCGGGAAGCCTACTTCCATGGGGCCCAGGGAATCCTCGCGGTGTGCGACATCACCCGGTACGACACGCTCGAGGACCTGGATTCGTGGGTCGAATCCGTCTTCAAGACGGTCGGTGAGATTCCCGTTACCTTCGCCGTGAACAAGACGGATCTCCGGGACCAGGCGGCGTTCGGCGAGGAGCAGGTGAAGCAGGCGACGGAAGCCTTTGACGCGCCGTTCTACTACAGCTCCGCGAAGACGGGCGAGAACGTGGAGTTCTTGTTCCGGGGCCTCGGCGAGACGATTGCAACGGCGGCTCGGCCTGAAGCCTGACCCCGGCGACATAGGCTCAAGTATCCCCCCTTTACTCTCGCCTCGTGGCGAGCGCTCCCGGCCCTCAGGCGACCGTTCGGGTACGGGTCACGAGAGACCTCGGGCTCTTTGACCTCACGATGTCCGCGGCGGGCGCGATGGTGGGGGCCGCGATCTTCCTTCTCGTTGGCGCGGTGTTCGTCGTGTCGGGCTCCCTGTGGCCCATCAGCCTGGCCCTCGCCGCCGTGACCGCGGGGCTCGCGGGCCTCGCCTACGCGGAACTCGCCTCCGGTCGGCCGGATGCCTCCGGTGGCGCCTACGTCTGGGTTCGGAGTGCGCTCCCCGCGCCGAGCGGTTTCCTGAGTGGCTGGCTGTCATGGGGTGGCCACATGGCGGCGGCCGCCCTCGGCGCGCAAGGGGTCGGTCTTTTCCTCCTGGAGCTCGTCCGGCCGTCCGATCTGGCGGCGTTCTTCCGACCCAATCCGCTCGAGGTGTCGCTCATCGGGATTGGCGTCCTGGCGGTATCCGCCGCCCTCCACTTTGCCCGGATTCACGTATCGGCGCGTGCCCTCGGCAGGCTCACGCTCGTGAAACTCGTCCTGATCGGGATCGTCGCGGCGGTCGGCGTCGCCTCCCTGTCCGTCCCGAGCCCGCCCCGCGGGATTGTCCCCTCCACGCTCCTGCCGTCGTCCCTCGATCTCGTCCTGGGAGCGGGCGTCCTCTTCATCGCCTTCCAAGGGTTCGAGATTGTCGCGCAGCTGGCAGACCAGACAAAACGGCCTGAGTCGACCGTCCCTCGGGGCGTTTTCCTCGCCCTTTTCCTCGCCTTCGGCCTGTACGCGATGTTCTTGGTCGCAGTCCTGGGGAACGTCCCATCGAGCCTGCTCGCCGGGTGGCGAGCCTGCGACGCCTGCGTCGGCGGCTCGGAAGACATGGTGTTCGTCAGCCTTCCCTACTTCCTCGGCCAGCCCTACATCCAGGAGGCCCTCCTGATCATCGGAATCGTGTCGATGTACGCGGCATTGAACGCGAACCTGACGTCCGCGATCCGGACCTCATTCAGCATGTCCCGAGACGGGCTCCTCCCCGGCGCCCTCTCGAAGATCAGAGGACGCGAGGTCCCCCCCGCCGCGGTCGCCTTCACGGTGGCCGGCACCGCGATCCTCGTGTTCCTCACGATTGAGACGATCGCGATCCTCGCGAGCATCGCCTTCCTCGGGCTGTTCGGGTTCGTGCACGCGTCCGTCGTGGCGCTCCGCCGCCGCGAGCGTCGCAGCGGCCCGGGATTCCGCATCCCGTTCGTCCCGGTCGTGCCGATGGTCGCCATCGCCCTCAATCTCGCCGTGGGTGCGACCCTCTGGAGCTTCCCTCCGGCGTCCGACTCTCCCATTCCGCCCGGCGTGCTCGCGACCTATCTCGGTGCGCTCTGGCTCGCGATCGGGCTCATCTTCCACTTCTTCGCGGGGGGACGGGAGGCCGTGCGGGCCGCGAGACCGGAGCCGCGATCCGAGGTCCATGAGATCCTGACACCGACCGACGAGCAAGTCGAACTGGAGCGATATCGGGTCTTCCTTCCTCTGCGAGAATTCGGGGACGAGGCCCTCGTCGAACTCGGCGCACGAGTTGCGCGCGCTCGGAACGGCGAACTCAGCCTCCTGCACGTCGTGGAGATCCCGCGCAACCTGCCCCCGAAGGCGATCCGGTTCCGGTACGTGGACGACCGGATCCGCGGCTTGCAGCGGCTCGCCCGTATCGGCGCGGACCTCGGCGTCGACACGCGCCCCGTCGTGAAGATTGGGCACAAGGTGTACGAGATCATCCTGGACACGATCCGCGAGGAGGCGGTGAACCTCGTCGTCCTAGGCTGGCGGGGCGAACGGATCGAGGGAGATCGCCGGGTGCTCGGGAGCAACATCGATTACCTGATTGAGAACGCCCCGTGTGACGTGGTCGTCTTCAAGACCCACGGACTCAAGCGCCCGCTCCGGAAGATCGTGGCCCTCGCGAGCCCGATCTGGAGCCTCGACGGGATCGATGACCTCGCCCTGATCGCCGCGGAAGCGGACTCGCCGATGATTGAAGTCGTCGGGCTCGCGAGCGATCCAGCCGAGGCGGAGCGACTGAAGGAGGACTCCGCCCGGTTCGAGGCGCGCGCCCGCCCGCTCGGCCTCACGGTCGTCCCGAAGATCCTCTACTCGACCCAGTGGGAATCCGAGGCGCTCCGGGAGAGTGCGGACGCCTCCCTCCTGATGATTCGAGCCTCGTCCCCCGGCGGCATGCGAAAGTTCGCCCTGGGCCCCGTGGAAGACCGGATCGTCAAACTTGCGAAGTGCCCTGTCCTCATCCTTCGGAAGGGAAGCTAGCGCCCGGTCGGGGCCCGACCGGGCGGATGTTCGCCTGTCCGAACAGCTCTTGAATCTTGTAGATTAGCGCGGACTTGCACTCCTTCATCCGTTCAGGCTGGTTCGTGTACGCGAGAAGCTGGTATCGGATCGAGGAGCCCTCGAGGTCCTTGCCGTGGGCCAGGGGACTCGGTTCCGGGACGATGCCTTCCGTTTCCCGGGCCGCACGCAGGAGGAGGTCGCAGACATGCGCGTGGCCGATCGCGAAGTCCACGCACACTTCGACGGACATCGCGTAGGGCTTGGACCGGCTGAAGTTCACGATCGGTTCTTCCAGGAGACGCGAGTTGGGCAGGCTCACCACCTCGCCTCTCAGCGTCCGGACCTGGGTGAGGGTCAGGCTCATGGCGCCGACGTCGCAGACGAGGTCCGTCCCAATCTTGATCCGGTCCCCGATGTCGAACGGGTCCGCGCGCATCAACGTGATCCCGGCAAGGAGGTTGCGGACCGGGTCGAAGGCGATCATCGCGGCGGCGATGAGGAACGCGATGAATCCGACCGCGAACACGACGAGCTGGGTCTCCGTGAGAGCGAGGGCGAGGATGATGAACAGGAGGACGATGGCACCGAGCAGCCAGACCGCGTACCGCGCCAGCGTCTTGAACTCGTCCATGACTCGCGCCGAAAACTTCCGGGTCCTTCGTTTCCAGTCCTCGAAAATGGAGTCGATGAACCGGTCGGCGATTCCCACGACCAGGACTCCGACCAGCACGCCGATCAATGCCGGCCCGGGGATGCCTGGCAGGCTCCCGAGGTTCTGCTGGATGAAATCCTGGTCCTGCACAGGGAGGGCGCGGATGCCGCCGAAGACCGCGAGGGCCACGGCTCCCGTGTAGATCAGGTACTTGAGCACAATTTCCGTGAAGGCGAGGGCCTGTGGCGGCGCGAGCCGTTTCGGCTTCGTCTTGAGTTCTCCTCGAAGGAAGGATCCGAAGCGGTGCAGCGCTCGCACGATGATGGCGGCGACGAAGAGGACGAAAATCGCGAAGAAGAGGGCGGGGACTCGCTGGACGAAGGCCAAGAGCACGTCGCGAAGGCTCGCCGAGAAGCTCTGCGCGACCGCGAGGATGACGATGGCGATGAACGCGATCCAGACGACCTCGAGCACACGATGAATGAAGTCCAAGGTCGGGCGGTCGAGCCATCGGCTTTCGACCGTCTTGAGATACTCGAAGTACCGCGAGATGAATGCGAGGAACCACATGATCGCGCCGATCAGGACGACGCTCAGGACAACGAGAGGGAGGTACCTCGCGAGATCCGTGATTGCATCGCCCTCTGCCTGGAACGGCAGGGGGGTCACGCGGTCGGCACCGTTGCCGCGGATAAAAGGGTTCCCGTTCCCGGTCGATTCTCGCATCCTCGTATCGGCCGACAGGCGCTATCCCGCGTTAGACGAGGGTCACGTCAATCGTCTCGACGGTCCCGACTCCCGGAACCTCCGCGAGGGAGCGCTCGAGGGCATCCGACCCGCCCGCTGCGTCGTCCACGACCGCGATGGCCTCGATCGCCTTGATTCCGAATGCGACCGGCCTCTCCTGCATGTCGCGCAACGAGGCGCCGAGCGCATCCCGGACGGAGGCCTTGAGTCCCTCGATGTCGACGTCCGCGTCTTCCGGAAGGATCCGGAACGTGATCGCAACGGTTCCCATGGGGGACCTCAAGGGCCCATGAACGAGCAGGCGGGGCAGCGATATGCGACGGACTGGTCGCGGCAGCGCCCACAGCGCCCAATCCGGCTCTGGCCGCAACTCGGGCAGGAGAATACCGTCGTCCCTTTCCCGGAGAGAACCGCGCCGCAGGAAGAGCAACGACTCTCGTCCGGAGTCACGGGGCGCCGCATGGCCTGGCCATATAAAACACATTGGCCTTTCCGTTCAACGGGCCCATGTTCATCCTTCGGACTCCAGATATTTGTCATCCAATTGGACGGGACCAATGGCGGTTCCCGGAGCGACCGCAAACTTTATTACAAGGGCATGTTGTGGCACACGCTCGCATGTCGCCGCAGCTAGCCCGAGGGCCCGTAGCTCAGCTAGGTTGGATGGCGATGGAACCGTCCCTAGAAAGAGCATCCGGCTTTTAGCTGCTTTCCCGACAACGGGGAGTGGAAAGAAACCGGGTGGTCCGGGGTTCGAACGGGCCCTGCGAGCCGCGCGGGGTCCCCGAAAGTCCCCGCGGGCCCGTACGGCTGGTCGCGAACGACATGCCAGGTGAAACCAGGGCGCCCAGGGAGGACCTCCCTTGAGGTTTAACGTGTTGGAGCATCAGCTCGTACCAGAGCATCGGCTCGTCGCGGAGGAAGAGGCGGAGCGAGTTCTCAAGGCCCTGAAGATCACGAAGGACCAGCTTCCGAAGATCCGGAAGTCGGACCCCGTGATCCAGGTGTTGGAGAAGATGGAGGGCCCGATCGACGAAGGTCGCATCATCCGCGTGGTCCGGATGAGCGGGACCGCAGGCGTGAGCGAGGCATACCGGCTGGTCATCGGGAGGTAGACCATGCGAGACTTGATTGATGCGTTCTTCCGAGAACGCTCGATTGTGAACCATCACATCGCGTCGTTCAACGACTTCCTTCCGACGATCGACAACCCGAACTCGCGGAAGCAGCGCATCGTCGACAATCTCCGCTCGTCCCCGGAGGACGAACGACGGGGCGTCATCAAGCTCGACGAGGATCGGACGGAGGGGGACGTCATCGAGATCCGGATTGGGCGGAAGCGGGACGACCGCGGCCGAATCGACCTCGAGGCGAAGCCGACCATCACGCTCGGTCTGCCCGTCGTCAAGGAAGCGAACGGCGCGACGCATCCCCTCACCCCGATGGAAGCGCGCCTGCGGAACCTGAATTACACGGCGCCGATCTACCTGGACTTCACGGTCATCGAGAACGGTATCGAGCGGGAGCCGGAGCGGGTCCACATCGGGAACTTCCCGATCATGGTGAAGTCGAAACGGTGTCTCCTCTACAAGGAGAACATGGAGACGGAGGGTGAACTCACCGTCGACGAGTACAAGCGCAAGCTCATCGAGATGGGCGAGGATCCGTACGATCCCGGCGGATACTTCATCATCGGGGGGACGGAGCGCGGCCTGATCTCCTTGGAGGACCTCGCCCCGAACCGCGTCCTCGTGGAGTTCAACGAGCGGTACGGCCGCAAGGTCGAGGTCGCGAAGGTGTTCTCGCAGAAAGAAGGGTACCGCGCCCTCACCCTGATGGAGAAGAAGAAGGACGGGCAGCTCATTGTGTCCGTCCCGACGGCGTCCGGCCAGATTCCGCTGATCATCCTCATGAAGGCCCTGGGCATGGAGAAAGACGAGGACATCTACATCGCGATCGTCTCCACGCCCGAGATGGCGAACATCGTCTACGCAAACATCGAGGAATGCCAGAACAAGAAAATCTACCCGCCGAACGGTATTTTTTCGAGGGACGACGCGATCAGCTATCTCGAAAAGAAGTTCGCGACGGGCCAGGCGAAGGAATACCGAATCAAGAAGGTCGAATCGATCTTGGACCGGAGTCTCCTGCCGCACCTCGGGGATGCCCGCGAGGACCGCATCAAGAAGGCGATCTTCCTCGGCCGCGTCGCCCGAACCGTTCTGGAACTCTCCCTCGGCCATCGGCGGGAAGACGACAAGGACCACTACGCGAACAAGAGGCTGAAGCTCGCGGGAGACCTGATGGAAGACCTCTTCCGGGTGGCCTTCGCAAACCTCGTCAAGGATCTGAAGTACCAGCTCGAACGGTCGTATGCCCGTCGAAGGGAGCTCAAGATCTCCTCTGCGATCCGCCCGGACCTCCTGACCCAGCGCCTCCTCCACGCGCTCGCCACGGGGAATTGGGTGGGCGGTCGCGCGGGCGTGAGCCAGCTTCTCGACCGGACATCGAACATGTCGGCCCTGAGCCACCTCCGCCGAGTCACCTCGCCCCTCACCCGCTCCCAGCCCCATTTCGAGGCACGGGACTTGCACCCGACCCAGTGGGGACGTCTCTGCCCGAACGAGACCCCCGAAGGGCAGAACTGCGGCCTCGTGAAGAACTGCGCCCTCGTGATCGACGTGTCGGAGGGCTTCCCCGAAGAGGAAGTCAAGCTGCTGCTCGCGGACCTCGGGACGAAACAGGTGAAGGGGCAGCAGACCCAGCTCATCCGGGTCTACGTGAACGGGGATCTCGTCGGACTCCACGAGGACCCGAAGATGCTCGTGGCGGAAATCCGCGAGAGGCGCCGATCCGGACTCCTGAGCCACGAAGTGAACGTCCGCTTCGACGAGAACATGGGCGAGACTATCATCAACTGCGACGAAGGCCGCATCCGCCGGCCGCTCCTCACTGTGAAGGACGGCCACCTCGTCCTGAACCGAAAACATGTGGACGATCTGAAGATGGGGCGGCTCCGCTTCTCGGACCTGATCCGAAACGGCATCGTCGAGTGGATCGATGCGGAGGAGGAAGAGGACACGTTCATCTCGATCTACCCGTACGACGTCCCGACGCGCTGCAGGGAGTGCAAGCGTCCGCTGAGCCGCAACGATGTCGCATGGACGAATATGGGCAGCCGCGACGACGAGGCAGAGCTCGAGTGCAAGTACTGCCACAAGTCGTTCCGTGTGAAGTCGTCCATCACCAAGGAGCACACGCACCTCGAGGTCGATCCGATGGCGATCCTCGGCGTGGCCTCGGGCGTGGTCCCCTACCCGGAGCACAATTCGTCGCCCCGGGTCACGATGGGCGCGGGGATGGCGAAGCAGTCCCTCGGGCTTGGCTCGAGCAACTATCGCCTCCGTCCCGACACACGCGGGCACCTGCTGCACTATCCGGAGAAGCCGCTCGTCCAGACGGACGCGATGAAGTTCGTCTCCTTCAACGAGCGCCCTGCAGGACAGAACTTCGTCGTCGCGGTCATGTCCTACCACGGGTACAACATGGAGGACGCGATCGTGATGAACAAGGCCTCGATCGACCGAGGCCTTGGGCGATCCTCCTTCATGCGGACCTATCGAGCGGAGGAGCGCCGCTATCCGGGCGGACAAGAAGACCACTTCGAGATCCCCTCGCCGGACGTGCGGGGCGCTCGCGCGGACCTCTCGTACGCGAACCTCACCCCCGATGACGGACTCATCTCGCCCGAGGTCCTCGTGACGGGCGGGGACGTCCTGATCGGGAAGACGAGTCCACCCCGATTCCTCGAGGAGGAGACGGACTTCTTGACGCCCCAGAAGAGGCGGGAGACGTCCGTTACCGTGCGTCATGGGGAGAGCGGCTGGGTCGACTCTGTCATGCTCACGGAGAGCGAGAACGGGTCGAAGCTCGCGAAGGTGAAGGTCCGCGACCTTCGTGTCCCCGAGCTCGGCGACAAGTTTGCTTCTCGTCATGGACAGAAGGGCGTGATTGGCCTCATCGCGCCGCAGGAGGACCTGCCCTTCACATCCCAGGGGATCATCCCGGACCTCATCATCAACCCCCACGCGATTCCGTCCCGAATGACGGTCGCTCACGTCCTCGAGCAGATCGGCGGCAAGGTTGGCTCGTTCGAGGGCCGCTTCGTCGACGGCACGCCCTTCAGCGGAGAACGGGAGGAGGCCCTCCGGAAGGCGCTCGAGGACAACGGCTTCCGGTCGAACGGGAAGGAGATCCTCTATGACGGCCGCACGGGCCGCATGATCCCGGCCGAGATCTTCATCGGGGTGATCTATTACCAGAAGCTCCACCACATGGTCTCCGGGAAGCTGCACGTCCGCTCCCGCGGTCCCGTCCAGATCCTCACGCGGCAGCCGACGGAAGGCCGGTCCCGCCAGGGCGGGCTCCGGTTCGGCGAGATGGAGCGCGACTGCCTGATCGGCCACGGGGCGGCGATGGTGATCAAGGACCGCCTCCTCGACGAATCCGATGGCACGATTCAGTATGTGTGCGGGAACACGGAGTGCGGCCACTTCGCGATCAAGGATCGGAAGGGGAACCTCCGCTGCCCCGTCTGCGAGAACACGTCGAAGATCTACCCCGTGCAGACGTCCTACGCGTTCAAACTCCTCCTCGACGAGCTCCTCTCGTTGGGCGTCGTCATGCGGCTCCAGCTGGAGGACATGCGATGATGTCGATGCGAGGCGTCACGAAACGCATCCGATCGATCAGGTTCGCTCTCCTGAGCCCGGACGAGATTCGCCGCATGTCGGCGACGAAGATCATCACGGCGGACACGTACGACGACGACGGCTTCCCGATCGACATGGGCCTCATGGACTCGCATCTCGGGGTCATCGAACCCGGGCTGCGGTGCAAGACGTGCGGCGGCAAGGTGGACGACTGCCCCGGCCACTTCGGCCACATCGACCTCGCGATGCCCGTGATCCACGTCGGGTACGTGAAGGACATCAAGAAGCTCCTGCAGGCCACGTGCCGCAAGTGCGGTCGGCTGCTCCTCACGCGCCAGCAGGCGCTGGAGTACATGGCGGAGATGGAGCAGGTCGAGGAGCTCGGCGGCGACGTCACGGACATCGGATTCGTCACGAAGGAGACGGCGCGGGAGGCCCAGAAGCGCCAGCGCTGTCCTCATTGCGGCGAGGAGCAGGGGAAGATCACGCTCGACAAGCCGACGACGTTCCGGGAGGACGGCCACAAGCTGACCCCGAAGGAGGTGCGGGAGCGGCTCGAGAGGATTCCGAACGAGGACCTCCGGGTCCTCGGCATGAACCCCGAGGTCGCGCGACCCGAATGGATGATCCTCACGGCCCTCCTCGTGCCTCCGGTGACTGTGCGGCCCTCGATCACGCTCGAGAGCGGCGACCGATCGGAGGATGACCTGACCCACAAGCTCGTCGACGTCCTCCGTATCAACCAGCGGCTCCGGGAGAACCGGGATGCGGGCGCGCCCCAGCTCATCGTGGAGGACCTCTGGGAGCTCCTCCAATACCACATCACGACATACTTCGACAACCAGACCTCCGGGATCCCTCCCGCCCGTCATCGATCCGGGCGGCCTCTCAAGACCCTCGTGCAACGTCTCAAGGGCAAGGAAGGCCGCTTCCGCTCGAACCTCTCGGGCAAGCGGGTGAACTTCAGCGCCCGCACGGTCATCTCGCCCGACCCGATCCTCTCGATCAATGAGGTCGGTGTGCCGGTCGAGGCCGCGAGGGAACTCACGGTCCCGGTCCACGTGCAGGCGTACAACCTGGAAATCGTGAAGGAATGGGTGAAGCGAGGCCCCGTGCCGCTCGGCGCCCTCGGCGAGTACATGCCCGGGGTGAACTACGTGATCCGACCGGACGGCCGACGGATTCGCGTGACGGAGAAGAATGCGGAGGTCGTCGCGGAGGCCGTCGAGATCGCCTACACGGTCGAGCGGCAGCTCGTCGACGGGGACATCGTCCTCTTCAACCGGCAGCCCTCGCTGCACCGGATGTCCATGATGGCGCACGAGGTCCGGGTCATGCCGCACAAGACGTTCCGCTTCAACCTCGCGGTCTGCCCGCCGTACAACGCAGATTTCGACGGGGACGAGATGAACCTGCATGTCCTCCAGAGCGAGGAAGCGCGTGCGGAGGCCCGCGTCCTCATGCGCGTCCAGGAGCACATCCTGTCTCCCCGCTTCGGCGGTCCCGTCATCGGCGGGATCCACGACCACATCACGGGTGCGTTCCTGCTCACGCACAAGGACTCGAAATTCACGCGGGAGGAGGTCACGTACATCCTGAGCAAGATCAACCTCCATGAACTCCCTCCGCCCGATATCAAGAGGGGCGGCAAGGAGTTCTGGTCCGGGAAGGCGCTCTTCTCCGCGATCCTGCCGAAGGATCTCAGCATGACGTTCAAGTCGTCCATCGCTCCGAAAGGGGACATCGGGCTGAAGGAGCTGAAGGAGGAAGATTCCCTCGTCGTGATCAAGGAGGGCGCGATCACGTCCGGGACGATCGACGAGAACGCGATTGGTGCCTTCAAGGGGAAGATCCTCGACAAGCTCGCCCGCGACTATGGGCCCGACGCGGCCCGCGAGTTCATCGACAAGGCGACGAAGCTCGCAATCGGCGCGATCATGACGCGGGGCTTCACGACCGGGATCGACGATGAGGACATCCCCGAGGAGGCGAAGAAGCAGATTGCGGACGTCCTCCGGGCGTCCGTCGAGAAGATCGAGGGCCTCGTGGACTCGTACAAGCGTGGAGAGCTCGAGCAGATGCCCGGGCGGTCTCTCGAGGAGACCCTCGAGGTCGAGGCGATGAAGATCCTCGGTCGGGCGCGGGACCAGGCCGGACAGATCGCGGGGAAGCACCTGGGGATCGAGAACAGCGCCGTGATCATGGCCCGGTCCGGGGCCCGCGGGTCCATGCTGAACCTCTCCCAGATGGCGGGCTGCATCGGCCAGCAGGCGGTCCGGGGCGAGCGCCTGAGCCGAGGCTACTGGAATCGCACACTGCCCCACTTCAAGAAAGGCGACCTCGGGGCCGAGGCGAAAGGCTTCGTGAAGTCGTCGTACAAGAGCGGACTCCATCCGACGGAGTACTTCTTCCACGCGATGGGCGGACGCGAAGGCCTCGTCGACACGGCCGTCCGGACCTCGCGCTCGGGATACATGCAACGCCGCCTGATCAACGCCCTCGAGGACCTGAAGGTGAAGGAAGACGGGACGGTCCGGAACACGGCGGACACGATCATCCAGTTCCGATTCGGCGAGGACGGGATCGATCCCTCGCGCAGCGTTCAGGGCCGCGCCGTCGATATCGACGACATCCTCCAGGAGACCCTTGGAGAGGAGCCTTCCTGGAAGGAGCGACTCCGGGAGCAGGAGATGGCATCCTACGGGCTCACGGAGAAGGACATGTACGTCGAGATCACGGAAGAGGAGATTGAGGTCGAGGAGGAGGAGCCTCCCTCGGAGGAGTGACGATGGCGCGTGCGGCGACGATCCAGGCCCTGCGGAACCGGGGGATCTCGAAGAAGACCGCCGAGATTCTCGCGGACGCCGGATTCACCCTCGAGAAGTTGACGTCCTCCAAGGTCGAACGACTCACGAAATTTATCGCGAAGAAGGAGGCCGAGAAGGTCCTCAAGAAGCTCGGGACCCCGATTCCCGAGGCGAAGCCGGCGAAGCCGACGAAGAAGGAGAAGGCGAAGCCGCGAGCCGGGAAGCGACCCGCGGCGAAGGCCGCGGAGGCGGAGCCGGAAGCGCCCCTCACGATTCCCGTGAAGGCGCCTCCTCTGACCTCCGCGGAACAAGAGATCATGGACGGCCTCAAGGAGATCGGCCTCTGGCTTCCGCGAGCCGTCGTGTCGGAGCTTGCCCGGAAGGTTCACGGACTGAAGCTCAGCAAGAAGCGGCTTCACGAAGTTCTGGAGAAGGTGTGCGCCAAGTTCGAGCTCCACCGGATTGACGCGAACGAGTCCGCCGGCATCGTGTCCGCGCAATCGATCGGGGAACCCGGGACTCAAATGACAATGAGGACGTTCCATTACGCGGGAGTCGCGGAGATGAACGTGACCCTGGGCCTTCCCCGCTTGATCGAGATTGTCGACGCTCGCCGAGTCCCCTCGACTCCGATCATGGAGCTCCATGTGAAGTCCGGGCAGGGCGACCTCGACAAGATGCGAAAGATGGCCACGGAGATCGAGATGACGTCCCTCGAGGACGTCGCAACGATCGAGACGGACCTCGTGAACATGCGGGTCCTGGCCTTCCCCGACGAGCACCGGATGAGGTCCCGCGGCGTCGTCTGGTCGGAGCTCGAGGAGAAACTCAGGAAACTCGGGGAGATCCAGGAAATGAAACGGGCCGTCGGGAACATCGAGAAACGGGTGCGTGCCCTCGTCGTGGAGGCGGGAGAACCCTCCTTCAAGAAGCTCCAGAAGCTCGTCGAGCAGACCCGGACCCTGAAGATCAAGGGGATCGACGGGATTCAGCGAGCGATCCTCCGGAAGCGCGGGGACGGATACGTGATTTACACGGAGGGATCGAACCTCCAGAAAATCCTTGAGCTTCCCTACGTGGACGCGAGCCGCACGACGACGAACTCGATCCAGGAGATCTACGAGGTCCTTGGAATCGAGGCAGCCCGGAACGCGATCGTGAACGAGGCGTACAACACCCTCCAGGAGCAGGGCCTCACGGTGGATATCCGCCACATCATGCTCGTCTCGGACATGATGACGAACGACGGAGACGTGAAGGCGATCGGTCGCCACGGGATCTCCGGGCGCAAGTCGTCCGTCTTGGCGCGGGCGGCCTTTGAGATCACTGCGCATCATCTCCTTCGGGCGGCCATCACGGGAGAGGTCGACTACCTCGATGGCGTCGCGGAGAACGTCATCGTGGGTCAACCCGTGACGCTGGGCACCGGCGCTGTGAACCTCGTCTACAGGCCGCCCGCCGGCCTGCCGAAGAAACCGCTCACGCCGAAGCCTGCGGTCCCCGCCCCGCCGCCGGAGTCGCCCCTCGAGGAGGTGGCCCCGTGATCGACGTCCCGCGCGCCCTCCGGGTCGCAACGGACTCCGGCGACGTTCGGTTCGGGCTTCGCGAAGCTCGTCGAGCGGCCAAGGTGAGGTCCGCGAAGCTCATCGTCGTGGCCTCGAACTGTCCCGAGGAGGCCCTCGCCGGCCTGGGGGACGTCCGTTTGTTCCGGTTTCCGGGATCGAACGTGGACCTGGGCGCCGCCTGCGGTGTACCCTTCTCCGTCGCCGCAGTCACCGTGCTGAGCCCCGGTGATTCCAACATCCTGAGCGTCTAGATCTCCATGGTCGAGATCGTTTTTGATGAGCAGACGATCAAGTACGTCGCCCTCTTTCAAGACACCACCCGCACGACGGTCGTCGACTGCGTCGACGCGGGCGATAAGCTGATCATCGTCGTGAAGGAAGGAGAGATTGGCAAGGCGATCGGAAAGAAGGGCGAGAACATTTCGAAGCTCAAACGCCTCATGAACAAGGACATCCACGTGGTCGAATATTCGGACCAGCCTGACAAGTTCGTGGCGAACGTCTTCCGGAACTACGACGTGAAGGGCGTCGAGATCGAGCAGCGAGGGGACATCGTCCATGCGACCGTGACGGTCGACTCGTCGAAGAAAGGACGGGCGATCGGGAAGGAAGGCCGGAACCTGCGGGTGTCAAGGGACCTGATCGCTCGGCACCATCCGATTCAGAGCGTGAGCGTCGCCTGACGGGACCGCAGGCGGGATCGCGGCCCTCCGTGGCGGACAGGCGGCCCTCCGCGGACCTTCCCGGGCAGCCGCGAGACGGGGAAACGGTTATTATTTCATCGGTTGATAACGAACCGCCTGCAGTGGCAGGTGAAGGGATCCCCCCATCACGTCCCTCTCGGTCAGGGGGACCGCTCCCCCTCCGGAAACGGAGTTGGACCTCCGGTTCAGCGAGTCGGATCTCGAACTCGTGGCGCGCGCATTCTGCACGCCGGGAGACGGTCCTCGCGGGTGGCGTCTGAACGCGATCGCCCACCGTCTCTCCCTCGTCGACGGCTTTGACCGATTCCTGGCAAGGCCGGCGCTTCACGGCGTGCTCCGATATGAACACCAGGAGCGGACCGCGCTTCGGGTCCTCCGCGAGATGCACGGCCGGGCGATCCTCGCGGACGAAGTCGGTCTGGGAAAGACAATCGAGGCGGGACTCATCCTCAAGGAGTATGCAATCCGCGGCCTCGTGCGCTGCGCATTGGTCCTCGTGCCGTCTTCGCTTCGGGAACAATGGCACGAGGAGATGACGGCGAAGTTCTCCCTCCCGTTCCACGTCCTGCGTTCGCCCGACGACTGGGGCCGCCATCCCTTCGTGATCGCGTCAATCGACATGGCGAAGCGGGAGCGCCATCGGCATGCGGCCCAAGGCCGGACATGGGATCTCGTCATCGTCGATGAAGCGCATCGCCTCAAGAGCGACCTGAGCCTCAACTGGCGATTCGTCGCCGGTCTCTCGAAGAAGTACATGCTCCTCCTGACCGCGACGCCCGTTCAGAACAACATGGACGAGCTGTTCAACCTCGTGAGCCTCCTCGTGCCCGGACAGCTGAACACCTACGATCGGTTCCTCGAGCGGTACGTCGCGAGCCCGGATCGCCGCGTTCCCGCGCGAGTGCCGGAGCTGCGCCAGCGTCTGCGAGACGTGATGGTGAGAAACCGGCGCGGGATCGCTTTCACGTTGCCGCCCCGTCGGGTGCACGGCCTCCCGGTCCGACTCAGTCCCGCGGAGCGCGTTCTCTACGACGACGTCTCGGATTTCGTCCGGGATGCGTACTGGACCTCCTCCGGCAGGCTGCCGTTCACGGCGAAGCTCACGCTCATGGTCTTGCAGCGGGAAATCGGCAGCAGCACCTTCGCGGTAGCGGAGACCCTCGCCCGAATGGCCCGGAGCCCGATGTTCCGGGAGGGCGAACGGGAGCGACTCGAGGCCCTCAGCCACGACGCCCACGCCATCCAGTCGAACGTGAAGGCGGATCGCCTGATGACCTTCCTGGAGTCGATGGACGAGAAGGTGCTCGTCTTCACGCAGTATGTCCGCACGCTCGGGTACCTCCGTGGGGTGCTCGAGGGTCGGGGGCATCGAGTAGCCGCTTACCATGGGAGTCTCCCTCCCGCGGCGAAGGAGCGCGCCGTGCAGGCGTTCCGCGAGGATCACGGCATCTTCCTGAGCACGGAAGCCGGGGGCGAGGGGCGCAACCTCCAGTTCGCCCGCACGGTCGTGAACTACGATCTGCCGTGGAACCCTCTTCGGATCGAACAGCGGATCGGACGCGTTCATCGGCTCGGTCAGGACCGGGAGGTTCATGTCGTGAATATCTGGGCGGAAGAGACCGTCGAAGCCTTTCTCATGGAGCTCCTGGATCGGAAGATTCACATGTTCGAGCTCGTGGTTGGCGAGCTCGATCTCATCCTTGGCAACCTCGGGGAGAAGCGTTCTTTCGAGGAGATCCTCCTCGATATCTGGGCCCTCCGGGCGGCCGAGGAACGTCGATCCGCCCTCGCCCGTCTCGGAGCGTCCTTGGAGGACGCTCGCTCCCGGTACGAACGGATCAAGGAACGGAACGAGGAGATTCTCGGAGAAGCGGAGGCGGCTCCCGCTTGACGGACGTGGATGTCCGCTCGTTCGTGGCGGAGGCGCTCGTCGAACTCGGCGCCGACGTCTCCGATGGCGACTCCGTCGTGTGGGTCCGCGCCCCCGAACGGCTCCAGTCCGCGCTCCGGTCGCCCGAGAACTTCCCCCTCGCCTTTGATCCCGATCACGCGGGGGAATTCGGGGCCGATCTCATCGCCCCGGGGAGTTTCGTCCTGGAGCGCCTGCTCTCCCTGGCGATGGAGCGAGGCCGCTGGGATTCGGTGCGGGTCAGCGCGACCCCGAAGGACTGGGTCTCGCGCGTCCTCGCCGACGTCGGTCTGCAAGGCATCGGCGATTCGGACCTCAGCCCGATGGAGCTCCGGGACTCGCTGTACTTCCTGTTCACATTCCGATTGACCTTCCTCTCCGATGAGAAGAGGGAGGCCTTCCACGCCGTCGTCGTGTCGGCCGAGGAAGGCATCGCATGGCCTGCGGATCTCTCCGCAACGGAGGTCGTGACCGGCGACCCCGTTGCATTTGCCGAACCACCGAAGGTGAAAGAGGGCTATGAGATCGCTCGGGCCGCTCTCCGGGAGATCACGGGACGCGAGACCCGCGCCTTCCGCGAAAGGAGCCTGCGCCTGCTCGAGGAAGAAGTCCGGCGAATCTTCCGATACTGCGACGAGACGATGGCGGAGCTGCGAGAGGCGGACCCCTCAAAGGCGGCCGAGATCGGTCGATCGATCGAAGCGCAGCGGGGTCGTCACTTGACCGAGGCCCTCGAGCGGTTCGAGCCGCTCGAGGG
>Ga0209002_10001639_pt1 | contig 18100 bp, 17 predicted proteins | sample Rifsed16ft2_FD_184010 | JGI IMG/M metagenome (GOLD analysis project Ga0209002, IMG submission 184010) | Soil microbial communities from Rifle, Colorado, USA - sediment 16ft 2 (version 2) | ecosystem: Environmental > Terrestrial > Deep subsurface > Rock core/Sediment | place: Rifle, Colorado... | reverse complement strand
GCGGAGTACGACTTCCAGGTCAAGCTGTGGGACGCCCTCCGCACGGAAGCGGAATAGTCACCCGACAGATTGGACGCGATCGAAGCGACGGCGCAGGGATGCGAGCTCTTGGGGCCGGACAGCCTTCGGCGCGATGGATGCGAGCAAGAGCCCGTTGCGGACCGCGACGTTGTCGATGAGCGCCTTTACGAAGTCGAGGACGACGGGGAACGAGGCGACGAGGAAGAGCTGCTCCACGTCCGCGACGTAGACGACGGGGTGGGGCCGGTCCTTCATCAGCGACGTCGCGATTTTCCCCGCGTCGAGGTCGATCGCGGCAGGTCGTTCCGTGCCTCCAACGACTTCACCGGATCCTCCAATCCAGACGATGGGCGTCGGGACCGCCAGCTTCGGCCGCACGCGCACCGGGTTCTTCGTCGTCACGAGGACGCCGCGGTCCTTCGGAGCGATCGACTCGTAGATCGAAAACGCCGCGTCCGGGTCGCCCTCGAGGAGGACCGCACCCGTGTCCGGGACGAGCGGCTCGAGGAACGAGACCGACGGCGCGACTTCGCGGACCTCGTCGAAGAGCCCGCTCAGGAGGGTCCGCTGTCCCTCGGAGAGCGCGTCCGGATCCGTCGTCGCGATCACGGTCGAACCCTGGGCGGTCCCGAGGTTCGTGACCCGACGCAGGAGCCGGGCGACGGCCTCGAACCCGTTCGTCCGAATGAAGAGATCGACGTCGTCGATGAGGACGACCGTGGCGGGGTTCCCCTTCATGAACCGCGCAATCGTCTGGAACAGCTCGAACTCCAAGCTTTTCGGCGGGACCGCGAACTCCTCGTTTGAGAGGTTCGTGACCCACACGATCGGCGTGCGCTCGAGGCCGTACCGGCTCTGGACCTTCGCGGGATGCACGCCGGTGGTACAGAGGCCCGGCGTCACCGCGACGAGCTCGCGGAACGCCTGGAACGCGGGATCTCGGTCTCGGGAGAAGATCAGGTACGATGGGCCCGACAGGAGGGCGAACCGGCTCGCGAGCGGGGTCCGCTCCGTGACCGCTTGGACCTCGAGGAAGTGGAGCCGGACCTGGGAGTACGCCGCGACGACCGCGACGCCGAGCGTGTAGATCGACCCGAGCCCGAGGGGCGCGGGGTCCCGTGTGTAGAGGGGCCAGAACACCTCCGTCGCGGACCCGAGAACCGTCGCGGCCGCGAGGACAAGGATCACGAAGCGGCTCCGGCGGCGAAAGTCCGGGGACGCGCTCCGGGCGTACGCCCAGAGCATCGCGGCGAGAGTGAAGGCGAACCACGCCTCGTACCAGATCGCGAGGGGGGGGTACCATGGCCCGAGCCGAGCGGCGGTGCCGAAGACGGTGTCCGCGAGCCCGGTGACGACACCGTCCGTGAGGACGGCGAGCGGCGCGACGACGAAGGACGCGGCGTACACGAGGGGGATCTGCCACGGGCGCGATCGGAGGGGACGCCCCGTCGCGAAGTTCAGGACGAAGTGAAGGAACGTGCCCGAGGTGAACGCGATCGCGACCCACTCGAGCCGGGCCCATGCGACGAGGACGGCCGGGTCCGCGATCGGGGAGAGCCGGAGGACGGCCTCGGAGAGGTCCCACACCGCGAACGCCGCCATGAGGTACACGAAGGGCATGCTCGACGCGGTCCTCGGCCCGCGGAACGCGACGTAGAGAGCGAGGCCCCCCGTCGCGACGAGGCTCGCCGCCGACACGAAGCCCCAGACCGTCATCGGCCCTCCGCCTCAGTCCGCAACGATCTCAAACCGCCCCTTCTGGACGAGAAGGGGATAGTAATCCATGTCGTGCTCCACGCCCCGCATCTTCAGGACTCCGAGGAACCGGCGGACGGAGGTCGTGAGTCCGACCTCGACCTCCTTCACGCGAAGGTGGATGATCCCGTCCGAGAGGAACTCCTCGACCGCGTACTGCCCGAACGTCCGGCGATCGCCGGGCATCTCGGAGATCAGGAACGTCGTCGCCTCGAGGTCCCGGACCTCCTCGAAGAATTGGAAGATCTCGTTCCGCGGGTTCTCGAACGGCGTGAGCGCGTAGAGCGCGTCGAGGGAGTCGATCGCGAGGAGGTCGACGCCGAGCTCCGTCTTGTACCGCGCGAGCTGTTGTCGCAACCCGAGGAGCCAGTGCGGGCGGTTCGACATCCCCTCGAGCTCGCGGCGGAGCGCACGGACGTCGATCACGTTCAGCGTCTTCGCCTTCGCGGGATCGAGCCCGAAGCCCGCGACGTGCGCGAGTAGGGCCTTCCGGGACTGCTCCATCGACAGGTAGAGACACGCCACATTCCGGTCCCGGGCCTCGTGCCAGAGGATCCGGTACACGAGCGTGGATTTGAGGCTCCCGGACGGCCCCGCGACGAGGACGATGTGGCCCTTCGGGATCCCGCCGCCGAGGCGCTCGTCGAGGCCGCCGACGTACGTTGGTACCCTCTCGTCCCCCTCGTTCGACACCGTCAACCGCCACCTCTGGCTAGGCGCTCGGAGAAGCGTTCTCGCATCGGCCCGAGATTATAATAACGTTCCCCCGGACACGTCCATGCCAGACGGTTCGCGCGGGAACAAACATCTATGTCCCTCCGCGTGCGTGCCGCGGTCGGATGATGGGGACCGTTGTTGTTGGCCTCCAGTTTGGGGACGAGGGCAAGGGCAAGGTGATCGACTACCTCGCGGAGCGCGCGGACGTCGTCGTCCGGTTCCAGGGCGGGGCGAACGCGGGGCACACCGTGCAGGTCGGCGAGGAGCTGTACGCGTTCCACCTCGTGCCGAGCGGGATCCTTCGGTCCAAAACGATGAACGTAATCGGGAACGGCGTCGTCGTCGATCCCGGCGTGTTGCTCCAGGAGCTCGAGGATCTCCGGAAGCGAGGGCACCCCGCGGAGAACCTCCGGATTAGCGACCGCGCGCACCTCGTGATGCCATATCATAAAGTCCAAGACCGGCTCGAGGAAGACCTGAAGGGCAAGCTGAAGGCGGGGACGACGGGCCGCGGGATCGGGCCGTGCTACCAGGACAAGGTCGGACGGTTCGGGATCCGGATGGTGGACCTCCTGGACCCGACCGTGTTGAAGGACAAGCTCGAGACGATCGTTCCGATCAAGCAGCGGCTCCTCCAGGCGTACGGGAGCCACGAAATTCTGAATCTGAACGCGATCTTTCAGGAGTACGCGAAGTACGGCGAGCGTCTCGGGCCGTACGTGACGGATACGTCGATCCTCCTCGACCGCGAGCTCGGCGCCGGGAAGCGCGTCCTTTTCGAGGGGGCCCACGGCACGGGCCTCGACATCGACCACGGCGTGTTCCCGTTCGGTGTGAGCTCAAACGTCGTCGCGGCCGCCGCGGCGGTCGGCGCGGGCGTTCGGCCCCAAGCGATCACTCAGGTCGTCGGCGTTGCGAAGGCCTTCACGTCCCGCGTCGGAACCGGGCCCGTCCCGACGGAACTCCACGACGCGACCGCGGAGCACCTCCGGGAGAAGGGCGGCGGGGAGTACGGCACGACGACGCACCGGCCGCGGCGGATCGGCTGGCTCGACCTCGTGATGCTCCGGATGGCGGCCCGAGTGAACGGACTCACGGGCCTCGCGGTCACGAAGCTCGACGTCCTCGGCGGTCTCACGAAGATCAAAGTGTGCACCGCGTACGCGTTCGCGGACGAGCGGATCGAGGACTTCCCCGCCGACATGCGCCTCCTCTCGAAGGTGAAGCCTGTGTACGAGGAATTCCACGGATGGCCGGACCTCACCGGGAAGGAGTGGCAGGGCCTCGCGCGAAAGGGCTACGACGCGCTCCCGGGCACGGTCCGGGCGTACCTCGAGATGATCTCGGAGACCCTGCACGCGCCGCTCCGGCTCGTCTCGGTCGGGCGTTCAAGGGACGCGACGATCGACCTGCAATCCGTGGACGCCTAGGGCCGGAGGACGCTTCACGCGAGCATGATGTGGGCGATGCCGAGTCCGAAGAGGGAGGCCGTCGCCGCAATATGGAAGATCTTCCAAAGCCGGAAGGGCTGGCGCATTGCGGAGAGGTGTTTCCACAGGTACCGACCGAATACCCCGCTCGCCGTCACCACGACGAGGACCCACGTGGTCAACGCCCCGAATCCGTTGGCGAAGGGATCCGCATTCGGGATCCGGAACGGGAACCCAGAGTGGAGGAGGCCCGCCACGACGCCCGTCACGCTCACGGCGATGTGGATGTTGAGCCAGAGGCTCGCGCCTCCCATCTTCCCGACGAGCGACGTCATGCCAACCCGCTTCACGATCGTGTAGAACTGGGCAGCGGTGAGGGCGAGGGCGCTTGCGTACGCGAGGAACATCCCCGCGAGGGAGCCGCCCCGCCAACCCCTCACCCCGTCGCTGATCGACCGCTGCCAGTCCCGTGGCAAGAAGAACACGAGGACGAGGGACACGAGAATCGCAATGACGATGACGTTGAAGAGGAGCTGCTTCCGCGCAATCGTCAAGCGACGACGCGGGTAGACAACCTCACTTGCCACGGTTCGCCTCCTTCGGCGAAAACGGACGTGTCTTTTCGGACGCCCGCTGCGCGAGGCGGCCGATCCCGTCCCGCACCCCGAATCCCGCGATGAACGCCGTGCCCCCGACCAGGACAAGCAGCATGACGGCCCGCAGCTGATCGGACTTGAGGGACTCCTCGAGGTCCCCCGCGAACCCGGACGCGTCCTTCCGCGGGGCCGTGAGTGCGACCCCCGTGATCGCAATCACAATCGCTGCGACCAGGATCCCCACTGTCAACGCAACCAACCGACGCAACCGCATGGGCCCACCTCCGAACGACTCCCGCCCGCGAAACCCAGGTCGTGGGCGCGCCAGAAGGGATGCGCCGGGCGGGTTTGGTTATTGTGAGCAAATTATCACCTTCTCGGATCTGATTCTCAAAACGGCCGAGGCTCGCGGAGATTTTCGCGACGCAGGCCGAGAAATCGCTCTTTGACGCTTAACGGCTTCGCAGGTCCGTCGTGGATTCGTGGATCCGACGGGCAGTCGCCGCAAAGGACCCGATTTGTCCCTTCAGTGCGCACGCCTGGCAGACTGTCCCTGCCGACGGTTCGCCGCACGACACGCATTCCTGCACATCCGGACCGAGGGATCCACTCTGGAGCAGGGGGCGCATGCGGTCATACCCGCGCACGATCGCATGACGGGTTCCCGGCGCGTCCGCCTCGAGGCGGTTCACGATCTCGCGGAACTTCCCTCGCTGCGCCCGCTCGGCGTTCGGACACGTCGCGTCGTGGAACTTGATTCCACGGAGCATCGCGTATAGATACACTTCCTTCTCGGGTATGAGTCGGAGCGGTTGGAGGCGGGGAACGAGCCCCGGCTGCACGTGCTCGTGCGGCCCGAGGCGAGCGAGTCTTTCGACGTCCCCCCTCGCGATATTCATGAGAATGGACTGAGCCGTGTCGTCGAGGTTCAGTCCCGTCGCGAGGTGGTCCGCTCCGACCTCCTTCGCGACCCGGTTCAGGGCCTGCCGGCGGAATACGCCGCAGTAGCTGCACGGGATCGTGAGCGGGTCCATCGCGACGATCTGGTCCATCGTCCGGCCGACGGTGTCTTCGATACGGGCGACTTGGTGCTCGATTCCGACAGACTTGCAAAGATTCGATGCGAAGACGACGCCCTCCGGGCGGTACGACGCGATCCCCTCATCGATCGTGATCGCCACGAGCTCGATGTCCGTGCGCGGTGAGAGAATGTCATGGAGGAGTACCGTGGCGACGCTGCTGTCCTTTCCTCCGGAAAGGCCGATGGCGATTCTCTCGCCGCCTCGCAGGTCGACCTGCTGGCGGAGCTCGTGTCGGACCCGACGCTCGAGGAACGCGATGAAGTGGTCGCGGCAGAGATGCTGCCCGCTGTACCGGATCAGGGTGGCGGCGGTTGAGTCGCACTTCGAGCACAGCATTGGTTCCCGCCATTCCAGAGCGATGTTATAGGCTTGGCGGGCAACGAGCCAGAAAGTGCAAGGGACGATCTCGAGGAATCTCGGTGAACATCCTGTCACCTCTACGGACCAAGCTGCCCACGTGTTTTATGCTTCCACGGCCGTTCACGCTCCGGAGTGGATCGCGTGGCCGACATCAATCAGATCGGAATCCTCCTCCTCGGCGTCCTTCTTGGGTGGCTCGTAATGTTCGCCGTGCGACGGAACCGTGTCCAGTGGGGCGCATTCGGGACCCTCATCGCCGTGATCTTCGGCGTCGGGATGCTCGGCTTCCTCTACCGCAATGAACTCCTCGCATACTATGCGATCGGCGCGTTCGTCGGTTTCTTCGCGAACGTGATCATCCGGGCCGTCGGCACCGCGATCGGAGGCAAGGCGGGAGAGAGCCTCCTCGAGATTGCCGCGTATCGGAGGCGGGAGGGCAAGCGGTGAGTTGGGACCGCATCCGCGCGGCCAGGGAAAAGTTTGAAAAGTTCCTTCTTTCGAGGGCGAATGTCGTTGGCGTCGGCGTCGGGAAGAAAACGGTTCGCGGGAAGGAGACCGACGAGAGCGCGGTAATCGTTTTCGTCGAGCGGAAGCTCCCGGAGTCCCAGCTCAGGAAGAAGGATATCGTACCGAAGACGGTCGACGAGGTGAAGACGGATGTCGTGGAGACCGGGAAGCTGAAGGCGCTCTCTGCAGGTCCGCCGGCCGAAAAGAGCCGCACGGACCGATGGCGCCCCGCGCCCGGCGGCGTGAGCCTCGCCCACTACAAGGTCACGGCGGGAACCCTCGGAGGGATCGTCCGCCGAGGCGAGGACCGGTTCGTCCTCTCGAACAACCACGTCCTCGCGAACGAAAACGACGCGCGCCCCGGAGATTCGATCCTGCAGCCCGCGCCCGCGGACCGTGGCGGTCCCAAGGATGACATCGCGAAGTTGGAGCGATTCATCGAGATCCAGTTCGATCCTCCGGATTCGGCCTCCTTCCTTCAGAGGCTGACGATCCGACTCGGAATTCGACCCGCCATCCTCGAAGGCGTGGAAAATTTCGTCGATGCAGCGATTGCACGGCCCCTTCGCGACGAACTCGTCGACGACGCGATCCTTGGCCTCGGCCGACCGTCGGGAATGGGTGAGGTGGGGGCGGGCGAGAGCGTGAAGAAGAGCGGACGAACGACGGGGTTGACGCAGGGCCGCGTGCTCGCCACGGAGGCGACGGTCCAAGTCCACTACGGGCGCCTCACCGCGACGTTCGCGGATCAGGTCGTGGCGGGCCCGATGTCCCGCGGCGGGGACAGCGGCTCCCTTGTTCTGAACCGCCGCAACGAGGTCGTCGGTCTTCTGTTCGCAGGAAGCGACACCGCCACGATTTGGAACCGCTCGCGGCGCGTCGCGGACGCGCTCGGGGTCGAGTTCTGACAAGGCGGGCGCCACTTTCGCGGCTCCCCCTCGCAAAGGCTATTATAGAATCGGTCGATTTCGAGCGGCCTTCGCGGGGGAGCCATGCAGGATATCTGGGTCGAGAAGTACCGCCCGAAGACCCTCGAGGACGTCGTCGGGCAGAACGAGATCGTGGCCCGGCTGAAGGCCTACGTCCGGGCGAAGAATCTCCCGCATCTTCTGTTCGCAGGCCCCGCAGGGACGGGCAAGACGACGTGCGCGATCGCCCTCGCGCGCGAGTTGTTTGGTGACAACTGGCACGCAAACTTCGCCGAAACGAACGCGAGCAGCGAGCGGGGGATAGACACGATCCGCGTGAAGATCAAGGACCTCGCCCGCACGGCCCCAATCGGCGAAGCGGGGTTCAAGATCATCTTCCTCGACGAGGCGGACTCGCTCACCTCCGACGCGCAGGCCGCCCTTCGACGCACGATGGAGACGTACACACGTACCGCCCGGTTCATCCTGAGCGCGAACTACAGCTCGCGGATCATCGAGCCAATCCAGTCCCGCACGGCCGTGTTCCGGTTCCGACCTCTCAAGCCGGAGGCGGTCGAGGAATACCTGACGAAGATCGCGAAGGCGGAGAAGCTGAAGATCACGAAGCCGGGGATGGACGCCCTCGTGTACATCGCGTCGGGCGACATGCGCCGCGCGGTGAACTCGCTCCAAGTCGCGGCCTCCGTGAGCGCGACGATCGACGAGGACTCTCTCTACAAAGCCGCGAGCGCGGCCCGGCCGGAGCTCGTGAAGAAGCTCATCGAGACGTCCCTGAGCGGGGACTTCATCAAGGCCCGCGACGCGCTCGACAACCTCCTGATCGAGTACGGCCTCTCGGGCGAGGACGTCGTACGGCAGATCCACCGGACCGTGTTCGACCTCAACATCCCGGACGAGCTGAAGGTCCGCCTCATCGACCGGGTCGGCGAGGCGGAGTTCCGACTCGTCGAGGGGAGCAACGAGCGGATCCAGCTCGAGGCACTCCTCGCGCACTTCGTTCTCGTCGGACAGGAAATCAGAAAGAAGTGAGCGGGAACCTTCTCTCGAGGGCGTCCCATGCGGAGCGGTCCCGCGGGCACACCGAGAGGATACGGGCGAGCGCGGGGAGCGCGTCCGGCGTGGGCGGGCGGTGGACGAGCACCTCGTCCGCCACGGCACTTGCCAGCTCCACGTTGTGCCCCGAAGCGGGCGCGTCCCGGCACGCGTCGTATCCGAGCATCGCGACGAGCGTGGCCAGTGGATATCCCTTCGAGACGTACCCGCGCGTTCTCGCGCTCGCCTCTTCCGAGGCCCGGGACTCGATCGCGGCTCGGATCCCGCTCCGGAGTCCGGCCTCGTCGCCCGAGGACATCACCGTCGGCGCGCCGACGGGACGTTTCTGCGCTTGCAAGAGGAGGCAGGCTTGGACGAGGGGGAACAGGCGCGTGTGGGTCTTCGAGAATCGCAGAACCCACCGGGCGGTGTCCGTGTAGAGGAACGCATGAAGAGCGGGGAGGTCGTACAGGTTCGCGCTGCTCAACCGCGCCGCGGCTTCCTCGACCGCTATCGAAGCAACACCGTCGAGGCTGAGCCCGCGCTTCAGGGATTCGATCACCTGCCGCGCGCACGCCTCTGGGGACGCCCCCCGCATCGCCGCCCGGAGGGCGGACCGATCCGCGTCGTCCGGAGGGACCGCGTTTCCCGCCACGGCTTCGAGGTCGAGCTTTTCCTTCCCGAGGACCGCCAGGAACGTCTCGTACGACGCGCGTTCCCGGATTCCGCCCGCGACGAACCGCACGGCGGGCGCCATGATGACGTTCCCGGCCCGCCATCCGAGTGCGCGGGCGAGCTGCCAAGCGGCGACCGAGAACAGGAGCTTGTGACCGCCCGCGACCATGTCCTCCGCCGCGACGCGGAAGAGGGCGTCCCCCGCCATCACTCGCTCCTTTCCCTCTTGGAGGAGGCCCGCATAGACGGACACTCCGTCCTGGGAGGCCCCGGCCCGGACGGCGTACTCGAAGGACCGGCTGAGGTGGCTGATCTCCCCGGCGATCTTGAGGGGTCTCCGTTGCTCCCCCTTCGCGAGCTTTCGCTCCGCCGCCATGGCCGCAACGGCCTCGATGATCGGCACGGGCTGCGCGATGGGCGGGAGATGTCGTGCGAGGCGCACCGCCGCGGACGCCATCATGACCCCGTGGGGCGGAAACTCCGGCGAGACGTCGACGCTCTCCCCGTACGCGAGTGCGGCCGCGCGAGCGACCTCGAGCCATGGCGTGCCCGCCTCGAGGGTACCGATCGCGGCCCGCCGCGCGCCGTCGGGGTCCTGCCCGCGGACCGCCGCACGGACCTCGTCGGTGGACATGCGGCGGCCGATGGATGGCGATGAGAAAAAGGTTCGTCTGTCCGCGAATCACACTCGCGCAACGGGAGGACGGAGTGCATAACGCACGCCGGCCCTCGAACCCTCGATGCAAAACCATCTTATCCGAGGTGTCGTGTCCCAATTCGAGGAGCGGACACCGTGTCGTTGCGGCTGAAGTTCTGGAAGCAGGAGGAGGCGGACGCGGCCTCGGACGAGATGCACGCGCGCCCTGGGCTCCTCGCGGACTTCATCCTCGGGAGCCAGGACGGGCTCGTGAACGTCCTCGGCGTGATCCTCGGGGCCGCAATCGCGTCCGTGGCGACTTCGGATTCTCTCCGGATCGTCCTCGCGGTCGGCCTCGCGGCGACCTTCGCGGAGTCGATCTCGATGGGCGCCGTCGCGTACACGTCGACCCTCGCGCGGCGGGACCACTATCTCAGCGAGGTCGAGCGGGAGAAGCAGGAGATGGTCGATCTCCCCGATGTCGAGCGTCAGGAGGTCCGGGAGATCCTCGAACGGTGGGAGTTCCAGGGCGACGAACTCGAGAGCATGCTCGACAAGATCACGTCGAAGCCGAAGGCGTGGCTCGAGCTCATGATGGCGCACGAGCTGAACCTTGCACCCGTGGACAGATCCCAGGCGCGGAGGAGCGCGGTCCTTGTCGGGATCGCAGCGCTCATCGGGTCCCTCATCCCGCTGTCTCCGTTCCTCGTCACGAGGAGCAACATCCTCCTGGGGATTGTCGGCTCGCTGATCGTGAGCGCGATCACGTTGTTCGTGATCGGCTGGTACAAAGCCAAGGTGACCGTGGGCCGGCCCGCGCGGAGCGGGCTCCAGATGCTCCTGATCGGGATCGTGTCCGCCCTCGCGGGGTTCGGGATCGCGTTCCTCGTGAGCGGCGGAACGTTCGTCGGCGGGTAGCCCGCTGCCACAGTCTTTATTACGGCCCGGGTTCTCGGGCCTGCCGCGCGGCGATAATATAGCCTGGTTAGTATGATGGCTTGCCAAGCCATCAGCCCGGGTTCAAATCCCGGTCGCCGCACTTCGTTCCTCTTCGATGCGGGCAACGGTTAAGGCCACGAGCGGCATTGCGCCGCCGTGCCCGCGCTGAAGGACCTCGGCGAGCGCGCGGTCGTCGACCAGCTGAAGAAAATCTTCGACCGCGGTCATCCCGTGGGCCTCGGCCACGACTGCGGCGTCGTGGAATGGGGCGAGGACTATCTCGTGATCACGACGGACGCAGTGAGCGCGCGGACCCACGTCCCGCCGGGCGCGACGCCGCAGCAGCTCGGGTGGTACCTCGTCGCGATCAACCTGAGCGACATCGCGGCGGCGGGCGCGTACCCGCTCGGCGTCGTCGCGGCCCTCGCGGTGCCGCGGGACACGGAGCTCGACTTCGTGAAAGGCCTCGCGCGTGGGATGGAGGACTGCGCACGCCAATTCGGCGTCGCGATCGTCGGCGGGGACACGAAGGAGTCCGAAACGATGACCCTCGTCGCGACCGCGGTCGGGAAGGTCCCCAAGAAGCGGATCCTCCTGCGGTCCGGCGCGAAGCCTGAAGACATCGTCGTCCTCACGGGCGACCTCGGCCGCGCGGGATGGGCATCCCGTGCACTCGTGAACCCGGAGCAACGCCCGCAAGCGGCGGACCTCCTGCTCCGAATCTTCCCGCGCGTCCAGGAGGGGATCTTCTTCTCCGAGAGCGGCGTCGTCACGAGCTGCATGGACATCTCCGACGGCCTCGGGACGACGATCCATCAACTCAGCGACGCGAGCAAGGTCTCGTTCGTCATTGACTTCGATGCGATCCCCCTCTACAAGGGACTTCAGGGCGAGGGCCGGGGCGCGCTGGAGGACCTCACGATCTACTACGGCGGGGACTACGAGCTCGTCGCGACGGTCCGCCCCGACGCCCTGGGTCCGCTCCTCGAGAAGTACCGGCAGGCGAAGGGGAAGGAGGAGATCCACAAGCTCACCGTGATCGGCAAAGTCGAAGCGAAGGGCGGGAACCGACTTTACTCGAAGATCGGCGGGACGGTCCCGCTGGAGAGCCGCGGCTGGGAGCACTTCCGCACCTTCTCCGGATTCGGAACGAGCACGAAAACGCTTTAACCGCCGCTCGGGTTGCATACCGGAAAATGGCGAGCAAAGCGGACTTCGTCGAGCCGCTTGACGTGCGCGAGCCGCCGGGCCGAGCGATGGGCAAGGTCGCGGAGCTGTGGAAGCGCCTCGAGACGGGCAAGATCTTGTGCACCGCGTGCGCGCGATACTGCAAGATCGGCGAGGGGCAGGTCGGGCTGTGCGGCGTCCGCGGCGTCCACGATGGCAAGCTGTGGCTTTACGTGTACGGCCGCGTGATCACGGGCCACGTCGACCCGATCGAGAAGAAGCCCGTGATGCACTACCGCTCGGGCTCGAAGATCTTCAGCATCGCGACGACGGGTTGTAATTGGCTTTGCCATCCTGCGGGGACATCTATCCTCATCGCGGATGGGGATGTCCGTCCCGTCGAGGAGATAAGGCCAGGGGAGGCGCTGTCGTCTGTGAGGGACCACGGAGAGTCCGTTCCCGACATCGTCACGGCTGTCGGATCCAGAAAGGCGGCGACGTTTGCCGCCGTGATCGAGGGGCTACGGGAGCCGCTCCTCGGCACGGCCGGCCACCCGGTCCTGACTCAACGCGGCTGGGTGTCGCTCGTCGAGATCGGGGATACAGACCACGTCTTGACGGTCGATGAACGGTTTCCGATGGCGGAAACCTGGCCGAACGAATTCCCCGTGCCACACCATGGCCCAGCGGCCCATCCCCTGGAGATGGACAAGTTCTGGCGAGAGGTCAGCTCTCCCTCTCGAATCGAGATTCGGTACCGATGGAACAAGGTTCGGACGGTCCGCTCTGAGGCGGAACGAGAAGACGTCTATAGCTTCGAGTGCGTGCCGTTCCACAACTACGTCGCGAATGAAGTCGTCGTGCACAACTGCCGATACTGCCAAAATGCCGACATCAGCCAGAGGCGCAAGGTCGAGGGGATCGAGGTTGTGCCCGAAGACGTCGTGAAGATGACCCTCGACCAGGGCTGCCAGGGCATCGCGTACACGTACAACCAGCCGACGATCTTCATCGAGTTCGCGAGGGACATCGGTGTCGCCGCGAGGAAGGCGGGGCTGATCAACATCTTCGTGTCGAACGGCTACGACACTCCCGAGGCCGTCGCGGAGATGCCACAGTTCCTCGACGCCGTCACGGTCGACTTCAAGGGGAGCGGCGAGACGAAGTTCGTCCAGCGGTACATCGGGATTCCGAACGCGGACCCGATCTTCCAGACGATCAAGGACATGCGGGACACGAAGAAGATCCACATCGAGATCACGGACCTCATCGTGCCGCAGGTCGGCGAGGACCTCGAGGCCGCGCGCAAGCTGAGCCGGTTCGTCTACGACGAGCTCGGCCCGGACACGCCGATCCACTTCCTCCGCTTCCACCCGGACTATAAGATGATGGAATTCCCGTGGACGCCCGTCGAGACGCTCGAGAAACACTGCGAGGTCGCGAAACAGGCCGGATTGAAATACGTCTACATCGGGAATGTCCCGGGACACCCGCTCGAGCACACATACTGCCCGGGCTGCGACGCGATTGCGATCCGCCGATACGGGTTCGACATCACGGGCTGGTATCTCGATAAGAACAACCGCTGCAAGAAGTGCGGGTATCAGCTCCCGATCATCGGCGCGCTCGAGCGGACGTTCAAGGACGACCGGTTCTACTCCGTCCTCTACCACCGTTAGCCGGCGAGCTTTCCCCTCTCGATGAGCGGCTTGCCATCGACCTCAACGGTCGCGTCGGCCAGGATCGCATCCACGCGAACGCCGCACGAGATTCGCCCGCCGAACGGGATGCTGTCGCCGAACACGATGTGGACCGCGCCGAGCGACTTCTCCGCTTCCGGCAGCGAGCTCGTCGTCTTCGCGCGCGGGTTGAGACCGATCCCGAGCTTCGCGACGTTGCGACCTTCGCGCCCGCCACGGTTCATCTCGAGAATCGCGGACTCCGCGCCCGTGACCCGGGTCGCGTAGCCCTCCTTGAGCAACACACTCGCGGGCTGGTGGAGCGGTTCGTGGAAGTACATGTCCGGCGCGAGGCGCCCCTCCGCTGTGCCCTCGACGGGCGAGACGAAGATCTCCCCGGCGGGGAGGGTCGTGACCTCGCCCTTCCGCGCGGCGACGCCCGTGTCCTTGAAGTTCCAGTCGCGGCCGCGGGTCATGAACATCGCGTCCGTTCCGGCGGGCGTGGCGACGTGGACCTCCGTCGTGCCGCGGAGCTGCCGCTGCAGGCGTCGCATCTTCTGCTGGATCTCCGTGTGGTCCGCGGTGAGCGCACCGCCGCCCTCGAGCATCGCCTCCGTTACGCCGGGCATCGACACAACGCGCGCGCCCGCGCGGTTCGCGGCTCGGCGGGCGTGGGTGTGCGTCATCGAGTGCGTCGTCGCGAGCAGCAGGACGTCGGCCTCGAGCATCCCGGCCGCGAGGACCTCCGGAGCCTCGCCGGCCGGGCCATCCCGCGTTCCAATCAGCGCAAACACGGGGTCGCAGCCCGCGGCCGAGGCCGCGTAGAAGAACGCACGGCCGATGGGCAGGCGCTCGGGGTCTGCGATGATGAGCACGTCCTCCCCCGCCTTCAGGCCCGCGCTCGTTCGGAGCACGGATGCAGCTCCCTCCTCGAGTGCCATCGACGATGAGGCATTGGGGACCACGAAAAAAAGGCTTCGTCTGGACTCGCGCGTTCGGATGCCTGATAATCGCCCGGAAACATCTAAGTAAGGACATCCCCGAATGACGCGGTTGGTTCATGCGGGTCTCCACCCAGGAACTGAAGCGGATTCTTCGGGACTTCAACGCGCGGTACAAAGCTGCGTTCTCCGCGATCGTGTCGCGGAGTGGCGTCCCAATCGCGTGGGAGCTCCCGCCGGAGATGAAGGTGGACCACCTCGCGACACTGAGCGCGACGATCATGGGGGCCGCCGAGGTGATCTACACGGGACTCACGGAGGTCCGCCCGAAGCGGGTCCTCGTGGAATCCGAGGGCGGAACGCTGATCGCAACGGGGATCGGGGAGAAGGCGTTCGTCGTGGCGATGGTCCCGGGGGCCGCGGACGGCGTCACCGAGGGGTTGGAGGCGGCGACGATCGCGATCCGGAAAGTGCTGCGGGGCCAGGGCTGAGCCACCGGCCGACGAGCCGGGTCCGGAACGCGCCGTACGGCGGCCAGGTGTCGAACTTCCAGAACAGCAGGCCCATCGCGATCCCGAGGGCCGCGCCGCCGAGGATGTCCGTCGGGTAGTGCGCCCCTTCGTAGATCCGTGCCCACCCCACGAGGGCGGCGTAGGGGAGGAGCCACGGGAGCCATCGACGCTCGTGGAGGCCCACGAGGAGGGCGAATACGAAGGCGCGCGAGGTGTGACCGCTTGGGAAGGCGGGATCGAATCGGTCCGGAAGGAATGGCAACGCGAGAAGCCGTACGTCTTGGTACACGTCCGCGGGCCGCGGCCGGCCGATCGCGAACTTGAGCGCCTCCGTCACGACGAGGACCGCGAGGAGGGCGACCGCGAGATCGAACGCGAGGGTTCGTCGGCCGCGAAACCACAGTACGACCGCGTAGAGGAGCAAGACGTAGAGGAGCGCCGTGAAGTCAAGGAGGAGCGCGAGGACGTCGAGCGCCGGATGCGAGCCCGCGTTCAGCGCGCGGAAGATCTCTTCCTCGCCCGCCATCGGCGCGCGATGCGGCGTCGCGTAGAAAAGGGCTCCCATCCCGAGAGGAGGTTCCGACCGAAGCAGATGTGAACGGACGATCGGGCAATAATGAGATAACGCCCGCCGTGATGGGGAACCCGTCGATGCCCGAGATCCGGGGAATCACGTTCGACGCGTTCGGGACGATCATCGACACCGGCCGGGCGGTCCTGATCGGCGTCGCGAACCGCGTCGCTGCGGACCACCGCCTCCCCGTTTCCGGGGACCGGTTCTTGGAGCGGTGGGACGCGCACTTCTTTGCGGCCGACCCCGGCGAGTTCCTGACCCTCGCGGAGGCGTCGTCGGTAAGTCTTGCGAAGGCGTTCCTCGATTTCGGGGTCGACGGCGATCCGGATCCGTATGTCGACCTCCTCGAGCGGAGGTGGAGACGTTCTCGGCCGTATCCGGAAGTGCGGGAGGTCCTCGCGGCGCTCGACCGCGTGCGGAAAGCCGTCGTCTCGAACGCGGACGACGCGCTGCTCAAGGAAATTCTCGCCCGCAACGGGCTCACGTTCGACGCCGTCGTCACGTCCGAGGCGTGCCGCTCGTACAAGCCCGCCTCTCGGATCTTCGAGGTCGCATTGCGGGAGCTCGACATCGAACCGGGGGCGGTCCTCCATGTTGGGGATTCCCTGGAAGCGGATGTTGGCGGCGCACGCCGGCTTGGCATGAGGACGGTTTGGGTGAACCGCGCGGGGGAAACGCGCCGGCCCGACCAGCCCGTCTCGGACTTCGAGATTCCGGATCTCAGGGGCCTGCTGGACATCGTTGCGCCCCAAGGGACGGCGTGAGTCGCGGGGCCCTGGCGTCGAATCGTTTATACCCGCCCGAATCCATAGCCGCGTCGGAGGGGTGCCTGTTGTCGCAGGTTACCGTGGGAGAGAGGATTCTCGTCCACCTATTTTCGTCCGTGCGCTTCGCGGACGCGTTTGAGTGCCCGAAGGAGATGACCCAGGAGGGAATCGCACAGGCGTTGGGAATCAGCCGGGCCCACGCCGCGCTCGAGCTGAAGCGGCTCCGGACGTTGGCGCGGGTCGCGGAGCGGATGGCCCACGTCGCGGGGGCGAAGACACGGCGGAAGGTGTACGCACTCACGCACAACGGCGCGCCGCACGCGCGGGCGCTCCGAGACCTTGCGCGGGAGAAGCGGATCCTCCTCGTCGATGCCGCGGAGCGGCACGATGCGCGGGGCGAGGACGCGATCGCGGCCTTGAAGGGGCGCGGCGTCCGGGAGCCGGAGGCGATCCAGCTCGTCCTCACGTCCGACGTGATCGACCTCGGGGAGGTGCGTCCCGCGGCGTGGACGCCCGAGATCCCCATCCCGCAGCCGTTCGTGGATCGGGAGGCCGAACTCGAGTCCCTGAAGGCCTGGCTCGCGTCGCCCGCTCCGCTCGCGGTGATTCTGGGTGTCGCCGGCGTCGGGAAGACGGCCCTCGCGACGGTGACGACCGGGTCGTTCCACGGGCCCGTGTGGTACCGCAAGGTGTACGGCTTCGAAGACGCACGCACGTTCACGGCGGCCCTCGGAGATTTCCTCCGGCGCATCGACCGCCCTCGACTGCGGAACTACCTCGCGGGCGGCCGGTTCGACGCGGTCGACCTCGCCACAATTTTTCTTGCGGATCTCCGCGGCCTGTTCCTCCTCGTCGATGACGTCCTCGCCGCCCCGGACGTCGCTGGGATCCTCCGGCTCATGATCGAGAGCGGCGGTGACGTGAAGATCCTCGTGACCTCGCGGGAGCGGCCGGACGGGCTCGTCGTGCCGGGACGTCCCGCGCCGCTCCAGCTGACCCTCGGGGGCCTTCCCGCGGACGCCGCGCGGGCCTTGTGCGTCCATCTCCTTGCGGGGCGTGCGGATGGCGTGGAGCGAATCGTGAGCCTGAGTCGCGGCCACCCGCTCGCCCTGCGGCTCCTCGCCCTCGGACCCGCCGACGGGGCGGCCGGGGAGGCGGAGCGCCTCCTCGAGGACGCGATCCTGGATGGCCTCGACCCGGATCTCGAGCGGGCCGCCGGAGCGCTCGCCGTCCTTCGAAAGCCGACGACGCGGCCCGCCCTCCTCGGCATCTCCGCCACCCAGCTTCACCGCCTCGTCCGAAAGGGGCTCGCCGTGAGCAGCGGGCCGGGCCACGCGGTCCACGACCTCGTGCGGGAGGTCCTCCTCCCTCGGATGCCGCCCCGGGCCCTCCGGGCCGCCCACGGCGCGGCCGCGGTCGCAGCGTCGAAAGGCAATGATCCAATCGAGGAGGCGTACCACCTCGAGGCGGCGGGGAGCCCGCACCGCGCTCGGGACGCTCTTCTCGACCACGGCCCGGCCCTCCTCGATTCGCCTGCGATCGGGGAGCTCGCTCGGATGCTCGGGCGTCTCCCGCCAACGCCGGAGAGCCGCCTCCTCCTCGCGGAGGCATCGGACCGACTCGGTCGGAGCGACGATGCACGCGCCCTCGTGGAGCCGATCGCGGGGATCCCGGGACACCCACATCGCGGGGATGCGCTCCTCGTCCTCGGTCGGATTGCGAGTCGACGGAACGCGCTCGCGGAGGCCCGCGGATTCCTCGCGGACGCGATCGTGGCAGC
>Ga0209002_10001634_pt1 | contig 18116 bp, 14 predicted proteins | sample Rifsed16ft2_FD_184010 | JGI IMG/M metagenome (GOLD analysis project Ga0209002, IMG submission 184010) | Soil microbial communities from Rifle, Colorado, USA - sediment 16ft 2 (version 2) | ecosystem: Environmental > Terrestrial > Deep subsurface > Rock core/Sediment | place: Rifle, Colorado... | reverse complement strand
CCCGCCAGCACTTCGGCGGGTCCCTGAAGGGGCGGCTCGTCCTGACGGGCGGCATGGGCGGCATGGGCGGGGCCCAGCCCCTCGCCGCGACGATGAACGGGGCCGTGTGCCTCGACGTCGATGTCGACGAGCGGCGGATCGCGAAGCGGGTCGAGCGCGGGTACTGCGACGTCCTCGTGCGGGACCTCGACGAGGCCCTCGCGATCGTGCGGGACGCGAAAGCAGCGGGCACGCCCAGCAGCGTCGGGCTCGTGGGGAACTGCGCGGACGTCCACCCGGAGCTCGTCCGTCGGGGCATCGTCCCGGACGTCGTCACGGACCAGACCTCGGCCCACGACCCCCTGGGCGGGTACATCCCGAGAGGGCTCTCCGTCCGGGAGGCGGACGGCCTCCGGGCGTCGGACCCGAAGGAGTACATCCGCCGGAGCTACGAGTCGATCGCGATCCACGTGCGGGCGATGCTCGATTTCCAGAGACGCGGGTCGATCGTGTTCGAATACGGGAACAACATCCGGGGACACGCGCTCGAGGCGGGCGTCAAGGACGCGTTCGACTTCAAGGGCTTCGTCCCGCTCTTCATCCGCCCGATGTTCTGCGAGGGCCGCGGGCCGTTCCGCTGGGTCGCCGTCACCGGCGACCCCGAGGACATCCTTGCGACGGACCGGGTCGTCACGCGGGAGTTCAAAGGCAACGCGAGACTTGTCCGATGGATCGAACTCGCGGAGAAGTTCGTCCCGTGGGAGGGCCTGCCCGCCCGCGTGTGCTGGCTCGGGTACGGGGAGAGGGCCCGGTTCGGGACCATCATCAACCGGATGGTCCGCGAGCGGAAGCTGAGCGGGCCGATCGTGATCACGCGGGACCACCTCGACGCGGGCTCCGTCGCCTCGCCATACCGGGAGACGGAGGGGATGCGGGACGGCTCGGACGCGATCGCGGACTGGCCGATCCTGAACGCGCTCCTGAACACCGCCGCGGGCGCCGACCTGATCGCGGTCCACAACGGCGGCGGCGTCGGCATCGGCTACTCGACGCATGCGGGCGCGCTCCTGGTGTGCGACGGTACTCCGGAGGCGGAGCGGCGGATCGAGCGGGTCCTCACGACGGATCCTGGCCTGGGGGTCGTCCGCCACGCCGACGCGGGCTACGAGGACGCCGTCCGGTTCGCCGCCGCTCACGGGATCCGGATGCCGATGCGGGAGTGACCGCCGTGGGTCACCCGCGGCTCGCGGTGGACGGCGTTCTGCTCCTGGACGGGAAGCTCCTCACGGTGATCCGCGGCCACCCGCCGTTCGAGGGGATGCACGCCCTCCCGGGCGGGATGGTGGAACTCGGAGAGACGACCGAGTCCGCGATGGTCCGCGAGATCGAGGAGGAGACGGGCCTGCGGGTCGCCGCGGAATGGATCGTCGGCGTGTACTCGGACCCGCGGCGAGACCCGCGCGGACACACCGTGAGCGTCGCGTACGCTCTGCGCCGCGTGGAAGGAAGCCCGAAGGCGGGCTCGGACGCCGCCGGGGTCGAGCTCGTGGACCCTCAAGACCTGCCCGCCATGGCGTTCGACCATGCGCGGATCGTGCGGGACTTCCTGGCGGGCGGCCAGCGGTTCGCCTAGAGCTCCGCACCCGGCTTCCGCCACGCCCGCTTCGCCTGGCCCGGGAGCCACCCGATCAGGAGGAGCAGGAGGGAGACGGAGAGGAACAGGCCGAGGCCCTCCGCCGTCGCCACGGACGCGCCCCGCTGCGCCGCGGCCCCGATGCCCAGGCCAGCGATCCGTCCGACGAAGCCGAACGCGCCCGCCACGAGGCCTGCGCGGTTCCCCGCCTGGACGCTGACCCACATCAGGAAGACGATCTCGACGAACAGGAAGGCCGCGGAAAGGAACAGCGGGAAGATCACCTCCTCCCCGCCGAACAGGACCGGGACCGTGAAGACCCCGAGGACCCCCGCAACCGCCGCGAACAGAAGCCGGTACGCGGGACCGTATCCGTAGAGGTCCCGGTACCGCCGCGCGACCGCGGCCGGGTCGCCCAGGCCCGCGATCGCGGCGTTCAGCTTCCCACCGTTCGCCGCGACGGACTCGTGGAGGTGGCTCCGGAGCTCCTGGACGACGTCCCGCTGCACGGCGGGGTCCATCCCCGCCATCCCGCGCCGGACCTGCTCCAGGTAGCCGTCGATGGACATCATCGCGCGCCCTCCAGCACCCGCCGCGTCCCCGCCGACATCCGGTCCCAGACCTCCAGCGCCTCAGCGAGCGCCCGCTTGCCCTTCTCCGTGATCCGGTAGTACTTCCGCGGGATCCCGCCCGCCTCGGGCTCGACCCAATGGCTCTGGACGAAGCCGCGCTCCTCGAGCCGCCGCAGGGCGGGGTACAACGTGCCCTCCTTCAGGTCGAAGAACCCGTCGGACAGGTCCCGCAATTCCTTGAGGATCTGGAAGCCGTACTTCTGCTCCCGGGCGAGGAGCGCGAGGAGGCAGAGCTGCACGGAGCCCTTCTTGAGTTCCGCGGTCCACTCCGGGGAGATTTCCGGCATCGATTCCTCGCGTAATTCCCACACCCTATTTGCGTCTGCCGCCTAGGGGATTGTGATCGTCAGGGATGTGGTCGCGGACCCGCCATCGTCGTCCGTGACGGTGAGGGTGACGACATACGTCCCGCGGGCCACGAAACCGTGGTGGACGATGGACGTCGCCGAGAACGGGAACGTCCCCGCCGGGCTCGGGTCCGGGTCCGTCGCGACGCCGTCGTTGAACGCCGTCTCCGCGAACGAGGTCCCGTCCCCGAAGTCCCAAGTGAACGTGAGGTCGTCGCTGCCCGGGTCCGAGGCGTCCGCCGCAAAGGCCACTGCGACCTGCCCCACGTACGGGGTGAGGTCCACGTCCCATTCGTACGTCCCAGGATGCTGCACGTTGAACGTGTGGTGCACGCGCACGACCTCCGTGCCGTTCTCCGCGCGAATCAGGATCCACACGGGATTCGCTCCGTTTGGCTGGCCATTCACGGGATCGTCGTCCGGTGTGTACAGGATCCGGGCCGTGAACCGGGAGGCGAGCGCGAGGTCGTACAGGGCCGTGGTCGCGGCCTGCCCGTCCGGAGAACCGGGCTCCCGCACGATGCGGAGGGTCTCGAGGTCGACGCCGTCCTGGGTGAACGTGGCGGTCACGTCGTGCCACTTCTCGCCCGCGACCCGGAGGACGAAGGAGCCCATGCGGGAGACCTCCGTGATGGCCGCGGTCGGCGGGAGGTTCGCGACTTCGACCGTCGTCTCGTACGTGGCGGCTCCGCCGTCGTCGTCCGTCACCGTGAGGGTGACGCGGTACGAGCCGTCGTCTCCGTACAGGAAGTCCACGGTGCTCGTCGCGGTGGTCGGCGAGCCGGTCGCCGGGAACGACTCCGTCTTCGAGGGCCCGAGCGCGAACGACCACGCGAACGTGAGCGCGTCCGCACCGGGGTCCGTGGCGGTGGCGGTGACGGAGGAGGGCGATCCCTCCACCGAAGTCCCCGGCCCGAACGGCACGATCGTCGGGGCGACGTTCCGCACCGTGATCGGGAATTCGAGCGAGGCGGACCCGCCGTCGTCGTCCGCGAGGGCGAGCCGGAGCGTGTAGAGGCCGTCGTCCACGTACCGGGACGTGAAGTTGGCGAACATGTCGAACGGATATGTGCCCAGGGGGCTCGGGTCGGGATCCGGCCCGACGCCGTCGTTGAAGAACGTCTCCGTCTTGACGTCACCGTTCCCGAAGTCCACGGTGAAGGTCAGGTCGTCGCTCCCGTTGTCCCGCCCGCGGAGCTCCACGCCCGCCTCGTCGCCTTCGTTGTACGTCGTGGCGGAGGGGTTCGTGACGGCAGTGAGCCCGGGAATCGCGTTGTCGATTCGGGTGATCGCGCCCGCCTCCCCGCGGCCCCCGTCGTCGTCCGTGGCGGTGATGTGGAGGGTGTAAAGGCCGTCGTCACCCCACCGCACGCTCCGCGTGATCGTGTACTCCTTTGGGTTGAACAGGGTGCCCACGACGTAGGGCGGGTCCCCGTCCCCGAGGTCGACCTCCACGAGCACGTCGTCCGCGCCCGGGTCCGTGACCCGGAACTGGAGGATTGCGTTCGCCCCTTCGTCCGCGGGGTCCGTCAGGGCGTCCAGGACGACCGTGGGCGCGACGTTCGCGACCGTCACGTTCGCCAGCGCGGACGAGGACGCGGTCCCGTCCGAGACCGTGAGCTTCGCCTTCCCGACGAAGTCGTCCGGGTACGTGTGCTGCACGGTCGGATCCGTCGTCGTCACGTCGACCGTCCCGTCGTTCGTGAAGTCCCACGCGTACGTCAGGGCGTCGCTGTCCGGGTCCGAGGACCCGCTCGCGTTGAATGTGATCGGCGAGCCCTCGATCCCCGTGTACGGCCCGCCCGTCGCGGCGGTCGGGGCTTCGTTGCAGACGCGCGCGACCTCGAGGGTCTGCGCCATGTCCAGGCCGTCCTCCGCCCCGGCGCCTTCGACGAACCGCCACGCCCGCATAGGGTCCGGCCCGGCCCACGTCGCGGCGAGTGTGAAGGCCCATTCAGTCCCGGTCGAGAAGGGACCCACCACGCCCCCATCCGTGTTGTAGAAGAATTCCCACTGGCCCTCGACCGCCCGCCCCAGATTCAGCTCGCCCGGGTCGTCGGACACGACGCGCGCGACGCTGGAGGGCAGTCCGCTGAAATCGAAGTCCACGGTCGCGTCCGGGGTTCCCGCGCCGTCGATGTTGTGGTGGACGAAGAAGTACAGCCGCCCGTCCAGCGTGTTCTCGTAGAAGTACGCCTTGCTCACGTACGCCTCGACGAACTCCGTGTGGGCGCTCGCGCTGTAGTAGTCGTAGTACGCGACGGGGTCCTTCGCCCGCGCCACCGCGGTGACCGTCGTCCACGCGTCCCCGGGCTGGCGGAAGCGGAGCGCACAGGTCCCGTTGAGCGGGACGGGATCGGCCGGGGCGCCCGCCGTCGCGTGGAACCCGGACAGGCTCGTCAGGACGACTCCGATGATCAGAACGCACGCGACCCGAGACCCCATGATTCCTCTCCCCCGGAAAATGGATGTCCCGGAGACCGGAAAACTCTTCCGGCCCCCGGCGGGGCGACTAGCCCCGCACCGCCCGCACCTGGACGGCGTTCCCGTGGCCCGCGTCGAAGGTGTGGTCCCCGGGCAGCTCCCGCAGCGTGAAGACGTGCGTGAAGGAGCCCGCGTGCAAGGTGTAGTACGTGTCGTCGAGGTGGGCGAGCGGGACATATGCGACGATGTGGAGCCCGTCCCAGCCCGTCGTGGTCGCGCTCTGCCACTCGATCGTCACGCGGTTGTCCCGCGGCAGCACGACGTCGCCCCGCTCGAACGAGAGCGCGCGGTCCAGGGCAAGGCCGCCGACCGTGATCTGCGCGAAGCCGTTCCACACCGTCGCGTCCCGTGAGGGCTCGTCGGAGCCGTTCTCGGAGGAGAGGTTCCCCCACCGCATCCCGATCGTGAACTTCACGAACTCCGGGCCCGGGCGCCGCTCGAGGAGGAACGCGGCCACCTCGATCACATGGCCCGCGCCGTCCACCCGCTCCCGCACGTGGAGCCGGGCGAGCTCCCGGGCGGACCACTCGAAGCCGATTTGCGCCGTGTCCAGCGTCACGTTCGGGGCGGAGCCGTCCCGCGGGAACCGCAGGACGAACAGGCCCCCGTCCCAGTTCACCGTGGTGGTGGACTCCCAGCCCACGGTCTGCCGGTCCGTCCGGGGCAGGATGCGGTCGTCCCGCTCGAAGCGCACGGTCCTCAGGACGGCGACGGTCCCGTCCGTCGTATGCAGGGCACCGTCCCAGTCGACCGGGGCGATGCTCGACGCCGCGACCGCCTCGCCGCGGAACCCGCCGCCGTCCCGTGCGGACTGGACCCAGTGGCCCGCGAGGGCCCCGGCGTGCCGGTCGCCCGTCACGTTCCACTTCCCGTCAAAGTACCCGGTCGTCGCGCTCACGCGGACCCAGTCTCCCCACAGGAAGCCCCCGGCGTGCGACCCGGTCACGTTCCACATCCCGCGGAACTCGCCCTGCCCGTCGTCGGGCAACGTGAACCGGCCCTGGAGGTACCCGCCCATGCGCCGCGTGAGTAGGTGCCACTGGCCCAGGAACGCCCCGCCCGTCCCCGTGTCGTTCAGGTGCCAGCGGCCCTCGAAGCCCGCCACGGCGGGATCGTCCACGTAGCCCCACCGGGCCGCGAGGACGATCGTCACCATCGACGGATCGTCCGGGAACCCGCGCCCCGCCTCGCTCATGATCGCGTCCGCCCCGGGCCACGGCTCCGTGGACATCGTAGCGCCCGCGTTCGCCTCAAGATCCCGGGTCTGCTCGGGAGCGGGTGCCGCCGTCGAGCCGACGACCGACACCGCGCCCGCCACCACGCTCAGCGCCAACCCCAGCGTCAGCGCCAGCGCCAACACACTCGACCTTCGCATGTCCTACCGCCTCCGTCGCTTCGATCGTGCCAGCAGCAGCCGCAGCTGCCGATGAATCGAACCCGACTTTGCTTCCCGTACCTTTGTCTCCATGTCCACACCCACGAAAGGAAGAATGGGGGGCGGGCTACTTCTCCCGCCGCCCCCGCACTCGCAGCAGGATCGCGGGCCCCATGGCAATCCCCACGATCAGCACCTGCAGTGCGAGCACCGTGATCGGCGTCAGGTTCAGCGCCTCCGGCAGGTTCCAGAGGGCGGACGTCGCGTCGAGGCTCGGGTCGTGCTGGATGGTACCGCCGGCCGGGTAGATGAACGCGCCCCGGATCGCGAACCCCGCGAACAGCGCGCCGTAGTGCCCCGTCCGGAACAGCTCCCCTCCCTGGACTTGGAACAGCATCGTGTCCGCCCGCCCGTCGACGGTGACGTTGCTCACCCATACGAGCCGGCCCACGCGATCCCAGTTATCATCGAAGTAGACGCGGTCGAGCGTCAGGAGCCGGGGGCGGTCCGGCGTGGTCGTGTCGTTGCCGCGCCGCGTGTAGTTCCCGCTCCGGGCCTCGGCATGGAAGTACGTGAGGTGGATGAACTCCCCGACCGCCTGTGGGACGTAGTTCCCGACGAACGCGCGGGTCTCGAGCGCGAGCTTGCTCTGGGGCGAGGCGAAATCCCACCCTTCGATCAGGTGGTCGTACTTCGCGCCCATCGCGACGGCCTCGCCGGAGAACGTCCGGTTGTCGAGCCGCTCGACGTGCGCGACCCGCCGCTGGCTCCCGTCGCTGACCGTGACGTTCCACCACGGGACCTCGCCGGTCACCTCGCGGACCGTCACCTTGAGATGGAACGTGAACGCGAGTCGGTCCAGGGCCCCGTCCGCGGTCGTCCCGCGACGCATGAGTCCGCGCTCCCACACGACGTCGTACGGAACGTTCTGGCTCTCGACGGTGAAGTTCACCCAGGTCGTCCCGTTCGACGCCTCGACCACGGGCTCCGTCGCGGTCCACGTCCGGTTCAGGCGCGTCGCCTTCTCCGGCAGATCGTACGTCGTGAAGTTGTGGCGGTCGAACTGATAGAAGTTGAAGAGGTCGTCCCCGTCGTCCCGGAACTCGATGATGCCGTCGAAGCTCTGCCCGAAGATCGTGTACACGGGAAGGCCCACCGTCCGCAGGAAGTTCCCCTGCTCGTCATAGATGTCCGCGCCGCCGAGGAACCGCTTGTACTCGGCAAACACGTAGAGCTTGTTCGGGTGGGCCGCGGTGCCGTATACAACGCCGACGCGGGCGTCGCCCGCCCGGACGCTGATCCAGTCCCCGCCGCCCAGGCGCTCCGTCGAACCCTGCTCGACCACCGGGGTCAGGTCCCGGTCCCCCTGCGCGCTCGCGACCCCCGCCAGCGCCAGGGAGGTTCCCAGGAGGGCGAGGGCGAGCAGCGCCGCGATCGTTCCCTTCATGCCGCACACCGTCCGTTTCGCGCCGTCTGCATAGGCTTGCGATGTGCATAGCGTCGCTATGTATTAAAGACATCGGTTCGATTCCGCGGACCAGAGTCCGGGGCGGCGGTTCGGCCCGGCCCTTACGGCCTCCGAGGTTCCATCCTTCCGGCCCGCCATGACGGGTCCGGCCGCGGACGCGGGAGGACCAACCATGGACGTCCGACGGCTCCGGGCAGTGATCGTGATCCGGGTGGCCTGCCTTCTCGCCGTGCAGGGCCTCGGGCTCCTCCCCACCGCGGCCCCTCTCCCTTCCGAACCGTCCGTCGCGACCCGCGTCGCCCCTCGGGGAGATTCGCGCATGATTGCGGGAGCACAAAGCACAAGTCCCGCCTCTCCCCTCAAGCCCGCGTGCAGGCCGTCATCCTGGACGCGAACGCGCTCCTCATGCCGTTCCAATTCCGCATCAACCTCGAGGCGGAGCTCCGGCGGCTCCTCGGGGACCACGAGATCCTCGTGCCGTCCCCGGTGATCGAGGAGCTCCGGGGCCTCACGAGGAGCGTGCCAGAGGCGCGGCCCGCCCTGCGGCTCGCACAGCGGTTCCGGGTCCTTGAGGCCCCGGGCGGGGCGGACGACGCGATTCAAGCGGCGGCCTCCCGCCTCAAGGGCGTCGTCGTCACGAACGACGCGGCGCTGCTCCGGGAGCTGAAGGAGGCGAACATCCCGCGCGTCTTCCTGCGCTCCCGCTCGCACCTCGTCCTCGAGGGGCTCTGACAAGGGTTTTAGGTCGGGCCCGGCATCGGGCCGACGTTGAAGCCGTACCGCGTGGACACCCTCAAGCACATCGCCCTCCGGGGCGGGATCGGCGGGTTCGTCCCGATCTCCTCGAGGGAGTTCGGTCAGGCGCTCGGCGTGAGCCAGCAGAGCGCCTCCCAGCGGATCCTCGAGCTCCTGAACGACGGGCTCGTCCAGCGGGATCTCGCGAGCCGCCGGCAGCGGGTGAAGGTGTCCGCGAAGGGCGTCGAGGTGCTGCAGCGGGAGTACGCGGACTACCAGCGGATCTTCGAGGTGCGGGAACGGGTGACGATCACGGGGAAGGCGACGAGCGGCCTGGGCGAGGGCGCGTTCTACATGCGCCAGAAAGGGTACAAGGAGCAGTTCCGGAAGAAGCTCGGCTACGAACCGTACGAGGGGACGCTGAATCTGAAGGTCCAGGGCGCGGACATGGCGAAGCTCATGATTCTGATCGATGAGCCCGGCATCCCGATCGGCGAGTTCACGGCGGGCGGCCGGACGTTCGGCGCCGCGAAGTGCTTCCTGGCGACCCTCAAGGGCGTCGACTGCGCGGTCGTCCTGCCCGTCCGGACGCACCACACGGACGTCCTCGAGGTGATCTCGAAGGAGTTCCTCCGGGGGCGGCTCGACATCGTGGACGGGGACGCGGTCGAGCTCGTGGTCAGTCTCTAAGATGGGAACGTGGAACCGCAAAGGGAACCCCCGCGGAACCTTGAAATACGGTCCCGCCCAATGGTGTGGGACGGATTTCTCATCCTGAGGGGCGGGACACGATGCGGGGGGCTCCAACTGCGCTGAGCGTGCTAGCGGTGGCGATCGCGGCCGTCATGGCTCTCTCGGCCTTCTCCTCGGGTCTCGCGCCGAGGTCGAGCCTCCGCCCCGCCGCACCCGCGTCGGGCCCGGCGCCGGGTCCCGCCACGTTCTCGGGCACCGGCCTGCCGTCGCTCGATCCGGACGACGCGAAGTTCTTCGGCGTCGCGGGGAGCGGGCTCTCGACCCTCGAGGGCGTGAAGATCGTCCTGCATGTCGGCCTGCCCGGCGGGACGACCACATTCACCGTCGGGCTCTTCGACGGGGACGTCGGAGGGTCGTGGGACGACGGCACGACGCCGTTCAGCTACAAGCTCTACAAGGACCCGCTCAAGAACGGCACCACCGCGAAACTCGTCGACACGATCTCGAGTTCCTCCGCGGCGGACGACAACTGGTACGACAAGACGTACACCGCGGACGGCGAGGCGAAGGCGCCCTCCGGGAACTACTTCTACCGGCTCGAGTCCACCTGGACCTCCGGGACCCCGAGCGGCAGCTACAACAACTTCAAGGTCCGCACAAGCGGGCAGATCAGCATCGCCGCGGGGCAGGACTTCGGGTTCGGCGCGGGACCCCAGGACGCCGGGCCGGGCGGGGACCCGTGGGTGGGCTCCGGCGACCCCAATCCGGGAGAGCCGAACGATCCGGGCGCGAACTCCTACGACGGCCAGTTCACGTACTACTTCTACGTCCCGACGAAGCTCACCTCGATCCTCTTCAGGGACGGCGACAACGACCGAGCGGACGACACGGACGACCCGAACACCCCGAACACGGACCCCGACGGGCCGGGACCCGCCGTACCCGAAGGGGTGAACCCGGGAGCCCCCGCGGACGGGCCCTCGGGACCTTGCTGCAACGTGGACCCATCCATCTACTACGACATCCTCGACCCCCAGAGTCACCTCTTCACGAACAACAACCCCTCCGGGAACACGGAGTGGGAGAACTTCATCATCGGCAACAGCGCGAGCAACCCGGACGTGACCGTCACGTACGAGCTCGCGGCGGGGCTCTGGCGGTACGCAGCCCACGGGATGGACGCGCACAACCTGAACGTCCTCCGGTCCACGTACGAGATCTACAGCACCACGGACGTCCCGCTCACGGTGAGTCCCGCGCCCAGCGTGGAGCCGGACCACACGATCCACAGCCCGGACAACACGACGGTCTACTTCTCGCACAACGTGACGAACGAGGGCGCCCTGGACGACTTCGACCTCACCGCCGTGTCGAACCACGGCTGGGCGGCCGCGGTCTACGCGGACTCGAACGGGAACGGCGTCTTGGACCCGGGCGAACCGAAGATCACCACCACGGGGCCGATGGCGCCAGGTCAGGTCCTCCCGATCGTCGTGGAGCTGAAGATTCCCGACCTCACGACCGGGGCCACGGACATCACGACGGTGACCGCGTCCTCGCGGACGGAGTGGGCCGTCCAGGACACCGCGACGGATACCACGATCACGAACAGTTCGCCGGACGCGGTACTCAAGGCGCCCGGTGTCGTGCCGGAGGGGACCGCGGTGACCCTGGACGCCTCCGATTCCTCGGACCCCGACGGCGACCCGCTGCAGTTCCGGTGGGACTTCCAGGGGGACGGCGTGTGGGACACCGCCTGGAGCCCGAACGCCACGGCCACGTACACGTGGGGCGACGACATCATCGTCGATCCCGCGGTCGAGGTCTTCGACGGCGAATTCACCTCGAACGCCTCGACCGAGGTGACGGTCCTCAACGTCGCCCCCTCCGCGGAGGTCACGTTCGACCTCAACGGCAAGGAGGGGACGGCGGGCGACGAGGGGGGCGTGAGCGTCTCCCTCCATGTGACGGACCCGGGGAGCGACGAGGTCGATTACACGATCGACTTCGTGGGCGTGCACACGACAACCGGCCGCGACTGCAACCCGGTATGCCCGGACCCGTATCCGAGTCCAGAGGTCGATCCTTCGGACTTCGTCACGGGGTCGGGACCGTGGACGTACGGCGACAACGGCCTGTTCGAGCTCCACATCGTGGTCACGGACGACGACGGGGGCGTGACGTCGATCGATGCCACCGTTTCCATCGAGAACCTGCCACCGTCGCTGACCGTTTCACCTCCCTCACTCGTGAACGCCGACGAAGGGTCCCAGGTGACCCTCGCGGCATCCGCGTCGGACCCGGGGAGCGACGACCTGACGTTCGCGTGGGCGTGGCAGTACGGTCCGACGGACGTGCACACGTTCTTCAACGACGGCTTGGGGCCGGACCCGCTCCCGTCTCCATGGGGGACGTGGCCGTTCGAGGCCTCGGACAGCTCCTCGTTCACGTACGGGGACGACGGGACGTACACGGTATCCTTGACGGTGACGGACGACGACGGCGGCTCGATCGCGTACACGACGACGGTCGACGTCCTTAACGTCGCTCCGACCGTCGATGCGGGACCGGACCAGTCGAGCCTCGAGGCGTCCGCGCTGTCCTTCACGTTCACCTTCACCGATCCGGGATTCGATTTCCCGCCCGCGGGGACCGTGGAGGACTTCGCCGCCACGATCGACTGGGGCTACGGCCCGCCCGAGGCCGCGTCCGTCGTCGAGGTTCCCGGTTCCGCGGGAGTGCCGACGACCGGCACCGTCACCGCGACGCACGTCTACGGGGACGACGGCGAGTTCACGGTCACCGTGACCGTATGCGACGACGACGGCGGGTGCGGGAGCGACTCCCTGACGGTGTCCGTGGGGAACGTGGCGCCGATCCTGGGCGACGTGCAGGCGTACGTCGCGGGGGACCTGACGCTCCGCGTGGCGGGCGAGAAGTGGCACGACGTCCGGATGGACCTCGTTTGGAACGACGGGGTGACCGGCACGGTGGGCGTGACCCGCTACCCCGGCTCGCCGGACGACCAGGCCGCGACGATCGCGAGCGTGCGGCTCCAACTCCTCGGCGACTTCCGGATTGTCGTGTACTACACGCCGGACGACGACCCCGTGAACGGACAGCCCAACGGCGCGAACCCGGTCTGGGTCATCATCAGGACCCCGGACGGCGCGGAGGTCCGGCTCCACCACACGTTCAACGTGCGGCATCCCGCGACGTGGGTGTGGACGATCACGGACCTCGCCCCAGACCTCGTGGGCCTGCCGATCACGTTCAACGCGACCGCGGGCGACATCGGGAGTGACGACCTCACGTTCACGTGGGACTGGGGCGATGGGACGCCCGCCACCGCGACGACGCACTTCAACGACGGCGTCGGGCCGGACCCGTTCCCGTCCCCCGAGGTGAACCCGATCACCGCCACGGACCTCGCGACGCACGCCTTCGCGGCGGGGGCCCACACGATCACGCTGACGGTGACGGACGACGACGGCGGGACCGTCTCGATGTCCCTCACGCTGTCGTTCTAGAACCTGCGGGCCACATAGTCGAGGACGCTCTGGAACACTAGAGCGCCGTCTCCGAGGCCTTCCCCGCCATCGTCCCGGGTCCAGTCCGGATGAAGGTAGCGATAGAAACACCGCTCCGGGTGGGGCTGGATGCCGAACACGTTCCCGTCCCGGTTGCAGAGGCCGGCGATGTTGTACGTCGCGCCGCTCGGGCACCAGGGGTAGCCCGCGTAGCGGCCCTGGTCGTCCACGTACCGGAAGACGATCTGGTCGTTCGCGAGCAGTTCCTTCAGGACCTTCTTTTCCCGCTCCCGCGGGAACAGGATCTTGCCCTCTGCGTGCGCGGAGATCATCTTCAGGACCCGGCCGCGGGGGACCTTTGAGACGAACGCGCACGATCCGCGGTTCTCCTGCTTCAGGAGGCTCGGGCGGCACTCGTAGTGGCTCGAGTCGTTGATCGCGAGGACCGCCTCCGGGGTCTCCGTCATCGTGCCGCCGAGGCCCGGGAGGAGGCCGAGCTCCACGAGGACCTGGAACCCGTTGCACACGCCGAACACGGGCTTCCCCGCCTCGACGAACTCCACGAGGTCCTTCCCGAGCCGGTACTTCATCCGGGCCGCGAAGATCGCCCCCGCCCGGATGTAGTCGCCCGCCGCGAACCCGCCCGGGATCATCAAGACGTCGTAGTCGTCCAGGCGTCGCCGCATCTCCTTCGGCGCGTCGCCGGTGAGCTGCTTCAGGTGGACCTTCTCTGCCTGGGCCGCCAAGGCCCGGAAGTACGCGACGGACTCGTCCTCGCAATTCGTCCCCTCGATCAGGAGGACGCCGACGCGGACGTCGGATGCCTTCACGAGACCACCACCGCCTTCGGGATTGCCTCGCTCCAGGCCTTGCGCATCGTGAGGAGAGCGACCCGGACGGACTCGCTCCCGCGGGAAATCGAGAGCCCGGCCCCGCCGGCTCGGCCGAGCTCGGTCACGGGCACGCCCGCCATGGCGCTGAGGAAGGCCCGCTCGCGCCCGCCGCGCGCCTCGACCAGCCACCGCCCGTTGCTTTCGGAGAAGAGCGCGATGTCGAACCGGAGGTCCGAGGGCGGGAGCCGGAGCGCGGCGCCGACGTCCCCGCCAAGGGCCATCTCCGCGATCGCGACCGCGAGCCCGCCGTGGGAGAGATCGTGACACGCCGCGACGGAGCCGTCGCCCATCGCCCGCAGGAGTCCCGCCATGGCGGCCTTCGATGCGGCGAGGTCCACCCTCGGCGGTTCTCCGCCATCGATCCCGAGGAGGCGGTAGTACTCGGACCCGCCCAGATCGACTCCCGTCGTCCCGACGAGGTACAGGCGGTCGCCCGCCTTCTTGAGGTCCGACGTGACGCACTTCCGGATGTCCTCCACGATGCCCACGCCGAGCATGACGGGCGTCGGCGTCACGGGGCCCGTCGGGCTCTCGTTATACAGGGACACGTTCCCGGAGGGGACCGCGACGCCGAACGCGGCGGCTGCCTCTCCGATTCCCCGCACGGCCTCCCGGAAGTACCACAGCCGGTCCGGCTTCTCGGGGTTCCCGAAGTTCAGGCAGTTCGTGAGGGAGTGCGGGCGGGCGCCGACCGCCACGAGGTTCCGGCACACCTCCTCGACCGCCGAGGCCCCGCCCCGGTACGGGTCCAGGGCCGTGTACGAGCCCGTGGACGCGCTCGCGATCGCGAGCCCCCGCCACGAGTCGACCGGCGGCTTGATCACCGCGGCGTCGCCGTGCGCCGCCTTCCCAATCACGCCCTGCATCGGCTTCAGCACCGTGGACGCCCGCACTTCGTGGTCGTACTGGCGGATCACGTATTCCTTGCTCGCGATGTTCGGGGAGGCGAGGAGCTTTCGGAAGATGGAGTTCAGGTTGCGGGGCTTCGGCGGGATGTCCGCCTTCTTCGTTGGCACGGGGAGTTCCTGGAGGGGGCGGCAGTACTCGGGCCCGCCCGTGTAGAACTCCAAGTCCATCTCGAGGACGGTGACGCCCTTGTACCGCACCCGGCAGACCTTCTCGGGGATCGCGTGGCCGATCGGCGTGGCGGGCACGTCGTACAGGTCGAAGATCCGGAGGACCTTCGCGACGTTCTCCGAGGCCACGGCGAGCATCATCCGCTCCTGGGACTCGCTCACCCAGATCTCCCAGGGGGCGAGGCCCGCCTCTTTGAGCGGGACCTTCCCCAGGTCGACCTCGGCACCGAACCCGCCGTTCAGCGCGATCTCGCCGATCACGCAGCTCAGGCCCCCGCCGCCGAGGTCCTTCAGCCCGTTCAGGAGGCCCGCTTTAGAGGATTCGATTACTGCGTGGATCAGCGGCTCCTTCATGATCGGGTCCCCGAGCTGGACGGCGCCCGCCTCCCACCTGCCCACGGCCTCCTCCGTCAGGTCGACGCTCGCGAACGTGACCCCATGGATTCCGTCGCGGCCGGTGAGCCCGCCGCACAGCACAAAGACATCATGGTCCGTCTTGACGCGGTTCCTCTGTAGCTGGGACCGCTTCGCGAAGCCGACGCAGCCCACGTTCACGACGATGTTCCCGAGGTAGCCCTCGTCGAACACGACGCATCCCGCCACGGTCGGGATGCCGACGCGGTTCCCGTAGTCCCGGATCCCCGCCACGACGCCGCCGAACAGGTACTTCGGGTGCTTCAGGCCGTGCGGGAGCTTCTCGTACGGGAGGTCGAGGGGCCCGAAGTGGAGCGGGTCCACGAGCGCGATCGGTTGCGCGCCCATCGCGAGCACGTCCCGGAGGATCCCGCCGATGCCCGTCGCCGCCCCGCCGTACGGGACCACGGCGCTCGGGTGGTTGTGGCTCTCGATCCGGAGGGCGTACGCGTGGTCGTCGTCGAACGCCATGACGCCCGCGTCCCCACGGTCGATCACGTCCGCCGTCTGGACGGGAAAGATGAACTCCTTCAGGAAGACTTTCGAGGACTTGTAGCAGCAATGCTCGGACCAGGCCTGCCCGAGGCTCTGGATCTCGACGTCCGTGGGCTCCCGCCCGATCGCGAGGAAGTGGTCCCGGACCCGATGCATCTCGTCGACGCTGAGGGCGAGGCCCAGGTCCTTGGAAATCGCGGCGAGCTCCACGTCGGAAGCGTTCAGAACCCGGACCTCATGGAGGGGGAACGGCACTTCCCGCCGGACGTACCGGTCTCCCACCCGCTTCGCCTCAGTTGCCAAACGCCGCGGCCTACATTACCTTTTCCGGGCGCGCGCCCCCTTCGCGAACGGGTCTCTCTTGAGCTTGCCGTCTCAACCTTAAATAGCGCGAGGACGATAGGCAGAGCATCGCGGCTTCGCTTTCGAACCGGATGGGGTGACGCAGAGTTGGCCGAGAAGGACAAGTGGATCGTGAAGTGCCCGAAGTGCGGGAAGATTACGGAGTCGTGCCAGCACGTCTCGCGCGCCGACGTGGGGCGGATTGTCCACCTCCTGAAGGCGGGCGTCGAGGTGTACGAGTCCGAGGAGGAGATGGAGCACTTCGAGGAGCACATCCACGAGCGTCCGGACCGCGCGAAGCTCTACGCGATCGTGCAACCCCGCTTCGCCCTCGACGACGTCGTGATGTCCGCGAAGACGATGGAGGCCATCGAGGACGCCCTCGTCGAGCTGAGGCACAAGGGCCTGATTTTCCAGCGGTGGGGGATGCGGAAGATCCTCCGCAAGGCGAAGGGGCTCTCCCTCCTGTTCGCCGGCCCGCCCGGAACCGGGAAGACGATGACCGCGGAGGCGATCGCACGGTCCCTGAAGAAGCCGCTCATGATCGTGAACTACGCGCAGCTCGAGAACATGTGGGTCGGGGAGACCGAGAAGAACATCGAGGCCGTCTTCCAGGCCGCGAAGGAGCAGGACGCGGTCCTGTTCTTCGACGAGGCGGACGCCGTGTTCCACCGGCGGGGCATGAGCCTCGCGCCGTGGACGAACCGAGATGTGAACGTGCTGCTGAACCATCTCGAGAACGCCCCGGGCGTCTGCATCCTCGCGACGAACCTCGCGCGGGTGATGGACCGCGCGCTCGATCGCCGCATCGACATCGCGGTGGAGTTCGAGATGCCCGACGCGGAGCTGAGGAAGGCCCTCTGGCGGAAGCTCGTCCCGAAGGAGGCGCCTCTCGGGAAGGACGTCGACCTCGACGCCGTCGCGACGAAGTACGCCTTGACCGGCGGGTCGATCCTGAACGCCGTCCGCCAGGCGATGCGGAACGCGCTGAAGCGCGGGAAGCGCCACCGGATCACGCAGGAGGACTTCGTGAAGGCCGCGGAGCGGGAGCTCAGGAAGTCCGACCTGATGGCGAAGGACCACATGTCCCAGTGGAAGGTCGAGCCCCGCCAGCGCCTCGGCGGCTACGCGTGAGGACTAGCGCCGGGCTCTTCGCTTCCGTGCGCGAGGCGCGGCCTTGGGGGATTCCACGCGGATCCGATAGTCGTGGATCACCGGGTTCGCGAGGAGCTTCCGGCACATCTCCTCCACCGCGGTTTGCACGCCCGCCCGGGACCGCTCCCCGACGTCGATCTCGAAGACCTTGATGGACCGGACCGCGGAGACAGACAGGAAGCCGAGGAGCTTCAGCGCCTTCAGGACGTTGTCCCCCTCCGGGTCCGCGACGCCCTTCTTCAGGTGGATCTCGACCCTCGCGCGCACGCTCTCCCTACGCGGATTGGGGCGCGCTACTTAAGGATAATCCGACCGGCTCCGCCTCGCACTAGAGAGTCGAGACCTTCCGGACGTAGTCCTCGACCTCGTGAAGGAGGCGTCTGGCGGTCTCCGGGGGGATCGACTCGCCGGCGTAGAAGATGTCTCCATGAAGCCGCTCGGCGAAATACGAGTAGTCTCTCGCGAGATCCATCCGGCCGACGCCTTCGAGGAACGTTCGGCGGCTCCGGTGCGCGAACCCTCCGGGTCCAGGGAGTCTACCGTGGGCCTTCATCGCATGGTCCGTGGCTTGGACGACGGCGTTCCACGCCTTCTCCGCTCCCTCCCGCACCTTCACGTGGTTATTCTCGATCAACCCCTCTTCGAGCTCGGTGCGTGCGGCCTGGAGGAACGCGCGTGCGATGTCGAGCAGTCCCTGCATTGGAGGCCTTCATACGCGGTGGGCGTATAGGTGCCTTGCGCCTACAGGTACGCCTCCTAGCTCGCGCCGAGTGGGAGGTACGTCACGGCCACGAAGCGGTCGCGGAACCGGTCCACTCGGATGCGGATTTGGCCGAAGCCGGGCACGATCAGACCGAAGTCGCGG